>JADEYI010001666.1_pt1 | contig 14842 bp, 17 predicted proteins | sample 8542331 | NCBI WGS metagenome assembly JADEYI01 (sample SAMN16510988, study PRJNA670497) | mine drainage metagenome | isolation source: biofilm near Copperflume 1 | place: Germany: Marsberg coppermine Kilianstollen | collected 2018-02 | reverse complement strand
GCCGTGGATACTCCAGGTCTTGAGCCGCAGGTGCGCTCCTTTTATGATGGCAAGCAGTGGCACGTTGTATTTTACAGATTGCTGTCGAAGGGCGACCTGGGTAGCGCGCCTCTGGTTATAGGTGGGAGCAGCTCTATTGCGTTCGCTGTGTGGAACGGAGCACGCGGCGAAGTGCGCGGCATGAAGGCAGTTTCGACCTGGAACAACTTGCAGTTCGGCACTCCTCCGGCGAACCAGGCGGGCAACCTTGTTACGTTGGGTGTGGTTGTGGTGGTTTCAGCAGGCATAATCGCGTACGCGATGCGCCGCCTGTCGCGGTAAAGGAGATTCTAATCCGGCACAGGGCTATACCGCGCCTTGCTTGAGAGCGGGCAGCATTATACTCGATAGTTGAGAGGAAGGGCAACGGCAGATGAGTGTAAAAGCTAGAGACTTGGATTACATGCAGGGGCGGACGGGCTTTTTGTCGGCAGAGGGTAGCGCTTCACGTAACTTTCTCTACTCGGCGATCCTCTGGCTGACGATTGCGGACTTCGTGGGGCTTATCGCGGCCACCGAGATGATAAGCCCCGACTTCCTGGCGGGGATCCCCTGGTTCGTCTTCGGGCGTATGCGCCAGATGCATGTCAATGGGGTGCTATTCCTCTGGCTCTCGATGGCCCAGGTCGGCGCGTTCTTCTACATAGTGCCACGCCTTTGCGGGGTCAAGCTGTGGAGCGAGACACTGGGCAACATGACGATGATCCTGTGGAACGTCATGGGCATCGGCGCATACCTCACTTTATCAAACGGCCTCACACAGGGCCGTGAATATGCCGAGCTAATCTGGCCTCTTGACATCATGGTGATGATCGCTCTGTTGATGGTGGGCTTCAACATATTCCGGACGATTATGAGCCGCAAGGAGAAAAAGCTCTTCGTCTCCTTGTGGTATATCATGGGCACGATGATCTGGATGCCGATGCTCTACTTTGTCGGCAATGTGATGTGGCAGCCTCTACTGCCGAGCGCGGAGACGAACCTGGCGGGCTTCCCGTCGGGCGGGCTTACGGGCATAGCCGACGTGACGTGGCAATGGTTCTATGGCCATAATGTGCTGGGCTATTGGTTCACCACGTCAGGCGTGGCTATCGTCTACTACCTCGTGCCTGTAATTACGCGCTCGCCCCTCTACAGCCACCTGCTTTCGTTGATCGGCTTCTGGTCAATTGCTTTCTTCTACGGGCTGGTGGGCCAACACCATATACTGGCAACCCCCACCCCGGGTTGGCTAAAGACACTGGCGGTGGTGGGTTCCCTCGGCCTCTTCATCCCGGTCATTACCTTCCTAACCAATATATGGCTGACGATGCGGGGCAACTGGGGGAAGATATACGAAAGCTTGCCGTTGAAGTTTGTGATGGTGGGCACCGTCTTCTACTTCATTACCTGTGTGCAGGGGCCATTGCAGTCGATTCAGGGCTTCAACCGCCTGATTCACTTCACCAACTGGATTGTGGGTCATGCCCACCTCGCGCTCCTGGGGACATTCTCCTTCTGGGCAATGGCTGCTATCTACTACATAATCCCGGTGACTTTACGCAAGCGCATTTACAGCCCTGCGATAGCTGAGGTGCAATTTTGGTTGGTAACAGCGGGCTTCCTCTTGATGATGCTTTCGCTGCAAATAGGTGGGCTGATACAGGGGGCGATGTGGCTCAACGGCGACTCGGTTTACAAGGTGCTGCCTGAGCTAAAGCCTTATCTGGTAGCCCGCGCCATATCAGGGGCGATGATAGTTATTTCAGGCATTTTGCAAGCCTGGAACATCTACAAGACAGTCACAGCGAGCGAGCCTATGCTGGCGGCAGCGCCGGCTGCGGCAGAAGCGCCTGCTTAACTTTCATACAAAAGTAATTACGCTACAGAGTAAAAGGGCTAAGGGATAAGTGATGCAACAGCAGCATGACCAGGGCGGAGCAGTTTTCAGGATGGACGGGCGCACCATCTTTTTCGGGGCGTTCATAGTCTTCAGCTCGATTATCTTCGTCGTGGTTGCCCTGCCGTACCTAAGCTTCCAGCCAAAGCAATCAGCAGATGCGCGACCGTTAAATGCGCTAGAGACAAAGGGGAGGCAATTGTACGCTGCGAACGGCTGCAACTACTGTCACACGCAGTACCTTCGCCCGCAAGACTGGACGGGCGTGTCGTCGTTCAGGACGGTGGGCCGCATAGCGCAGGCAGGTGACTACTACTACCAGCAGAACCCGATGCTTGGCTCCGAGCGCACAGGCCCGGACCTCTCGCAGGAGGGGGGCGCGCACACCGATGAATGGAACATGGCGCACTTCTACAACCCGCGCTACACGTCGCCCAAATCTATTATGCCGCAGTTCAGCTTCTACTTTACGCAAAACAGCGCCGGCGGTATCGAGCCAACCGAAGACGTTCAAGCCCTGATCGCCTACGTGCAGAGCCTGGGTGGGCAAGCAGGGTACGAACGAGCACAGAGACAGAGGGCACTCAAAGAGAAGCTGCTCACCGAGCGGGCTAAAGGCAACGAGGCAATCATCCAGGAGTGGTTCCCTTCAACGTGGAGAACGGTACGCAATCCAATGGAGGCTACGCAGCGCTCGCTCTATCACGGTAAGCAGATATTCACAACCAACTGCGTGGGTTGTCACGGTCTGCTCGGCAATGGCAAGGGACCGGCAGCCTACTTCATAAATAACCCTGCACCGCGCAACCTGACGGATGCTGCTCAACAGCTTTACTTCAGCGACGGCGAGGTGTACGACGCAATTCTATTCGGGGTGGACGGTACGGCAATGCCTGCCTTCGGCGATCTGCTGACAGTAAACGACATCTGGGACCTGACCAACTTCGTTCGCACCATACCTAATGGCGGGTTGCAGCGTGAAGAGTTGGACGCGAGCATGATGATCAGCCCTCCCGACATCAAGCCTATAGAAGTAACACCTATTGTCATTCCGCAGGCCCCCGGCAATGTACCCGTTGTCGAGACCACACCGGAAGGGGGGCTTGGGCAGACGGGGGGCGCGGGGGCTGGAAATGCGACCCCGGCAGTAGGTCCAACGAGACTGCCCACTTCTGCACCCGTTGCCAAGCCAACAGCCGGGGCGGGGGCAGGAGCGAAGACGACGCCGAGCGCAGCGCCGGGTGGGCAAGGGCTCATACCTGGCGGGCCGCAGACCACGCCGCAACCCAGCCCATCTGTTACCACAGGAGTACCGTAAGGAATGGGGTTAGATATGAAATCTAAGCTGAGATTGACGAGGTTATTTATCGGCGCGGGAGGCATACTTCTGGCTCTATCGCCTGGTATGGCTTCTGCACATGATGCATTGGGAGGCGACGAGCTGGTGGTCGCCAATTGGATGCTCATAGGCGCGATGGTCACCATCATGATCGGCCTCATAGCCGCGCTCTGGGGCTTTCAATCAGGCCAATTCAGCAACATCGAAGAGTCCAAATATTCTATGATAGACACCTCGGAAGACTTCGACGCGATTATGGAGGAAGCAGACGCCAGAGAGGCCGCAATAGAAGAAGCATTACGCGCAGCCGAGAAGCAGGCGATAGAAGGCAAAAGCCTCAAATCGGAGGCTGCGGTATCACAGACAACTGCCGCAGCACAGCGCACAACGTAGCCTGGAAGGAGATAGCTATGCCAGTACCAAGCCAATCAACGCCGAGCATATTCGACATTATCAAACCGTGGGACTGGAACTTCGCGCTGGAGCTTGCCACCTACTTCATCATCTTCCTGCTTGTGGGGGGCATATGGCTCTGGACGCGAAGCGCCTCGCGCAAGAACCTGCCTGACATCCTGGGACGCAACGTGGAGGACTTCGCGGGCGTGGCGCAGGAAGGAAACGGGCCGTTACCTGTCTTCTTGCTGGTACTTTATATAGTGGTTGCGCTCTTTATAATCGGATACCCGGCGGTGACGATGATCTTCGGCTACAAGTACTGATGAGGCCAGAGGCGCGATGACTGAGCCTCCGGCCCACAACCCTGAACAAAGCGGGAGAGTTACTATGGAGCAAGAAGCTCGGATCACACAGGACACGATACAAATCGCGCACGAACAGCGGCGCGACAAGAGGCATGAACCGCTTTACGGGCTCGCGCCCGAAGCCGGAGGGGGTGGGCCTGGCAGCGACCACGACCCATCGCAACCTAGTGTGGAAACTCCAGTCGAGGAGCCTGCCGAGGCAGGGGATACACGCCTGAACATGACCTGGGGCATAGTGCTGGGAGGTGTGCTCTTGCTATTCCTGGTGGCGGCTGTTCTCATGGCCAGTATAGGCAACACCTATTCCAGCTCGCCCCTGTCGGCCTATCCGTTGAAGTAATAAGGGAGCCACAACTCTATGGCCTTTATTCGCACGCTCACCTTTTCTGTGCCTACCGACCGCACGCATGAGCTTGAGCCAGGGCACAACCTGTATCTCGCCTCTGTTCACGGCATCAAAATCGCGGCCCAGAATACTCCCGGCTATCACAGGGGCGGCGTCTGGATGCAGAGGTTGCCGGACGGGTCGGTCAAAGTAGTGTCTTATACGCAGTGGTACGAACTGGACAACATCGAGAATTACGCTAACATCCCGATGGTGCGCGATTTCGAGAAGGATGTCAGCACATACCTGAGCACACCCGTAGTTGAAATCTACGAGGTCATGGGTTAGGAGCCTCATTTTGTATGGCCCAGAACCAACCTCCGACGCCGTGACTCTGGCCCTGGGCCTGCTTGTCTCCATCGTGATAGTCATAGCCGTGCTTTGGGTCGCTCGACGAAGTAATGCGCAAAGTAGACCATCTGTCTCAAGCCAGCCGGCCGATCAGCATGAGCATGACGATCAAGTTGAGATGCAGAGGGTTACCTCAGTCCAAAAGAGTCAAGAAGCAGATACGATAGTGGATCAAAAGAGTAGATAGGAAACGTTGTGGCAGAAAAAGAGGCAGCCGGCCCCTGGAACGCAGTACTGCGTTATAGGAAGCCGGTATATATAGTGCTTGGTATACTTGCGTTCCTGATGGTGGCTATGTCCTTCGTCGAGTTCTGGGTGCTCAACAATGCACCCGATGTGTCATCATACGGTTCGATTGCTGCAAGCGCGAATGGCTTCCCACCGGCAGATCAGAAAGGGGCATATCTGCTCCTGAACGAAGGGCATGATCCGCAGTACGCGGGCAATCTTGTGGCGCTCCTATCCTTGAGCGAGCCAGGTGTTGTAAGTGATACACAAGGGGCGCACCTGCTGTCGAAGGAGCTGAAGGGGGTGCTGGTGCAAGCCGATGTGGTTGGGGACGGGAGCGAGTACAGGATATATCGCATAGGGGACCCGGTGGTGGACCCCCTCAACTATGAGCGGCAGCCTGGGGGCAAGGATATGATCATCAAGCCTCAGAGTGGGATCTGGAAGCCTGGCGCTTACGTGGTAGATATACCCTCAGCAGGTATGTTTGGCGGGCGCGACTACTTCCAATTTTATATCGATCCAGACAAATAAAAGTCAGAAAGAAGGTAATTCAGATGGCATCCGTAGCGGCCCAGGGACAGATAGCAAGCGCAATACCGGCTAAAGTTGCCACAGGAGGCCGAAGTGAAGAAGAGCAAGGGGACCACGACCTGGCGCGCTTCTTCTATGCAGCGTGTGCGGCTCTAATCCTGAGCGCCATCCAGGGCGTAGTACAGCGTCTACCGGGCATAGAGGACTGGCTAAGCAGCGCCGATTACGGCGGGCACATGGTAACTAACCTGGCGCATACACACATCACCATTGTGGGGGCGGGGACAATCAGCCTGACGGGGCTTATATATTATGTGTTGCCGCGAGTCACTAAAAGGCCGCTTTACAGTAAAGCTCTCACAAATGTGTCGTTCTGGGCGACGCTGATAGGGGTTTTCGGCTTCTACCTTGCTATGCTCTCGATTGGTACTTATGAGGGCGCAATGGTGCATGCCGGGTGGCCCTATGACGCGGCTCGCAACTGGATGGGCGCATGGCATAAAGCGCCGATGGCGATTACCGCCGCCATCATGGGCCTAGGGTACTGGACCTTTGTAGCCAACGTCTACATGACGGTGGGCAGGGCTTCGGGTGAGCGCAAGATAAACCCGGGTAAAGGCGCGAGCGACTCGGAGTTCCTCCTCGCCAAGTTCTTTGTAGTCTCGGCAACAGGGTTACTCTTCGGCACGATACAGGGCGTTTATCAGGTATTGCCGTGGTCGCTCGATTGGCTGCGCGCCACCGGGGATGCCGGTAAGCTGATAGACCCCATGTCGCATACTCACATGAACCTGGTGGGGGGTGTTAGCGTAGGCATCGCTGGTCTCCTTTATTTCTTCCTACCGAAGATGCTCGATAGGCCGATCTACAGCATGAAGCTGGCGCTTTTCAGCTTCTGGTTCATGGTGGTGGGCGTTTTCAGCTTTTACATAAGCGCTGTGAGCCTCGGCTACATAGAAGGAAGCATGGTGCTCACAGGGATGACCGCTCAACAGGCTCAGGACTCTGTTGGCTTGTGGCACACAGGGCTACTTGGCGTGACCGCCAGCATCATGGGCATAGGCTTCTGGGCATTTATAGCGAATATATTGCTGACGCTAAAGCAAAAGGTAGGGCCACAGGCCCCGCCTGACCGCACATTAAGGTTCTTTATTGGCCTGAGCGTGATAAGTTTACTGCTGGGGACGATTCAGGGCGTTATTCAGGTGCTGGGTCCGGTGGCAAAGTGGCTAAAGGAGGCGCTTCCATCCAGCTACTTCGTGACGCCACTGGCGCATGCCCAACTCAATATGGTGGGCTTCGCCATAATAACGCTGATGGCGATGACGATATACCTGCTGCCGAGAATACTCGGCAAGGAGGTGCTCGATCCGAAGAGAGGGCGGCGCGCACTCTCGGTGATAGCGGTGGGTGTGGCGTGCACCTATGCCGTCTACTTCGGGGTGGGGTTGTTGGAAAGTATAGCCATTCATAACGGCGCATCTGCGAGTGAGGCGCGACTGATGGTGGCGGGCAGATGGGGGCGGTATGCGCTCTTCGTGGGGGCGCAAGGGATAGTGGGGGTAGGATACATAATGCTCTTCCGCTATGTAGCATCGGTGATAGGCAAGGAGACGATAAGGGCCTATTACAGGACGTTCTGGGGCAGAATGAGGTCGGCGGGCCAGCAGTCGGTGCATATACACTCCAAGGCGCTGCCCACCAGCACCGATGTGGCGCAGAGGCGGGCGGCTGTGGGGCTGGCGCTGGAGCTTCTCTTTGTTGGCATCGGCTGGTTCTTCAGCGGGAGGCCGTTCGTTGGGATCATGGCTCTATCGGGGGCTGTGGGTTATACCAGTGTCGCCTATGTGGTGATTGCAATAGCGGGCAATTCTGCGCTCCTGCCGTTTTTGATAGGAATGTACTACGTGGCAGCGCTCTTCAGCGCGCTCGGCTGTTACAGAAGCTACATGCGAGACGCAAGGTTGCATCTGGCGGCAAGGGCGTAGCGCAAGTTGGGGATGAGCGGGGAGGGGTGCGGGGAGAGAATTGGCTAAGCAGAGGGAGGCCTCACGCGCAATAAGCCAAGTGGCTAATTGCGCCGAAAGTTCATTCGCACCTGGGCAGAGAAGTAGTGCTCCGCTCGAAGATGTAAGGCTTGGGGCGGCGAAGAAGTCATTCGATCTTCGACAGCGCAAGGGATTGTTCGACATAATAGGAGACTTGCACGGTTGCACGGCTGAGCTTGAGGAGCTGCTTGAGAAGCTGGGATATGAAAGGAGCGCTGGGGGAAAGCTAAAGCAGAGCGAGGGGCGCACTCTCATATTTCTTGGGGACCTGGGAGACAGGGGACCCCACAGCGCGCAAGCCTTTCAGCAGGTCATGGAGTGGGTAGAAGCGGGCAACGCGCTATACACGCCTGGCAATCACTGCAACAAGCTAATGCGCTATCTACAGGGGAGGCCTGTTCAACTAACTCAAGGTCTTGAGGGTACAGTATCCCAGGTTGCAAGCAGGGAAGAGATGATGCCAGGTTTCACAGGCATATTGAGAGCCTTCATTGAGGATGCGCCTCCTTACCTCTGGCTTGACGAAGGGGAGATCGTGGTGGCGCACGGCGGCATCAAGGCTCAGATGATAGGGCGAGACGGGAGCGATGTGAGGCGGATGTGCTTGTACGGAGGGATCACGGGCGAAAAGAACCCCGACGGCACACCGGTGCGGCTCGACTGGGCGCAGCACTACAGGGGAGAAGCTGCAATCGTTTATGGACATACACCTGTGCCAGGTCCGAGATGGGTGAACAACACTATAAATATAGACCAGGGCTGCGTCTTTGGTGGGTGGCTGACGGCACTGAGGTGGCCGGAGAGAGAGGTCATACAGGTGCGCGCGGGTGAAAAATACTACACAGAGCGGACACCTGGGTTCATCGAAGAGGCTTCAGAAGGCACAGAATGGGGCGAATCGAGCAATTAGGCGTGGAATTTTGGCAATATTGCTAATAACTTATTGACTCCGTACGCGTGCCAGTGTATAATCACGCCAACCCGCAGGCAAAGATAACTCTTGGTCGCATTATCAGATGGCGGGTATAACCCTATCTGGAGGTGGTAACCATGGTACAGGCATACTGTGTGAAAGATCGCAAGATGGTTGATATGAAAGACCCGAAGGAGATTACGCTCAAAAACGGACGCTCGGCGATGCAGGGGACTTGCCCGGATTGTGGGACAAAGGTCACCCGCATTGGCGGTGGCAGCGCCGCGAAGAAATAGGGGAAAGCTCGCTAAACTCATTTGGGGCATGCACGAAGGAGGCTGAGGCGAGCAGGTGCATAACGCGGCAAGGTCCATCAGTGCCGACCGACGGCGGGCATACAAGTTGTATGCCCGCCGCCGATTCAGAGGGAGGTGGGGTAGTTATGGACGAGGAAGACCAGTTTCTCAGCCAGGTGCTTTCTGAGATAGCCGAAGCGGAGATTATTACAATTTTCTTGCCACTTCTGAGACGTGCCCTTGTGGTAGACACACGCCAGGATGAACGCTCCAGTCAACTGGTGCGCGTCATGGCGCAGGCGAAGAGCATGGAAGAGCGTATACATTCCATCGAAAAGCAGCGGCCTCATCTAGGCAAGGTGCGTAGTATCCTTGGGATACCGTGGATCAAGTCGGTGAGGGAGCTACGCGAATGCGGCATCGAGGACCGCCTGGTTGAGCGGCTCTCGGCTGCCGGTATGCCCCCGCAGAAGGCGACAAGCTCTGTGCGAGATGCAATACTACAGTTGTGGGGGCTTGAGCAGCTCGCCTTCACGCATATGATACGCGGGGAAGGGTATGCGACCATCTGGGCCGCTAAAGAGTAGTGTAGTTTGTGCCTATTCAAGAGGTAACTGTGCGGGTGCACCTGCTCTTAGCCGCCCTCACCCCCAAACCCCCTCTCCCATGAAGGGAGAGGGGGCTTTAATCACGGTGTATTTCCAGGGATACAGTTGTTCTTCCATGAAGGGAGAGGGGGCTTTACTCATGGGGAGGGCGAGGGGACACCCCTGCACCCCGACTCTAAACCGTTACAAGAATCATATGAGTGGGGGAGCGCATTTACAGGCGAAAACCAGGATAAGATGCAGTACAGGGGCGCATCTTACCCTGGTTTTCATACTCTGTTCAGGCTTTAGTTGAGAGTAAAAGCCGATCTTCTACCACTCAGGGGGTAAAGGTATCCTGGTAGACATCGTACCTGAAGCGATTTGTTGTACCGGGAAGAGATGTCGGGCCGGGAGATGGTGTGTATGGTGGGCCGCCATAGTTTGAGACTGTGCCGTAGAGTACCCATATGTTGTTCACTGTGCCGGACCAGAACATCTCGCCGTTGTTGAACAACTGGTAGGCGCCAGGGCCGCTCTTTTCGGGGGCGGTAGCCCAGCCGAGTCGCTCGCGCACTCGTGCCCCTGTACCTTCGCGCCAGACCTTGCCGATATCGCGTACAGGCTCGAAGCGACCGGAAGGCGGAGTAAGGCCGGCACTCTCAGGCTGACCCGGGGACCAGGTATCATCGAACTGCTGGAAGGTATTATCGTCAAAGAAAACGTAAATTGATGGGCCGCGCAGGTTGGGATAAAGAGGGACTGTTGGTTTGACCAGAAGGACGCCGCCACGCTCAAAAGGCTGGTAGACGCTTTGCAACGCCACTTCGCTTCCACCATTGGGGCCGTACTGCGCCGGGCAGCCGAGGCCTTGCTGCACATTACGATGGTTTGCCCAGACCGTGCCGAAGCCACGAATCGGCACGGTCTGGCACGCTATTGAGGGGGTCTCGTAGCGCCACGAGTAATATTGCGCGCCAACATTGCCCATCTCTACCTTCCAACCGTCCGGATTGTCGGGTGAGTAGGTAAGTATGCGCCGTTGGAAAGCCTGAAAGAGCACCATGCGGTCTTTACCAGCCACCTTAATGGAGGTCCAGTATGGCTCAGTGACGGGATAGCCGAAGGCCGAGACCCAGTTGAAAAGAGTGCTATTGGTGTAAGCGCCATTCTGGTAGAGCGGGCCTTGCGAGTTCAAGTAGCTCCAGAAGAGGTCGGGGATGTTATGCCCCGTCTCGTTCGAGTAGGCCGCCGCTTTGACTGTTACGCCTGTGGGGGGCGACCCGGCTACATCGCCGCGCAGGTTGCCCGCTTTATCCATGTAGGAGATTTGCATGACGCTGCCGGTTGTGAAGGGGGCAACGCGGTGGTCAGCATTGGGGAGGCCAACTGAGGCAACGTTTTGGAGTGCGGAGTAGGTCGGCGAGTCCGAAGCTGCGTCGCCCGCAATCTGGAGATCGCTCGGCAGCGATTCGCTAAACTGGCTAGAGCCTGTTTGCATGCGCCCGCTGATCATCTCCACGACGAGGAGGCCATTGGTGACAAAGAAGGGGTTGTTCTTATCGGCTGTAGGGTCGTTGATCTCCATGCGGGCTTTGTCGAAGTATTGGACGAGGTGGGTTCCACCTACGCCCTCTTTGAAGGGTTCTTGCAGAGTGTTACCTGGAGCCGGGCCCCACACCCAGGTACGGTTGACCCTGCCCTGGGCCACTGGGAGGTCGGTGCGCTCCCAGGCGGTGCGAAAGGCAGGATCGGCGAAGCTGCTGTTGGACTGCGCTTGAGCCGGGGCAGGTATACCCTGAGCGGCAACCCCTGCCACCAAAGCGCTTACCGAAAGGGCGGTGAAGGTAATCTGCCAGTGCCTCATTTTAATGCTTTCTGCTGTCATCATGTCCTTTCCCCTACTACAACTACAGATTCGAGAGGGTACATCTCCTCTGTTAGTTTAACGCGTGGAAGGGAGGCAGGTTGCGAGCGGTGGTCAGTGGCCGGTGTATGATTAATGGTACTGATGTTACGCAGTTACACACCATTTCGAGCGCACCGGCGCACCAACTCAAGGGTGGAATGTGGCTGATCTGCGTAAGGTGAGATGGTAAATTGTGGGGTGGTTGGAGCAGGGTGGGGAGTGGGGATGGAGAAGGGCGCAGTTGTAGGCGCAGATATGGGACGGCTGCCGGTGCCTTGTAGCGCGGGCGCATCTGGTCTGGTGGGTGGGTGGGAAGGAGAGGGGGCTTTCTTCCTCACCCCCATGCCCCTCTCCCACAAGGGGAGAGGGGGGGCTTTCTCCCTCACCCCCATGCCCCTCTCCCACAAGGGGAGAGGGGGCTTTTTATCACAGGAATATATTGTTAGGGACACCGTCTGATCCCTCTTGGGGGCACCAGCGACCGTTGGGCTGATAAGGGAACCTCTGTTGCGCTACAGGGGTTATTGAATGCATTCACTTAAGTAATCCCTTTTGTGAGGCGATTTGAGACACTCTTTTGAGGCCAATCGGGTGGAGTTTTGCACATTGTGAGGTGGGGTGAACCAGTGCAGTGCAGGGCAGTGCAGGTGGGGGGTGTGAGGGGCGCAACGTGAGGGAGCGCCTCTCGCATTATGTAGCCTCACCCGCCCTCACCCGGCCTCACCCCAAACCCCCTCTCCCATGAAGGGAGAGGAGGCTTTCTCCCTCACCCCCATGCCCTCTCCCCTTGTGGGAGAGGGCATGGGGGTGAGGGGTGGGGGAATATCGTACCGGCTGAAGTGTGAAGGCTTACTACTGGAGCACTATGGCGAGCAGCCCGTCGGGGTCTAGCCGGCGCATGATGCGCATCTCCTGCTCGGTGGGTTGGGGAGTAACGGGGATGTCGCCTTCGGGCAGGAGGAGGTCGAAGCCGGTGGCGGCTACAACGCTCTCAAGCCTGACACCGGAGTGGAGGCTGACCAGGCGCATTAGGCCCTCATCTGAAAAATCCATCAGAGCCAGGGGGGTAACCACCAGCGCTGGGCCGCTGGCGGCGGGGTCTCTACTGCCCGCAGGCCAACCGGGGGCGCTAACGAAATCGACCTGGGGAACAAAGAGGCGCTTATGGTGAGAAGTGGTGTAAAGAAGGGTGCGGCGAGAGCTTTGCGCCCAGGGTAGGCCGGCCGAGCCAGGGCCGCGCAAGGTGGGCGGGGTGTGCTTACCAACTGTGGCAAGGTTACAGTTGCCTCGCCGGTCGATTTGCAGCCCGCCCGCGAAGAAGATATCGGTCTTACCACCCATTTGGAGCATCAGTATTTCAGGAAAGGTCAGTACGGCCTCGGCAATGAGGTTAGCGTAGTCGCCGGAGGAGGGGACAAGAGGCTCGACGAGAGTGTTCACACCACCACTTGCTCCTGTGAGTATGGTGAGGTTAGGGGCATGGGTTAGCTGTGCGAGGCGGGAAGCTGCGAGCGGGAGTAGGGGGTTAGCTCCCATCACTACGACTTCGCCGTCGCGTAGAGCGTGTGCGATGGCCGCAGCCATGATATGCCCAGGGGCTATGGCACTGCCTTCGTCCGCGCCTGGGTAGTTGAAGAAAACAAGTGGATCGGAGCCTGCGCGCAGCACAGGCTTGTAGTCGTCGCTCATTCTTCCTCCTGTATGCTGCTCCAGTCCTGGTTTTGTACGCGCCGCATGTATTCCTCCTGGTCGTCAGGGCCTGTCACATATTGTTTCATGTACGAGGCGAAGCCTTCTTCGGTGGAAGCGGCTTGCATATAGAGGCGCAAATGCACATCATCGAAGTTGTAGTAGCGGTGTGAAGAGGTGGGATGGCAACCGAAGTTGACGGGTGCCACAGCGGACACACGAAAGCCGGGCACCCCTGTTTGCTGTGGATATTTTATGACCTGAGCATTATCGAGCAGGCCTTCGACTTGCATGATGACGTTATCTGAGGCCATCGCGAGGAGTCGGTCAACGAAAAAGCTGCCTTTGAAGATGCCGTTACCGAATTGATCTGCCTGCTGGCAGTGTATCAAAGCCACAGAAGGGCGGATCGCTTTTACTGCCAACGTCGCGATGCCTGTGAAGGGGTCTGTCACACTCTTGTAGAAGTTAGGCGAGGCAAGGGGCAGGCTCGTTTCCGCAAGGCCGCGAGGGAGTGGAGCAAAGGGCTGGCCCCAGGCGCCCGCCTGCAAAGCGAGGGTGAGGCTGCCGGAGTCTGCCTCGATGATTTTCAGACTGTCTTCAGGGCGCTCAGCAGCGCGCCTGAATACTGGAGCAAGGCCGAAGTGTTCGAAGCCAATGTAGCCAACGACCACTTGCTCAACAAGACCTGAGCCGATGAGGAGCTCAGCGGCGAGGGAGGACGAAGGCCCAGCATAGAAAGTCTCGAAGCGTTTACCCTGGCGTATACACTCTCGAACGAGGGCCATAGGCACGTTGTGCATATGCATGCCACCCACCCAGAGGGACTCGGCGTGGGCGGGTACGAAAGCGGCTATAGCTTCCGCGAGCTCCATTACCTTTGGAGTGCGCTCGGCAGCAGCTTGCGAATCAGTCACGTTATGTAGCATATGTACTCACTGTTGTGTAGGGATTTTGGATTTTGTGGGCAGGGCGAAAAAGATTGCCAGATGATGTCTATGTTAGCAAAGCTAACCAGGAAAGTAAATGTTCAGGATAGGGGTGAAGCAATCTTGTTGGGGTAACTGTGTGGGTGTTGCTCCCCTCACCCCAAGCCCTCACCCGCCCTCACCCCAAGCCCCTCTCCCATGAAAGGGAGAGGGGGCTTTACTCCTATGAGTGCACAAGGGATCAGTTGTTCTTCCATGAAAGGGAGAGGGGGCTTTGTGCATGGTGTATATCAAGGGAGACCCATGTAACCCCACCGGGGGTTTGCCTTCCACCACTACTCTGAACAGTTGCTGGCTGGGCATGTTTCTGCTGAGAATTATGCCTGGCCCACTTCCTGGGCTTGGGAGGCCTGTGCGGGAACCTGGGCTATGTGGCGCACGGAAAAGACGATGCCGCCCTCTTTAGCGTCCGCCACTACAGTATCGCCGTCTTTGACGCTGCCGTCAATTAGCTCCAGAGCTAACCTGTCGAGGAGGTGACGCTGGATGACCCTCTTGAGGGGGCGCGCTCCGTAAACGGGGTCAAAGCCTTCGTTGCCGAGCAAGTCCATCGCCTCAGGGGTGACATCCAGTGTGATATGTCGCTCCTCCAGTCGAGCGCGGACCCTGTTGAGCTGCAAGTCAACGATGTGGCGTAGCTCGGCGCGTGTCAACTGCTTGAAGATGACCACTTCATCTATGCGGTTCAAGAATTCGGGCCTGAAGTGGCCTCGGAGGGCCTCAGTTACCCTGTGGCGCATTGTATCGTCTTCAGTGGCGGCAAGGTCGGTGATGAACTGGGAGCCGATATTGGAGGTCATCACGATGAGGGTGTTCTTGAAGTCAACTGTGCGGCCCTGCGAATCGGTGAGGCGGCCATCGTCGAGTATTTGCAGCAGGACGTTGAATACGTCAG
>JADEYI010001665.1_pt1 | contig 14852 bp, 13 predicted proteins | sample 8542331 | NCBI WGS metagenome assembly JADEYI01 (sample SAMN16510988, study PRJNA670497) | mine drainage metagenome | isolation source: biofilm near Copperflume 1 | place: Germany: Marsberg coppermine Kilianstollen | collected 2018-02 | reverse complement strand
TTGGTTCTAACCCAACTCTGAACATTTACGGACTATAGGTAACTTGCGCGCGTGCATATCTGTGGCGGATAATAACGTTGTAGCTCCTCAGCCTTGATCACTCACCCCCGCACGGTGGGTAATCACCTAACATAGCTATACCAATGAGGAAAAATGAGCCTGCTGGGAAAACGGATAATAGTGCTCATGATGGTGTGGGTCATGTTGTTCATGATCGTCAGCCAGATTTATGACAACGTGACCGGCAAAGGGATGCCCGCCAAACAACAGACATCCACGCTGACAACTCTGCCCACCCCCGGCCAAGACCCTGATGCCAAGCGACTGGCAGAGTTGCAGGCCTGCCTCGCCTCGAACCCCAACGACCTCAAATGCACCCAGAACCTGGCCGACTTCTATTACGCTGCCGGGCAATACCCGCAGGCCCAGGCCAACTACGAGCGCGCTATTACGCTCGACCCTCACAACGTGGCGATCCTCCAGAAGCTTGCGGGCAGCTATATTTACCAGCAGAAGTTCGACCGGTCAGTGGCGACCCTCCAACAAGCCGCCGCTCTCTCACCTGACAGCCCCCAAATCCACCTTCTCCTGGGTCTTTCCCTGAGCAAGCTCAATCCCCCGCGCATGCAGGACGCGCTACGCGAATGGCGCATGGTGCTGAAGCTGGCCCCCGGCACCACCCTCGCTTCACAGGCCACAGATTACATAAACTCCGCGGGCCAGTAATCCGCCTGGGGTCAGGCAAAATGCCCAGCTGGAGGCAGATACGCGTAAGATCAAACGGCTCCTAACTCCTAATACCTGTTCCTAATCCCTAATTACTTCATTCGCGCTATTGGTGCTAACGGCCATCTATGCTATAATCGTGCTGAGAGGCGCAACGGCTCTCATGGGCAGGTGAGCTATGAAGGCGGAAATTGTCTCCATCGGCACAGAATTGCTGCTGGGCACCATCACAGATACAAATGCATCTTATCTTGCCCAACGGCTTGCCGCCCTGGGTATTGATTGCTACTATGTCTCTCAGGTAGGTGATAACCTCCCACGCCTCACCGCCACGCTGCGGCGCGCCTGGGACCGCTCTGATCTCGTTGTTGCCACAGGTGGCCTCGGCCCTACCCTCGACGACCTCACCCGCGAAGCTATCGCTGGCATGCTCGACGAAACAGCCTACGTTTCTCCTGCGCTTGAGGCGGGATTGCGCCACTTTTTCGCCTCGCGCAGCCTCAAAATGCCTGAGCGCAATATCAAACAGGCTACTCTGATCCCCTCGGCTGAGGCTTTGCGCAACCCTGTAGGCACCGCCCCCGGCTGGTGGGTCAGCAAGCAGAACGGAGATGAAGAGCGTATACTTGTCACCATGCCCGGTGTACCCTACGAGATGAAGAGGATGTGGCAAAATGAGGTGGAACCTCGCCTCCAATCTATCACATCTACAATCATTCTATCACGCACCCTCAAAGTGCTTGGTCTCGGCGAGAGCGCAGTTGAAGAGATGGTCGAAGACCTGATGGCGGGTGCCAACCCCACACTCGCCCCCTACGCAAAACAGGACGGAATCCACCTACGCATCACCGCAAAAGCAAGCAACCCCCCACAGGCCGAAGAGATGATCGCCGGCCTCGAAGCTCAGCTTCGGCAGAGGCTTGGAGATGCCATTTACGCCACAGATGAGGAAAGCCCGCAGAGCGCGGTTGCAGACCTGTTGCAATACCAGCGTCTGACATGTGCCCTCCTTGAAGTGGGCAGCGCGATAGGCTCGCTCACCCCCCTTGCATCAAACACACACTCTGCTCCTCTCCTTTCAGTGGCTGCTCTGCCACAGCTAACGTTCATCGTATCCAGCACAACTGGCGTGCCTTGCTGCGACACTTTGCGCTCGGCAGTCGAAGCCTGGCATGAGGCGACGCACGCCGATGTTGTAGTTGCGGCTTCAGCTACAACCATTCCCCACGAGGAAGCGAGCGGCTCATTACGTGTACAGGCAGAAATACTGGTTGCAACTCGCTCGGCTGGCGGGAGCACCCACTTTGCCGAAGCGCAACAATTATGGTGTACCACCCCATCCGAGGTCAGCAGGCTGGTTGGTCTGGCTGCCATCAATCTCTTGCGAACTAATTTGTTGCAGCGAGTAGCAATCTAGAATCGACTTTCTATGCGTGTTGGCAAGCACAATCCATTTGCGGCAGCAAGCACAAGGCGGTTGCCTTCCCCTTGGCGCGCTCTGGGGATAGCGGCGTTGATTTTGCTGTGGGCAGCAGCCTTGCTCGGCAAGTCGGCTGTGGCAAGCGCCGCTCAAGGCGACGGGAGGCCACAACTCCCCAGCACCCCCGCCGCCGGCCCCACAACAATCCAGCGTCAGCCCGAACTTGCATCGCAGACCGCTCAGGTCACGGCCACAGCAGCGCAGAGGCAATCTCAAGCCGACTCCTCCGGCTGGGCGGCAGCCTCGCTACGCGACCTGGCCGAAGTACTTGGCTGGCCTCCCGTAGTGGCAAGCGATGGAAGTGATCGCCTCTACATCCAACGTCTTATCGCTGAGGATCAGTGGTCCCTTGCTATGATAAGGCAATTCGATTCTCAGGCGGGAGCCGAGGCAGCCTTTACAGCTGAGCAACAGGACGCCAAGTTCGCGGGCTACACCCTCACGCCCGCCATCTTTTACTCTTACCCCGCCTACACGGCCACGATAAGCGACCCCGGTGGCCGCTTGATAGAGCAGCGCTTTCACTGGCTGGCTGGCTCAGCAATCCTGGGCGTAAATATCCACGAGAGTGACGATAGCGCTCCCGATCCCAATAGTGTAGCCACTCAACTCCTCGCCCTCGCCGTGCAGTACGGCATGCCCGACCCTCCTGCCGGTCTTTTGCCCACTCCTTCCCTCACCCCCTCCATCATACCTTCCTCTACCCCCGGCGCTGTTAGCTGTGATAGTCGCTTTACTGATGTGCCTCCTGAGCAGTGGGCTTACAACTATATCTCGGACCTTGCATGCATGGGGATTGTTTCCGGCTACTCCGATGCCACTTTTCGCCCCCAGAACTCTACAACCCGTGGGCAGCTCGTCAAGATGGTTGTCCTCTCCGAAGGGTGGACCATCCTCAACCCGGCAACCCCCACCTTCTCGGATGTGGGCCAGGACCATACCTTCTATCGCTACATTGAAACGGCGTACGCGCACGGCGTGATCTCCGGCTATGCTGACAACACCTTTCGCCCTGATACATCTGTCAGCAGGTCACAGGTAGCCAAGATGCTGGTGCTCGCCCGCAACTGGGACCTCCGCGTAGACACCCCCGCCGCCCTCTGTGATGTGCGGCCCGACAACTGGGCTTGGAGCTATATACAGGTAGCAATTGCTCACGCTATGTTTACAGGCTACGGCGATGGCTGCTTCTATCCCGACACCTTCGCCACCCGCGCCCAACTCGCCAAGGTGCTGGTCCTGGCCTATCACTAACCGGCGCTCTCCTGACCGGCCTTTCTCGTGAAGGCTTATAGATGGTACGGTATACCCCTACCTTCAACTTACCCACTACCAATCTCCTCACGTCGTAAATGTTCAGAATAAGGGCTTGGGGGACCTGCATAGCCCCTGATGGGGTTACAAGGGTGATTAAAGCCCCCTCTCCCTTCATGGGAGAAGGGCATGGGGTGAGGGAGAAAGCCCCCTCTCCCTTCATGGGAGAGGGGGTTTGGGGGTGAGGGTAGTTGAGGGTACGCCTCCACAGATACCCCAAGAAGATTGCTCCACCCTGAATCTGAACAGTTACCCTCACCTCCCCCCTTGACGCGCACCTATCCCTTTGCTATAGTATAGCTAAACAACGTTTCTTCTGACTAAACAGGAGCCTCTATGGACATCGGTGCGCGGCTCAGAAAGGTACGGCGCGAGCGGAAAATGACCGTCGCGGCTCTGGCCCAAGCAAGCCATCTCAGCAAAGGCTTTATAAGCCAGGTAGAGCAAGGTCATTCCCAGCCATCTTTGGCGAGCCTCCAGCGAATAACCAGCTCGCTCCACGTCTCCCTCGCCCACATCATCGGCAGCCCAGGAGAAATACCTCCCGTGCCTGACCATTCATATGCGCGACCGCGCACCTACCGCCGCGCTGAATTGCACAAGCAAACGGCTTCTATTACTCTCGTTAATGAGAGCACCGAAGGAACCGCCTTCTCCTTATCTCTCCCGCCCGGCACTATCGCATCAGGCGCGCCTTCACCCGGCACGAGCAGCGCAAAGGGCGTCTGCTTCGTCCTTCGGGGCACCACAAAATTTTCGCAACCTGCTTCAGCCTTTACCCTTTCCGAAGGCGATGCCCTCACCTGGGACGTAACACTGCCTTACAGCTTCAACAACACAGACGGCAGCGCCTCCATCCTTTGCCTTTTCCTTCCGGCCCTTTGCCCCCTTCCTGAACTCTCTATCCCTGAACAGGTCGCCCCCCACAGGGAGACTGCACCCCCCGCGCATGCTGCCGACGCGGGCGGCCCTTTGCGCCTTGTAGCCATGCGTGCGCACCGAGGCTACCAGAGGGAGCGCTAGTGATGGTAATCAAAGCTATCCTTGGAGGCTCCTTCGACACTGTGGGCTACCTGCTTTATGACCGCAATGGCGGCTGCGGCGCGATCATAGATGCGCCCGTACTCACTTCCAAACGTTTTGTGGAGGCTATAAATCAGCATAAAATCAATTTACTTTACATAATCAATACTCACGGCCATTGGGATCAAACCGCTGATAACGCCTCCCTCGTCAACACAACCGGCGCTACCCTCTGCGTGCACCCCTGGGACATGACGAGGCTGGCCCACCCGGAGCTTACATATGTGGAAAAGCCCCCTTTCCCCCTGTCGCCAAGCGCCGCGGAGAGGTACCTGCACGATGACGAAACGATTGAAGTGGGCGACATAAAGCTTCAAGTGCTGCATACTCCTGGCCACTCACCCGGGAGCGTTTGCCTCCTGGCGAGCGCCGCAAACGCCCTGTTTACCGGAGATACGATGAGAAGGGGAGGAGTAGGGCGCACAGATTTGCCCGGTGGAAACGCCGAACAGTTGACACGCAGCCTTCTACGCCTGGCCTCGCTTCCCGACAGGACGACGCTCTTTCCTGCACGAGGTCCTACCACCACACTGCGAGAAGAACGCTGGCTGCTCGATCTGGCAGCCCTCGAAGAAGCCCCATGCTAAGCACCGGCCCAATTACCAATCAACGTTATACAGTAGACGGTAGTCGCTGGCCACCATTTACCCAATATCTACACCGCCCACACTGACCACTGAAGGAGCACAAACAATGCCTGATGAAAGAATGCGGCTACTTGGCCTGGTGAGATCGGAGAGCAACGTAGGGCATGCCGAACGCAACGCCGCGCCGTACCACCTCAACACCGGCGATAACGAATGGTTCCTGGCTAATATATCGTGCCAGTATGCCTGCCCCGCCTACACCGATGTAGCACGCTATATCGCGCACATAGCTGCTGAGGACTACGACTCCTCATACCAGATCAACCTGGAAGATAACGTTATCCCCGGCATCCTGGGCCGCGTATGTGCCCGCCCATGCGAGCCTGCCTGCCGCCGAGGTCGACTTGATGAGCCGATTGCTATATGCTGGCTCAAGCGTGTGGCGGCTGACTACCGCGACGACTGGTCGCCCCCCCCCCCGCCCCCCCGTACCAGCGATAAGACTGTGGGCGTCATCGGCTCCGGCCCCACAGGAATCGCGGCGGCGCGAGACCTCGCCAAGCTCGGCTACGGCGTAACCCTTTACGAGTCGATGCCCGTAGCCGGCGGTATGCTCACCGTCGGCATCCCTGAGTGGCGGTTGCCCCGCGACCTGTGCAAGCGCGAAATTGACGACTACTTGCAGGCCCTCGGCGTTGAAATAAAGCTAAGCACCCCCATCGGCTTCGGCAAATGGCCCGGCTCCGAGGCTGTAAACCCCAACGCTATTCCCCTTGACGACCTGATGAAGAAGCACGACGCTGTGCTCATCGGCGTAGGCACCCAGGAGCCTCAGCAGATGGATATCGGTGGCGAAGACTACTCCAACATCGGCGGCCTCTTTCCCGGCCTCTGGTTCATGGAGCGCGTCAACCTCCACCAGAAGCCGAAGATCGGCAAACGAGTGGCCGTCATAGGCGGCGGCTTTACCGCCATGGATTGCTCCCGCTCCTCTCTGCGTATGGGCGCGGAGAAGGTCTATGTGCTATACAGGCGCTCGCGCAATGAAATGCAGGTCTATGAGGAAGAGGCACGTGAGGCCGAAATTGAGGGCGTAGACTTCCGCTTCCTCGTCTCTCCTGCTGAGATCATGGAAGAAAACGGCCACGTTGTTGGCCTCAAATGTATACGCAACAGGCTGGGCGACCCCGACGCCTCTGGCCGCCGCGCTCCTGTGCCGATCCCTGGCTCCGAATTCGTTTTAGAGCTTGACACAGTTATTGCCGCGACCGGCCAGAACTCCGAAACCGACTGGATAAACTCCTCTGTTGGCATCAAACTCAACAGGCGCGGACGCCCTGAAGTAGACCCCGTCACCTGGATGACGTCCGTCCCCGGCCTCTTCGCAGCAGGCGACTTCGTCGGCGGCGCACGCAACCTCATCAGCTGCATCGGCGAAGGCCAGAAGGCCGCCGTCGCCATTGATCAGTACTTTAAGAGCATAGACCCCAGGAAAGAAAAGGTCACTCTGCAAGCCGACTTCGCCCTTGTGCCCTACCTTGACTACGTTTCTGATTACCACCTTGAGGTGACCAAGCAGATAGATGATTGGGCTGCCGTCGAAACCACCCGCCACGAGACTGCCCCCGACGCCACAGTCCGAATGTCCTGGGCCCCCATCTCCATATGGACAGCCGATACGATGCAACGCCGTCTTGTGGATGGCGAGGACTACGACTCCGTGCCGCGACAGCACATGCCTATGCTGCCGATCCCCAAGCGCGACAACCTCCTCTCCGAAGTTGAGCTTGGTTTACCCAAGCAGGAGGCTTTCGAGGAGGCGCGGCGCTGCTTGCAGTGCCAGCTGAACATCTTCCTCGATGGCGACAACTGCATCCTCTGTAATGCCTGTATAGAGGTCTGTCCTACCAATGTGCTTCATATGTCCGACCTGAGCCTCATCGAGAGTGTCAATGATCAGATGGAGGAGCCGCGCTTACAGGAGGCGAAGAGCTGGAGGCACGGCGCCGCCATGATCATGGACGAATGGCTTTGCATCAGGTGTGGACTATGCGCCCAAATCTGCCCCACCAACTGCATCACGATGCAGCACTACGAACCGAAACTCGTGCAAGGCGAGCTGCTAGTGCCCTAGCCATAGCAACGAGGAGTGAGTGCATTAGAGTGGCTCACTCCTCACTGCCCATTGCTCGCCCCGCCGAGTAATTGCGCCGGAACTGTCACTATCTTCTTTCCAAATCGCACTTCGGGCGTGACAGCAAACTCCTGCGGCTTTGTGAAAAGCCCCCCCTCACGCACTTCACAGGCCGCCACTGCCCAGGTCGCCGCGTCCACTATTACGTCGCGCACCTCACCCACAAGAGTACCTGTATCGGTCACCACCTGATTGCCGATAATATCTGTGATGCCGATTAACTCCTGTAAACTGGCGGGCGCGTTGCCGTCAGGCTGCCTCGCCGGGGCGCTGCTGTCGATCGGTGTTACAGTAACAGCATCAGGGCCCACATTCTTCACCTCGCTTACAAAGATCACTTGCGAAGCGCTGAAGCGGCCTGTCTTCACTTTAACGCTCACTACCTGATGCTCCTCCACGTTAATCATCAGGTCCTCGACCTCACCAACTTTCTTCGCGCCTTCCAGGTTAACTACGGAACGACCCTTCAGATCTGAAAACTTCATATCCTTCTCCCTACAACCTATTGCTCTTCCTTGCTACCTAAATTGAATGATTGCCTGGCATCTCATTATATCACCAGTCCGCTCGTAACTGTTCAGAGTATGGGTGCAGGGTCAAGCCCCCGACGGGTTCACAGCGGTGCCCCTTAGCTCTCCCCATGCACAAAGCCCCCTCTCCCTTCATGGGAGAGGGGCATGGGGTGAGGGCAGGTGAGGGCGTAAAGCCCCCTCTCCCTTCATGGGAGAGGGGGTTTGGGGGTGAGGGTACGTAAGGGTAGGTGAGGGTACGCCTCCACAGTTACCCTTGAACTTTGCTCTACCCCAACTCTGCACCCTTACCTCCCCTCCCCGCCTGTCCAACAGGCACGCGGTATGCTATAATCGCTGCGTTGACTAAACTTTCAGGAGGAGAGCTTTGTGACTGGTCTGACTTTCAGATTCCGCACGGTTATGGTCGTAGCTGCTGCTGGACTCATAGGATTTGGAGCGCTTGCCGCTTGCGCCGGGCCTACCTCTGTTGACATTCCTGCTCAAACAGGGGCCTACCGGGTGGGCGTCAAAACAGACCCCCTCACCTTGAACCCACCCGCACGCGGCACCATCACCTATGGCGTTACTGACGCAAAGACAAGTAAGCCTGTGGTCGCCTTCGAAAATGTCTCAGGCGCTCTGATGCACAACGTGCTCATCAGCAAAGACCTGACCTATTTCAACCATACCTTTACCGACCGCCTCGTGAGTAACGAGGCATCTATCTTTACCTACTGGCCTATGCTCGGCACATATTACACCTACGCCATCTACAAACCACAGGGAGCAGCAGTCCAGGTCTTTACAACTACTATCACAGCTGGTACTCCCACAGGCCCCGTGCAACTTCAAGAGGATACCGGGCCCAAGTTCACCGGCTCCGTTCGGGTTGACTTCCTCAAGTCGCCTGATACGCTCAAAGCCGGGCAGCCCGCGCAGCTTGTATTCCACCTCACCGAGCGCGGCCAGCCCGTAACAGCGTTGTGGCCCTACCTCAATGCCCCCGGTCACCTCTGGGTCGTGGACAAGGACGGCGGCAGCTTTGCGCACGAACTCGCCACCTCAGAGATGACCCGCTTCATACCCGAACCAACCCCCGACCCTTCGCAAACCCCTTCAACCCTGGGCAGCACACCAGAAACCAGCACCGGCACCAATCCCAACTCAGGAGCAAACATGGGCGTGCCCGCAGGCTCAGATGCAGCCGGTTCTGCGGGCACAGGTACAGGTACAGACACAGGCCAACCTCAGCAGATGCCCACCTTTGCCCCAAGCATAGCGCAGGCGCTCGCCACTGTCGCCGCCACAACTCCACAGCCGCTTCTTCCCGTCCAGCAAACCGCTCAGGCTTCGATCACCGGTGGGCAAGACGTTCCGCCCGCCGTCGGTTACGGCCCCGACCTGGTCTTCTCACATACCTTCCCTCGACCCGGCATCTACAAGCTCTGGGTTGAAATGCAGTATCGCGCCCAGGTTATACAGGTTGGTTTCGCTGTGCGCGTCGTGCCATAACCCTTTCTCAACGACACGCAGCCCAGCCCGGTCCTGGCCTGCCTTTTGCTTTAGTTCGGCTATTGCAATCTGAATGGAGTTACTGCATGCATGCAGAAAATCAAGGAGTGGAACTTCCTTTATCAGCCCACCCAACGCACCGCCGCCTTACCCTGGCCGTGAATGGCGATACATACGCCGTCAGCCTCCCTCCCCGCCGGACGCTGCTTGACCTGTTGCGCGACGACCTGAAGCTGACAGGCACCAAGAAGGTCTGCGATATGGGCAATTGTGGCGCGTGTACTGTCTTGCGCGGCGATACGCCCATTCTTTCCTGCCTTACCCTCGCGCTCTCCTGCGATGGCGAAGCTATTACCACAATTGAAGGTCTGGCCGGACCTGGCGGTGAGCTTACCCCACTTCAGCAAGCCTTCATTGAAACTGATGGCTTTCAGTGCGGCTTCTGCACCCCAGGCCAGATAATCTCTGCCACCGCTCTCCTGGCAAGCAACCCCGACCCCTCCGAAGAAGAGATCAGGTACTACATGGCGGGCAACCTGTGCAGGTGTGGCGCTTACAAAGGCATCCTTGAGGCTGTACAGCGCGTTGCAGCGCAACGAGGCATAACTGCTGAGGACTGAGTGATGAGCGATCAGGCCTGAGTATCAGATACTCCGCATGCCCCCAATCCCTCAGGCCCTCAGCGCTCGTCAAGAGAGTGAGGTTTTATGGTTCGCGTCGTAAAAACTAAGGTCGAAATAGAAGGCCGCGTTCACGAAGAAACGGTGGTCGTCGAAAAGGAAGAACCGCAGCCCTGGCAAGAAGATCACGACTTTGTCTGCGTTGGCAAACCCGTTGATCGCGTAGATGGACCTGCCCGTGTGACCGGCGCTGCAAAATTCACCTATGACATCCACCCGGCAGGTATGCTTTACGCCGCTGTGCTGCGCTCGCCACACCCACATGCGCGCATCACCACCCTTGACACCAGCCACGCTGAAAAGCTCCCCGGAGTACGCGCCGTAATCTCACGCCAAACTGCACCTGACATTCCCTGGTACGGCGGCGCGAGCAACCTCTTCGATCAGGTAGTGCGCTTTGTGGGCGACGAAGTGGCCGCCGTGGCCGCCGACGACCTTGACACGGCAAGAGACGCCCTCAAGCTGATTCGCGTCGAGTACGAGCCTCTACCTTTTATCACAGACATCGAAGAAGCTCTCAGCCCCGGCGCGCCCGATGTTCAGCCCAGAGGTAACATCCTCCGCGAAGACGATGGCCAGGGCGGAGAGCTATACTCGCGCGGCGATCTACAAAAAGCCTTCAACTCTGCGGACGTAATTGTTGAGAGCACCTATAAAACCTCTACCCAAATGCACAACTCCCTTGAGACACACGGCGCTGTAGTTATGTGGGAAGGGGATGAGCTAACAGTCTGGGAGTCCACCCAGTACATCTATGGCGTGCGCCATCGTGTAGCAAGCGTTCTCAAGATGCCGGAGAGCAAAGTTCACGTCATATCAGAGTATATGGGCGGCGGTTTCGGCAGCAAGGGCGGCACACTCAAGCAGACAATAATCGCCGCCCTCCTCGCCAAAGCCGCCGGACGCCCCATCAAGCTGATGCTCACCCGCACCGAGGAAAACCTCCTCGCCGGTAATCGCGGCGCGACTGTGCAGAAGATAAAGCTCGGCGCAAAGCGCGACGGAACCCTCACAGCGATTGACCTGGAAGTGCTCAACGGCATAGGCATATACGGTGCGTGGTCGGCGGCGGTCGCCGGCCCAGCTAAAGAACTTTACAAATGCCCAAATGTGCGTACTCACACGATTGGGGTGCATACGAATCTCGGTACACATTCCGCCTTCAGAGCGCCGGGCTTCGTCGAAGGCACTTTCGCCCTGGAGTCCGCTGTGGATGAACTGTGCCAGAAGTTAGGCATGGACCCCCTCGCCTTTCGCCGTAAGAACCATGCTGATAAAGATCAACTGGCCGATCAAGATTACAGTTCCAAGCAGTTGCTCCAATGCCATGAGGTAGCCGCCGAGCAGCTAGGCCTTGACCCCAGGTCCCCCTTGCCCACACCCGGTTCTTTGGCAAGCGACCCTCCCTGGAAGCGTGGAATCGGTATCGCCAGCCAGATTTGGAGCGGCGGCGGTGGACCTCCTGCCCACGCCCTGGTGCGCCTCAACTCCGATGGTACCGCCGAGGTCCAATGTGGCACCCACGATATAGGCACAGGCGCCAAGACTGCCCTTAGCCAGATCGTCGCAGAGGAGCTTGGCGTGCCTCTTCAGGCGGTGCGCTTCAGGCTTGGAGATACCGAGAGCGGGCCTTACGCGCCCGCCAGCATGGGCAGCATGACTATGCCCTCTGTAGGGCCTGCCGTGCGCTCCGCCGCTGAGGACGCCCGCCAGCAGCTAATGGAGATCGCTTCCTACTTCATGGAAGTGCCTTCCAGCCATCTCCTTGTGGCGAATGGCGCTGTCACAATCGAAGGCAAGGCCGAAAGCCGCCGCTTGATCCGCGACATACTTGCTGAGATAAGCGACTACATGATTACCGGCAAGGGCTTCCGCGGCCCAAACCCACGCCAAACGCTACGTACATGGGGCGCTCAGATAGCCGAGGTTGAGGTCAATACAGCGACCGGCCAGGTACGCGTCACGCGCCTATCAGCGGTGCACGACGTAGGCCGCGTGATCAACCCAAAGGGCCTGCGTAGCCAGTTCTACGGCGGCATCCTCCAGGGCATAGGCTTCGGCTTGCTTGAAGAGAGGATAGTAGACCACCGCACAGGCCATCCGCTCAACCCCAACCTTGAAGAGTACAGGCTGCCCACGATAGCTGACGCGCCTGAGATGTTTGCCTCTGGAATAGACAAAGCAGATATCCTCGCAAACCACGTTGGCTCTAAAGGCGCAGGCGAACCGCCTATAATTCCAACTGCCGCCGCTATCGCTAACGCCATCTACAATGCCGTAGGAGTGCGTATGCGCGAGTTACCCATAACACCCCGCCGCATCCTTGACGCCCTGGCGCAGAACGCCCCACAGGAGAGGCAATCATGAACAACTTTGGCTATTCACAGGCAGAATCGCCCGCCGCCGCCCTCGCCGCTCTACAAAAGACAAGCCGCGCCAGCCTGCTCGCGGGTGGCACCGACCTTATCCCTCTGATGAAAGATGGTATCCAAGAACCGCTCCACCTCGTTGACATAAAAGCGTGGAGAGGTGGCTCAGGCATCAATATGCGTGGCGACGGAGCTCGTATCGGCGCGCTAACCTCCCTGAGTGCGCTGGCCGACGACCCCTCCATCCGCTCCTCTTACACCGCCCTCTCCGATGCGTGCAGGCTTGCCGCTTCGACCCAGTTGCGCAACATGGGCACTATTGGCGGCAACCTCTTGCAGCAGACGCGCTGCTGGTATTTTCGCGGCCCATATCACTGCTGGCTCAAAGGCGGCGACACCTGCTTTGCTCGCGATGGCGAGAACGAACAGCACGCGATCTTCGGTGCTAATCAGAGCCAGTGCGTCAGCGCCCACCCTTCCGACCCCGCCGCGGCGCTGTTGGCTCTCGATGCGAAGCTTACTATAGTCAGCCCCACCGGCCAATCTGAGGTCGCCCTATCCGACCTCTTCACCCTTCCCACTGAAACAAACAGAAGTTTTGTCAATTTGCCGGAAAGTGCGGTGATAACCGAGGTTGTACTCCCCCCCGCCACATTCAGCGCCAGGTCTATCTACCTGAAAGCCATGCCGCGCGCCCTTTGGGCCTTCGCCCTCGCCGGCGTCGCCCTTTACCTGGAAGTCGAAGCCGGCGTAATCAAAATGGCACGCCTCGCCTTCAGCGGTGTCGCGCCCATTCCCTGGCGCATCAGCAGCATAGAGGCAGCGCTGGCAGGGCGACCTGTCACCGACCTTGACAATGAGCATCTAACTGCCTTGCTCCTTGCCGACGCGCATCCCTTATCACAAAACACCTACAAAATGACCCTCCTGCGCGGTCTATTCGTGCAGGCACTTGACGCCCTACTCACCTGATCTACTACCACTACAAGGAGAGAGAGATGCAAGAGATACTGGTAAACATCCATAACATATGGCGCTGGCTTGTGCTCATCGCCGCCCTTGCCGCTATCGTTCTCGCGCTGCTGGCAGCAACCGGGTCGCGCCCCTGGGACGCCACGAGCGACAGGCTCGGCCTGCTCTTCACCATCACAATGGATATACAGGTGCTGGTGGGCATTATCATCTGGCTTCTAGAGCAGCGTTGGAGCGGTGATGCTTACCTCGGATATATACACCCCATTCTGATGCTGGGCGCTGTAGCCCTGGCTCACGTTGGCCGCAGTCGTGCCGACAAAACCCAAGGCTCGCCTGTCAAAGGGCGCACCGCCGCGATCTTCTTCACAGCCAGCCTGGTCGTCGTGCTCCTTGCCATCCCTTTCAAGGCATGGCCCCTGTAAGCGGGAGGACCGCCCCCGTACTATACGTGAGCATCAGGCTTTGGCGCGTTCGCCAAGCTTGCGCTCCGTACCTTTCAGCAGCCGCTCAATGTTGTCGCGATGCGCCGCGATCACCAGCACACTCAGGAAAAGGAAAAGCAACGCCAGTGGGTCCATTTGGCCGATCATTACGAGCAAGATAATCGTCAGACTTGCCGCGATAACCCCCACGATCGAGCCAAGAGAGACGTAGCGTGAAACCGCTACCGTAGGCAGACCTACCGCTACGCCCGCCAGAAGTATCCAGGGGCTTACCACCGCTACCGCTCCAAGCGCCGTAACAATGCCCCGCCCCCCCTTCCAGCTGCCGTGTACTATCCTCAGATAAATAGACCAGATATGCCCGGCCACAGCAGCAGCCGCTGCCAGCACGCTTGCGAACATGAGTATAGACACCTGATAACCGAGCAGCCCCAATTTTCCGCTGGAGAATACTTCGATTATCATCCGAGCCGCGAGCACCGCCGCCGTCCCCTTCAAGAAGTCCCCTATTAACACCAGCGCGGCGGCCCTCTTTCCTACCGCCCGCAGCACATTCGTTGTGCCTGTTTTACCGCTGCCATGCTGGCTGATGTCAATATGGTTGAAGTGCGCGATTATCGCGCCGACAGGTATGCCGCCGATCAAGTAGGCTATCACCGCCGCAACTGCAAGATAGATTGCCAACATTTTCCGCCTCCCTCACCGCTCGCAACTTACCTATGAGTCACACTATACATCGAAATGTCTTCATTTTCAACGCTTGTTGCCGATGTAAGCGTTCAGAGTAAGGCATGACCCTGCGGGCCACCATTACGAATGAAAATACGAGTGATTTAGCACCCCTCTATACTACTACCCTTCTCATTTTCAGAGGAGTTGGGGTGGAGCAATCTTCAAGGAGTAGCTATGGAGGCGCACCCTCACGCACCCTCACCCCATGCCCCTCTCCCTTCATGGGAGAGGGGGCTTTAATCACC
>JADEYI010001664.1_pt1 | contig 14864 bp, 19 predicted proteins | sample 8542331 | NCBI WGS metagenome assembly JADEYI01 (sample SAMN16510988, study PRJNA670497) | mine drainage metagenome | isolation source: biofilm near Copperflume 1 | place: Germany: Marsberg coppermine Kilianstollen | collected 2018-02 | reverse complement strand
GTCGATGCTGACCTGCTTGTAGCTACGCCAGGTGGCCGTGGGCATCGCTGTGCTCTAGGAGGTGTGTCTGGATCGGCGCCAGCTCGCCGTGCACGAGGTGGAATTCGCCGGGCGTGTTTGTGGCGATCGGGATGCCGTGTTGGGCGGATGCGCGGAGCGTGAAGGCGAGCGTGTGGCGGGATGTGCGGGTCGTCACCTTCTGGACGCCGAGGGTGGCGGCGTGGATCAGGCTGGCTCTCGTGAGGAGGATGAGGGCGCGGTGCGTCTGCTTGGGGCCGCCACCGGGTTTGATGATGCGCATCTCGCCGAAGAAGCCGGTGCGGGCGGTGGTGTTGCACTCGCAGCGGACGGTTGCGATGGGGTTGAGGTCGCCGTCGTAGACGAGTGCGTCGTAGGCGGCGGTGTTCTCGTCGTCGGTCGGGATGGCGCTGATCGTGGTGGTGAGGGGTTCAGACCACACGTTTCGTGTCGTCGCCCTGGTATGCGGCGGAGATCTCAGCCGCGCGCTTCGTCGATGTCGTATGCGCGCCCTGCACGAGGCCGCCGCCTGTGGCTGCCGCGACGATCGATACCACGGTCCACTGCAGTACGTCGGGTTGCGTCGCTCCAACGGCGCTGAGTGTGATTGTGCCGATGAGGGCGACGGCGGCGAGTGCAGCCAGGGCGTAGAACACCTGTAATGGTAGCGTTGTCATCTGCTGATCCTTTCCGTTGGCATGAGTTCGGCCAGGAGTTCCTGCATTGCTGTTCCGAATTCGCGTTCTTCGTTGTGGGTGAGTTTGAAGTTCACGGCGATCATGCGGGTCATGGTGCCTAGCATCTTTTCCAGGATGTCGGTGTTCTCTGGCTCGATGGCGAGGAGTTCGTGGATCCGCGCGCGGGCCAGGCGGATCTCCAGTCTTAGGCCGGTGTCGTCCAGATCCTTCGCTCGCCGGTAGGCGTTGCGCATGGCTGGGCTGAGGGCCGAGCTGTAGTAGCCGTGGCGCCTGGCGTTGCTGTTGCCTGGCTGCGCTCCGCGTTGTCGTTTGGGCATCCGCTCGGCTCCGGTCTATGTGCGGATTCTCTGGAGGGCCAGGGCGGCTGTGTTGTCTTTGTCTGGCTGCGCCTGTGTGGCGTTGATGTCGCTCACCGTTTCCAGGGCGCCGGCGCATAGCAGGACGGCTGCCGCGCGGTAGTCGCGCCGGCTCATCGCGTAGGCCAGTAGCTCCGTCGCGTTTGGGTCTCTGCGTCTCAGGATTCCGAGCATGGCGCATTCTATACGTCTCGGTCTGCCTTTTGCTTTTGTGTGAGGTGTTCGGCGTCGAGGGCGTCGATGGTTAATTTCGCCAGGGTCGTGCTCAATGCGTGGTTTGTCTGTCGCGCGTAGCGTTGCGCCGCGGTGATGAGGGTTTGTTTTTTGATGTCGGGTGGCGGCGGCGCGGTGAGGGTGCGCGCGATCGCGGTGAGGCGTCGCCGGCGGGTGTCCTGTTCTTCGTCGGCGGTGGTTGTCCGGGTCGTGAGTCGTTGGAGCCAGTTGCGCGCTGCGGTCTTCATGCTGCTCCCTCTGCGGGTGGGATCCCGAGTTGGTCGGTGATCCAGCGTTCTGCCTTCTCGTGTTCTGTCGCTCGTGCGCGTTCCGCGTCGCGCTTCAGTTGCTTGAGTTCCGCCTGTGCGGCTCGTGTGGCGCATGTCCGGCACCACATGCCGTCTGGCCATGCGATGCTTTCCTGCGTCGCGGTCTCTTGTCCGCAATGCGCGCATGGTTCGGTGAGGTCATGGGCGGCGTCGATGGCGGCGAGGCGTGCGCCGTATGTCCCGGTGAAGTATGAGCGTGTCGCTTTCTTGGCTTCGCTCCGCCGTTCGCGTGTGGTGTTGTTGAGGATCGCCCGGATGTATGGCCAGCCTTCGGCGCCGTAAATGGCGGCTCGTTTGTAGGCGGCGACCACCGCGTCGGCGCCGTGGGTGCGCGTGTATTCCGCGAGCTCGTCGGCGTCCCGCTTCCCTGGCGGAGCGCCGAACGTCGCCTCGTGCGCTTCCCAGGTTCTCCGTTCCTGTTCTCTCGCGTCGTCGTCTTGGTGGTTGTCTTGGTGGTTGATCTGTACGGATCTGGGTGTCGCTGGTGTCGCCCGGGGGGTGGTGGTGTTGTCGCCCTTCCTGGGCGTTGGTGTCGCGGGTGACGTTTGCGCGTCGGTGGTGATCTGGTAGGTGCGTGGTTTGTGTGTCCGGGCGTCTTCGCGTGCGGTGATCCGGGCGTAGCCGTTGTCGACGAGCTCGCGAAGCGCGCGCTGTACCGTGCGGGTGCTTGTGGCGCATTCCGCCGCGATTCGCGCGACGGATGGATAGGCGTTCGCTCCTGAGGGGTCTGCGTGGTCGGCGAGCTTGAGCAGGACCATTTTGGTTGTGCGGGTGAGGCCTCTTGCCCGCCAGACTTGCCGGGATGCTTCGATGCTCATCGTGGTACCTCGTTGTGTGCGTCCGCGCGGTTCGGCGCGGCGGTCGCCTTCTCGTGGCCGCGTCGCCGGCCCGCGCGGACGCGGGCCGTTCCCTTGGTCTTAGTTCTTCGTTCCTCCTTTCGCGTTCTTCTCCTTGCCGCTGGTCGGCGCTTTGGTCGCCGCCGCTTCGCCGGGTGTCTTCCTGGTGTCGCCCGGTTTCCGCCGTTTCATGTTGGCGCGGAGCGCTTCGTTCGCGCGGCGCGCGGATTCTCGTCGCGTCATTTGTTCACCTCCTCTCGTTCCCAGTTGGCGAGTGGGGTGAATCGCGCGTGCTTTTCGGCGAGGTCGGCTGTGACTAGGTGTAGGTAGATCAGTGTCGTCGCTACGTCGCTGTGTCCCAGGATGCGGCGTAGGCTTTCGAGGTCGCCCCCTGCGCGTAGGTAGAGCGTGGCGAATGTGTGGCGTAATGTGTGCGGCCCGATTGGCCGGCCGAGTGCTGCGTGTGTGGCGCGTTTGATGATTGTTTGTATGCCTGTGTTTGTGAGTGGTTGGCCGGCGGTGCGCCGGGCGCGTGAGATCCATAGGTGGTCGCCGTCGCCTATCCCTGTGAGTAATGCGGCGGCTGGTTGGCTCAGTGGCACGATTCGCGGCCCGGTCTTGCTGCGCCAGTCGTCCGGTGTGTGGTGTGATCCGCGTAGTCGCACTTCGTGGTGCGGGTCCTTGTCGAGGTCGGCGGTGATGTCGATGTCTGAGCGCCGTACGCCTGCGAGTTCGTGCAATCGCGCCCCGGTGTCGAGTGCGAATGCGATAATTGCGCGGTCGCGTCTGTCGGTGGTGCGTCTCAGTAATGCCACTACTTCGGTGCGTGTGAGGACCTTTGGCAGCGGCCGTGCCAGGCGTGTTCGCGTCAGGTCTTGGGCGGCGTCCGGCACGTGCAAGCGGCGGGCTGCCCAGGCGTAGAAGGCGTGTAGGTCGCGGTAATAGCCGTCGCGGGTGTGTGGCGCGACGTGCTGCGCCGCCAGGAATACCTCGAGGTCGAGTGCGGTTGCTGGCAGCGCCGGCGAGAATGCGGCCAGGCGGCGGAATGTCTCGCGGTAATGCTCGCGTGTTGAGTTCTTGATGTCGCGTGCTCGGAGGAACACTTCCGTTGCCTCGACGGTCTGTGAGGTGGCGGCGGCTGGCTGCGGCGCGAGCTGCTCCGGCCAGAATGCGAGTTGCCGTGGGGGCACGGTGTCTAGCCGTGTCCGCGGCTGTGGTTGATCTGGGGTGACAAGGGGTTCGGCTCCTCTCGCTCGCGCCGTTCGGGTTGGTTTAGCGAGCGGAGCTTAATGCTGTCGCGGGTCTAATGTCAACGGGGGCGCCTGCCGATGTTTACAGCGGCCGGGCCGACGGCCGGCGCCGGTTGCTAAACCAACGCGAGGCGCGGCGCAGGGAGGGCGTGCGGCGGTTCTCCGTCGATAGCCGGCGCCGGCCGCGCGGCCGGCCGCTGCTTGGTACCCCCGACAGGACTCGAACCTGTGCTTCCAGCTCCGGAGACTGGGGGTAACCGTGCGAGTCTGCGAGCTGGCCGGTCGTTGGTGCGTTCTCGTATGATCGGCTGCGACGCACGGCGCTTTGTGTTCTCCTGGCGTACCGTGGGTTGGTGTTGAGCGTGGATAGGCCCGGGTCGGTGGTTCCGCCCGGGCCTATCCGCTGTGTCTGGTGGTCTTGCTCCTGCGAGGTTGTTACGCCGCGGCTGCGTGTGTGCATGCGGCGGAGCAGTCGTGCTTCCAACCGCAGTAGGCGTCTCCCTGCTTCTTGGGGCAATAGAGGCCGCCGTTGAACTTCGACCATTTCGATGTCCCGTGCGTGGGGCATGTGGGCACGGGCTCCTCCTGGGTCGGGGCCGGCTTCGCGGTGGTGATGGGCGTGGGTTGCTGTCGTTGTGCCTGGGCGGCGGTGTGCCGCTCGTGCGCGACGGCTCGGTCGTTGGCTGCGATGCGCTCCGAGATTGTGGCGCCGACGCCGCCGAGTGCGGCCAGGGCGCGGCCGACGGCGGGATTGATTTCGCCTGCGGCGCGTAGGTTCTGCGCCCATTTGTCCGATGTCTCGGCGCGGACGTGCACCATGATGGACGTGGGCTCGCCGTTGGGATCGAGGCTGATGTCAATGCTGAACGGTTCGAATGCCACTTGGTGTTCTCCTGGTCTTAGCGCGCGTGCCTGGCGCGGTGTAGGTGGATTGCGCATGCGTCGCATATGGGCGCGTGTGGTGTTGTGCTATATGCGTGTGCCTCGATTCTCAATGGTGCTCCGCACCGGCTCTGACCGATGCCCGGGCGGCCGCCGCCCGGGATTGCGAGGTGGCGGATGGCGGCCGCGCGGGTCACTTTGCCGGGCCTAGGTCGCGGAGCATTTCGCGGATTTCCCATGCGTGCTCGATGTGGCGGCAGCGCCGGCACGTGGGCTGCTCGTACGGCCGGCCAGGGCGCTCCCGCTCCGCCGAGTGCGTGATGCCGCACGTGGTGCGCTTGCCGTGGCCGATGTTGCCCGGGTAGTAGTAGTGGGTCTTTGGGGTCTGCACTGGTGTTCTCCTCGGAGTGACGGCCGCCTGGCCGGGCCCGCGAAGCGGAAGAAAGAGGGCGTGCCCCCCGCCGCCGCACGACAGCCCGTTGGTGCGCCGGGCGCGGCAAGGTGTCAAGCGAATAGACCAAAAAGTTTGCGAAGCAAGGGCGGGCTTGACCGCCCGTAAGTTTTTGGGCCGCTTGACACCTTGCCGTGAGGCCGGGGCCCCTGCGGCGCCCCGCGCGGCGCATGGGTCGCGGCTGACCCGGTGCGACAATGGGCAGACGGGCGCCCGCGGGGGCGCTTTCCGCCGACCCGCGCGGCTTGTCCGCGCGGGTCTGACGCGCCGCCCGCGAAGGGCTGGGGGCGCCGTGGGTGCGGCGCAGCGCGGGTTCGACCGCGCGGACGGGGGGTGGGGGAAGGAGTGGGACGGCGGGGTTCCGCCGGTGGCGGATTATTTAGCTCTACGCCGTTCCGGTTCCCCGAGGTGAGTGGCGTTGGCTGGTGCGTGGTTGTGCCGCTCTGCGCCTGTAGTGCCGCCGCTCAACGACGCGGTGCTACATGGCGCCCCTTGGCGATGGCGGTTGTGCGAAGAACACGCGCACCGGTGAGGCCCGTGTTCTTAGTGTCCGATGGCGCGCCTTGGTGGGTTAATTGCTGCGGTGTGTGCGGTGAGTGCGAGAGATATCAGGTAGTCGTCGTTGCCGATGTTCTCTGGGACGTACATGTTGAGGGTCTTGTTGGGCCGTGTTTCTTTTCGGGCCTGTTCGAGTTCGTGCTTGCAGGTGCGCCACTCGTTGGACGCGTCGCTGGCGTAGAGGCGGATTGCGCCTGTGTTGACGGCGGCGATGAGCTCGAAGGCCAGTGCGCTCTTTGATGCCTGGGTGAATTTGAAGGCTTCGATTGCGCAGCGTGGTAATGAGGCGCGGAGCATGCCGGCGGTCGCCTCGCCGATGCCTGTGGCGTCGACTGTGAGCGCGCCGATGTTCCACAGCTGCGCGATCGCTGCGAGCTGGGGTATGGCTTCGGCGTGCTTCTGGCCGCGGGTGGCGTGGTGGTGCACGACTTCCGCTGGTGTGATGCCGGCTGCCCGTTGGGCGGCGTCTGGCGCCGCCAGGCGTGCGATGGTGAGGACCGTGCGGTCGTTGCGACGCGTGGCGCCGGTGTCCTCGCCGCCGAGGTCCAGTCCGGCGATGTAGCGATCGCCGATGACCGGGCTGGTGAGTGCGGTGTGTGGTCCCTGGAGCTGTGCGAGTTGTGCGCCGGTGAAGAGACGGCCCTCGCCGGCGAGTGGTATGAGGTCGTATTCCGTTGTGACCAGTGGATGGTCTGGGCCTAGGCGTGCCCGTTCCCCGGCGACGAATGCTGCGTATTGTTCGTTGTACAGGCTTACCTCGCGGGCGTTGTACAGGAAATTGCGGCGGATTCCGTCTGTGTGTTCCGCGTCGCGGTTGGCGGCGATCGTGGTTTGTAGCAGGTCGTCGTCTTGCCATGCTGTGCCGCAGAGTAGGGTTGTGGCGTTGGTTGTGGAGGCCATCGGCCGGAAGCGGCGTTGGTAGGTGTCGGTGGTCACGTCCTGGGCTTCGTCGACCTCGAGGAGGAGTGATGCGGTGGCGCCGGCGACGTTGGCCGATGGTTCTGCGCTGCGCATGTCGATCAGTGCTCGGCCGACGGACAGTTGTGGCCAGGCTGAGTGGTGTGGGATGCCGTCCGCGGTGAGGTAGTCGGCGAGGCGGTGGAAGGATGTGCGGAGTTGTGGTTCGAGGGTTGGTGCGGTCTTGACGATGGCGCCGCCGTTGTGGCGGTGTGCCGTGAGGAGGAGTGCTTCCAGGCGTGATTGCATCTCGTTCTTGCCGCCCTGGCGGGCGATCTCGACCACGAATGTTCGCCCGGCTCGGGTGCGGATGCTCTCGATGATGGCCTTGATGGGCGCGAGCTGGTAGGGGCGCAGCGTGGGCGGACGTGGGGTTCGCGTTGGCGGGGACGATTCCATGCTGCGCCGATTCTATTCGTTCCGACGGCCTGGCGCGTCGGGCGCGCGGAATGTAGCCCCCACGCAGAGTGCCCGCGGCCGCTCCCCCTGAATCGTGCGTGCGCTGGAGGTGCGTGGTTAGGGGGGGCGCCGTGCGCGCGGCGCTGCCTCGAGCTGAAGGATGGGAGCGGGCGTTGGGCGCGACCGCGCGCCCTGTGGGTGCCTGGTGGCTCCGCGCTGTCTCGCGGCGCGCGGCTGGGTGGGGGCGGTGTTAGCAGGTTAGAGCTTCACGAGCCGAGTGATGTAGCGCGCGCCTTGGCGCGTGCTACGAACGGGGTTAGCCGGTCCGCGGGGCGCCGTCGTTAGGTGAGGTGCGCCGCCGGCGGTTTGGCGGCTGTGGGTGTGTTGCGTGGCTGGATGCCTGCCATGCTCTCGGCTTCTTCGAGCCAGGCGGCGAATTCCGCTTGTGGGTCGTCGACGTCGAAGGCGGCGGACGCGCGCTTGCGGGTCCAGGCGCCGGTGTTCACGAGGACTGCTGTGTCGGCGATCTCGCGGCTGCGGTCGTTCGGGAGTACGTCGCCCCAGTCGATGCGTGTTGGGTGCGCTGCGGCTGCCGCGTCGAGCTGCGCGTATTTGCCGAGGAGGGCGAGGATCATGGCGTCGCGTTCGCGGAATGCGCGTTCGCGTATGATGCGCTTTCGCTGTGTTTTCTTGACCAGTGGGTCGAGCTCGACGTTGAGGGCGACGCCGGATAGGCCGCGGGTGTTGTCTCCGAATGCCGAGCGTGGTGATTCGCCCAGGTCGTGGAGTGTGCTGCGCACGAGCTGCGCGTAGTCGAGGACGACGCGTGCGCCGCCGCCTGACAGGAGGTCGAGGAGGTAGGCCTTGGATGCGGGTGGCAGCTCCCAGACTGCGCCGGGTGTGATGCCGATGTCGGTGGATTCGGTGATGCCTTCTAGCACGGTGATCGGTGCGCCGCTGAGCTCTGCGATGAGCGACAGCTGGGTCATGACGCGGTTCAGTTCCTGTGCCGCCTCGCGCAATGCGGGGATGTCGGATGTGCCCCAGGTGTCCTTCGGCTCTCGGATGTTCGGGTAGATGATGTAGGGGATGAAGCCGTACGGGTTGGGTGCGTCGGTCGTGAGTGTGCCGTCGACCCAGAGGCGGAATGCGTCGGTTGTCCACTCCTCGATGATCTCGGGTTCGCGTCGCGTCGACGTGATGTCGTAGAGGGTGGCGGCGTCGTCGGCTGGCAGCGTGTATCGCTGTGCGACGCGCCAGATTTCGGCTGTGTCGTCGGGTCTGCGCCATGCGTGTACGCCGGTGATGTCCGGCGCCGTGACGCGTACGCGTCCGGCGGTGGTGTCCCAGGTGACCTTGTATGCGGCGTCGCCGAGGACGGAGCAATCGAGTTCAGTATCGAAGTCGAGTGCGGGGAGTCCGTTCTGGTCCGCGACCTGTCGTAATGCTGTCATTGCTGCGTTTGCGGCGTTTATTGCGTGCGGCGTCTGGTCTTGCTCGTCGACGACCGAGTGCATGCCGTTCATGGTGTAGCTCGCGCTCTTGGTGATGAACGTGCGTACGTAGTTGTACGTCTGCTGGCGCCGGCCGCGGCGGTTGAGCGTCGCTTGGGTGGGTGTGAGGTTCCATTGGGCGCCGCGATAGAATTGCAGGTTCTCGTCGTAGCGGCGCCTGCGCGCTGAGTCGCGGTTGCGGAGTTTCTTCGGCAGGTCGTCGATCGGCGGCACGTGCCTACTTGCCGGTGATGCGCTGGCGGTGTTCGAGGCCGTATTGGATCTTGGCGTGTGCGCTCATCGCCGATGTGTCGGCTGGGTCGTCGCGTGTGGCTGCGCCGCCGGCGGGTACGGCGGGTGCGGCCGGTGGCGTCGGGGCCGGTGTGTTCGCTGGCGTGTGTGCTGCGACCGCGGCGTCGGCGATCGTTCGCGCGAGGGCCGCCGACGCGTCGACCGCGTCGAACGTGTCGCCGGTGATGGCTTCGGCTGGGATGTCGGGGTTGTGGCTGGCGATGGCGGCGCGGTACTTCGCGACGCCTTGCGCGAGCTGCTCCGCCGCTGCTTCGGCCGCGGCCGCTGCGCTGGCGGCGGCTGCGGCGTGCGCGTTCAGGGTGTCGAGCTGGTCGTCGTCGATCTCGGCCATGGTGTCGCTCCTGTCTCTGCTTCGACCCGTGCGCTTGGCTTACGCGGGGCGGATTCCGGTGGTCATGGCGCACTTGAGCGTGCCGAACATCGCGAGGGTGACGTAGGCCTTGACGCGCATGCGGGTCGCGTCCTTGGTCTCGAGTGTGCCGATGTCGTCGAGCTGGATGATCTCGCCGTTCGGCCCGGGGGTGTACGGCGCTGCGATGCCGCCGTTTTCCTCGCCGAGTGTGAGGGCGTAGATGCGTTCGCAGTCGGTCGATGTGCCGACGGTCTCGTTCGTCGGGATGTAGTCGCTGATCATGATCGGGATTCCGTTGTAGGTCTGGATGAAGCGCCCGAATGCTTGGCGTGTTTCGACCGATGCGCCGCTTGCGCGGAAGAGTTTGTTGATGCTGCGTCGCGCCCGTCTGCTCATGAGCAGGAGGTCGGGTGTGCCGCCCTTCACCTGGTCGATCAGTATGTCGAGGATGTCGAGTGTGAGTGTGGCGCCGTTCGCGCCGTTCGTCAGGGTTTGGCCGGAGACGATCAGGTTTTTGATGCCGGTTGGCTGGTTGGCTGCGCCGGAGCCGTTGATGATCTTGTCGTCCCACTCGCGGGCGAGCGCCTGGGCCTTGCCCATGATGACGGTGGCGCGGATGTCCTGGATGTTGCTTCGGCTCGTCTGGATGTATTTGTCGACGTCGGCGTCGCCGCCGACGATCGCGAGCTGCGTTGTGATCTGTGTGTAGGTCGGTACGTCTTCCGTCCAGACGTCGCCGACGGCGCGCCACGCGACGGTCGCGGCTGCGTTTTCGCGGTTGTATGTGAGTGCGTTTCCCTGCATCTCGAAGTATGGGAGGACGCCGGAGATGTCGGATGTGTTGATGATGCTTTCGTAGACGCCCTGGAGGACTACGTCGTTGCTGAGTTTTGCCGCCTCGGCGAGTGAGAGTGCGCCGAATTCGCCTGTAATGTCGCCGAGCGCGGGCCATTGGCGTCCTGCGCGGATCGCGCCGGCGATCGCCGGCAACGCGGGCGCGATGACGATGAGCGCGATGATGGCGATCGTTGCGTACAGCACGTCGATTCCTTTCGCTGTGGCGTGCGCGGTGCGCTAGCCGTCGCCGGGATTCTACGTGTGGGTGCGTGATGGTGTCTAGGGGTTGAGCTTTTGGGCGATCGCGATGATTGTCTGTGGGATTCTCGGAACCCATTGATCGCGCGTGTCGCCGCAGCAGACCGTTGGGTTCTGTGCGTCGGCGGCGTCGTGGTGCGAGATGACCGCCAGCATGCGACGGGCGTACGTCCAGGCTGCGATCGACGCCATCGCCGCGACGAGCTGCGTCCCGAGCGGTGGTAGTGTCTTGCCCATGAATAAGCCGGCGCTGCAATGGCCGATCGTGAGGTGGTTACGGTTGGCGACGCTGGCGCGCTGGGTCTCGTAGCTTCCCACCAGGTAGAGCCTGCCGGACGGAAAGCCGTATGTGTGGTAGCCGATGCCGCCCCATCCGTTGGTGAATCGGTGGAGGCGCCATACCGTGTCCATCCGTTGCATCTCTGCGTCGAAGTCGTCGCCTGGTAGGGGGTCGTCGGGGTAGAACGCGGCGTCGTGGTGCTGGCTGACGAACTGGAGTAGGGCGGGATCGCGCGGCGCCATGGTGCGTCCCACTTGTACGGTTGGGAAGTCGTTTCGCACGTCGATCAGCCGCATTCCGCCGTAGGTCACCACCGGTCGCCCGTGGTCGGTTGCGGCCTGCTCGCTGAGGGCGTTTACGTATGCGGCGGTCATCGTCTGGGTCATTCTGTGAGTTCCCATGCTGTGCCGATGCAGGCGAACGCGAGCGCGAATGCGGCGATGCCGGTGGCGCTGGTCGCGCCGGCGTAAATCCAGTAGGTGATTGCGATGGTGTTGATGGCGGCTAGGGCGATGGCTGCGCGGCGGATGTTCTCTCGTGTCATGTGTACACCGCTATGATCACCGCGTCTGTGGGGTTGGTAGGCTCGAACAATAGCACCGCGACCTTGCGGCCGACAACCATCTCGGCGGATGGGATGCCGCGTGATGTGGCGATGTTGCGTAGCCACAGTGTTAGGGATCCTGTGAGTTGCACGGTGGCGGTCCAGGTGGTGCTGTCCCAGGCCTTGATGATGCCGGTGTGGGTTTCGCTTGCTTGTGTGGTCATGTGGCGGCCTCGTTCCTTTCGTCGCCGGCGTTTGGCTCCTTCGCAGCTCGTCGAGGTGGCTGCTGGATCGTCGGTCTGTCCGTCGCCTGGTCGTGGCTGTGCGTACGCGGGTTGCGTGCCGGTGCGGCCGCAGTCGCAGATCCAGGCGCCGGCGGAGAGCGTGTGTAGTGTGAGGCCGTGGATTGCGCATTGGCGCGCTGACTGGGTGGTCATACGGCGCCGAGGGTGAGGAGCTGGTCGTAGACGCCGGCGAGCTGGTCGTAGCGCCAGCGGATCTGGCGGATGCGGCGGAGGACGGGCGTCGGTTGGACCAGGGGGTCTGTGATGTCGACGACGTCGAGGAGCTCGAGGCCGCAGGCGGGCGGCGCCAGCAGCTGCCCGCCGGGTTGGTCGAGCTGTGTGGTGCGGAGATGAGCTGCGGCCGTGGCGGCGGCCGCGGCGCCCGTCGAGCTGGTGACGTCTCGGATCAGTTCACGGGTGCCGATGTAGGCCTGGGCGTTGGTGAAGTCGATCGCCTCTCCGTAGGCGGCGGCGCCGACGGCGGCGGCCTGTGACGCCGGCGTGACGACCTGGTCTAGCTGCGCCTCGTAGGTCGGGTGGTCGGTGCCGAAGGTGTAGACGGAGGCGTCGCCGGCGAGTGGCTCGCGCAGGCGGGCTGTGGCGCTCGTCGACATGAAGACGCGGTCTGCGACGAAGGCGAGTGCCTGTTGGAGGGCGGTCCGGGCTGAGGTCTGCGGCGCCACGGTGAAGGCCGGTTTGACTGATGAGAGGCGGCTGCTTGCGCCGGCGGTGGAGAGTGAGATGCCGGCGCGGGCGAAGAGGCGGGTGAGGATCGTGGTGTAGGAGTCGATGCCGGCCTGGTGGAAGATGCCGGTGCGCTGGCGGTCGCGTGCGAGCTGGTCCCAGCCTCCGGTGAGTTGGAGGCGGATGACGGAGACGCCGCCGGTGCGGCGATAGCCGATGCGGGAGATCTGGAGGTCGGCCATGCGTGAGGTGACGCCGGCGCCGGCGATCAGGTAACCCCAGCTGACCTTGACCAGGTTGGCGAGTTGAAGCGGCGGCGGCGGTCCGGCGAATGCGCCGTCGGTGTTGTCGATGTCGATGTAGCCGTGGATGTCGCCGGTGGCGGGGCCGCCGGTGACCTCGGTGATCTCCGTCTTGATCACGCGGGTGGTGAGTGAGAGTGACGCCAGGGCGCGGGGCGCCGAGGCGACAAGGTCTGTCGCCGACTCGTAGACGTAGTTGGGTGCGACTGCCAGGGCGAGGCCCTCGGCGCCGGCGTAATCGACGGGCGCCGGCGTGCGCCAGGCGAACGGGCCGGCGGGCCAGAAGAGGCCGCTGATCAGGTTGGAGCGCCAGGTGCGGGTCGTGCCGCCGGTGAAGGCGTCGGCCTCGACGAAGCGCATCCGGTACTGGTCGGAGTAGGCGACGGATGGCGCCTTGTAGGTGACCTGGGCGTCGGACTCTGCCTGCTGCTGGGCGACGTAGGTGCCCCAAGTGTTGGCCGCCTGGTCGACGCCGTCGCCGAAGATCGTAGTCCAGACCGTCGGTTTCATTGTCGATGCCTCGACGCCGGTGACGACGGCGTTCCAATCGAAGACGTAGGTGAGGGCGACGCCGTTGACCGAGCTCGGTGTCGTGCCGTGCTGGATGGCGGCGTTGAAGGTGCCGGTGCCCGGGCGGCGCGCCGCCCAGAGTTTGGCTGACTCGGCGTAGGCGATCGCCAGGGTGCCGGTGTTGTCCTTGTAGGCGACTGCGAGGTCGCTGATCGCCGATGCGGCGGTGAGGACGGCGGTCTCGGCGCCGAAGGTGGCGCCGCTGTCGGTGCTCTCGACGTAGACGATTGAGGTGTCGCCGCTGAGTGTGTAGACGATGATCACGCGGGTGTTGATGGCGGCGCAGGCGATCTGTGTGCCCTTGCCGGTCTGGAGGTTGGTCCAGATCGAGTTGATCGAGGACTGGGGCGACGCGGAACGCGACGCCTTTACCGTGCCGGACTCGATGCGGACGCGGGTCAGTGATCCGTCGGCGGCGGCCGCGGCGTCGTGGCGGGTGATCGTGTTGGCGGTGTTGTTGAGCTGGCTGAAGTCGAGGCGGACGATGTTGCTGATGCGGTTCTCGACGACGACGTCGACGTAGGGCTGGGAGCTGGCCGCCTTCTGGGCGGCGAGGAGGGCCGGTGTGATGGTCCGCAACGTCTGATCCTCTTGGTGTCAGTACTTGACGCGCTGCTGCTCGAACACGGACGGCGGGTCTTGGGTCGAGTAGAGCTGGCGCTGGCGTACCGTGTTGATGCGGCCGAGGCGGGCGATGTCCTGGCGGAACTGGCGCAGGCGCTCGTCGGCGAAGGCCTTGTAGCGGCCCCAGACGTCGGCGGAGCCGATGTTCAGGCGGTTGGTCGCGTAGGAGGTCCAGTCGAGTGCGGCGTAGCCGGCGGCGCCCTCCGTGATCAGCTCGTCGTGGTGGGGTGGGATCGTGCTCGAGCTCGAGTCGAGCGTGTGCGGCTTGAGCCAGTAGATGGCGACGTTGTCGGGCGCCGTAGGCGCGTTGACCAGGTCCATGGTGATCGTCGTCTGCCATTGTGACCAGGCGACGCGCGCCGGCGGGAACTGGCCCGTGGGCCACTCGACGGCTTCGATGCTGATCAGGCCGGCGAGTGAGGCCACCGAGAGGTCGCGTGAGCCGGCCGTGGCGGCTAGGGTGCTCTTTTGCTCGAGTGGTGCGGCGATCGAGTACTCGCGGACGGTGCGTGTGATGTGGCGGGTGAGCGAGCTGTCCGTCCAGCGGTAGGCGCTGGCGTCTTCGTCGTGGAGGTCTTTGCGGACGTTCGTGATGATCTCGGAGATGTTGGCGGCCATGGTGGAGCTCCTGTTTAGCGGCTGGGGCGAGCTGGTCGGGCGGGCGCCGCGGGCGCGCCGGCGCTGGCGGGGCGTGAGGGCGCCGTCAGGCGGTCTGATGGTAGCGGTATCGGGTCTTGCTGGTCGATCGTCGACGCGGCGCCGTAGGTGAGCGTCAGCGCCGGCCGCAGGGCGTCCGTGCTGAGCTTGTACGAGGCGAAGATGGCGCTGGTGGCGGGGTTCTCGTTGAGGGCCGCCAGGCGGAGGTGGACGCGGTTCTGGCGGTTCTGGTAGGCGTCCTGGACGAAGGGCAGGAGGCCGGGGGCGGTGTAGGCGCCGAGTGCTGTGGGTCCGTAGGCGGTGAGGTCTGCGGGTGGGGTGCTGATATCGCCGCCCGGGCTGGTCCAGGAGAGGCGAGCTGGTGGTGGTGTGGCGTCGTACCAGCTCCAGGTGGCGCCGTAGGGGTTGTTGGTGTCGTGGCCGCGGTAGTCGTCGCGGCTGATGCGCTGGATGAGGAAGGGCCAGCCGCTGGCGCCGGTGATCTCGCTGATCTCGAGGAGGAGGTCGGCGCTGACGAGTGGTGCGGCGGGTGTCGGTGGCGTGCCCTCGTCGGGCGTGGCGGCGAGGTTGAAGGAGAAAAGTGCGCGTGAGCGCTGGTTCTTGGTCGTGCCGCTGTTGACGACGCCGACGTAGATCTGGGCGATGGCGACCTCCCCGAGGACGCCGTCGATGCTGACCTGCTTGTAGCTACGCCAGGTGGCCGTGGGCATCGCTGTGCTC
>JADEYI010001663.1_pt1 | contig 14869 bp, 10 predicted proteins | sample 8542331 | NCBI WGS metagenome assembly JADEYI01 (sample SAMN16510988, study PRJNA670497) | mine drainage metagenome | isolation source: biofilm near Copperflume 1 | place: Germany: Marsberg coppermine Kilianstollen | collected 2018-02 | reverse complement strand
TCATGCCATGCGTGGCATGTACCTACATGCCGAACGCCTCCTGGCGAAGGCGGGGGTAGCAAACGGAAAGGTCTTCGAGCGGAGCTTTTTGGGGGGACCGCGCGCAGCGTGGGGGAGCCAAAACCCGGAGGGCGGACGGCCTTGCAGAGCGCGGGGGGCAGAGCCCACTAGGGAGGTTTGGTTTCCTTATGCGTGCGCGTCAGCGCACAGGAATTAAAGGGTGGGCGTTGCGGTCGGGTAAGGAAGCGGCATCGCTGCCGCTCCCTCCCCTAAGAACCGGACTGGATGGTTTCCCATCATCCGGCTCAAGCCGTGTGTAAGCCCTGCGTGAGCAGAGCCGGTTGAACAGAACGCACAAGGATTGCGATGATGATGACTGCCTTACCTGAACCTCTTGCGAGACTCGAAGTAGGCGCGCGAGTGTGGATCGAACGGGTTAGCATCCGATTTCACTTTCACGTAGCGCTTGATGGGGATATCGGATGGATTCACCAACCGAACCTCATACGAGCGCGAACGTTGCGCGTTGGAGGCAGTCACAGTGGCGAAGCACCATGAACATCCCGCAGACCAGTGCCAGTATCGATTTACGATCCAGGCAGAGTTCTTATTCGGATGTCTGCGCTTCGCCCATCGCCAGAGCATGTGCCAGAGGTCATTCTTGACCTTCCAAAACGTCGAACCTGCTTCGATGTGGCGGTGATAATAAGCCCAACCACGGATAACCGGATTGAGCTGCCCGATCAAGTGCTCCTGTTTCGTGGCGCGATTCGAGCGAATCTCGCCACGTACCTTTTCCATGAAGGCGTGCAGGTTCTTCTTGGAGGGCTTAATCAGGAGCTTGCCGCCATACTTACGCAGGTTTTGTCCAAGGAAGTCGAAGCCCTGTTCGATATGCGTGATGCAGGTTTTCTCGGGTGAGAGCTGCAAGCCTCGTTCGAGCATGAACCGCTCGACCAGAGGTTTGACTTCATTTTCCAGAAGCTCTTTCGAGCATCCAGTGATGATGAAGTCATCCGCATAACGTACGAAGTTCACCATCGGGTTGTAGCGTTTTCCTCGGATTTCCCTTCGGCGAAAGGTCTTCTTGAGAAGTTGCTCCAACCCGTCCAGCGTCAGGTTCGCCAACGTCGGCGAAATGATTCCGCCTTGCGGTGTACCTGCCTCCGTCGGAAACAGTGCTCGATTTTCCATGTAGCCCGCCTTCAACCATTTCCGCAGCACCTCTTTATCCGTGGGGATATGGTCGAGCATCCACGCGTGGCTGATGTTGTCGAAGCAGCCACGGATGTCGCCCTCAAGAACCCACGGCGGGCTGATCTTGCGAGCCAGCACCGTGAAGCACTGCTCGATGGCATCGGCGGTCGAGCGTTTCGGTCGAAAGCCATAGGAGTTGGGATCGGCAGTCGTCTCCGCTACGGGGAGCAGCGCGAGCAGGTAAAGAGCCTGCATGGCGCGGTCCTTCATCGTGGGGATTCCCAGCGGTCTCAGCTTCCCATTGGATTTCGGGATATAGACGCGCCGCAGCGGTTGCGGAAAATACCCGCGCCGTCGCAGCGTGTCGATGGCCTTGTATCTGGACGCCGGAGTGCGCCAGATCGCTCCGTCCACTCCGGGCGTATTCTTGCCCTGATTGTGCGTCACTCGTTTCACGGCCAACGCTCGACCGTAGAACGAGTGGGTCAGCAGCCATTGCAAGGCTTTCACCTTGCCGTGGCGGCCTTCCTGTGTTGCCTTGACGATACGCGCTTGCAGTCTCCTGACCTTCTGCTCACATTGAGACCAATCGATCTGTTCCCATTGCGATTCAGGGCCGGAGGCTGCACACATAGATTGCTCCACGTTCATTTGCGATTTCCTCCTGCGAAGATTCTGTAAGTTCTTTCGTCAACCACGACCAACTGGAAGTCTGCCTGCTTTCGCAGCGAAGTGATGTCGCAACTCCTATCCACTCCATTACAGAGCGGCATTCGCTTTTTCCAGCATCCTTTACCCGCTGCCCCAACAGCGTGCCTTGCGGTAACGCCTGCCCAGAAGGGCGGGACAACGGGCTTACCTTGTTCCATTTGAATGACACGAATGACTTAGTCCCCACCTCTACACCGACAGCCCTTATGTCCGTGTGCTCCATCCCTACCGGTGGAGCAGCCGGCTGCGTGCCTTTTGGCTAGAGCCTGTCAGCGCCTTTGGCTCCTCGGCCGTTACGATGCCTGCGGTGGTTCACTTTCGTTGGACATATCATTCAGCCTGGCGCCTCCCACCGCCTTGACGCTGGCAGTGGCAGAGAGTCCCTCGCGGGCTTCTCCTTGTCGCAAGACAGAGGCTCGTTGTCTCGACAGCTTTCGACCCAACCGTTACCAGCTACGCCGATGTCGATAGGCTACTGCGGACGGAACCGCAGGTTCAGCTCACTCCTTTCGTGTTGAACAATCATTCAAATAGCCTCAAGTCGCACGGCGGGAAAGGCCCGCAGTGGTGGGAAGCGGAGAACGCGCAAGCGGTCGCAGCGCGGGAGGAGGCTTCATCCCGGCAAAGACCGTGATTGGCTCTATGGGGACTACACGTTTTCTGAAGATTGCCAACTACAGGTCAATGCCCGAAGATAGTAGTGGGACGGGTACGCACCGTCTCCGGGTGTGGAAACCCGATAACACACGCGCACGCTGAAGTTGGCGTGCCACGAACTTCCTAAGCCTTTGCGTCGGGGAGCCGTGGACGAATGTCCAGGCCCCTAAAGCTAAAGGTTCACGGAGCCGTGTGTTATCGGCTTTCCAACTCCCCGACCTCGGGATTCAAGGGCTGTTTGCGGGGGCGCACCGCAGACGTTTTCCTCCCTCCCGGCTGAGGAGTTATGCTGATCCCTCTTCCTATCTCGCGTGCGCGATACTTATCGATGTTTAGGAGACGCGGGTTTGCCTTGCCCTCCGGTAAGGAACGGAGGAGTTGTTCTGTCTGCCTGGAACTTTCATTCGGGAGAATAAGGAGCCATCCGGGATGAACGCTGTTCGCGAATTGATCTTTCTCCCAAAAGGCAAAGGGCGTCTGCCGCTGCCCGACCGTTGTAGCCTCGATGTCTCTTGCTTCAAGGAGCCGGAGATCCAAGAGGCGCTGGCAATCGCCATCGAGGAGACACTCTACCTCGTCGCGCTTTCCGGGATCGAGCTGCACGCTTTGGACGGTGTGACGGTCGCGCCGGACTGTCGAGCGGCAGCCTGCGCCTTGCAAAACCTGCCCGAGGGCGAAGTCCCACTGGAGATGAACCCCCAGCCCGAGGTAATGGAGATGGCACGAACGGCAGCCGTTCGCCGCGAGGGTGACTTGCGCTTTCATATCGTATTGCGACCGGGCCTCGCCGTGATGACGTTCTCCCCGGACGCGGAGATGCAACGGCTGGCGCGGGCGTGCATTGCCCACGAAGCTGCGCATGTGGAACATGAAAGCCATCTCTACCGGATGTTCCCCGACAGTTATGGAAAACCATTGGACTGTGGCAACCGGTCGCGTCAGACTTTCTTGAAAGCGATGGATACCTGGAGTGAATATGCCGCGTGCCGTTCTTCGGCGGCATTTCGCCCGGAAGCGGTGGAGGAGTTTGAAGGCATTCTCTGCCGCGCCATTGAAGCCAGTTCGGCTGCGGCGCTGGAACAGATCAGAGCGCACCGGGAAGGAAGACGTGCCTATGATGTCTTCCGGGAGATTCAGCAGATTTTTGGGGATGTGTTCATCTGTGCGGGTTATTTGCTCGGCCATGTCCACGGACTGGAATCCAGTCTGCGAGATTGCACGTCGCACCTTGGCGAAATCTTCCAGAAACGCCCGGCCATAAAAGACCTCATGATGAAGCTCGACCGCATCCTGCATGAAATGTGGTTGCAGGAATTCGTGTGGCCTTCCATTGAGGTGTTCGCGTCCATCTACGACCTGATCTGCGACTTGATGAGCCAGTCCGGGCTTGTCTTCGTCCGGCACGAAGACGAGTGGCGGGTCGTGATGTACGAGGATCAGGAAGCTATCGACGAGGCCCGAAAGGTTCTGGATCGATGGACCACGCCGCCTGAGCCACAGAAGTAATCAAAAACTCCTGCTGCAGGCGGACCTTCAGGGGAAGCAAAGCGATAGAGTGGTCCAGCCCTATTGTCGTATCAGCGATACGACAAATGACAACCATAGGCAGCACGTTCTTGGCCGAGCGACGTCGGGGCCGTAAAATCGTAATAGCCTTCGCAGTTCACTATTGCGCTTGACGGCATATGCGCTTGGGAGCATAATAGATGCAGTGGACAATTATCTTCCACGATGAGTTTGAACCCGAATTCGATGAGTTGCCAACAGTAGTACAGGATGAACTGTATGCCGAGGCAGGGTTTGTTGAGAGGTTTGGACCGGAGACAGGCCGCCCGCATGTCGATACATTGAAAGGCTCCGATTACGCCAATATGAAGGAGCTGCGTTTCGAGGCAGCAGACGGCGAATGGCGCGTTGCCTTTGCATTTGATCCAAAGCGCCGCGCTATCCTGCTCATCGCTGGAGATAAGACGGGGGTGAGTGAGAAGAAGTTCTATAAGCGGCTGATCGCAAAGGCCGATGCGAGATACGAGCGGCATCTTGAGAGATTGAAGGCCGAGGAGAAGAAAGCCAGGGAAAGGAAGAAACCATGAAGACGCTCAAGGACAAATTGCAGACCCTTCCCGCCGGCCGACGCAGGAAGATCGCACGCCGGACGAATTTGCTGATTGCCGAGGAAATGACCATGCGCGACCTGCGCAAGGCACGCAACATTACCCAGGTTGAGATGGCGAAAACCCTTGGGGTGAAGCAGGAACAGGTCTCTCGCATCGAAAAGCGGACGGATTTGCACCTTTCGACACTCAAACGCTCCATCGAGGCGATGGGCGGCGAATTGATCCTGACCGCGAAATTTCCCGACGGCGCTCCAGTCAGACTGACCGGATTCGCTGAGCTTGACGCTTAATGCTCAAAGCCGCTGTCTCTCACACGAGAGCCTGTACGTGGTTAACAGCTAGAAATGTGGAGACTTGAGAATGACCGCTTAGGCTGATCTTTCATATCTTTATTGTCATGACTCAGATGTCACGAGGTCTATTCACGACGTGAGGGTTTCCCGTGATTAATGATCCGACCGGATCAGGCCGCGTTCAACGAGTGCATTACCCTGAAATCGTCAATTGAGAACGCATGGGCGGATTGCTTCCGGGAAGGCCGATTTCACAATACTAAAGGCCGTGGTCTGCGTCTATCCTCAAAATGAGGATCAAGGTCATGGTGCGAGTCGCGGCGGTAGCAGCGTTCATCTGCGTAGCTTCTGGGTTGGTGGCCCAATCATCTAAACCCGCCGTCCCGGACGGAAGGCAACTTGCAACTGGCCAATACTGCTACACGATTACCGCTGTTAAAGATGGAGTGGAAACTCCCGTCGGAGTGACTTTCCAGAGCGTTTCACGTGGGCAGTCTGGCGGGATCGATACCTTGGCCATCGTGGTCCACCAGCATCTCTTCAGCGGCAAGTTCGACATGCGTGACAGCTTTCTACTCCGTCGTGACGACCTGCGCCCTATACGGCTCGACACAGACCGAGATGGAGCGCCACACGTTCATCTGGAATACAGTGACCATCACATTTCGGGATGGAAGGTAGTCAATGGAACGAGGAAGACGATCAGCATCGACTTGAACGCCCCCGTTTGGGACGGCAATCTTTGGGGTGAGACCTTCGCAGCAATGCCCCTCAGCGCTGGGGCGTCCCTCACCTTACCCACATACCAGTACGACTCTGGGCTGGGCACGTTCTATATCGACGTTCAGGGCCGACGTCAGGAAGAACTGCCTAAGGGACGGGTGCAAGCCTGGGTCATCAAAGCGGGCTTGAGTCCTTCCGAGCAAGTTCAGTACACCGTTTCGACGCACCCTGGACTTGAGTTTGCCTACGCGGCTGGTCCTTCGGCCCAACACATGGGGGGCGATTGCAGCGGCATCAATTAGTGCTTCCTGAAGCCCTTGGGAACAGGAAACGCGCATTCGCGTCAGGATGCTCTTGGATTGGTGCCAAATCGCTAAGTCACTGATCGAGCCAGGACTAGGAACGATATGTCTTAGTGCTGTATCTGGAGCGCCCGGTTGCGCAGCAGTGGGCAGCCGCAGGGAGTTAGCGGGGCGCTTCTGATACAGCGACTTGAAGGAAGCCGCCCTGATGGAGGGCTATGTACTTTGAATGGGTGTGAGGGGGTGCAGGGGAATCAGGCAGAGACGGAGTTGGGCAGGACGCGTTTTTCTGAAGGCCGGATGGAACGGCGCAGTGGCACGCCGAGGTCTGATAGGGAGGCTGGGGAGAGCTGCATCCGCGGGGTTTTGGCGGGAGGAGACAAGGGATCCGCGTGCGTGCCGAAGCACGGGCAGAGGCCGGGGATGCGGATAGATCTTCATGCTGCACAGCGGTCTGTTTGCGGTGGAGAGCGGAGCAGGAGTTGCGCCGCGGAGAGCCGTTCGACGACGCGCATGGTTCCGCCGCAGACGGGACAGTTCCAGAGAGGGTGAATCGGATCGGTGGACGGCGATGCCAGCGCAGCAGTCGTCATCTTCTCTGAGCCGTTGAGGAAGTGGAAGCAGAGCGGCAGGAGTGAAGCGCGGTTGCGGTTGGCGAGGAAGCCGAAGTTGCGGATGCGCACGAAGCCCGGCGGAAGCAGGTGCAGCAGGAAGCGGCGCAGAAACTCGTCGACCGGCAGGCTCATGACGCGCTTCTTGTTGCCGTAGGCGGAATCGCGCCAGCGGAAGCTGACGTTGCCGTCGGAGAGAGCGACCAGCCTGGAGTTGGAGATGGCGACGCGATGGGTGTAGGCGCCGAGATAGCGCAGCACATATTCGGGGCCGCCGAAAGGCTTCTTGGAGTAGACGACCCAGGGGTGGCGGAACAGTACCCGCAGCCAGGCGGCGAAGGCGCGTGGCTGGGCAAGGTGCAGCAGGCTGCCGTGGAACTGAAGCTCCCCGCGATCAAAGGCGTTGCGGAGCCCGGCGGTGAACTTGCCGCGGAAGACACGGCTCAGTATGCCGATGGGCAGGAAGAAGGAACGCCGGGCGGAGATCCAGCCGGAGTGATCCGGAGCGAGACCGCCGGCAGCAATCACGCAGTGGATGTGAGGATGAAACTGCAGGCGCTGATTCCAGCTGTGGAGCACGCTGAAGAAGCCGATCCCGGCACCGAGGTGGCGCGGATCGCGGGCGACTTCAAGCAGGGTCTCAGCGCTGGCGTGGAAGAGCAGGGTGTAGATGAGCCGCTTGTTCTGCAGGGCGAGCGGAGCCAATTCGCGCGGCAGGGTGAAGACGGCATGGACGTAGTGCGTGGGCAGCAGTTCCCGCTCGCGCGCCTGGAGCCAGCGTCGGCGCGCGTTCGCCTGGCAGCGTGGGCAATGTCGGTTGCGACACGAGTTGTAGGAGATGGCGGTCGTATGTCCGCAGCCGGTGCAGCGGTCGCGATGCCCGCCCAGAGCGGCGGTGCGGCAACGCATAATGGCGGTCAGCACCTTCTGGTGTTGTCCGTTGATCCATCTGCGGCTGCGTTCGATGAAGCCCTGCCCGGCGTAGCGAACGATGTCGGCCATCTCCAGGAGAGGGCGGCTCATGAGCGGTGCTGGTGTGCTCCCTGGGATGAGAACGTCAGTGCATCCAGCGGGCTGGCGGTGGCGCTGAGATGCCGTTGGGACAGATGCAGGTAGACGGTCGTTACTTCAAGGTCGCGATGGCCGAGCAGGATCTGGATGGTGCGCAGATCAGCGCCAGCTTCAAGAAGGTGGGTCGCGAAGCAATGACGCAGCGTGTGGGGATGAATGCGCCTGTTGTCGAGGCCAGCGCGTTCCGCAGCGATCTGGCAGGCACTCCACAGGACCTTGGTGGTGACAGGTTGGCTGGAGGTGTGCCAGCGGTTGCCAGGAAACAACCACTCCTTCGGCTTGCGGCGGAGACCGCGCCAGTAGATGCGCAGTTCCTCGAGCAGCTTCGGGCTGAGCATGACATCGCGGTCCTTGCCGCCCTTGCCCTCGCGGATATGAACCACCATCCGCTGGCTGTCGATGTCGCTGACCTTCAGGCGAGCCGCCTCTGCGCGGCGTGCCCCGGTGGCATACATCGTCATCAGCAGGATGCGATGAAAGGGTGTATCCGCCGCCTCAATCAGGCGCGCGACTTCTTCCTGACTGAGTACCCCTGGAAGGTGACGCACCTTCTTCGGATAGGGCGTCTCGGCGATGCTCCAGCCACGCTTCAGCACGTGGATATAGAAGAAGCGCAGAGCCGCCAGCCGCAGGATGACGGTGTTGGGACTGTACTTCAACTGGGTGAACAGCATCGCCTGGTAGCTGCGAATCTCCTCCGTGCCAAGCTGATCGGGCGGACGGCGGAAGTACCGGCTGAAGTGTTCGACACCGTGAAGATACGAGCGGATGGTTGTATCGGCGAAGTTGCGGCGCTGCAACTCCTCCAGCATGAGCTGACGTAAATGGGTCACAGAGATACCCTCCTCTGCGACTCAACCTACCGCAACGCCACATCCGCTCGCTCAGCCACACGCGAACGCGTCCGCCGCACAGCGGCTTCGTTCAAGTCGTCTTCTCGGAAGTCTGGAGCTAAGAGTGAATGCCGAACCCCGGAAGTTCCATGTCCTCTAATATCGGCATTGGCAGCTTATCCAGGCTTGGTGAATGCTCCATAGCTGTCGACGCGATCTCGGCCCCTTGAATTGCCTTATCTAATCCAAGTTCCCGACTATCGGAGGTGTATACGGCAAGATCGTGGAGGTGGGGAGAAAGGCGTGCGAAAGTCTCCTGCTGTTCTGCGAGTTGAGGAGCATCGCCGGTCACGAGAACGCGATCTATGCCGGAGCGAGGCACGGTGTCTACGGCATACCCGTAATCAATGAGCTGAGCCTGAGTCGGATTCAGGTCAACGGCCTTTCCATTATCCAGGCGGACGGTGAGCACCCCATCTTCTCCAATCTGCTCCACGGTAGCGAAGTCGCCGGAACGGATGTGCGTGTCCCGGTCAGATGCTGTAAAAGTGATGCGCTCGCCTACAGCAAGATCGCGTTGTTCCTCACGGTAGATCGCGCTTTGGTCCGTCTGTTTTCGCAGGAGCGCGGGATTGTAGGAAGCCTCGTTGCCATCGCTTGTCGCAATGGTAAGCGTGTTCGCATGGACATCGACAGAGAGAACGGCGGCGGCGCTGTTGTCGGCAATTCCATGCTCCGAGGGACTGCCAGCCTTATAGTGAATCTGATCGCCGGGCGCATAGTTGGCGGCAAGACGCGGATTGCCGAAGTCCTGCTCGACAAGAATGGAATGAGGTTGACTTTCCATCGCAAGGCGTCCCTGTGTCCGCATCTCGTCACGGATGAGCTGGGTTAACTCCCGGCGTTCGGCTGGATCGGGCGCGATCACGACGGCGCGATCTTCCCGCGCGGTGTATGCAAGCGCAACAGCGGCGAGGCGATGTTCCGGGCTGGCGTACTCATGGATGCGTCCCTGTTCCTGCAACTTCATTGTGCCGGTCGCGGGATCATGAGCGCGAAATGCGGCGACGGCCTGTTGCACTTCGTTCGTGGAGCTTGGTTGGCGGAAATCGACAGCGGCGGTTTTCGAGATGTCCGTGGCAAGCCGATGGCCGAGGGTCTCAGCGTCGTTGGTATACACTTGCGCATCATCGGAGGCGCGCGAGATGGCAACGTATGCCAGCCGCGTGTTAATCAGGCTGTGCGGACTGTCGGTATCGAAATGAGCAAGAACACGCCCGGCTGTGAGTCCCTGGGCGCTGTGCGAAGTCACGGCGTATCCGTGATCGTACTGCCGAAAGACAGATGGATCGAAGGTGATGGTGCGCTCGTGTTTCCCATCCATGCGCACGCTGATGGTTCCATCCTTCATCTCTGTGATGGTGCCGAGATCGCGATTGGCAACGCCAAGCTCTTTGTTCGTGGAAGTCATTTGAAGCCGGTCGCCGGTAGCAAATTCCCGCTCAGTTTCACGGTAAACATGGACACCGCGTAACCGTCGCGGGTCATAGGTGACGGTCGATCCATTCGGCAGCTCGACGGTAAGCATATTGGTGCGGCCATCGACATTGCGAACAGTGACGAAGCTGTCTCGTTCGATGCCTTCGGCCTTGCTGCCGGTGGTGTATTGAAGCACATCGCCTGTGCTGTACCGCGCCGCCCAGGTGCGGTCGGCTCCAGTCATATCGGAGCGGTGCGTCAGCGTGCGAAGGGTTTGCCCGTCTGCTGCCAAGACTCCTTTCTCAAGCAACTCGGTACGAACGGCTTCATTGATGTGCTGACGGCTGCGATTATCGGGTGAGACAACGATGGTGTTCTCCGGCTGGGCGGCATAGTCTCTCGCAATGGCTGCGATGCGTTCCTGCCGGTCGGGGATCTCGCGGATGCGTCCCTGGCTGGCGAGCATGTCGATGCCTTGCCGGGTGTTATTCTTCGCAAGCTGCTCCACCGCTTTCAGCAACTCAGGGTCTTTCTGCCTCAAAATCCGGTCAAGCTGCGAGGTCCGCATCCCGGCGTCGCGCATCTGCTCGAAGGGCTTTCCGGCATCGACGCCCTGATGCTGGCTGGAGTCGCCGATGACCAGTACGCGGTCATTCGGTTTCAGCTTATCCAGAAAAGTTCGCATCTGCCGCGTGCTGGCGAGACTCGATTCGTCCAGCATGTAAAGATGGCGTAATGTGGGGTTCGCGCTGGGATGGTTTTCTCCACGCGCAAGGAAGCTCTGGAGTGTAGTAGCGTCGATTCCAGCCTCGCGGAGCTGGGCCGAAGCGCGGGAGGTCGGAGCAAAACCCTCTACCGTATAGCCACTTCTTTCCGCGCCTTCGCGGATGGAAGCCAAGGCCGTTGTCTTCCCACTTCCTGCCCGCCCCTGCAAGCCGTGTACGCGGTCTGGAGAGTTGAGCACTTCCTCAATCACACGACGTTGCGAATCATTCAGGAAGTCACGCGACCGTGCCTGCTCTTGGGCGAGTTCCGCACTCATGAGGGGCTGGATGGCATTGCGGCCAGCGAGTACATGCGCGACGTTGGCGCGCTCGGCGGCTATGGTCTCCGGCGTCGTAAAGCTGCGCCCGGAGGCATACTTCGCGCCTTCGACGGAACGAAACTCTCCCCGCTCATGCCGCGCCTCGAAGTCCGCCCGCACCTCCGCATACGTCGTCTCTCCCATGCCGCGACGGAGCGCATCGCGGAAGATGAGCCGTTCCTCGGCCACAGCTTCCCGCTCGAAGAGACTATCCCGCGCATACGTGATGGCCTCTTTCGCACGGAGCGTTTTATCAGGATTATGCTGCTCTGTCCTGGCCCGCTCGCGAGCCTCCGTCACGACCTGCTGAGGTTGATAGCCATAGTCGGCGGCGACTTTACGATGAGCGTCCAATACCTCTTCGCGAGTGAGATTCTGCTTCTTCTCTCGCGTGGCATGGGCAGCGATCTGCGCTGCCCTGGGGCCGCTGACACCCTTCCTCGCCATCTCATCCCTGATCTGGTCTCGGCGGAGACTCGAAGCGTCAAGATAGTCCTGTGTGTACCCCTTTATCTCAGGTGCGCCGCTTCTGCCAGTTTCGATCTCATAGCCGAGACCGCGTAAACGGTAGAACAATTCAGACTGGTACACAGCCGTCGCAAACTGCTTGGTCTGGAAGAAAACCCGATCCTGCAAAGCCCGCGTGGAACCATCCTCGCGCTCGGTGACATTGAAGATGACAGCGTGGGTGTGGAGTTGTGGCGCGGCGTAGCCATCTACGGGGCGGGCGGTGTCATGCTCGAACTTCGCGGCGATGAACTTGCCCGTTGTCTCAGCGGGATGATTGCCGCCGATGCGGGCCTGCGTGTATTTCTCCAACTCGGTGAGCGCCACCGTGACGGCGGTGCTGTGGGCCTCGCGGATGCGTTCGTCGCCGCCCACCAAGGCCGTCAACGAAACGGACTTCGGCGCGGAAAAGGTCGCATCCCAGGCAGCGCGGTGCTCCATCGCTTTCACGATTTTGCCATCCGCGTTCTTATACTCCACGGCTGTCCGATGTCGCACCATCTGGGCCGCTGTCTGTGGATGTTGTCCCTCTGTCAACCGAGAAAACTCCTGAGCGGAGACCTCGCCGGAAAGCCCGAAGGACTCCGTAAGGCGACCTTGCCACTCGCCTTTCACCGAATCACCCTGTTTGTAGTAGCTCTGCGAGGGAGAGGTGTAATCGAGCTGGTGATAGGTCTGGGCTTGTCCAGAGGCGAGCGGTTTGGGCATCGACATCATGGCTAGGTCTCCCTGACGTACTCTGGGCCGTGCAGGGATTCTTCCTCCACGGCTTCAACAGGCACGGGCCGGTTCACTTCTCCGGCGCGGGCCTGTTCCGACGCATCCTTGTTGGGCCAAGGAATTGGCACTCTCTCGACTGCCAGCGGCGCATCGTTTGACGCTGCTTCTGCCGTGCCCTGCGGTGCGTTCTCATCAACTGGGGGCGTGGCCGGACGGCGTGGCTCCAGCGTGTCAGGATCGAACTTCAACTCATCGTTCCCAGAGGCACGCGGGATGAATTTGGGTGTCGTCTTCGGCAGGTCCATGTAATCGAAGGCGAACCGTGCAACCCGGTTTCCCAGCTTCATGTAGGCGTGGCGGTCATCCAACCCTGTGATCTCCGAACCCATCACGAGCGGTTCGATCTGGCGTTCTACCGTGAAATTCTTGCCTGACCTGGAGCCATCAAACTTCGTCTCTTTCAGGCGCTCGATCTCAACTTTTCCGATGGCCTCCGATATCCACTCCGCAGCCTTCGGCTCGGCTGTCTTCATGAAAATCTTGGTAGCAGGCTGAGACAGCATGACCTCGGCAAGATGCCCATAGATCACCTCAAGCTGGGCTTTGCCCTGAAAGCCAAGAATGAGGGGGTTCTTCGATTTGCGGTTCTCCGTCACCGCCGTATGAAGCTGCGGCAACTTCTGCAAACTTGCCAACTCGTCGATGACGAACCAGACCGGCTTCTGTCCCGGCTGTGGCTCGGAAAGTAGACGCATCACTAACAGGTCGATCCAGAGCGAGAAGAGCGGGCGCAGGGTGTCCCGCTCAGGTGGCCGTGAGGTGATGAAGATCCATCCCTCGCGCTTCTTCGACCAGGTACGCGCATTCCAGACAGGCCGCTTTTCGTCTTTCTCCGGCAGCAGCCGGAAGCTCTTGGCCACCAGTCCCAACGAGGAAAGAACGCCCGCACGCTGTGGCCCTGCCTTCCTATCGATATAGAAGGCCATCTCGGTGCCTTCGAGCTTCTTCAGCAGCTCCACGTCATCTGCCATCCATGCGGCAAGTTGATGCGGCGTCGGCCCCAGCTTGAGCAGATGGGCGAAGATTTGGGCAGGCGTTTCATGGAAGAATTCATCTACCTTATCTGTCTTGGGCTGGTACAGCGAAGCGGCGATAGCGTCCGCTTCAGCGTTCGATTCCATCTCCTGCGCCGGTCCCCAATAGGGGCATCGTGCATCCAGTGGATTGAGCACAATGTCTCCACGGATGGCATCGTAGAACCGTTGGATATACTCGCAGGCGGGGTCATAAACAATGGCGGAATCGCCCCGCCCTCTGATCTGGCGAAGGCACTGCATGATGAGCTGCGTTTTTCCAACCCCGGTGTCGCCCATAAGCTGAAGGTGCTGTGCCTCTTTCTGCAAAGGAATCCGCATCATCTGGCCGGATTCCGTGGTCTTGAAGCCAATGCCATCGCCCTTTTGCGACCGGTTAAACTCTTTCGGCGAGAGCATCAGAGGGCCGCGTAACACACGCCCATACTTCATATTTTTGAACCGCTGAATATCCCTCGGGATCGCCAGCCAAAGCATCAGTGCAAGGCAAACGCCACCCTCGATGAAGCTCAGGGCAAACACGGACAGGATGCCCTTGTCCGCGAAGATGGCACCGCGAAGCCAGCGGCACACTGAGGCGTCGGCGAGCTTCTGGGCAGGGCCACGGAATGGAAAGCTGTATCCCTGAGTCTGGGCCAGTTCCGACAACTCGAAGGGCACACCCTTGCCATCGGGCAGCGTCATCTTGCCCGGTACGAAGTCCACCGGAAAGGCAAGCCGAGGCTTGGCCTTGCGGCCACCGAGATACACCAGCCGATAGCTGCCGTGAGCGTGAACGGCACTGCCGATCTCGGAGCGGATGTACTCGGAGATGTAGGACTGCTGCAATGGCGGCAAAGAGAAATGAAGCCGCTGCCATACAAACAGACAGGTGCAAAGGAACGCTGCTGCCAGGGCCGTGTAGCTCATGAGCGGAGCGTGCGGCGGCCAGATGATTGTCTCTTTTCTGCCCCATTGGTTTGCCATCGCTATTTCTCCTTTCCCGTATCCTGCGTGTACTGCTGCATCACGTCCTGGGCGGCCTTATGCTTCTCTTTCCGCACCATCGTCATCGCCTCGGTGATCCACGTCGGCGAGACCTTCTCCCCAAGGATGAGCGGCTTGATGAGGTTCACCAGCAGCATTCGCGTAGCCACCAACTCTGTGAATACCGCGTCATCGATGGAGCGCCGCGCTTCTCGCAAGAGAACGTCGCGTACCCACTCGCTCACGTTGATACCGGCGCGGTTGGCAGCCGTAATAAGTTCGCGCTCCTCGGATAGTGATACCCGAGTGCCAACAGTTTGCGTGCGGCGCTCGCCGCTTTTGATACGTCGATCAAGCCTGGCGATGACAGCTTCCACGAGGTTTTTCCTTCCCGGATTATGCTGTTCACTGTTGTGAACTGCGGGTTCACAACAGTGAACGCACACCCGATATGTTGTTGCTTCGCCGAGCGTTCACCTTCGTGAACATTCGGCACCCAAACAC
>JADEYI010001662.1_pt1 | contig 14886 bp, 15 predicted proteins | sample 8542331 | NCBI WGS metagenome assembly JADEYI01 (sample SAMN16510988, study PRJNA670497) | mine drainage metagenome | isolation source: biofilm near Copperflume 1 | place: Germany: Marsberg coppermine Kilianstollen | collected 2018-02 | reverse complement strand
CAGCGCGTCCAGGAGCCTTCCATACGGCTCGAATAGCCAGCATAGCGACATGCCGGCGCAGCGCTCCAGCACGAGCGCGTCGCCGCCGAGCGCGCGCACGAACGGCAGGTCGCCGCGCACGTTGTGGTCCTCGGGGGTCTCCCAGTACAGCCGCCATTGCGGCCGTGGCCGGCGCAGCGCGCGCTTCGCACCATCGACCGCGCGTCCCAACCGGCACGATGCGCTCTCGAAGTTGGCGAGCGCGATGACCACGCGCCCGTCCGGCTTCACCACGCGTGCCGCCTCGCGCATGAAGGCGTGCGGGTCGGCGAAGTGGTCGAGCGACCCCTGGCAGATCACGCGGTCGAACGACGCGCCGGCGAACGGCAACGACTCGGCGATGCTGCGCACGATGCGCGCGTCACTGTCCGGATGCACCCAGCGCCCGACGCCGATCATGTCCATCGATGCCTCGGCGCCGATAGAGACACATCCGCGCGCGGCGATGCGCATCGCCTGCTTGCCGGTGCCGCATGCCACGTCGAGCACGCGTCCGCCCGGACGCGCGGTGGCCAGCGCCACCATCGCGTCCTCGAGGGCCTGGAACAGGTAGAGGGAGTCGCGCCGCTCACCGGCGATAAAGTCGTCGATCGAATAGTCGAGATCGGGCGCCGGGCGCTGGGTCGTCGTCGTCATGAGACGTCTGCGCCGTCGCCGATGGTGCCGGACGTGAACGGTAGGTGCCGCAGCGTCGATGCCACCGGGCCGTCGGACGGCACGGTGTCAGGCGCGGGCTCGCCGGTCTCCGGCTCCACGTTCGCCGCCTCGTGCACGACATCGCTGGTCGCGCGCAGCGTCGTCGGGTCGGCCGCGCCGACCGGCTCAACGCGGCGGGCGGACGGCGTGTGGCGCTCCTCGGGTTTCAGAGCGGCGAGCACGACGCTGAACTCCTCGAAGCCGCCGAACAGGGCGGCGAACCAGCGCTCAAACCGGTACTGCGCGCCGCGGCTCCCGTTCGCCAGCTTCTCGATGAACTGCGCGAGCGGCCCGCGCGCCAGCGCCAGGCCTGTGTCGTCGCCGCGCGGCCCGGCGAGGTGCAGGTGCGCGCGCTCGACCGCGAAGGCCGCTGGCGTGCGCGCGTCCGCCGGCTTGAAGCGCGGGTCGTAGAAGTTGAACGTGCCGAGCGTGAACATCGGCTGGGCGCGCGGGTCGCGCGTCACGGCGAGCATCGAGGACGCGTGCGGCAGCCGCAGGTGGATCAGCGCCCCGGGCCGGCTGACGCGCCACAGCTCGTCGAGCGTGCCGGCGATGTCGCCCCGCCGGGCGATCGCGCGGTCGACGAACAGCTCGTCGATGCTGCTGTCCCTGAAGGGCAGATGCGGCCCGCACTCGGCGACGATCGCCACGCCCGGCTCGCGGCGCGGGCGCACGCGCCATGCGCGCGCCGCCGCGGTCGTACGGCCGCCGAAATCCAACCGCACCATCATGGCAGCGCCTGCGCCAGCTTCAACTGTTCGCGCTCCTCATCGCGCAGCGAGAGCAGCCGCTCGACGCGTGACAGGTAGTTGTGCACCACCTGCTGCGGCGTCCCCTCGTCGGTGATCTTGCCGTGCTCGATGAGGATGCCGCGGTCGCAGAACATCGGCAGGTTGAGCATGTCGTGCGTTACCAGCACGAGCGTGACGCCCTGCCGCCGGAGCCCGTGGATGTGGTCCATGCACTTCTTCTGGAACTCCGCATCACCGACGGCCAGCACCTCGTCGATGAGCAGGATCTCGGGCTGCACGTGCACCGCGACCGAGAATCCCAGCCGGAAGAACATGCCCGACGAGTACGTGCGCATCGGCTGGTCGATGAAGTCGCCGAGCTCCGAGAAGGCGATGATCTCCGGCAGGACCGCGCGTGCCTCGCTCAGCGTCAGGCCCAGCAGCACCGCGTTCAGGACGGCGTTCTCGCGGCCCGTGATCTGCGGGTGGAACCCGGAGCCCAGCTCGAGCAGCGCCGACACGCGGCCGCGCACCGTGACCGTGCCGGAGGTCGGCGGCGTAATCCGCGACATGACGCGCAGCGTCGTGCTCTTGCCGGAGCCGTTCGGTCCGATGATGCCCAGGCTCTCCCCGCGGCGCACCTGGAGGCTGACGCCGTCGAGCGCCACGAACGGCCGTCTGGCGTTCGAGATGAAGCGCGGCAGGTGTAGCAGCATCGTCTTGAAATCGGTCGCCTGCTTCTGCAGCGAGAGCGAGTAGTGCTTCGACACGTTGTCGAAGGCGATGGCGACCTCTTCCGCCGCGCCGCCGCGCTCGATCGCTTCCATGCCGCGGCCCCTGAGCCCGAGGATCCTAGAGGGCATCAGCGAACCCGCCTTGCATCGTCCTGAACGAGAAGGCGCCGATGGCGGCGATTGCGGCCGTGAACACCAGCGCGGGCCACATGTCCGCGCCGGGCAACTGGTTGCGCAGGAATAGCGCGCGCCAGCCTTCGATGAGCGACGCCATCGGGTTCAGGAGCACCCACGCATGGTACTTCTGCGGCACGAGCGAGAGCGGGTAGATCACCGGCGTCAGGTAGAACCAGATCAGCCCGACGAACACGTCCGTCAGGTGCTCGAGATCGCGGAAGTAAACGTCGAGCGAGGCGATGAAGAGGACGATGCCCATGATCAGCAGCGCCTCGACGACCAGCAGGTAGGGGATGCCGACGAGCCACGTCCAGCTCGGTGTGTAGCCGCCGATGAGGAGCAGCAGCACCAGCACGGGGATCGAGAGCGCGTACTGCACGCCGTTGTTCATGACGGTGGCGAGCGGGAGCACGAAGCGCGGGAAGTACACTTTCTTGATCAGCGCCCCGTTGGATGCGAACGAAGCCACGGCGATCACCAGCGACGTCTGGAACCACGTCCACGGGAAGAGCCCCGACAACAGCACGAGGTGGTAGTCCTGCACGTCGATGCGGATGAACTTGCGCAGGACGACGAACAGCACCGCGCCCTGGAGGAGGGGGCGGATCAGCGACCAGAGGAACCCGAAAAAGGTGTCCTGGTACCGGAGCTTGAGCTCCCGGAACGTGAGGAGATAGAGCAGTTCCCACGCGCGGAGCGCCTGCCGCTTGATAGGGCATCACCCCCGTCGTACATCCGGCGACGTTTCGCGCAGGGTAGCATATTCGGCGCTGGGCGCCTGCCCCGAACCTACCTCAGCAGATCCCCGTCGCGACCACCTGCTCGCAGGTCGAGACCTGCTTGACCTCGACGCTGCCCACCATGCCGAACGGCTGCATGAACCTGTCGATGGGCTCCTGCGAGTCGGCCGCGAGCACCATGTTCATGCGGTGCTCACCCGGGTGGACGATGTCCGCCAGGATGTGGATGCCGTAGGTCGCGGCGTTCGGCTCGCTGACGTGCTTGCCGAGCATCATCATCATCTCCGGCTTCTGGGTTGGGCACGCGTCGATCGTGTGCTTGTGCTCGACGAAGTACAGCGGCATGGAGGGCTCCTCATTCTTGATATTGTGGACTGAAGGACTCAACTACAGTGTACGAGCCGCCGTGCTTGCTGTCGAGCGCGGATCAGCCGCCGCGGCGGCGCCCGAGCGCACGGCGCGCCGCCTCGACCGCCGCGACGCCGTCGAGTGACTGCTCGACGACGGTGCGCTGCCGCTCCTCTGTGACGTGCAGGTAGATCTGGGTGGTGTTCGGGTTGGAGTGCCCCAGCAGCTCCTGCACGACCCGCAGCTCGGCGCCGCCGTCGAGCAGGTGGGTCGCGAAGGTGTGGCGCAGCAGGTGCGGGTGCACCCGCTCGTCGATGCCCGCAGCCAGCGCGTAGGCGCGAACGATCATCTGGATCCGGCGCTGCGACAGGCGGCCGCCGCCGCGGTTGAGGAACAACGCTGACTGCACGCCTCGCCCGGCCGGGCCGCGCTGTGCGTCGCGGAACGGGGATGAGCGGAGGTCCCGCGCCGGCGCGTCGTGGCGGTGGGCGAGGTCGGCGCCGCGCGGGGTGGCGCGTGCCATCAGCTTCGCGCGCCCGCCGCGCAGGTAGCGGTCCAGCGCGCGCCGCGCGGGCTCGCCCATGACGACCATGCGCTCCTTGTTTCCCTTGCCGTGCACGAGGGCGGTCCGTTGCTCCAGGTCGAGGTCGCCGACGTCGAGCGCGTTCGCCTCGCTCACGCGCAGGCCCGACGCGTACAGCAGCTCCAAAAGCGCGCGGTCGCGCAAGTCCGCTGGCCCTTCGCCGTCCGCCGCGGCGATCAGCGCCGTGATGTCGTCGAGCGTCAGCGCGTGGGGCAGACGGCGCGGCTGCTTCGGGAGCCGCACGTTCGCCAGCGGGTCGTCCTGCATCAAACCTTCGAGCCGCAGCCATCGATAGAACGAGCGCGCCGTGCTGACCCGGCGGACGATGCTGCCCTGCGCCACGCCCGCCTCGATCATCGACGCCAGGTAGGCGCGGAACTGCACGCGCGAGATGGCCAGCGGGTCGATGGCCTCCCCTTCGAGCCAGTCGAACAGGTGGCGGAGGTCGGCACGGTAGTTGCGCACGGTGAACGCGGACAGGTTGCGCTCGGCCGTCAGGAACGCCAGATAGCGCTCAACGAGCGCATCGACGGCCTGGCGTGCGGCGGAGGGGACAGCGGCGTACATAGTGCGATCTTCGCACGGCGCAGGGGCGACGCCCATAGGGGACAACCCTGAGAACCCGCAGGGCTCCGATGGGACGGATGCAACAGATGCGATAGCATGCAACAGATGGCAACGCATGAGACGAGATTGCTGACCGTATCGGAGGTGGCGCAGCGGCTTCGGGTCAGCCGCACGACCGTGTGGCGCTGGGTGCACGCGGGGCGCCTGCGAGCGCTGCGTGTCGGGCGGGGGATCCGCGTGCGCGAGGAGGATGTGGAGCGCGTGGCCGAGCCCGCCACGCCAAAGGCGACGTCCGCGGTCGCGTGGTCGTACCAGCAGGGGGACCTGGATGCCGATCCCGACGAGGTCATGAGGCGGCTCCGTCAGATCCATGAGCGGATGCTCCGCCGGCGCGGAGGTACGCCCCTGCGCTCGTCCGTCGACGTCATTCGGCAGTCCCGCGAGGAGCGCATGGGCCAGCTATGAGCCCGGCACTCTGCGTCGATGCGAGCGTCGCCGTGAAATGGGTGATCGGGGAAGAGGACGCGCCGCTGGCCCTCGATCTTCTCGATGACGCGCTGCACCGCGCGGAGGAACTCATCGCTCCGGCCCACATCGTGGGTGAGGTGGCGAACGCGATCTACAAACGCTATCGCGCCGGGACGATCGATCTCGACGAACTTCGCTCGTCGATGCGCGCGTTCGTCTCGCTGCCCGTCCGGCTCGTGCACACGGACGCCGTCGCTGAGCGCGCGCTCGAGATCGCGGCCGAGTTCCGTTTGCCCACGCCGTACGACACGTTCTACCTGGCGGTCGCGGAACTGCTGGGTTGCGATCTCTGGACCGCCGATTCCCGCCTCGTCAACGCGGTCGGCGCAGGGACGCCGCGACTGCGCCTGCTATCGACGTACCGGGCGTGATTGGCGCCGTCAGGCGCCCGCTGCCACGCGCCGGCCCGGGATGTCGAGGTCCGGCGGCGGCGGCGCGGGGTTCGTGAGCCCGTACATGAGCTGGCCGGGCACGAGCTCCCGCAGCTCGTCGATGGTCCACATCCCGTCCTTGATCATCTGCCGCATCGCCACCTCTTCGTGCGCCAGCGAGATGCGGCCGCCGGCGACGTAGAACACCTTGCCGTTGATGTTCCACGCCTCATCGCAGGCCAGGAAGACCGTCATCGGCGCGACGTACTCCGGCTCGCGCATCGGCGGCACGGTCGACGGCCGCGGCTCGGCGACGACCGGTGCGGTGCCGGCGCGGGCGCGCAGTTGGCCCGCGTTCTGGGGGACGGTCGCGGTCATGCGCGTGGCGGCGCCGGGCGCGATCGCGTTGCACGTCACGCCGTAGCGTCCGAGGTCGCGCGCCACGACGCGCGTGAAGCCGGCGATGCCCGCCTTCGCCGCGCCGTAGTTCGCCTGGCCCGGCAGGCCGCCGAGGCCGGAGATCGACGAGAAATTGATAATTCGCCCGGAGCGCTGCTGCCGCATCAGGATCGAGGCGGGCTTCGTCGTGCAGTAGTGCCCCTTCAGGTGTACGGCGATGACGTCGTCCCACTCCTGCTCGCTCATGTTGAAGATCATCCGGTCGCGGAGGATGCCGGCGACGTTGATCAGGATGTCGAGCCGCCCGAAGTTGTCGAGCGCGCTCTTCACGAGCGCCTCGCCGCCTTCGACCGTCGCGACGGTGTCGAAGTTCGCCACCGCCCTGCCGCCCGCCGCCTTGATCTCGTCCACCACCTCCGCCGCCGGCCCGCTGCTCGGCGCCGAGCCGTCGACGTTGACGCCGAAGTCGTTGACGACGACGTGCGCGCCCTCCTGCGCCAGCAGCATGGCGACGCCGCGGCCGATGCCGCGACCCGCGCCCGTCACGATCGCCGTGCGTCCTTCGAGCCGCGCCATTACGCCGCACCTCCGCTCGCCGGCTGCTCGACGACGCGCCCGCGGACGTCGAGGTCCGGCGGTGGCGGCGCCGGGTTGCCGATGCCCGCCATCAACTGCTGCGGCACCGAAGCCGCCAGCTCGTCGAGCGTCCACATCGCCTCCTTCCACAGCGTCCGCATCGGCGTCGGCTGGTGGGCGATGCCGACGCTGCCGCCGGCGACGTGGAAGATCTGACCGTTGATGTTCCAGGCGTCGTCGCTGCACAGATAGGCGACCATCGGCGCGACGTATTCCGGATCCCGCAGCTGCGGCAGCCGCGCCGCCGCCGGCCGGGCAGCGCCGCCCGGTCCGCCGATGCCGGCGCGCGCCCGCAGCTGCCGCGACTCGTCGCTGACCGACTGCGTCATGCGCGTCGCCGCGCCCGGCGCGATGGCGTTGCAGGTGACGCCGTAGCGGCCGAGGTCCTTCGCCACGACGCGCGTGAAGCCGGCGATGCCGGACTTCGCGGCGCCGTAGTTCGCCTGCCCGGGGTTGCCGATGATCCCCGAGCCGGAGCTGAAGTTGACGATGCGGCCGTACCGCTGCTGCCGCATGAGGATCGCTGCCGGCTTCGTGCAGCAGAAGTGGCCCTTGAGGTGGACGGCGATGACGGCGTCCCACTCCTCCTCGCTCATGTTGAAGATCATCCGGTCGCGCAGGATGCCGGCGTTGTTGACGAGGATGTCGATGCGGCCGAAGGTGTCGACGGCGGTCTTGATGATCGCCTCGCCGCCCTCGACCGTCGCGACCGAGTCGTAGTTCGCGACGGCGGCGCCGCCTTCGCCCTTGATCTCGGCGACGACCTGGTCGGCGGGGCCGTTGTCGTGGCCGCTGCCGTCGGTGTTGACGCCGGGGTCGACCACGACGACCTTCGCGCCCTCGCGCGCGAAGAGCAGCGCGATGCCGCGGCCGATGCCGCGCCCGGAGCCGGTGACCACGGCGACCTTGCCTTCAAGCGCACCCATGTTTGCCACCTGTGAATATGCCCGTAGCGCGTGCTCGTTAGCCCGCGCTGGCTTCGTGTCGCGCACGTGCCGCGCGCGGGCTGCAAAGCCCGCGCTACGTCCGGCGAGCTATCCGCGCGAAGGCAGGGCCACGACGGCCGTGCCGGGCGTGGTCTTCTTGCCGTCCGCGTCTTCGGTCCAGACGTCGAGGTCGACGAGGTGCTCGCCGCCCTCCTGCCGCTTGGCCGTGACGACGCCGGCGACGGTGATCTCCCTGTTCAGGAGGTCCATGCCGCGGTAGCTGACGCCGAAGCGCTTGACGCGGCCCTTGTAGCCGGCGAGCGCAAAGACGGCGCGCCCGATCTGCGCGTACTTGAACCGGCCGTGGACGATGTTCTCGCTGAGGCCCATGGGCTTGAGCATGGGGAACTTCTCGTCGAAGTGGAGCGGGTTGAAGTCGCCGCTGCCGGCTGCGAACTTGACGAGCTGCTGCTTGTCTGGCGTGATCTTGATCGGCGGCAGTTGCTGCCCGACCGCCACGTCCTCGAAGTACGTCTGCTGGGCCATAGGAGCTGTTCCTTTCGAAGAGCGGCTCGGCGCGCCACGTCCCCGGCGCGCCGTGGGGCGCTCCCTACATGTGGATCGAGGTGAGCCTCTGCTTCGCGACGACCTTGCCGGTGGCCTTGTCCTTGTAGACCGATTCGTTGGTGATGAAGAGCATCGGCCGCGCGCCTTCGCGCAGCTTGAGGTCGGCGAGATGCGACGTCTCCTCGAGCACGTCGCCCGCGCAGATGTAATCGAAGTACTCCGTCTCGGTGCCGCCATCGAGAAGCCCCTTGAACGGGATGTCCAGGCGCGGGCCGCCGGCACGGCGCGGGAAGCCGAAGGTCGGGTCGTTGCTGCCGGGCAGGTAGACGGGGGTGCCGATGTAGCCGAGCGGCGCGACGATGCCGCGGAAGCCCTGCTGCTTTGCGAAGTCGGCGTCGTAGTGGACCGGGTCCTCGGAGCCGATGCCGCGCGCGTACATGCGGACGCTCGTCGTGGTGACCTCGTACGTCCACGGTTCGCTGTCGATGCCGATCTGCGCGCGCATCTCGTCGGTGATCTGGAATGCGGTTTCGGTGTCAGGCAAGGGGCATCCTCCTTCAACTAGCCGCCCGTCTCGCGGGCGGGCGATGCGCTGCTGTCAGTCCCGGCCCGGAAGCGTGACGATCGCTGTGCCCGGCGAGGTCATCTTGCCGTCGGGCTTCTCCGTCCAGATGTCCAACTGGACGTAATGTTCGCCACGCTGGCTGTACTTCTTCGTGACGACACCGCGACAGAGGATGTCCTGATTGGGCTCATCCATGCCGCGGTACGAGCAGCCGAAGCGGCAGATCTGTCCACGTGCGCCGACCCAGTCGTGGAGGAGCTGGCCAAGGAACGCGTTCTTGAGGGCGCCGTGGACGATCAGCCCCTTGAGGCCCGTCGCCTGCGCGAAGTCCTTGTCGTAGTGGATCTGGTAGAAGTCGCCCGAACCGGCGGCCCACAGGACGAGTTGCTGCGTCGAGCAGTTCTTCCTGAGCTGCGGGATCTCATCGCCCTCGCGCACGTCCTCGAAGTAGACCTGGTCCATGCCTCATCCCCCGGCGCGCTCCGCCCGTGAAAGCGGGAGATCCGCGGGCTCCTAATACTGGATGGTCATGCCGTGCATCTTCGCGACGACCTTGCCGTGCTGGTTGGTGTACGTCGTCTCGCGCGTTGTGATCAGCATCGGCCCCAGGCTGCCCTCGGTTTCCTCGAACCCGCTGATCCTGCTGATGGCGGTAATCGTGTCGCCGGCGCAGACGGCGTCGTTCTGGGGGAAGTACTCGTACTCCGTGCCGCCGTTCAGCACGCGCTTATACGGGACGCGGTAGCCCCGGCCGCTGCCGGGCGGGGCCGGCGGCGTGCCGCCGGGGCGAAAGACGGGCGTGCCGAGAAAGCCCGGCGGGGCGACGACGCCCCGGTAGCCGCGGGCCCACGCGGTGTCCTCGTCATAGAAGATGAGGTCGGAGTGGCCGACAGCGCGGGCGAACATGCGGCAGTTCGTCTTCTCGACCTCCAGCGTGAGCGGCGGCCCAGCGACCCCCACCAGAGCGCGCATCTCGTCGGTGATCACGGGCGCAGCCTGTGCCATCGGGAACCTCGAGACGCGGGGCAGAGTCTTACGCGCACGTCAGACTTGACGGTGATTCGAAGATTAGCACCGGGAATTTTCCGTGTCAACGAAGCGCGGCGGGCCGCGCGCGCCATCAGGGACCAGGAGCCGGAGATCTGGCCGCTTGCCGCCGCCTCCGGCCTGTACCGCGTGTCCAGCACGCCAGCCAGGACGAGCGCTCGCCGCTGTTCCCTGGGGGTCATGATGATGTCCTTCCTCAACGGGACAGAATCACGGAACAGTTCGTGAGGACAGAATGTCGGAACAGCAACCCGGCGAGTACAACGTCTTGACACCGGGATCGGCGCTACCTATGATCACGGCGGCCTGGCGGCGAATGGGTTCATCGGACTGGCGGACGTGCGGGACGGAGCCCGATGGCCGCAACCGAATGGAGCGGGGGAAGCGCGATCGGCGCGCGGGTGATGACGTATTCCGCGCCGGGCCGGATCTCTGTCGCCCTGTTGGATTGCAGTCGCACACGGCCGCCTCGGGCGGTCGTGTTGCGTTCAGATCGCGGAGGCGCGAGTGCGGCCGTGACAGCGCGAGGTGGCAAGTTGGCGGACCGAAAGGGGCTTGAGGCGCGCCTGCATCTCAAGTTCAAGCATCCGCAACTGCTCCGGCAGGCCCTCGTGCACACCTCGTACCTGAACGAGAACCCCGGCATCGGCACCGGTTCGAACGAGCGCCTCGAGTTCCTGGGCGACGCCGCGCTGGGCGTCGTGGTCGCCCAGCAGCTCTACGTGGAGTACCCGGACGTCGACGAGGGGAAGCTGACGGAGCTGCGTGCCTTCCTCGTGCGGCGCGACACACTCGCGCGGGCGGCGGCGCGCTTCGACCTCGGCGATTACCTCCAGCTTGGGCGCGGCGAGGACGCAGCGGGCGGGCGCAAGCGCCCGACGAATCTCGCGCGCGCATACGAGGCGCTCGTCGGCGCGATCTTCCTCGATGGCGGCATCGCGAGGACGCGGGCGTTCATCAAGCGGAGCCTCGCGGAGGAATTCGCGAAGCTGCGCAACAGCGGCATGCCTCACGACCCGAAATCGCGGCTGCAAGAAGTGATACAGTCGCGCTGGCAGACGACGCCCTCGTACAAGGTGCTGAAGACGGAGGGCCCCGACCACGCGCGCCGCTTCACGGTGCAGGTCGTCGTGGCGGGCAAGCCGCTGGGCACGGGCGAGGGCCGCAGCAAGCAGATGGCGGAGAAGGCGGCGGCGCAGGCCGCCCTCAACGAGATCGAGCAGCAGGAGATCGCCTAGCGTGTACCTGAAGCGGCTCGACGTGCAGGGCTTCAAGAGCTTCGCCAACAAGACGGCGCTGGAGTTCGGCAGCGGCGTCACGTGCATCGTTGGGCCCAACGGCTGCGGCAAGACGAACGTCGCGGACTCGCTGCGCTGGGTGCTCGGCGAGCACGCCAGCCGCACGCTGCGCGCGCGCAAGACCGAGGACGTGATCTTCGCCGGCAGCGACAAACGCGCGCCGATGGGCGTCGCCGAGGTGAGCATCACGCTCGACAACTCCGGGCAGTGGCTGCCTATCGACTACAGCGAGGTCGTCGTGACGCGCCGTGCGTACCGCAACGGCGAAAACGAGTACTTCATCAACCACGCGCGGGTGCGGCTGCGCGACGTCGTCGACCTGTTCATGCGCGCGCAGGTTGGCCAGAACAGCTACGCCTTCATGGGCCAGGGCATGGTCGAGCAGGTGCTCAGCCTGCGGCCCGAAGACCGCCGCGCGCTCATCGAGGAGGCCGCCGAGGTCCGGCTGCATCGCACGAAGCTCGAGGAAGCGCAGTCGAAGCTCAGGGCGACGCGCGAGAACCTCGACCGCGTGCACCTGCTGGTGCGCGAGATCGAACCGCGCATCACGCAGCTCGAGCGCCAGGCCGGACGCGCCGTCAAATACCAGGAGCTGGCGCGCGAGCTGGCCGCGACACTGCACGTCTGGTACGCGCACCAGTGGCAGGACGTGAACGAGCACCTGCTGGCCGCCATGGCGGCGTTCGACCAGCGCACGGAGGAGTTCCAGCGCACCCGCTCCGCCGCCCAGGCCGGCGAAGCGGCGCTCGCCCAGCTCCGCGCTGCCATCGACGAGCGCCGGCGCGAGATCGCGCGGCGCGACGAGCGGCTGCGCAACCTGCAGGACTACGCGCGCGACCTGGAGCGGCGCGCCGCGCTCGACGCCGAGCGCGAGATGCTGCTGCGCGAGCGCGTCGAAGAGCTGACCGCGGAGCTGGTCACGCTGCGCGGGGACGAGGCCGCGCAGGTGACGGCCACGCACGTCGCCGACACATCGGAGCGCGAGGCGGCGCTGGCGCAGGCGCGCGAGCTGTTGGCGCAGACGCGGGCGTCGCTCGCCGAGGTCGAGCAGGAGCTGCTGCGTGTGCAGCGCGACGCGCTGGCGCACGAGCAGGCCGCATCGGCGGAGCGCATGGCCGCGGAAGCGCTGGCGCGCCGCGTTACCGAGACCGACGACCGCGTCGCGCGGCTGCGTCGCGAGGCGAACGCGCAGGCCGAAGAGCGCAGGAAGATCATCGGCGAGCTGGCCGCCTGGGCGCGCAACTACCGGCGCGTGCTGGGCGACGGCCGCGCGCTGGCGCCCCGCATCGAAGACGCGCTGGCTGAGCGGACGTCGCTCGCTTCGACGATCGAGCGCGAACGGCGCGAGCGGAGCGCGCTGGACGACGACGTGCGCGGGCTGCGCGCGCAGATCGACGCGCTGCAGTTGCGGCTGGAGCTGATGGAGACGCTCGACGTGCAGCCGCAGATGCCGGACGCCGGGATCAGGATGATCCTCGAGGCCGGTGGTGTGCTCAAGCGCCAGACGGTGCCCGCCGACATCGAGCTGCGTGGCGTGCTGGGGCTCGTCGGACAGACGGTGAAGGTGCCGCCGGGCCTCGAGAAGGCGATTGAGGCCGCGCTGGCCGACAGCCTGTTCGCCGTCGTGCTGCAGCGGCAGGCGGACCTGCGGCCGGTGCTCGACCTGCTGCTGACGGGCGATGGCGGCCGCGCGACGCTCTACTTGCTGGACGAGCTGCAGGAAGTGCGGCCGCTGCACCTCATGAAGGAGCGCGGCGTGCTCGGCGTCGCATCGCAGCTTGTGCGCTGCGACGGCAAGTACCGGAAGCTCATCGACACGCTGCTCGGCCGCACGGTGGTCGTCGAGGACCTGGCGCTGGCACAGCGCGTCGTCCGGCGTGGCATGGCGCAGGCCGTGGCCACCGTCGACGGAGTGCTGCTGCGGCCGGTCGGCTCCGTCGCCGCGGGATCGCTCACCAGCGTGCAGGCGTCGTTCGTGCGCGAGCGCGAGGTCGAGGACATCCCGCAACAACTGGCCGAACTGCGGCCGCGCCTCGACGAGCGCGAAGAGTCGCTCCAGCGCGTCGCGTCGAGCCTCGACGAGGCCCAGCGGCGCCACGACGAGCTGGCCCAGGCGGTCGAGGCGCTGCGCGACCAGAAGGCGCGGACGGAGACCGAGCTTGCCGCGGCGAAGGGCGCGCTCGGGACGTTTCGCTCGCGGCTGCACACGATGCGCGCGAACGCGACGCGTTCGGGGCAGGAGATCGAGCGGCTGAGCGCGGCGCGCGAGCAGGCCGAGCAGGACCGGGTGGCCGCACAGTCCGCCGGGGGCGAGGCGGCGCGAGGGGCACAGGCGGAGCGCCAGGCGGTCGTGGGGCTCGAATCGCGCCGGGCGGTCCTGACCGACGCGGTCAGCGAACAGGCGGCGAACGTCGCGCACCTCGACGGCGAGTTGCGCACGGAGCGGCAGGGCGGCGAGGGCGACCGGATCAACCGCGAGCGCCTCGCGCGGCAGATCGCCGCCAAGCAGGAGCAGCAGTCGAAGATCATCGCGGAGGCGCAGGCGATCGCCGCGCGTCACGCCGCGACGCGGCGGGAGCTGGACGAACAGTCGGGCGAGCTCGCGGCGCTCGCGTCGGAGCTGGAGCCGGCGCGCCGGGAACTGGCGCAGCTCGAGTCGCGCGAGCGCGCGTTGACCGCCGAGCTGGCGGATGCCAATGCGGGCACGCGGACGGCGGAGCGCGCCCTCTTCGATGCGGAGAACGACGTGCGCGTGCGGCGCGACGAGCTGGAGTCGCTGCGTCAGAGCCTCGAGGCGGAGGGCTTCGTCGCGACGGCGGACGGCGAGGTCGAGCGCGCGCCCGAGCCGGAGCGCGTGGACGAAAGCGGGCCCGGGCAGGTCGCGGATGGGCTGCCGACGTGGCTGCGCACGGACGACGGGCCGGAGCTGCCGCCGGTCCGCGGCGGCTCGACGATCAACGCGACGGAGGTGCGCGACCGCATCGCCGACCTGCGCGCGCAGATCCGGGCGCTGGGGCCGGTGAACGAGCAGGCGGCGACGGACTACACGGAGAGCCGCGAGCGGTACGACTTCCTGACGGGCCAGCTCGCGGACCTCAGCCAGGCGGAGGAGCAGCTCAACGGCGCGATCGCCGAGCTCGAGGTCGTCATCCGCGACCGCTTCCGCACGACGTTCAAGCTGGTGAACCGCGAGTTCGAGCGCTATTTCAGCGCCTTCTTCCGCGGCGGCACCGCCCGGCTCGAGCTGGGCGAGACGGACGAGGACGGGCTGCCGGGCATCGAGATCGTGGCGCAGCCGCCGGGCAAGAAGCTCGGCTCGCTCGCGCTGCTTTCGGGCGGCGAGCGGTCGCTCACGGCGGTGGCGCTGCTCTTCGCGCTGTTGCAGGCGAACCCGTCGCCGATCTGCGTGCTCGACGAGGTGGACGCGGCGCTCGACGAGGCGAACGTCGGCCGCTTCGTCGAGGAGCTGCGGGAGCTGTCGAAGCGCACGCAGTTCATCATCATCACGCACAACCGGCGGACGATCGAGACGGCGGACACGATCTACGGCGTGTCGATGGGCGCGGACAGCGTCTCGCGCATCCTTAGCCTGCGGCTGGCGGACGTGGAGGCGGATCTGGATTAGGCGCCGCTTGTCGCGCCGCCGCTCGCGATGCTACGCTGCCGGCGGAACGGCTCTGACCGGGACGAGTAGCGAAGAGTCTTCGGCAAAGAGAGGGCGCGGCCGGTGCGAGCGCCCGCCGGGGACATCGCGAAGACCACCCGTGAGCCGCACCCCCGAAGGTCCGCGCCGCGTGCGCGTATCCCAGGCGGTGCCGCAGGCCGGCGTTATCGGCGCCAACGAAGGGCGGTCGCGCGCACGCGGCCGCTGAACGAGGGTGGAACCACGGAGCGCGCCTCCGTCCCTGTGCGGACGGTAGGCGCGCTTTGTTTT
>JADEYI010001661.1_pt1 | contig 14917 bp, 13 predicted proteins | sample 8542331 | NCBI WGS metagenome assembly JADEYI01 (sample SAMN16510988, study PRJNA670497) | mine drainage metagenome | isolation source: biofilm near Copperflume 1 | place: Germany: Marsberg coppermine Kilianstollen | collected 2018-02 | reverse complement strand
CTCCAGCTCTCCTCCAGTCGTGGAAACGCTGCGCCGCGCTTGGGCTTGACCCATACGGCGAAACATCTGTTGACGAGATGGCCTCAGCTGGTGTGCCCGGCATTGTACGCCAACTGCTCACCCTGGTGCGCCCGGCAATGGAAGATTTGCATCAGTTTATCGAAGGGTCTGCCTGTGTGGTAGTTTTCGCGGATGATGATGCACGCATTGTGGACTGCTTCGGCGATCAGGATATGCAGCAGGAGTTAGAGCATCTCGGCTTGAGTCTTGGCGCATCCTGGCAGGAAGCTCGCCAGGGTTCAAATGCGCTGGCTCTGGCCTTGCGAGAATCTTTCCCTATGCAGCTTGAAGGAGCTATGCATTACCGCGCTGCCCTGCACCCACTCTATACCTCCGCCGCGCAGGTGCATGATCTGCTTGGGCGTGTTGTGGGCGTACTGGGGGTGGTTGGCCGTCAGGAACGTAGCCATCCGCATACGCTGGGCATGATATCGGCGGCCGCCCAGGCCATCAGCAACCAGTTACAGATGCAGGTATGGCTGAATAATGCAAACGACCTGTTGTCAGAACTGAAGACCATTCTGCAAACCCTCCCGGAAGGTATCCTCTTACTACAGCGCGATGGCGTCGTCTCCCAGATGAACGGGCCAGCCGGCACTTTGTTAGGCCTCTCGCCTAAAAGAGTGACGGGACGACGTCTCAATGATGTTCTGCCGCTCCCGTCTGTTTTGGACCAGGCCATCAAACGCCAGCAACAACTTTCTGACGAAGAACTCGTTTTCGACACGGCACATGGGCGCGTGACCTGCCTCTGTTCGCTCAAAGCAATCTCCGGTTATCGCCTGGAAACGGGCTTGGCAGATATTGTCGGCTCGACCGGCCTGGTGATTGCAGAACCAGTGGCGGCGGATGGTTTTGTGATGATCCTGCGCAGTATCGAGCGCGTGCAAAAGCTGGTCAACCGTATGACGGGTACGCGTGCACGCCTCACTTTTGACCATGTGGTGGGTGAGAGCCCTGCCTTGAAAGAAGCTATGCGCCTGGCCAGATTAGCTGCCACCAGTAACTCCACGGTTTTGCTGCACGGCGAGACCGGCACCGGGAAAGAGATTTTCGCCCAGAGTATCCACACGAGCAGCGCACGAGCCGATGGGCCATTCGTTGCCGTCAACTGCGCTGCCATCCCACGCGAACTCATCAATACCGAGCTGTTCGGCTATGAAGGTGGCTCATTTACGGGCGCGGACCGCCAGGGACGTTCAGGCAAATTTGAGCAGGCGCACGGCGGCACATTGTTCCTCGATGAAATTGGCGACATGCCCCTCGATCTGCAAACTGCCTTGCTGCGCACCATCGAAACCCATACTATTGTGCGCATCGGCGGCCAGCGCGTCATCCAGGCGGATGTACGCATTATCGCCGCGACCCATAGAGACCTGCGCGAGGAAGCTCGGCGCGGCAACTTCCGCGCCGACCTGTTCTATCGTTTAAATGTCCTCACCATTACTCTTCCCCCTCTGCGCGATCGCGTCGATGATCTTCCTTTGCTCGTGCAGCACTTCCTGCAACGTCAAAGCCGCGTCATGGGTCGCATTTTGACCATTCACCCTGCTGCAATGGCCGCTATCCAATCTTACAGTTGGCCGGGCAATATCCGCGAACTGGAGAACACGCTGGAACGTGTCACCTATGTAATGCCGAAATCACCTATCACCTTTGAAGATCTGCCTTTCGAGTTGCAGCAAAGCGTCGGTGCTCTCGAGGCGGCACATCCAACTTTGTCCTCATCGCATGACCCTACCATGGCAGTACCTCAGCAGCAGCTACCCCCTCTACTCTTGAACAGCGTGAAGCTGCCTGCGGCGTTGAAAATACAGAGCAAACAGGCTGAGGCCCAGGCTATTGTACAGGCTCTACAGGCCAGCGATGGTCAGGTAACACACGCAGCAGCACTCCTCGGCATCAGCCGCACTACCCTTTGGCGCAAGATGGCGAAGTATAGGCTCACTCCTCTCCCTAAAGGAAACCTCCACATCTGATGAGATGTTTCAATACTGGAACGTATACGGTGCAATAGTGGAACATACTGTTTCAACGTTTCACTTTTGGAACGCTGAAAATAGGCTTTTACGGGAAAGAGCTTCAACCACTTTGGTGAAATTGACGAAATTCTCACTGATAAAAAACCCACAAACGCTCTTCCCTGGCGAGATAGGTGTCCTTCTATCCTCTTGTTGTACCCGCCACATCTCTGCGTTGGCACGGATATTGCACTATGTAAATGCAGGAACTATGTATCAGAGGCGATAACGTGTTGCGCAAAGAAAGGAGATGTGCAGGCGCACTCTAGGAGCTACAGTGATTTCACTTCATTCGTTGAACGTTACCTATACGACTCGAAAGGAGGGTGTCTACCACATCAGGTAGACAACAACACTATGGATAGGACACCAACACTTACGCAGAAGTTTGTGGCCGAAATGTTAGGAACTTCCTTCCTCACCTGGATTGGCGCAGGCTCCATCACCGCAGCGGTTTTTCTTCTCAACGGAGCCAAACCCGCTTTGGCTTTCTCGATGGCCGACCTCGGCATGATTGCCCTGGCTTTTGCCTTCGCCATCGCCGCCATGGTCTACACCATCGGTCATATCTCCGGTTGTCACATTAATCCCGCGGTCACCTTTGCCTTTGCCGTTACCAGGCGCATCGGCTGGGGTGAGGCAGCAGTGTATTGGATAGCTCAAATCATTGGCGGCATCCTGGGTGCGCTCGTGATTGCCCTCAGCTTTGGTTGGACAAAAGCGGCAACGATCGGCTTGGGCCCGACAGACTTTGGCAACGCGATCGCTCTTTATGGAACGGGCGGCGGCTGGGTAGTCGCTCTGGTGATGGAGACGATTGGCACCTTCTTCCTACTCCTGGTCATCATGGGAACTGCGGTGGATGGTCGCGCTCCTGCTGGTTGGGCTGGATTCATCATTGGCCTGATGGTCGCCGGCGAAATCTTCGCCTTTGGCCCGATCACCAATGTGGCACTCAATCCCGCACGCGCTTTCGGCCCTGCACTCTTGCAGGTCCTACTGGGCGGGAAATACGACCTTTCCCATCTCATTGTGTATCTCGTAGGGCCGCTCCTGGGCGGTACGCTTGGCGTTCTTACCTATGACTTCCTGCAACATGCACGGACGACGGGTAGCCGGGCGATTGGCGGTGTCGCAGAGTCGGCTGTTGAAAACGTTCGCTAGCAATCAGCAACAGTATAGATTGTTGAGATTTCTGAACTAACACTTATCAAGAGAAAGAGAAGCACATGAAAAAGCTTATTAACAGCCCGGAGTCGGTGGTAACGGATGCGCTGGCTGGGATGCAAGCTTTGCATCCGGAACTGATTCGTGTCGACTTTGCGAACCAGATTATTGTGCGTGCCGATGCTCCAGTGCGCGGCAAGGTTGGCCTTATCTCCGGCGGCGGCAGTGGTCACGAGCCAATGCACGGCGGCTTTGTCGGGCATGGGATGCTTGATGCGGCTGCTCCCGGCGCGGTATTCACCTCGCCCGTCCCGGATCAGATGCTGGCCGCGACACGTGCCGTCGATGGCGGTGCGGGCGTTCTGCACATCGTCAAGAACTACACTGGCGACGTACTGAACTTCGAAATGGCCGCGGAATTGGCCGCGGCTGATGGGATCGAAGTTGCCAGCATCGTGACCAACGACGACGTGGCCGTGCAGGATAGTCTCTATACCGCAGGTCGGCGTGGTGTGGGTGTCACCGTGTTGCTTGAGAAGATCGTGGGTGGACTTGCGGAAGCAGGCGCGTCCCTTGCCCAGGTGGCTGAGTTGGCACGTAAGGTCAATAACCAGGGTCGCAGCATGGGCATGGCTCTGACTTCCTGCACGGTTCCGGCAGCAGGCAAGCCCACCTTCGAACTACCCGACGATGAAATGGAAATCGGTGTCGGCATTCATGGTGAGCCGGGTCGCCGCCGTGTCAAGCTCGCATCCGCCTCTGAAGTCACCGAAATGCTCGCGACCCCCATCATCGAAGACCTTGGCCTGAAAGGTGGTGACCGCGTGCTGGCCTTTGTCAATGGCATGGGCGGCACACCTCTGATCGAACTGTACGTGGTGGCCAGTGAACTCGCCAAAATCCTGGGAGGCAGGGATGTAACCATCGCTCGTTCACTGATCGGCAGCTACATCACCTCGCTTGAAATGGCTGGCTGCTCAATTACCCTGCTGCGACTCGATGATGAATTGACTCGTTACTGGGATGCGCCCGTGCGTACCCCTGCATTGCGCTGGGGTATGTAAAGGCAAGCTAGCTTGAGCCTGGTGTTCGCCTGTAAATCGCCGTCCCATATGAGCAGGTTCGGGCGGGGACGCTTTACAGGTGAGCGCGATGGTCATCCCTACGCTTTGTGGAGGAAACAATGCCTATTACGACCGAGGATATAGTACGCTGGATCAACCGGGTTGCGACGGTGCTGCACGAAAATCGTGACTATCTTACACAGCTCGACTCGCCCATTGGCGACGCCGATCATGGCACCAACATGGATCGCGGCTTTCAGGCCGTCATTGCAAAGTTGCCGACAGTGGCGACGATGGATATTGGCTCGATCCTCAAAACGGTCGGAACAACCCTGGTTTCGACAGTGGGCGGCGCGAGCGGCCCCCTCTATGGAACAGCATTCCTGCGTGCGGGTATGGCGACCTCCGGGAAAGACGAATTGTATGAAGCGGATGTCGTGCATATGCTGGAGTCCTTCCTGGCGGGGATTACCGTGCGCGGGAAGGCCCAACCCGGCGAAAAGACGATGGTTGACGCACTGACTCCCGCCATTGCCGCTCTGAAAGAGGCTGAGCAGCAGAGGGTGAGCATGGCGCAACTGTTGCGCCGTGGCGGCACTGCTGCTGAAGAAGGCATGAAAGCGACGATTCCCTTGCTCGCGACCAAAGGACGCGCCAGCTATTTAGGGGAGCGGAGCATCGGACATCAAGACCCTGGGGCGACGTCCAGCTGGCTGATACTCAAAGCGTTAGCCGATACCTGCGCTTAAAGATGAACATCAGTACACATGCCCATGTGGTTCAACAATGTGAACCCTCATATGCAGCGAATCGGTCGATGGCACATGTTGTTTTTGTGCAAAAGACCCTCCATGTCAAGTCCTAAAAGGAGATAGGCCCATGGCAGTAGGCTTAGTAATAGTTTCTCACAGTACTCGTCTGGCCGCGGGAGTTGCGGAACTGGCGGGGCAGATGGCACAGGGGAAAGTGGCGATTGCGGTTGCAGGAGGGACAGCAGAAGGGAGTTTAGGCACTTCTGTCGAGAAAATTCTCGCTGCGCTACACCAGGTAGATGGACCAGACGGCATTCTGGTTTTGCTGGACCTGGGAAGTGCTGTCATGGCAACCGAGATGGCGGTTGAGGCGTTCGCGCACGACTCGCCGCATGTCGTGACCATCAGCCCAGCACCGCTCGTAGAGGGTGCGGTCATTGCTGCGGTGGAAGCGTCCGTCGGAAATAGCCTGGAAGAAGTCGCCGCCGCCGCCGCCGCTGCTACTTTGCCTAAAATCACTGTCCATAATTGAGAAGAAAAGGACGATAAACGTGTCAGTAGTAGAGACCAGTCTCGTGATTACCAATAAAGTCGGCTTGCACGCCCGCCCCGCGAGTGCGCTAGTGCAAACTGCCGCACGCTTTCACTCAAAGATACAGGCACTCTATGGCGAGAAATCTGCCAATGCCAAGAGCATGCTGGGTGTGCTAAAACTGGGTGCGGTCTTTGGCGCAACTATCATCGTGCGTGCCGACGGGGATGATGCCGAACAGGCCATCGCAGCGTTGACGGACCTGGTTCGCCGTAACTTTGATGAAGAGGAGTAAAGCGGTGAGCCAGTCTTTTTCGTTGCACAACCCGCTGCGCGTGATACCAATCTCTGCTGGCATCGCTATTGGCCCGGCACGTCTCTACCGCACTGGACAGCCAGAGAGAGTAGAGACGAAGATCAATCCTGATCAGGTAGAAACTGAACAGTACCGCTTGCAGAATGCAATTGCCGCCTCCTTGCTGGAGCTACAGGAATTGCATGCGCATGTGGCAAAGACCGTTGGTCGTCATGAAGCCGACATCTTTGCAGCACAACAATTAATGTTGCAAGACCCCGACTTGTTAGAGGAAGCCAACGAGAGCATCTCCATGCGGCTATTTTCTGCGGGGGCTGCTCTTCAGCATGCGGCGGAACAGCAGGCACGAGAACTGGAAGCCCTCGAAAACGAAACGCTTGCCGCACGTGGTGCCGATGTGCGCGATGTGGCGACACGCGTCATACGCCACCTGCATGCTGAAAGCCACCCTGTAGCAATTCGCGCCGATGAAAAGATGCCCACTCTTGTCGTCGCATACGATCTGACCCCTTCAGATACTGCTACCTTTGACCCAGACAACATTCTTGGTATTTGCACCGTCGTTGGCGGCCCTACCTCACATGCCGCCATTATTGCCCGCGCCCTGGAGATTCCTGCCGTTTCCGGAGTCGATGCACGTCTTCTGAAATCTTTTCAGGATGGTCAACAACTTGCGATAGATGGCGTGCAGGGCTTGCTTTACGCGCAACTCGATGCCGTGCAGACGCAAACATTGCACAGTGCAATGGCACAACAGAGACAAGAACGCACTCGCCGCCGCTCGCAGCACGAGACACTCTGGCTCAGCCAACCTGGTTCAACGGCGGATGGTGTGCGCATCCAGGTATATGCTAACGTGAGCGGCGCGGATGGTGCGCGTTCCGCTGCCAAACAGGGCGCCGAGGGTATCGGGTTGTTGCGCACTGAGTTCCTCTTCGGCGGGCGCGAGATATTCCCCGACGAGCAAGAGCAGTTCGAGAGCTATGTGGAACTCTTTCGCGCCTTTGGCGAGCATGCTACACTGGGGAAAACTATCATCGCTCGTACCCTGGACGCGGGTGCCGATAAGCCCTTCCCAGCACTTGAACCGCTGATTGGCTCAATGCAGGAAGCTAATCCCGCTCTGGGTTTGCGCGGTGTACGCATTCACCTGGCGCACGAAGCACTGCTGCGCCAACAATTGCATGCACTTCTGCGTGCTGGCGTGGCTTCCAGCATTGAACTTGCTATCATGTTTCCCATGATTGCCACTGTCGAAGAAATACTCCGCCTACGTACTGTTTATAATGCGGTCTATCACGAACTTGAGCAAGAAGGGGTGTCAGTTTCACCTCAAACGCAGCTAGGCATCATGGTGGAAACCCCCGCCGCCGCGCTTATGGCTGACGTGCTGGCAGGCTACGTCGATTTTTTTAGCATTGGAGCTAACGACCTCTTTCAGTATACGATGGCGGCGGATCGCACTAATAGCCGCGTCACAGGCATGTTTGGCATACTAGAACCGGCAGTCTGGCGCAGTATTGACATGATTGCACGCGCAGGTGCTGCCCATGGCAAGCCGGTGGCGGTGTGTGGCGAACTGGCCGCAGATACGCGAATTGGGCCACTGCTGGTCGGTTTGGGCGTTACAGAGTTGAGCATGAGCCTCCCCTCCATACTCAAGCTCAAAGCGGCACTGCATACGCATACAATGGACTATTGGCATCAACGAGCGCAGGAACTGCTCAAAGCCGAAACGGCAGCAGAAGTTTCTGTTGCACTGCAAGCGATTGATGCATAGCAACAAGCCTCCTCACTGAACACCTTCATTTTACTCTACGCAACGTTTTCTGCGGACACAAGCTAGTTCTTTTTCCTTGAAAAGAAAAAGCCAATATCGTTTTACTGCAATGATTTTAATTCATGTGAATGAAACTTTCATCGCAATTATTGTATCTAATAATACACTAGGCAAAAACAGTTTCTGTATATGCCGAATTAATTCTTAGAAAAGTCGAATTACTTTGTGGAAAAAGTCAAATAAGGAGTTCTTAAATGAGTGAAGGCACCGCCGTTCAGGTGTTAAATGATAATCTGACTGGCCTTGAAATTGATCGCTCAGCCCGCAGTTCAGCTCCCAATGAGTACGCTGCCTTGAAGAATATCATTAAAAAAAGAGGTTTGCTAGAAAAGCAACCGAAATATTACACATATAAGATATTGCTCACAGTTGGAATGCTGGTTTTGGGCATAATCTTCTTCCTGGTCGCAAACAATTTTTTGTTACGTATGCTGGATGCCGTGTTTCTGGCTTTTGTCTTTGGGCAAATCGGCTTTCTCGGCCATGATGCGGGCCATCGACAAATTTTCAATATGACATGGAAAAATGACATCGTCATTCTCTTGCAAGGGAATTTGTTTGTTGGTATGAGCTATTCCTGGTGGCTCAATAAACACAATGAACATCACAGCCATCCCAATCAGATCGATATGGACCCTGATATTGCCATTCCTGCCATCAGCTTTTCCCAGGAAGATGCTTTAAAAAGGCGAAATTTTGGGCGAATTATCGCAAAGTATCAAGCCTTCTTCTTTTTTCCACTGCTCATGCTTGTGGGCATTGATTTGCAGCGTACCAGCATCAACCATCTGATCCGTAAAAAAGTCAAGAGCCGCTGGATTGAATTGGCCATGATGGTGCTACACTACATCCTGTACTTTAGCATGGTCTTTTTCACTCTCAATCTCTGGCAGGGGATCGTGTTTATCCTGGTTCATCAGATGCTCTTTGGATTGTACCTGGGTTCAACCTTCGCGCCCAACCACAAGGGTATGCCTATTCTGGAGAAAGAGTCAAAGATGGATTTCTTGCGCCGCCAGGTGGTAACGGCCCGGAATGTGACGCCGAGTCCCTTTAATGACTTCTGGTATGGTGGACTCAATTATCAGATCGAGCATCACCTGTTCCCTAGCATGCCGCGCAAAAACCTGAAAGAGGCCCATGGCATCATCAAAACATTCTGCCAGGAACACGATATTGCCTTTTATGAGACATCGGTAGCACAATCATACAAGGAGATTTTGGGCTACCTGCACTCCGTAGGTGCGCCGTTGCGTGCCAAACAACTTCCCACGAGAGGTTAATTGACCGCACGATAAAACGCGCGGGCGGGATGCATTGAGTATGCATCCCGCCCGCGCGTTTTATCGTGCTGTTTCCTCTACGAAATGCACGAGTGTTTCCATATCGCCGAGTGCGCGTGTGGCAACAGGGCTGTTTGCGCGTGGTACGCTTGCCAATGCCTCGTGTGCCAGGCGACATTGTTTAGCCAGGAAGGTCTGGCAGTACGCTTTGCTATGTGTGCGAGCAAAGATTGCCAGCACTTCATTAACTTGCGTGTCTGTAATTGATGTTTTTTGTTGGTAGAGTTGCTGCAAGCGTTGTTGATCTGATGCCTCACCATGTTCCAATGCGTGGAGGAATGGCAAGCTTTTCTTACGTCGATAGACATCTCCAGCGGGTGTTTTGCCCAATTCCGCCGTACTGGCCCAGACGCCAAGCAGGTCATCGCGCACCTGAAATGCCACTCCCATGGCGTCGCCAAAACTATGCAGGCGGTGCATAGTTTCCTGGTCGGATGTACCTAACATGGCACCCATTTCCGCTGCACTGCCCATCAGTGCGCCCGTTTTGCGGCTAATCATGTCCAGGTACATAGCGACAGAAATATCTTGGTGTCCCTCAAAACTGATATCCAGATATTGTCCCTCTGAAAGTACCAGGCAGGCGCGATCAAGCACGGCTCCCAGGCGAGCAGCAATGTCTCCCGTGACACCCTCGTTCAATACATCCCAGAGAGTCAGCCGGGCCAGCGCAAAAAGTCCATCCCCTGTGTTTATAGCCTGTGGAATCCCCCATAGTTTCCAGAGGGTCGAGCGGTGCCGTCTCTCGGTATCCCCATCTTCAATGTCATCGTGAATAAGGGTAAAATTGTGCGTAAGTTCGATAGCTGCTGCAGCAGGCAAGGCGCGGCGCAGGTAGTCTACGTTTGATGTGGCAAGGCCCCAGGCCCCAGACGCTTCATACGCTAGAAGTAGTAGCGTTGGGCGCAGCATTTTTCCAGGATTGTTCGCGATAGGAGTGAATTCGTTATCGACCCAACCCAGATGATATTGAATTTGCCCGTAAAAGGGCTGCAGATCGACATCTCCTGTATTGGCAGCAACTTTTGCAATGGCAGTATGGAGAGCTTCGTTGATTGCTGCTTGATGGCGGGTAAGTGTTGATTGTATTGTTGGTGTTAATGCCATAGTTCCTACCCTCTTCGTCTCCTTCCGAGTGTGCGCATAGGGTTAACGATGCAGATAAAAAAAGGCAGTTGCCGCTATCGTTCCCAGTACCACAACCCAATTGGTAATGCCTTTTATGCCGCCCAGGCGATAGATGGGGGAACAGAGGCCACAATAGCGCGTCGTATATTGATAGCGATGACCGCGCAGACCTTCGCGTGCAATAAAGACATCATCAACTTTGCGCTGTGTGTGCAGTTCGTCGCAGATATGGCGACCACAACCTTTACACTTATACTGATCAATAAAGTGTGAGGTGCGTGAGGTTGACCACTGGTCTGGATAAACCTGTGTACTACAGATATAACAGACCTGGGTTTGCGCCATTCTCATCTGCTTTTCGGCACACGGCGAATGCTGTTGCTTAGGGAAGTGCTCCTGGCAGAAGCTATGGTGGCAATCAGGACAACGTCCCAGTGCCTCTTCAGAACATTCATGACAGCGTCGTGCTGCATTGACTGTGCGGTTACTCTGTTTTACATCGCTAGTATCTTGCATAGATGATAAATTCCCCCTATGATAGCGTCTCATTCCCAAAGGAAACTATTACTTATTCTCATCAGGGTTAGTCCGGCTTTCTTCCAAAAACTTTTCTAAATCTTCCCGTTTGACTAAATATTGTTTGCCAGGCTTATAGGCAGGTAAGGGACGTTCTTTTCTCCGAATCCATACCCGCACCGTTTCAACAGGCACGCCAAGTTCGTCTGCTATGTCTTCAACGGTTATCCACTGCTTCATGTGAGCAACCCCACAGTTTTTTGGTAATATACATCTTTTTCTTATATCACGTCAAACCATATATAAATAGCTCAAAGTATTGCTTTTTCCATGTATTTTACGTATAATTTAGTAAAATGGAACAAACATATGAAAGAAGGATAAAAAAGACTCTGCCAGCGAAAGTCAGTCAGCAAATCTTGCTACTGCTGGATAAGAACAGGAAAAGCTTCTTTGAGGCACTCAAGGCGTACAAGGAAGACCCGTCAAAGTTCCTGGGACGCCCGAAGCTTCCTAAGTACAAGCACAAAACGGAAGGTCGCAACATTCTGGTGTATACTGTCTAAGCGATCAACAGAGGGAAGAAAGTCCTGAAACATGGTCTCATCCTACCATCACATTTTCGGAACTATAGCATTGTGGTTTGTATGGACGCAACGAAAACGGTGTCAAGACCCCAATCGCCTGAAGGCGATGGGCTTGTGTGAACAAGCCTTGCTTGACTAGCCTTGGTGCGCAAGCACTCCGTTCGAGAGGTCATGCTACCTACGGGTGCCTACTCTAGCCCGTAGCTCTAGCATCGGCGATTAAAAGCGTCTTGTGGGGAGGAGCGGTGTTGCCGATACGACAAGCCTCTTGAACATTGGCGAAGAGTACCTTACTCCCAAAAGGAGGTAAGCGTTATGTTCGCTTACATTTTAAATTGTCACGGGCAGCCACTCATGCCCTGTCAACCACGGAAAGCCAGAGTATTGCTGAAAGCGGGGAAAGCCAAAGTCATCAAAATAGTTCCCTTTACGCTCCAACTGCTCTATGGAAGTTCTGGATACCAGCAGGAGATTTCACTTGGGATCGACGCTGGCATCCAGCATATCGGTGTCTCAGCCACTACTGAGAACATCGTCTTGCTTGAGACTGAAGTACAGCCACGAACCGATATCCAGGAACTTCTCGCAACTCGTAGACAGTTTCGCTGTGCGAGAAGAAACAGGAAAACGAGGTATCGGAAACAGAGGTTCCTCAACAGAAAAAAGCCTGAAGGCTGGTTTGCACCTTCCGTGCAACAGAAAATCGAGGCACATGTGAAGACGATCCGGTTTGTTCACCACATTTTGCCTATCAACAAGACAACTATCGAGGTAGCTCAATTCGATCTTCAGAAATTACGCAATCCGGCAATTGAGGGTGAGCAGTACCAGGAAGGACCGCAACTCGGCTTCTGGAATGTGCGCGAGTATGTGCTTTTTCGTGACCAGCACTGCTGTCAGTGGTGCAAGGGGAAATCGAAAGACAACATCCTCACTGTCCATCATATCGAGTCCCGCAAAATAGGCGGGGATCGCCCTGATAACCTGATGACGTTGTGTGAAACCTGTCACGATCTCATCCACCGAACACAGCAGGAACACACGATTGAGCGCAAGTCAAGAGGCTTGAGAGATGCTACGCAGATGGGCATGATCGGCCTTCGCATTTACGAGCAAGTGAAAGAATGGTTCCCGAATGTGCAGCTAACCTACGGGTACATCACCAAGCATACGCGTATTACTCATAAATTAGCGAAATCACATCTGATTGACACTCGTTGTATAAGTGGACATCCTTTGGCTGTATCGAATGGGCAGTGGCACCTCATCAAGATGGTGAGAAGAAATAACCGAAAGTTGCACAAAGCGACGATCAGCAAAGGAGGCAAGAGACCGCGCAATACCGCCCCAAAGTCTGTCCACGGGTTCCGCCTCTTTGATTGCGTCAAGTATCAGGATGAGATCTGTTTTGTGTTTGGGAGAAGAAGCTCTGGCTACTTTGATCTGCGCACCCTGGATGGAACAAAGATCAGTGCCAGTGCCAGCTATAAAAAGTTGACGGTTGTTCAAAGGGCTTCGTCCTTGTTAGTAGAAAGGAGGGCGGCGTTTCCATCCACAGTATGAATGCATGCGGGTTTCCACACCGCGCTTTTGATGATCAAAGAGAAATCACTTTTCTAGAGGACGCATAACTATGTCATTGTTGCTTTCGCCCACAATGTGGGCAGGCCATCGTTTAGATTGGGGACAGCGTACCCATATTATGGGTATCATCAATGTCACTCCAGACTCATTTTCTGGTGATGGCCTGGTTCAAGCGACTGAATCGGCCCAACCGCAAGAGGCAATCGTACAACAGGCGGTGACACGCGCTCTGACCTTTGTTTCTGATGGCGCAACTATCATTGACGTGGGTGGCGAATCTACCCGTCCCCATGCCGAACCTGTCTCGGTAGAGCAGGAACTTGCTCGTGTGCTACCTGTCATCAGCGCACTCAAAGCGGCTCTACCCAAAGAAATCATCATCTCGATAGATACCTATAAAGCAGAGGTAGCTCGTGCGGCATTGGACGCGGGCGCCTCTCTTATCAATGATATCTGGGGGTTACGGGGTGATGCTACCATGGCCACTCTGGTAAGTGAGCGGCGCGTACCAGTAGTGTTAATGGCAAACATGCGGGGATACGAGAGGCGAGAGATTGTCAGTGACGTAATGCGTTTCCTGGCAGGAAGTATCGATATGGCGTTGACGGCTGGCGTCTCCTGGGAACATCTGATCATCGATCCTGGCATTGGCTTTGGCACAACCCCGGAAGAGAATCTGACATTGTTACGCCGCCTGGGGGAATTGCGAGCCTTAGGGCGTCCCATTCTGATAGGCACCTCGCGCAAATCGACGATAGGCAGAGTACTGGGCGGATTGCCCGCGAGCGAGCGTTTAGAGGGTACTGCGGCTACCGTTGCTCTGAGCATTGCCCAGGGCGCGGATATCGTCCGTGTACATGATGTACATGAGATGATACGCGTCGTCAAAATGAGCGATGCGGTAGTACGGGGTCCAGTCTAATTGCGAGCGTAGTGCTCTGACACACTTCAAGTGACAAGCAGGGATGCAAGGGGTGCAACCCCTTGACTGGGGCCTGGGGCTGTGCCCCAGTTCTCCTCTCTCTCCTGCCGCCGTAGGCGGCCTGTCACATGAAGCGTAAGCAGTAGGGAAGCACAAAATGAATTATCAAGAAGCCCTGGCATATCTGTATAGCCTGAGTAATTTTGAGCGTAGTGGGCAGTATACCCGTAACTATGCTGAAAATATTCCGCGTGAGGCATGGCTATTGGAACATCTCGGTGTTCCGCAACAGGATTATACCTGCACGTTGATTGCTGGCACAAAAGGTAAAGGTTCCACCGCCTCCTTCATTGAAAGAGTCTTGCGCGAAGCTGGACTGCGCACTGGCCTTTATACGCAACCAGACCTGCACACCTTTCGCGAGCGCATTCGTGTCAATGGACAACTGATCAGCGAACAGGAGATGGCCGCGCTTTTAACGGAGATGCGCGTTGTAGTTGAACAACTCACCGCGCAGCATCGCTTTGGCCCATTTATCACCTATGAGCTGGCAACAGCCCTGGCCCTATGGTATTTCAGCCGCCAACATGTCAAGCATGCCATATTGGAAGTTGGCCTGGGTGGACGACTGGACGCGACGAATGTGACGCACCCCCTGGTTTCTGTCATCACCTCGATTAGCTATGACCATATGCAAATACTCGGTGATACGCTGACGAAAATTGCCGCCGAAAAAGCCGGCATCATCAAGCCAAAGGGGATTGTCGTTACCTCGGCCCAGGCACCAGAGGCTTTAGTAGCTATTGCCGCTGTCTGTCAGCAACAAGAGGCAGAGCTGATACGCGTTGGCTCGGCTGATACTGACCCTGCGCAGCCAGAGGTCGAGACGGGTCGATTGCCACCACTTAGTTACTCCTATCAGTTAGAGGCGCGTGCTGGCGAGCATCAACGCTTCACAGCCTGGACGCCTGAACGAGCTTACACCGCCCTGGAAATACCGTTGGCAGGACAGCATCAACTAGAAAATGCCACGGCGGCTCTGGCAACGTTGGATGCTTTACGCAAACAGGGTATTAGTTGGAATG
>JADEYI010001660.1_pt1 | contig 14926 bp, 10 predicted proteins | sample 8542331 | NCBI WGS metagenome assembly JADEYI01 (sample SAMN16510988, study PRJNA670497) | mine drainage metagenome | isolation source: biofilm near Copperflume 1 | place: Germany: Marsberg coppermine Kilianstollen | collected 2018-02 | reverse complement strand
TGTAGGGACGCGGGTGGATGCAGGGTGGATGGGTGGACCCTTGTGGGCGTCCTTCGTGCCTATCTCCCACAGCAACGCAACGGAGGCGCGCAGCACGAAGGACGCCCACTCTGGCGCTTTCCGCGCCCACCTCCTTTCAGTGATTTGACAACGAACACATTCGCACGTATAATTTAGTCAGGCAAGTGAAGCTGCCTGGAAGAACAAGAACCTGTACAATTGAACAAATGAAGCAGAAACTGCTCTCATCAAGAGAGGTGGAGGGAAACGGCCCGATGAAGCCCGGCAACCCGCCTGCGCAAGCGCAGGAAGGGTGCCAATTCCGGCGGAACTATCCGCGAGATGAGGGGAATCAAGCCATTAAAAGCTAACCCCCTGAGTCACAGGGGGTTTTTTACTATCTTTTTCCCCTGCATCGTTACCAGCCTGGCATTCACCGCGAAAGCCAGCTCAACCCCGACAACGAAAGGAGCGCAACCCTGACCTATGAGCGATTTTATGAGTAACCCGAAAACATTTTTTACCAGCGAGTCGGTGACGGAGGGCCATCCCGATAAGCTATGCGACCAGATCTCCGATGGTGTGCTTGACGCCATTCTCTCGCAGGACCCTACAGCGCGCGTGGCCTGTGAAGCGGCCACGACGACCGGCCTCGTGCTGATCGCGGGCGAAATCACCACCACTGCCTGGATCGACATGCCGGCCATTGTACGCAAAACCATCGAGCAGGTGGGCTACATCAATGCTGACTACGGCTTTGACTATCGCACCTGTGGCGTCGTCACCTCGATTGGTAAGCAATCCCCGGATATCGACCTGGGCGTCAGTCATTCGCTGGAAACCAAAGGTCCCGCCGCCTATCTGACGGATGACGAGTTGGAGCGCGTCGGGGCGGGCGACCAGGGCATGATGATCGGTTTTGCCTGCAACGAGACGCCTGAATATATGCCTATGCCCATCAGCCTGGCGCACAAGCTGGCGCGCCAGCTTTCCCAGGTGCGGCGCAGATCGTGGGGTGGCTCCGGCCCGATGAGCTACCTGCGCCCCGATGGCAAGAGCCAGGTGACGATACAGTACGAAAACGGACGCCCGGTGCGCGTAGACACCATTGTCATTTCCACCCAGCACGCGGACTACATCGACCAGGAGCAGATTCGCCAGGATGTCATTGAACACATCGTCAAACCTGTCATCCCCGGCAACTTGCTGGACAGCTCGACGCGCATACTCGTCAACCCGACAGGGCGTTTTGTGACGGGTGGCCCGATGGGCGACGCCGGCCTGACAGGGCGCAAAATCATCGTTGACACCTACGGCGGTATGGCTCGCCATGGCGGCGGCGCGTTCAGCGGCAAAGACCCGACCAAGGTGGACCGTTCCGCTTCTTACGCGGCGCGCTATATCGCCAAGAACATCGTAGCTGCAGGTCTGGCCGACCGCCTGGAACTACAAGTCTCCTATGCCATTGGCGTGGCGCGGCCCCTGTCGGTTTTTGTGGACACATCCGGCACGGGCAAAATCTCTAACGACGAGATCATTCGCCTGATTAACGAACATTTCGATCTGCGCCCGGCTGGCATTATCCAGTCGCTCAACCTGCGCCGCCCCATCTACCAGCCAACGGCGGCCTTCGGACATTTTGGCCGCACCGATATCGACGCGCCCTGGGAGGCTCTCAACAAGGTTCCCATGCTGCGCCGGGGTGTTGGAGCCAGCGTAGAAACAAGCGATCAAACACCGGCGTAAGCAGGGGTTTGCACTGACGAGGAAGCAGCCGTGATGCCAGCGCTGGCATCACGGCTGCTTCCTCGTCAGTGCAGTATTTTATTGAGCTACAGCGAGTTTGTTCTGAAATTCCTCGTCGAACCAGATGCGGTTCTGTGAGTCCACGCGCAAACCGTCGTGAGGATGCCCATTCGGGGTCGGCGTGGCATACTCGGTAAACGACCCGCTACCCGTAGCAGGGAATGAGCCGAAAATGTTCTGCAACGAGTCGTCAAACCAGACTGTGCCGCGACTATCAATGCTAATACCGGAGGTATGCGCGCTTCCATTCACAGCATAGGCATACTCGGTGACGCCATTGGTGGTGCCAGGTTTAGCCTGCGCTACTTTCAGTTCGCCAATCATGCCCGCGAACCCCTCTGACCACCAGATGTTGCCGGTTGTGGGATCGATGGCAATCAGGTGAGGGGTTAATCCGCCGGGAGGGGTAGTGCGTATCAGGTACTCACGCATGACCCCACTTGCTGTATACTCGCCAATGCGGGCTACCGACGAGTTATTTTCGGTAAACCAGATGTTATTTTTAGCATCTACAACGAGGCCGTAAGGCTGGCTATTGACGGAACACCCACAGGGGATGCCGCTACTGGGCTAGAGCCTGGAACGATGTGATTGTGACTGTCGTGCCACTCTGATCCAGCATACGCAGGCCGCAGAAGCCTGTAGCGAATGTGCCATCGGTGGCAGTTGCCATCCAGTTGGCAGGTTCGGTCGTACCCGACTTCCAGGCTTTCACAGAGAGCGTCGAGCCAAGAATGCTGAAACGCAGGGTATAGGACGTACCAGCGCTGGCCGCGAAAGGCACGGATTTCAAGATACTGGCAGACCCATTGACTTTTTTCTGCAAGACCAGGTTAGAGCCATCGATATAGGCCTTGTACCAGTTATTGCCATCAGTCCAGCGCAATACGGCCCCCATGTTCGTATTGTTAAAGCTACTCATCGAGCCACTGAAGACGACCTCGGCATTGGTAGCCTTTGGACCAAGCACAGCGCTATAGTTGTTGTTTCCATTGCTAAGCTGACCGGTATTGCTCTTGATAGAGAAGACGCTGGTATTGCCAGCATCGCCACCCCACGTCAGACCATCGGAAGCCTTGCCCCAGCCATTCTGATTAGCGCGCTGGAAGCTATCCTGCGCCAGGGTTACTCCCGGTGACGGGGAAGGTGTTGGGGACATGGTGGCCGAAGGCGTCACTGTCGGCGACGAGGTTTTGGTCGGCGTGGTAGTAGGTGACGTGCCAACAGTCGGTGTAGGCGGTGGCACGTTCGTTTGGGTCGCTACGGCAAGCTTATTGGCAAATTCCTCGGTGAACCAGATGCGATTCTGGTTATCGACATTCAAACCATCGTGTGGATGGGAGTTCTGTGTTGGCGTCTGGTACACAGAGAAACTTCCACTGCCCGAATCAGGAAATGAGCCAAAGATGCTTTGCAAAGCATCGGTGAACCAGACAAGGCCGTTGCTATCAACACTGATACCGGAGGCGTGCGTACCGCCGCAGCTTCCGCAGGTAGCCGGATAAGCGTACTCCGTGACCCCAGGGTTTGTGCCTGCTTGCGCCTGCTTCACATTCAGTTCGCCAATCATGCCTACCCACCCCTCCGACCACCAGATGTTGCCAGTAGGATCAACGGCAATCAGGTGAGGAGTCAATCCACCGGCAGAGCTGTTGCGAATCTTATATTCGTTCAACACGCCGCCAGTGGTATATTCGCCGATCATAGCAACAGATGAATTATTTTCGGTAAACCAGATGTTGTTTGAACCATCTACCACAATACCATACGGCTGACTATTTCCAGCAGGGGTAGCAAATTCTTTAAAGGTTTGCGAAGAGGGATCAAATTCACCGATCTGGTTTGTAAAGTGCTCGGTGAACCAGACCTTACCGTTGCGATCGATTGCCACATCCCAGGGGCCAGCGCCAGACGTAGGCACCGCCCACTGCCGAAAGGTATTGCTATTTGGGTTCAACATACCAATAGAGTTCGACATCGGCATCGGAAACCAGAGATTGCCCTGACCGTCAACGGCCACGAAGAGCGCCTGCGCGAAACCTGATGGCAACTGGTACGTGGCAATCCAGCTTGAAGTGGAAGGGTTATATTCAGCAATCTTTCCGGGAGGAGTACCACTGCTGCACGTCGGCGCGGGGTCGCAGCCGGGGATAGCCACCCATACATTGCCGCTCCTATCAAAGGTCGTCCCCCAGGGTTCCTGCCCGGCGGGAAGATAGAAATCTTTAACACTGACACCAGGAGTACCGGCATACACAGAGCGAGCGCCGGTGCCGAACATGCTAAATGCCAGCGCGAGGCTGCCTGCCAGCGTTCCCAACGCTACAAGACTAAGTAAAATTTTCCGTTTATCCATAGGATTGATCCTTCACTTCACTACACACACGTAACAACAAAAACTATTTTAGAAACCAGTATACCCAATAATATCGCTTCCCCCCTGCGTACCGGCAGTATTCCAGTACATGGGACGCTCGACTACGATAGGGCCACCGTTCACACTGGTCGTTTGCACTGTCATGGAAACCTCTAAGCCTTTATAGCCGTCTCCATTGCGATAAAGATTGCGCAACACTACGTACACGATGTCCTGTGTGGCGCGCGAGTTCGGCCCTACAGTTACCGTGTAGGTGTAAGTATTCCCCACCGCATTATACAGGGTGATCCAGACAGTTTCCTGGTTGGATGTGGGATTCTGCAAGGTTAACCACTCGTCAAAGCCCAGATTGACGTAGCCCTCGGCAAAGCTATACAGGGTCTGAGCAGCCGGACCCACCTCCCCCAGCACATCCGTGCCACCAGCAGACGTAAGTGAGCGTCCGTTAGCGTTATGAAGGTAGCGAAAGAACATCTCGCGTTCCACCACAATTTTCGCGCCTGTCGAACTGATCTCAGCCGAGACCGACTGACCGGGAGCCACTTGATTGACATTCCAGATGATCTGGCTCAGAGGATTGACCGTTATCTGCACCGGACTGATAGGGCTGCCATTCTGTGGCTCCAGCTTAATAGTAACTTGAGCTGGCGTATTGGCGTTGGTGTCCAGGTTGGCAATGACGAAGTATTCCTGGAACTGACCGCCCGTGTAGCCTTCGGCGAAAAGCCAGTCATTGGAAAGCGATTGCACTGCGATCACATCCGCGCCGCCAGAGACGGTACCCGCGTTGCCGCCGTTGATGTTGCTGAAGTAGGTGGGCCGTTCGACCGCTACCGGCTGCGATGAGGTCATCACCACCGCGACGTGCGCGGGCAGCGCGGGCTGATAGCTATTGGGAAAGATCGTCCCGCGTGTGCCAACCGGCACCACCGTTTGCTGCTGACCCACCTGCACCCCGTTCACATAGTACGTGGCGGTGACAGTAGCCGATTGCGTGTTGGCCGGTGGATTCAAAATGGGAATGAACGAAGAGTAAGTGCCACCGCCTTGCTGTCTGCCAACCGCAACATCAGCGATGTAAAAGGTCGTACCCAGACGCGTCACGCCCAACACATCACTACCGCTACTGGTTCCCAGGGCATTGAAGTACATGGGACGCTCCGCCACGATACCGGCGCAGTTGGGAGTAGCGGCAGTATTTACGGTCACAATGGCAGAGTTGGTGACGCCGGGACCGTTGGGCGACGTTCCCAGATCGCCATCGACACCCTCTTCGTATCGCGAATTGGCGGGGATGTTCACCTGCACGTTCTTTTTCTGCGCCACACCGCGATCGGGTGTGTAGAGATACTGAATAGTAACCGCGCAGGGGGTGTTGGTAGGATTGTTCATCGAGAGATACTCGTTAAAGCCCCCTCCGGCGCGCCCTTCGGCAAAGTACCATGTTTTATTGACCGGGCCGGGCTGCGGGTTGGGAGCCGGCGTGGTCGTGACCGTCGGGCCGGGCGAAGGCGATGGGCTGGATGACGGCGTTGGGCTGGATGACGGCGTCGGGCAGGGCGTCGGGTTGGTAACGGTACCCGGTTGCGCCTGTGCCAGAGTATTGGCGAACTCCTCGCTGATCCAGACGTTATTGTTGCTATCAATGGCCAGTCCATCGTTCGGGTGCGCATTGCTGGTGACACATCCTCCGATGATGTAGATACTAAACTGCGTAGCTGACGGGTTAGACGGCGTGAACGAACCATAGCGCGAACTGAGCGCATCGTCAAACCACACAACGCCGTTACTATCCACGCCGATACCGGAAATATGCGTCGCGCAGTTAGAGTTGGGAGGACAGTTGGGCGGCGGCACAGAATATTCAGTCACGCCATTACTGGTGCCATCCGCAGCCTGGCTAATCACCAGTTCTCCAATCGCGCCGTCAAATCCCTCACTCCACCAGATGTTGCCTGTTTTATCATAGGTAATCAAATGGGGCGTAATACAGTTACTTCCCGGGCAGGATATATTTGTCAGGTATTCGTTTATGTGATTATTTTTGATGGTGCCGTCAGAATTGGGCGTGATCTGCCCGATACGATGCACGTCCCCATTGTTTTCCGTGAACCAGATAGAATTGGTGGTCGGATCGGGTCCCGTAATGCCATAAGGTCGGCTATTGGCCGTTGGCGGAGCATATTCATTAAATGTTTGGAAAACAGGATCGAACTCGCCAATTTTATTACCTGTCAATTCAGTAAACCAGAGATGCCCGTATTGATCGAAGACCAGGTCCAAAGGGCTGGCACCCGCTGTAGGCACAGTCCACTGCTGCCAGGTACCCTGCGTCATATTGTATTCGCCAATGGCATTGCTCACCGGCTCTGAAAACCACAGATTGCCACTGCTATCGAAAGCCAGAAAAAAAGGGCTGGTATAGCCAGGCGGCTCAACCAGCACCTTGAGAGGCTGGACGCCATTGCTAAAACCAGAAACTGAATATTCTATGATCCCACTCTGATGGGGCAGAGAGCAAACAGGAAAGGCATTGACATTAATATCGCACTGGGGTTCAGCCACCCAGACATTACCACTTTTATCAAATTTAATGTCCCAGGGGTTCGAGCCATACTTCGTATCGATCGCTGGCACCTGCGTTGAAATAAGCGTCGGGTCGGCGCGCGCGGTTGAACGCGCCTGTATCGTCAGCACAAAGGCAAGCGCGGCACTCGCAACAAGGGAACTACCAATAACTATGATGCGTATGATGATAGAAATGGGAGATTTCGGTGTTATAAATTGCCTCACAGGTGATAATGAGGAATGTACCTGGGTTTTACGCATACAATTACTTGAACTCCTGCTCAATTTAGTGAATTTTGTTGAACACGTTGAAACAAACGCATCCTCTCTATCATTATGCTATGCCTGTCAGGTCGCAACTAGACTCTTAGGTATCATCTTTTGGAATATGTCGGTTCTAAAATTTAGCAGGGCGTTTTCCTTCCCTGGTAATTAAACTTCCACCAATATGAACGATGCAGGGGCGGGGCTTTGCTCTGGTAATTCCCGATCAGAGGGTTGGTGGGCCAAGATAGACCTTCAATTTGGCAAGTAGAGGATCAAGACGGAAAGGTTTAGCAACAAAACCTATCGCGCCCTGGATGTCGCCGAAGCTCTGAACGCGGCTATCTGCAGTCATGATTATGATGGGAATATGCTTGTACCGCTCACTTTGTGAGAGTATGCGGGCAATTTCATAGCCAGAAAGACCAGGCATCATCAGGTCTAAAAGGATGACCGCAGGAAGAAGAGTATCGTGTAACGAGTTCAAAAAGCCAGGTACTTTCAGGCTATCCGAAATGCCGAACACGTTATATCCTTCCGTTTCCAGTAATGACTGGATCACGTCTACAATAGCCAAATCATCGTCAACGGTCAGAACATAGGGCGTATGAATGAAGGGAACTGCTTCTGCTAAAGAGGCCTGTTCACCAGGAAGTAAAGTTGTTGCTTTGACACTAGAATAATACATAGAGAGTCTCTCCTATCTCAAATACATCCCACGTACACAAATCCATTGTAATTATACTGGTGCGTGGGGATTTTGTCTAGCCACGCCGCCATTTGTCCAATTCAGTACATCTACATCACAATTTTGCGATGTCTTCTGTACATGATGCCAGCCCCGCCCAGAGATAACATAGAGAGAATATAGCAGGCCACCATGATCCAGATCAGCGGTGAGATAGAGGCAAGACGCGCCGCCATCGGCGGGACTCCGCTATCGTTCAAGGCATTGCCCAGCCCTGTGTTGCCAGCAGTAGGGCTAGCGCCAGGAGTAGGCGTTCCACGGGCTGGTGTTGTGACGGCGGTTGGTGAGCTTTTCACCGTTGGGGTGATGGTTGGCGATGTCGCAACTGTCGGTGTGACCGTAGGCGTCGGCGTAGCCGGGGTCGGCGAAGGAGTCGGCGTCACAGGAGGTAATGTGGGTGTCACAGTCACCGGTGGACGACCAACGGGGGTACTTTGTGGTCCCGTTGGAGTAGGGGTTCCAGTTTGCGTGACACCTGGCGTCGAATTTGGTACGGGCGACGAACTGGCAACGGTACCATTGGAACTGGCAGCCAGCCGGATCTGAATAGCAACCAATGGCGTGCCCGATGCATCGCGGGCCGCAATAATATGCTCGCCGGGCGACCACATGGAACCTGTTCCCAGCCATAGAGTGGACTCGAACGTTCCACCCGCACCTGTCCGAAGCCAGGCTGCCTTCTGGTTTTGATCGAGCAAAGAATATTTTCCATCAAAGTAGAATGCGACCATGATGGAAGATTTGAATCCCTGGCCGCGCAGGTGAATTGACTGACCTGGAACCAGCAAGCTTGTGGCTGAAATCATGAGAGAAGGACCTGTCCCGGCCGGCGCTACGCTATGCTGCTGCGCGTTATTGCCGTTCGCATTCGTAGCAAGTGGGTTGGCAGGAGCAAACGGCATGACCCATTGGAAACTGAGCGCGAAGACGAACAACAACAGGCAGGTTACGCCGATTAACAGCAAAGTTCCACCCAGCCACAGGATAAACTCGATACGGCCAGGACGCAATAACCACCAGCGAGTGTGGTCTAGAGGATTAAATGTCTCGACTCGCTGCGCGGGTTTGCTCCTGCCGGAGCGCATAATCAACTGCGCGGATGCTGAACCACTGGCAGCGCCAGCCGTCCAGGAACGCGAGCCGCTCTCGGTGGGCGTGTTCTGCGGCGCAAGTATCATAGCGCGCCTCCCCTGTCCATTTCCGGGGGGAAGCGTATCGATCTGATCGATGTCGCGCGCGGGCGATACGCGCGGCGGCACAGTATCGATCTCATCAACCCTGGGTAAACGGCGCGTGGTCGCCCTGTTCGGCGCTGGCGGCCGGGGCTTTGCCGGCGATTCGGGCATACATAAGGAAAGCATCGGCAGACTTCCTGCCGCTTCGAAATCTGACGACTCATACTGCCAGATGGGAGAGGCCGCCTGTGGGTCCGGCATCAAATCTCTCGTGACGCTTTGTGGCATGACATGCTGGTAGGCATGTACCGTAGGATCAATCCAAACAGAGGGCGCGTCGCTAGAAAAGCCACAGCCAAAACACGTCCGCGTTCCGCGTTTCAAGGGCTTGCTGCATAAGGGGCATCTATCGTTTTTGCCAGTCTCTATCAACCACAAATCTGTTTGCATACAATTGTTCTTTCACTACGAATACATGCGTAAGGAAAGGCTTTACTCCAACCACAACACAACCAAATAAACGGGAGTTGTAGACAATTTGGCGAATGGCGTACCAGCCAGGGCGGGGACAGAGCCGCCGCCCTGGCTCGTGTGCCGGCAGTCAATCTGCGGATATTTCCCCAAATTGCGAAAAAATTTCCACCTATTTTTGAAAGACAGAAACAAAAAGCGTAGAACGCGCAGATAGCCTTAACGGGCATCACAGGCCAATTGATGCATGGAGATGAATTGCATGAAGTACCTCATGTATCAATTGGCACAGATATTGCATCTAGTAGAGACAGGGGGGACAAAAGCCGGAAAAATTTCCGGTTAGTAGGGATTGCCTATTTTTCCCTCGGTTACCAACATGTGGTAAGTGGATTAGAGGTAAAGGAGTAGGATAAGCATGGTAGCCATCGCAAAGAGGGTGGTAAAAGATGTGGACGACATGCGATCAATACGATCGCAATGGCTCCAGGGGGACGATGTATTTGAGGCTAATACAGATGAGTATGATGAGGAGGGGAGCGATGAAGAGGCAGCGAGCGATGCGAGCGTTGATAACGCTATTCGCCAGTACCTCGCCGAAATTGGACGCTTCCCACTGCTGAACAGCGAGCAAGAACTTTCGCTCGCCTGGCGGGTTGTACAGGGAGATATGGAGGCACAGAGGCGGCTGGTCGAGGCAAATCTTCGACTGGTGGTCAGCATCGCCAAACGCTACAATAATCACGGTATTTCCCTGCTTGACCTGGTGCAGGAAGGGAATCTGGGTCTTATTCGCGCCGCGCAAAAATTCGATCCATCGCGCGGCTTTCGCTTCAGCACCTACGCTACCTGGTGGATTCGCCAGGCCATCAGTCGCGCCGTTGCGGAACACACGCGCACCATCCACATCCCGGTGCATGTGGTTGAGATGATCTATAAGATCAAACGCATCACGCGCAACCTCTACCAGGAACTGGGACGCGACCCACTGCCCGAAGAGATCGCGGCAGAGGCCAAAATGACCAGAGAGCGCGTATTTGAACTGCAAAGTATGGCAGAAACACCTATCTCGCTTGACGCGCCGCTGATCGACGACGAACAGTATCACCTGGCGGATACGCTGGAAGATACGCGCGCAACAACCCCTTCTGATATTGTGACACACCAGGCCCTGCGCGATCAGATCGGGTGCGCCCTGGAGACCCTCAACCAGCGCGAACGACAGGTGATCGAACTGCGTTACGGCCTGCACGACGGTCACTGCCACACACTGGAAGAATTGAGCGTATGCTTTAAGCTAACCCGCGAGCGCATACGCCAGATCGAGGTAAAAGCGCTGCGCACCCTGCGCCACCCCATCCAGTCGCACCTGCTGCGAGAATTCGCGTAGCGCGCGGTTTGGTAGATTAGAGTATTTTGAGGGCGACCATATCTGATGTATGGTCGCCTTTTTTACAGACGGTAAAGCTGCGGCTGTACTATAGCATGGGAAACCAGAGAAGGGAAGCCATTTAGAGAGACTCGTTTTTGAGGAGGCTTTTCGTCTGATAGAATGAAACTATATGGCCGCTTGTAGAGAATTGCAAGAGGCTCTGCTCCGTGAGTCCAGTACCGCGCTTCTCGCAAGGATGAGGTTGTACAGTTTCACAATGTCAATAACTCTCCATATCAGCTTTATTTCTGTTCTCAGTATGTCTCTTCATGGTCTCATCCAATACCGCAAGGACCACATCGGATGGCACTTGATTCTTGGGAGGATACTTATCTGGCTCATACAGCACACGTATGCCGTAATCACTCAGCATCTGGAGGCTTCTGAAAAAGGCCGGATGTCCGTCAAGCCCACCACCAGTACGAAAGCAAGGAACAGTCACAATGGGCATTTTCAATCCCGTATATTCACATAAGATGCCGAGTGCGAGTGTATCTGAGATACCCAGCGCCCATTTATTAGTCGTGTTGAATGTTGCAGGGAATACAATAATGGCATCGGCTCGTGGTAAAACATCTGCTTCTTCAGGGCGCTTATACTCACTTCTCACAGGATAGCCTGTGAGCTTTTCTAGAAGAGGTATATCGATGAACTTTGTTCCTTGCGGTGTAGTGATGACGCATACTCCCCATGTTTTTGCTTGTGCTTGTATGACCAGGTTCGGGACAAGGGTTGCTGAAGATGCCGCGCAGGCAATAACATATAGAACCCCTCTCAGATTTGATGTTGTCTCGCTCATACCGTTCCCCGGTACCCTCCATGCGTGATAAGAGATGCCATCTGCTGATCTAAGTTTTTGACATAAGGAGAGTCTTTCCACGGCTCCAATCCCTCCCGGAGAGTAAGAAGACGTTTTGCAACTACGTGTGATTTAGTCTGAGCGATTACCGATAGCGCTTGAAGCGCATATCCATATGCCCCTTCCACATCTCTTTGCTGAGCGTATGTATCAGCAAGGTCAATTAGAAGTGCGGGACGCCGTTGTATGCGTGTGGGATCAAGTAGTATCAAGGCATTTGTCAAAGCTTTCTGAGCCTTCTCTAAAAAGAAATGTGTTCGTGCGTCTTCATGGCAATATAGTCGTCTAAAAGATATACCTTGATAGCCGGCCAATCGTGAGCGATCAAAGTGGAGCCAGTACATTTCTTCTTCGGGATACTGTTGTGCCTCGACGCATTCAGCTATTTCTAGCGCTTTGAGACAGGCTTCAGAATTTCCGAGAATGGCTTGTATTTCAGCTTCCACCGCGGCTAGATACGCTCGAACTGTAGTATTTACATTCCCTATCGCTAGACGACGAGCCTCTTTAATATATCGAAGAGCTTCAAGCGGATTACCGTTATATGTCCAGGTGAAACTCATTCTTCCCCATGAGACAGCCTCTAGTGCTTGATTCTCCCCCTCCAGTGCAGCAGTAATAGCAATCTTATGAAAATTTCGTGACCTGGTGAACTCACTCATATCGAAAAGAAGGTGACCAGCAAGCTGAGCTATTCCACTTACGATACAGCAGAGGCGTGTGCGTATTGATGGGAATAGTGATCCCTCAAGAAGGGTTATTATCTTCTGGAGATGCTCTATAACGTAGCTAAACAAGTCACATGAAGCAACTACTGCCCCATGACGATCTTGCCAATAACCTGCTGTACGTGCTTCAAGGTAATTCAGAGTTGTTTCATCAATGCTCGATGGCCTTTTTAACGCTCTCGAGAGCCGATCAAAAAAGTCTTCATTTAGCAAGAGATGTGATGAAGATATAACAGCAGCACTAACAAACCCTGCTGCTTGTTGTAGAAGTTCGCGGCGTAGCTTATCCGTCTCATATGCTCCCAAAGATGTCAGTACAGTCTCTTGTGTATTTTCAGATTTTACGAGAGATAAGACATCTGGAGTATCATTGATAGACAGAATAGACTCAACCGGGTAGCCAAGTAGTCTGGCGAGCATATCGAGACGCTTCCTGGGGATAGGTGTTTTTCCTGCACAGTAATCAAAGAGTGTTCTGAGTGGAATGTTGGATTCTTCCGCGACTTCCTTAACCGTATAGCCACTCAATTTGATATATGCCCGAAGGCGATTGGGGTATCTTACCTGTAAAGTTGCCATATATCGCACCTCTTCACACAACTCGTATGAATACCGCACGTTTTCTGCATGATTGCGCTCGATTTTCGCAGGGCTACTGCACGATAATAACCTGGTTCCCGGATGCTTTTATGTAGAATTGAACCAGAACAATCCTATTATAACATGCAAAATTGCGGAACAGTTCAAATAGGATAGAAGGAGTTACTCACACGATGGAGCAAGGAAGCGAGGTAGCGCGCCTCATGCGCCAGATCGAGCTAGAGTACGAAGCGGCGCAGCGCGGCATGTATGGCTTCGCCGCTGGCGCGGCCAAACACGAATTCATTACCGCTCGTATGGAGAAGATGGGTCGCTGCCACGAAAAACTGATCGAACTGGTGGGCGAGCGAGAGGCGACCAAAGCCCTGGCAGAGGCGCTGGAACAGGCCGGCAACACAGCCCCGCCTGAGAAAGAGGCGGCGCAATGAGTCATTATGACCAGAGGGCTGAGGCCAGCACGGCCTTTCGCGCTTATATGCGAGTCGTCTACGCCTTCAGTAGGGGCGGGGGTTGGGTGGATGCTGGGTGGGGACGCTTGCGTCGCCCTCGTCCTGTTCCCGTAACCCCAACCTACCACGCCCCAGGGCGAGGACGGCCACAAGGGTCCCCACTCAGCATCCACACCACCCGCGTCCCTACAGGTTCGACGTTTCTACGTCCGTAGACGCTGCTATACCTTGTTCAGATGGTAGCAATGCGCGTTGGTCGTCCAGCGCCGCCAGGAAAGCTTCGACGACCTGCAGATCGAACTGTTGCCCGGAGCAGCGCAAGAGTTCCGCCCTGGCCGCTTCATCCGGCAGTGGCTCGCGGTAGACCCGGCGCTCGGTCATGGCATCGTAGGCGTCTACCACAGTGATAATGCGGGCACCCAGAGGAATACCTTCGCCCGACAGTCCATTGGGATAGCCGAAGCCGTCCCAGCGTTCGTGGTGCGCTGCAACGATATTGGATATATGGGCGAATGTGCCGCCGACCTGATCCAGAATATGGCGACCAATCTCAGGATGCTTGCGCATCTCAACCCACTCTTCATTGCTCAGTTTGCCAGGTTTGCGCAGAATTGCATCCGGTACGCCAATCTTGCCGATATCATGCAGAAGCGCGCTCAAACGCACTATATGCATCTGTTCTTCTGGATACCCTAAATTGCGTGCCGTTGCTTCGACCAGCCTCATCAGGCGATACGCATGTTCGCCTGTACTGCGGTCATGCGCTCCCGCCATCGCGACAAAAGCCTGAATGACCTGAACAGGCACCACAACGGCTGCTGTTGATTCCCTGCTTGCGGCTGACTCATCTGTTGCTACTTGTTCGACATCACCTACGCGCACGCAGTTGCGACCGGCCTGTTTCGCCAGGTACATACCGTTATCGGCATGGGCGATTAATTCTTCCCGGTTATTTCCGTGCAACAGGTAAACGGCTACCCCGAAACTGCCCGTCACGGAGATAGGCTCAACCACATCATTTTGCATCCAGAAACAGGGGTCACCGGCGATAGCAGAACATAATTTTTCCGCTACGCTCACGGCCTGGATGATATCCACCTCGGTCAGGACAATTGCAAACTCTTCGCCGCCATAACGTCCCACGAAATCCTGCTGGCGAATATTGGCGCGCAGGCGCTGGCCGACTTCGCGCAGGATAGCATCGCCGGCCTGGTGTCCCCAGGTATCGTTAATCCGTTTGAAATGATCCAGGTCTACGAAGAGTACCGCGCAAGAGCCTTCTGTTCGCTGGCTGCGGGCAAGCTCTTCATCCAGGCGGGCAATGATGGCGCGATGATTGGGCAGGCCGGTAACAGCATCAGTGACGGCCGCCTCTGCCTGTTCGCGATAGAGTCGGTCGACCTCCGCTAATAGCTCTTGCTGCTGCTGCACCAATATCTGTTGTTCGTT
>JADEYI010001659.1_pt1 | contig 14932 bp, 11 predicted proteins | sample 8542331 | NCBI WGS metagenome assembly JADEYI01 (sample SAMN16510988, study PRJNA670497) | mine drainage metagenome | isolation source: biofilm near Copperflume 1 | place: Germany: Marsberg coppermine Kilianstollen | collected 2018-02 | reverse complement strand
GGGGTGAGGGGAGGGACGCCCCTGCACCTCAACTCTGAACAGTTACGATTGCCTGCGAACTTACAGTTGGGAAGAACAAGCCGAAGCGACGAACAGCTAAACGACCCGATAGCCGGCAGTCAGCGGTCAGCACTATAAGTGCTATAGCAGCTACAGGTAGTTCCAAAGTTAGCTACCGTGCTTACTGGCTGCTGACTACTCATCTACGATGCGGCATTAATAATACCTTTGGGTGCTGGCAAGCCTGCTCAGGCTCCTGTATAATTACTCACGATATACAGTAGCTATAGATTGCGCCCCTTATATGGCCGCTCCCGCAGTAACGTCCGGTTCCTAGCCCTCAACATGCATATATTGTTTCTCACACCCCGCTTTCCATACCCTCCATACAAAGGCGACAGCTTGCGTGCTTACCATCAGATACAGGCCCTCAGCCGTGAGCACACTATAACATTGCTTAGCCTTGCTGAAACCACCGTTACTAAAAGTGAACGCGCTCAGGTAGCCGAGTTGTGCCACCAGGTGAATGTGGTGCCGCTGCCGCGCACCCAGGCACTGCTGAATGCCGGTCTGGGCGTGGCATCGCGCCTCCCTTTGCAGGTTAACTACTACCGCTCCACACACTTCAAACAAGAGCTTGGCGCACTCCTTGCCCGCGAGCGCTTTGATGCTATTCACACAACATTGATCAGGCTTCTTCCCTACGTGTGGGGTCTGCGCCAGGAGCCGGTAGTTGTTGACCTGATAGACTCCCTTAGCCTGAACCTGGCGGACCGCCGTAAGCAGGTAGGCGGGCTGAAACGAGTGGCGTACGAGATGGAGTACAGGCGGGTGCAACAATATGAGAGGGCGGTGGTGCGGCGCTTTCCTGCGCTGGTCGTCTCATCCGCAGCTGACAGCCAGGCGCTTGGAGGGGGTCGCGCCGCCGTGATACCGAATGGGGTTGACATGGAGAGGTTTGCCTTCGCGGGGCCGGAGGCACGTGATGCAGGCACGCTGATATTCACAGGAAACATGGGTTATCACCCGAACGACGAGGCTGTAGCCTGGTTCTGCGCCGAAGTATGGCCTTTGTTGCGCGCGTCACACCCTGCCCTCCGATTTCAGGTTGTGGGCACCAATCCTTCCGAGCGCATACGCTCACTGGCGAGCGCGGCCACAGGAATCGAGGTGCTCGGCAAGGTGCCCGAAGTGACTTCCTATCTACAAAAGGCCACCGTCGCGGTCTGCCCTATGCGCTCAGGATCGGGCATCCAGAACAAAGTCATAGAGGCGATGTCGGCTGGCGCACCCGTCGTGGCGACGGGCGTAGCAAATCGTGGGGTACGGGCGGTGGCCGGGCGAGATTTGCTCGTCGCCGACACCGCGCGCGACTTCGCCCATGCAGCCACCCGATTACTGGATGACGCGCCTTTGCGGGCCGAGCTGGGGCGTGCGGGCAGGGAATACGTGGCCCGGCATTTCAGGTGGGAGCAGCACGCGCAGCAGTTAGTAGAGGTCTACGAGACTGTACGTCGCCCCAGCGCCGAGCCGTTATCCCAGGTGGCGGGCGCTTTATGAGGCCGATTAACGTTATGATGATGACCGACGTGACGGGGCGCGGGGGGGCGGAAAAGGCGCTGGTAGACCTGGCGCTGCGCCTCGACCGGAGCCGTTACAACGTCACGGTTTGCGCCACTCGCGCTGCGGGCAACTACCAGCCCCTACTCGATAGCGCGGGAGTAACTACCTTTATACTGGGGAGGCAGAATAAGTGGGATGTCTACAAGCTGGCTCGTCTCGTCAGGGTAATGCGCCGTCAGCCTGTGGACATCCTGCATACTCATCTCTTCGGTTCTAACACCTGGGGGCGCATCCTCGGCAAGCTGGCGCGGGTGCCGGTGATCATCAGCCACGAGCACTGGTCCTCTAAATCGCAAAGAGAGGTATGGGTGGACAAGCTTCTCTACCGTCTCAGCGACCGTATAGTGGTGCCTTCAGCCGCCAGCAAGCGGATGGTTATGGCAATCGAAGGTATACCCGCGCGCTATTTACAAGTCATATATAATGGGGTTGACAGCGCACACTTTGCTCCGAGCGGTGATCACGCTTCAGTACGTGGCGCGCTCGGCATCAGCCCGAACGCTGTAGTGATCGGCACGGCGGGTCGCCTCAGCCCTGAAAAAGGAGGCATGGACCTTTTGGTAAAGGCTGTCGGGCAACTCCGAGCGGCAGACCCCCGCGTATCTCTGCTCGTGGTAGGGGATGGGCCGTTGCGCCACAAATTGGAAGCAATCTCCGCTGAGGAGAACGATGTTGCGCTCTTTACAGGCACGCGCAGTGATGTGGCGCAGCTTATGCAAGCTATGGATATATTTGTGCTCCCCTCGCTTCATGAGGCGCTGCCAATCGCATTGCTCGAAGCTATGTCCGTTGGCTTGCCCGCTGTCGCGACGAATGTCGGCGGAGTGCCGGAGATCCTCACCGACGGCAAGACCGGATTGATCGTGCCTCCGGGCGACAGGGCGGCGCTACAAGAGGCGCTGGCGAGGCTCATATCAGACCGGGCGCTTGCCCTCAACCTCGGCGCAGCAGGGCGGGCGCACGTTGAGGCCAATTTTACTCTTGAGCGGATGGTGGCCCGCGTCGAGAACCTTTACGATGAGCTTGCCGCCTCCCGCGGAATCGCAACTTATTAAGTAGACTATAAGCTGAGAGCTGCGATAGCAGCTAACTTGTAACTACCAAAAGGGGCAGACGAATATGGAGATACGTACCTACGTCAAGATCATAGCTAGCTACTGGTGGCTGATTGTGCTGGCAACCGTCGCGGCCGGCCTGGGCGCTTACCTGCTTGACCAGAGCAGAACGCCTACATACAGCGCCGCTGCACGCGTAGTTGCCCAGCCTTCAATGGTGATAACGGACACGCGAACTGTGACCGATCTTATAGGTCAGATGGGCGCGCGCTACGTGATGGGCACCTTTGCGGAAGCTTTTACCTCTGACAGCGTCAAATCGCAGGCCCTCAGGACGATGGGCTTGCGAGATAGCGACGCTGTTGGCTATCCTATAGTTGCTAATGTGCTGCCCGATACAAACGTAATTGAAGTAAGCGGCACGGGTCGCGATCCGCAGCTCCTGGCAAGTTATCTGAATACTACTGTATCTACAGCTATCAGCAACACCCAGCAGCTCTTCCAGGTGATAGACCTTGCCTCTTTACAGCGTGCCACCGTGCCCACCGCTCCTAGCGCGCCCGTGCCGTCAAGGGACATCCCAGCCTCCCTGGGGCTTGGCTTTGTCCTGGGGATTCTGCTGGCCCTCGCCATCGATTATCTGCGCGGGCCGCAGCGTACACCGGCGACCGCTCCGGCGATGCGGCAGCGCTCGTCAGAAACCGGACCTATAGCCACAACTACAAGTGCGGACTAGCAACGTGCACTCCACGCTCGGTCTTCAGCGTTCAGCCCTTGCTACGCGCTCCCCCCTGACAACCCGCTCCATTTTGGCACTGGCCCTGCTGACCTTTGCCGCGGGACTGGCAGTGGGCGCTGCCGCCGGGCTGGAGATCTCGCTTCCCTTGCTGGTGGCAGCGACCGCCGCCCCTTTTATCCTGCTACTCACTTTTGCCCGACCTCACTGGGCTGTTGCCGTTTATGCGGTGCTCGTGTACGCCGACTTACTCAGCATCCTGGTGCAGTATCACGGTATGCCGCCGCTCGCGCGCTTCGCAGGGGCGGCGCTGCTTGCGGCTGTGGTTGGCTACCGTCTGGTCTACAGGCGGCAAGGGCTGGTCAGCGACAGCATGACCTGGTGGCTGGCCGCCTACGGAGCCGTGGTAGCTCTTGGGTTGCTCTATGCCCGGTCGCCTGCTCTGGTAATGCCTAACGTTGTCGAGTTTGTACGCAACTTCCTCACATACCTGGTCATCGTAAACGCTATCACCACGCCTGCGCGCCTCAAGGTTATGCTGATGGCGGTGCTGGCGATGGGAGCGGCGCTGGCCGCACTTACCGTTGTGCAGACGGTAACTCATCAATTCAGCAACGATTTTGGGGGCCTTGCCCAGTATCGTGTGAGCCAGATTACAGGCGTGTCCGACGCGCCGCGTCCGGGCGGCACGCTCGGTGACGCCAATTTTTACGGCCAGAGTCTGCTGGTACTGCTGCCATTGGGCCTTTTTCTACTCTTTAGGGGCAAGAGCGCCCGCGCGCGCACAGCCGGGTTTGCCGCCTCTGCCCTCCTGATTGCAGGAGTAATATTTACCTACTCGCGTGGAGATGCCGTGGCTCTTGGCGTGGTGCTCCTTGCGGCAGTGATATACAAGCGCCCCCGACCGGCTCAGATAGCCGGTGGGCTGATAGTTGTCGCGCTACTCATACCCTTGCTGCCCCCCAGCTACCTGGACCGCCTGACCACAGTGGTCAATCTCGTGCAAGGCGACCGCCAGACTATCCTTACAGAAGACTCTATACGGGGGCGCGCCGGAGCGGTGCAGGCGGCTGTTGGTATTTTCCTCGATCACCCTCTGGTTGGCGTGGGACGAGAGAACTACCCACTTTACGAGTTGCAGTACCTGTCGGGCACCGATCTCGCTAAGTACGCCAGAGCCATTCCGCCGCATGATCTGTACCTGGAGGTTGCTACCGAAAGCGGCCTTCTGGGCATAGCAGTAGTGGGCGGCATACTGCTCCTTACCTTCGGCGCACTAAAGGAGGCGCGGAAGCGTTTCATAGCAGCGCAGATGCCCGCAGAAGCAGAGTTGGCAGGTTGGCTTACCGTTGGGCTAATTGGCTATTTGGCTACAAGTCTCTTCTTACATGGGGCATATATTTACCTTCTCTGGCTTCAGGTTGCCTTTATAATAGCCCTCAGGCAGATATCGCGCATGGTTACCGTTACAACTCCGGCTGCCAGGGCGAATGTCGCAGCTGTACAGGAGGCAGAGGGGCCGTTGTTGTCTCCATCGTCTGCATCCACGCTCAGCCAGGCACCTGTTACAAGCGAGCTTGCACTTCTGCGTGATAAGGCATCTGCCGGTGGCGTAGCGAAGGGAGCCGCCGTTCTCTTGCCAGGCGCGACAGAGAAGGAGGTAGAAGAGGCTAGCGGAGCCATCGCAGCTTTCTGGCGCAGCAACGGGGGAGTTGCTTTCTTCGGTCGGCCTGTTAGCGCTCTGTTGGACGAGACTAAAGCGGGAGGTGATCGTCTGCTTGTGCAATATTTCGACTGTATAAGGTTAGAGTATCGCCAGCCCTCCGGCGGCATGCCCGCGCATGTGAGAACGGGACGACTGAGCTTAGAAGCGCAGACTACCGGCTCCCCTGCTACATTGCTCCCCAAGAGCTTGCGTGGCGCTCAGGCTGTCTTCACTCACAATGGGACCAGAGTGAGCACGCCGCAAGCGTTCTTCAATTTCTGGGCGCGCAACGGCGGCATGCCTATCTTCGGCTACCCGGTTAGCCCCGTGTTAGTGGACATGCTGGCCGGCGGTCGCACCGTTATTGCCCAGTATTTTGAGTGCGCCCGCTTCGAGTACCACCCGGAGTACGGCGGCACCCTGCGAGAGGTGCAGCTTGCTCCCCTCGGAGCGCAGGTATTCGCCGCCCGCTACGAGGATAAGGAATAGACGATGCAGCCATCGCGTGTCACCATACTTGCGTACCATCGCATCGCCACCGGAGTTGATACCGCTACTGAGCTCACACCTACCTTGATAGACGCTTACCCGGAGGCTTTCGAGGCGCAAATGCGTTATGTAGCTTCGCGCTACAACGTAATTTCCTCCTGGGACCTGGTACGTGCTCTCACAGAGGCGTATACCCTCCCCAGACGCGCTTTAGTAATCACATTCGATGATGGATATCGCTGTTTCCAGGATACCGCGATGCCAGTGCTCAGGCGGCTGGGGCTGCCTGTAACGCTCTTCGTGGCAACACACTACACGAGTAGCCCCGGCGCCCTCTTCTGGTGGGACGCGATCTACCGCGCATTGGCGCAAACCAGGCAGCCGCAGATAGAAGTACAGCGGCTCGGTGCGCTGCCCTTAGCGACGCGGCAAGAGCGCCTGGCGGCCTTTGAGCGCCTGACGCCGCTGGTGGAGCAGACAGATGAGAGAGAGGCAAGCCGCCTGATTGACGATATATTGGAGAGTTGCGCGGTGTCTGCGAACAGCAAGCGTGCCTTGCTCGACTGGGGTGAAGTGGAGGCCCTACACGCCGAGGGAGTGGCTGTCGGGCCGCACACCAGGCATCACACCATACTGGCTCAGGCTGCGCCCGATAAGGTCAAGGCCGAGGTCGCCGGGTCGTGGGCCGACCTGAAGGCGAGGCTGTCGAATCCGCTGCCGGTCTTCTGTTACCCTAATGGGCAGCCTTACGCCATCAACCGGGTCGCTGTCGAAGCGGTACGCCGCACGGGACTGGCGGCGGCATACACTCTGGTGGCGGGTGGGAACGTGGTAGGTCGCACGAATCCTTACCTACTCCACCGTCTCGGTGCCGTCGCGGGCGAGTCGCTGCCACGCTTCGTGCTGAAGATAACCGCCGCTGGGCGGCTCTACCGCAGGCTCAAGTCGCTTGCCGCTCGCAAGCCTGTGCCCCGCTTCGATCTGTAGAGCCACCTTTGTTGGTTGCTCCCCGCACCCGAACCTACGCCGGAGCGCGAAGCCCAAATCACTTCTAACATATGTACCCTGCTCTTCCCGGTAAAGGCACAAATCCAGGCACAAGGCGGCTTCGCCCGCGATTCCGCCCGCGATTCCTGCTGTTGCTCGCTCTGCTGCTGTTCTTATGGCCCCTTGGCGACTTCGCTTACGTGAGCAGTGGCGCTGAAATCGACCGTGCTGCGCCCGCAGATGTGATTATCGTCCTGGGCTGCAACATCTACGCGCCCGATGGCGTGCCCAGCCCTTGCATGCGGGCGCGTGCCGGGCACGCCGCCGATCTGTACCAACGCGGGTTGGCACCCTGGATCATCGCCTCCGGCGGCCCTACCGAGGAGGGGCCGTCGGAAAGCGCAGTGCTGACACAGGTGCTCGAAGACGCAGGTGTACCCGCCGCTGCTATTATTGGCGAAGATAAGTCACTTAATACAATACAGAATATCCACAACAGCCAGGCCATTATGCAGCAACGCGGCTGGCGCACCGCGATCCTTGTCACCGAGCCTTTCCATATCAACAGGGCCGCGCTGATCGCCCGCGACGCAGGGCTGGCTGTCTATCCTTCCCCGGCTGTAAACACCCCAAACTGGAGCGTGCTCACCGTGCGCGCATACAATCTTGCCAGAGACACCCTCTCGCTGATGCTGTACCAGCTCAAAAGGCTGGTCGGAGTAGATGACTGAGCGCTTATCGCGGGTTAGTCCTCAGCACGAGGCTGCGCCCTAGCCCAAGGAGGGCGGCCGCCGCTCGCCGGTCGAGCAGCCAGATCGCGCCGCCATACACCAGCACACCTACCATAATGGCCGCGCCCATCACGGGGATACTTGTCTCTGCGTGATCGAGCAGGAATACCGCGCGCACAGCCGTCACCATGATCACAGCCGAGAGCAAAGGGGGCCATATCACCCTCAGGTTGGAGATTACACTGATTTGCACAAAGCGGGCAACCACCCACATATCTATCAGAATGTTTATGCTCCGCACGACCAGTTGACCCCAGGCCACGCCCTCTATACCGTAATTGGCCGCCGCCCACCAGAGAGTTGGCACCAGCATCGCCAGCTTGAGAAAGCTCAGCTTGCTCAGGATGCCTGGGCGTCCCGCCGCCTTGTAGACAACCCCCGGCCAGTGGGTAATGCCACCCAGCACCATGTATATAGAGAGCACCTCCATTACAGGGATGATTCCATACCATTTGTCCTTGAACAGTAAATGGATGAGCGCCGGAGTAATCGCGTACAGGCCGAAGCCGAGTGGGGCCAGTATCAGCAGCATGTAGTGTTGCATCAGCAGATAGGCTTCGCGCATTGCTTCTCGGTTGGCCTGTAGCCTGGCGGTCACGGGGAAGGCTACCGTAGATACCGCCTGCGCCAGGTTGTTTACAAGCAATTCAGGTATGCGGAACGCCAGAGTGTAAAGCCCTAGCGCGGTCTCTCCAAGCAAGCGGCCTATGATCAGATAGTCCACATCGGAGACGAAAGTTCCCAGCCCGCCGACCAGCATGATCTGAACGCCATATCCCAGCATAGGGCGAAGGAGCGCTCGCTCGAATTGCAAAGTGGGCCGCCAGCGCGACACCAACCAGAGAAGGAGGGTGGCAGATGCTTCGCCGACCACCTGCCCGATCACAAGGCTCCAGACACCGAAGCCGAGGAGCGCAAGCGCCACTTGCAAACCCCCCTTGATGAGGGTGCGGCCCACCTCCGGCACCATACGCCGCCTGTAATTGATCTCTTTTTGCAGCAGCGCGTCCTGCGTACTGCCGAAGGAGGCGAATAGGAGACTGAAGCCGAGCACCTGTAGCAAAGCCGTCACCGTGGCTGTATCACTCGGACTGCTAGTCTTGAAGAATTGGGCAGCGAAGGGAGCAAGCAGCCAGTTAGCGATAAAGAGGGTGACGCCGATGCTGCTGCTCAGCGCGAAGGCCATGTTAGCAGCTGCGTTGCCATGCCGCTGATAGTAGATAACCGAAGCTCCAATGCCGAAATCGCGCAGGATGTCGAGCACAGTGATCACCAGCAGCGCCATGCCCACCAGCCCGAACTCGGCTGGGGAGAGAATGTGCGCCAGGATGAGGGTCGCCACAAAGAGCAACCCCTTGCTGAGTAAAAAGCCCGTGTAGTTCCAGACAGCGCCCTGCGCCGCTTGTCTGCCGAGGCCCGGTTGCGGGTTGGGCGTGTTCTGTTCAGTTGGTGAAGTGTCTACTGCTATGACATAAGCTCCTGGGGCCGGTGGTTAGTTACGAGTGATTACCCTCACCGGTCGCTGGCACGCAGCTACCTACGTGGCAATTGCCGCCGCTTTTCACCTATGGTAAAATGCAACGTCTCTATCGTGGCGTGCTACAGCCTGTGCGGGCCAAACATTGCTGAAGTGGAAGGCCCGTATATCTTAATACGTTTCACATAGTGCGTTTTAGCTTTCATCTCTTAATCACTCTATTTCGAGGTCGCACTCGTGTCTCTAAAGCGCCGGCTCCTGCCTGCTATCTACCGCGCAATCTATCTTAGCGGCAAGGTGGCTCACGACGGCGGGATCACTATCCTCAGCTATCATTCTCTGGATGATTACAACACTCCCCTCTCGGTGTCGCCACGCCTCTTCAGCACACAAATGGCTGCCATTGCCTCAGAGGGCTGCCCCACTTTCACAATGGGCCAGGTTGCGCAACATTTGACAGCCAAAGTTCCCTTCCCCCCACGAGCGGTGGCTATCACCTTTGACGACGGCTTCGCTAACCTGGCAACAGTGGGCGCACCTGTTATGGCGCGCTACGGATTCACAGGCACTGTTTATATAATCACCGGCATGGTAGGACGTACAACACACTGGACGGATCGGGGTGTCGCCTTGCCACCGGTGCCGCTACTCTCATGGAGACAGATCGAGGAAGCCCAGCAATCAGGGATAGAGATCGGCGCACATTCGGTGACGCACGGCTTCCTGACGCAGTACACCTCCTCTGAGTTAGAGCACGAGCTATGCCATTCCAAGGCTCAGTTGGAGCAGTTGCTAGGGCTTCCTGTATCGGCATTCGCCTACCCCCAGGGTGATTATAACAATAGTGTAGTAGCCGCCACGCGCACCGCCGGCTACCTTACTGCCGCGACAGTTGATCAAGGGCGTGCTCATCTCAGGAGCCACCCGCTTCGTTTGCCACGCCTGCTGGTGAGCGGCAACACCTCACCTGCGGCGTTGCGAGCTTTCACCGCGCCCACCATAGGGCCTGCATACCGCCTGGTTAATTTAGCTTTCCGTAGATTGCTCGGTCGTAAGAACTGGCCTCGGCGTAGCCCTGGCGAGGTGCAGAGCACTGACGTGCTGGCTGAAACGGGCGCTCTATGATCCGAGTGATGCAAGCGATCCGCACCGTGGACGCCCGTCAAACGGGCGGTGCAGAGGAGCTGCTCCTGCTCCTCTGCCCGGCGCTACGCGAGCGCGGCAGCTTTGACCCCGCTATTCTCTTGTTGCGCAAGCCCAACCCGACTGCCGACCCCGCCAGAGACTTTGCGAGCCGGGCACGCTCTCTCGACCTGCGGGTGCTTGCTCTCGACAGGATACGCTGGCGGCCTGCATGGCTCCGGCGTTTGCCTGCGGCTGCAGGCGTGAGGCTCGTTCATATGCATGGGCAGCGCGCCAACTACTTTATATGGCTGGCGCGACGCTTCTTCCCCCGCACCTGGGGCCGTTTGCCTCTTGTCGCCACTGTGCACGGTTGGGTCCAGGACAACTTTGTGCGCAAGCTCGTGACCAGGCTGGAGCTTGCTACTTTGCGCGACTGTGATCATGTGATTACCGTATCCATGCAGCAGCGCGACACGCTGTTGGGTCTCGGCTTTGCGCCTGAGCGGGTCAGTGTGGTGCGCCCCGGCATTCCATACCTTGCAATGGCCGATTCTCAGCATTCACTCCTCCGCACTCACTCCTCAGCATTCGGTGAGCGGCTGGCTGCCCGCCGACGTATTGGCATTTTGAACGACGCTTACGTAATTACCGCTGTAGGTCGCCTCTCTACGGAGAAACGCTTCGACCTCTACCTTGAGGTGTGCGCCGCGCTCGCCGAGCGGTTGCCTGAGGCACGCTTCCTCGTTGTGGGCGGCGGCAAGCAGGAAGCTAATCTCAAGGCACTGGCTGCAACCCTCGGCCTGGGCGACCGCGTTATCTTCACGGGGCTGACACGCGATATGGCGACCATCTATGCAGCCACTGACCTGCTGATGCTCACCTCGGACACGGAAGGCACGCCGCACGTCTTGCTCGAAGCTATGGGCAGCGGCATTCCTGTTGTGGCAACTGCCGTCGGAGGCATCCCGGAGTTCGTTACCTCAGGTGAGCACGGTCTCCTTGTGCCCAGTAGTGATAAAGAGGCGCTCGTGGAGGCGGCGATGAGCCTCCATGACGACCCTGACCTGGTCGCACGACTTGTCGCCGGGGGCCGTGAGATAGCAGCTCAGTTCACGGTGGAGCGGATGGTTGAAGGGGTAGAGGAAGTTTACAGGTCGGTGCTGCAAGCACGGTAGCATCTCAACAAAGTGCGCCTGAGGGCGAAGGGATAAATACACACACTCTCCTCCCTGTAAATACAAGTAGTTCACCTCATTTATTGCTTTTATCGCTTTATCTCCTTCTCTTTCTCACGAGGCAAATAGCGCCTGGCCCTGTCGAAAGCTCTTCGGCCAAAAAGAGCGCGGAATAGCACTCCGGCTTTTAATTTGCTTTTGTAAGTGGGATCGAGTAAGGCCGCAATCAGTGCTAACGCCAAAGCCAGACCACGACCTGAAGGGCTGTCAAGAAGGCCTGCGGCTGTATAGTAGCAATTCATGCTCTGGGCAGCCTTGAGTAATCCAAGACGCACTATCGGTGGGCGCATTTGTCTGAGATAGCGCCTCTGGATCACGCGATTGGATGTGTATCGCTTCCAAAGCTGGCCTGCGGTGAGGCTGCTCGCGTGGCGTGTGTAGAGTATAAGGGGGGCGTCTACCACCCCAACCGGGAACTCGCGAGCGATGCGTATCCACATATCCCAGTCCTGCCCGAGTGGCAACGTCTCATCGAAGTTGCCCACCCGCTCGAAACAGTCACGGCGCACTAGAACAAGAGACGGGTTGCCGATAGCATTTTCCACAAGCATCTGCGGAAAGAGGTGCACAGCGCCCTCCGGCTTACGCTTAACGCACAATGGAGGCTTGCCTGTGGCGTCTACTTGCCATTCGCTTGCGCTCACCATGCCCACAGTGGGGTGCCTTCGCAGATGCTCTACTTGCAACGCGAGCTTATCGGGCAGCCAGAGGTCGTCCGCGTCGAGGAAAGCCACCAACTCACCGTGCGTTGCGTTCAGGCCGTGATTGCGTGCCGAGCCAGCCCCGCCATTATCTTTGTAGAGATAGCGCACGCCGCGGTCCGCGTAGCGAGCAACGATTTCTGCCGTGCCGTCAGTGGAGCCATCGTCTACCACCAGGATCTCATCAGGTTGTAGCGTCTGCGCCAGCACGCTCTCAAGAGCAGGGCCGACAAAGCGCGCGTAGTTATAGGTGGTGATAACTGCGCTGATTTGCGCGTTATTCATAATTCACGATTCATTTTACGCCCGACAGACGACCTTACGGAATCACTTTCCGCGTAGCGATAGGTGACTCCGCGCGCCGGTCATGTGCCACCTAGTTTGAGTACCACGGCCACGGTGCGTAACAGGATCAAAAGATCGAGATAGAGCGACTCGTTCTTAATATAGTATAAATCATACTCGACCTTGCGCAGGGCGTCAAGCAGAGTGTTGCCATAGCCATGACTCACCTGTGCCCACCCGGTGAGGCCGGGGCGCACAGCTCTCCGCGCACGGTAGAAAGGGATCTCCCGCTCCAGCTCTTCATCGAACTCCGGGCGCTCTGGGCGCGGACCGACGAAGCTCATGTCGCCTACAAAGACGTTCCAAAGCTGAGGGATTTCGTCAAGGCGGCTCTTGCGCAAGAAGCGGCCTATACGCGTGATGCGCGGATCGTAGTCGCGTGCCCATACAGCCCCTGTGGCTGCCTCGGCATCCTGGCGCATGGAGCGGAACTTGACGATGCTGAACGGCTTGCCGCCGCGGCCGACGCGCACTTGCTTGAAGAAGGCCGGCCCCGGTGAGTCAAGTTTTATCGCCAGGGAGATGAGCGGAATAAAAGGCGCGGTAAATACCAGCATTATGAGCGCCAGCAGAAGGTCGAAGCCGCGTTTTACAACCTTGTATGTGCGTGCGGTGTTCTTCACATGCGCGGGCAAAGCAACGAAATAATCGTTGCCCAGGTGGGATACAGGTACACGGCCCGTCAGGTCTTGATAAAGGGCGAACATCGGCGTGATTTGCACTCCGCGCTCGTGAAGCAGCGATAAGGTGCTCAAGAGGGGGACTGTCTGCAAGGGGTTCGCCAGCACGATCTGGTCTATGCCCACTCGGTCATTAATGGCTACGAGGGTGGAGGTCGGCAGCACCGGCGCGGCTACTGGAAAGTCTGTGCTACGCAATCGCGGGGTGTCATCAAAGTAGCCGACGAAGTTATAGTTTTCTCCTCCGTACTCTCTCAGCGCTTCAATCATCGTAACGCCATCGCGGTTGGCTCCCACTACCGCCACGCGGCGGCGCAGAGGAACTCGGACCAAAACCAGAGCGACCAGGCTGCGCAATAAGAGCAAAGGGATGATCAACAGAGCGGTCTCGAAAGTTTCACTGACACGAGGCCGGATCAGAGGGAGCGTGCCGCCCAGCAGCCATGCCAGCAGAATATACGCCACCAGCGTGGCCGCCAGCACCTTAGCAGCGGTATATGTGCTTCGGAATCTACTTTGTAAGGCAGACACCTTGTAGCCCTCGAAGGCATCGGCGAAGAAAAACCACCCCGCCAACATCACAGCCGCGCTTGCCATGATCGGGCCTAGCTTATAATCTCTCTGACTCGCCGCCAGGATCAGCAGCAGACCGATAGCTAATACAAGCCCATCTCCGACTTCCTGGAGCAGCCTGCGCTCCCCCAGTCTAAGCCCGGGGATCTTATGGCGCGCCACTTCAGGCGACAAGACCCCCATAGTGGAGCTATGGCCATTAGCTAGCGGCTGTTGATCCGCAAAGCTATCTGATTTTCGGCGGGTAAGGCCCGCCGGCATACGTGTTGCGTTTGGTATTTGCGCCATTTGTTTCTACCTTTTCAGCTGTTGTGCTCGCAGCCGTTTGGCGCCTGCACACGCCAGAGAACGGCTGCGTTATGAATTACTCTTCGCTTTGGGCATCGTGAATTAGCAGTTGCACTTTACAAAGCGTTTACTCTTATCTTGTCTGTCGGTTTACGCTAACTTGCGGATCATAACCTACAATCGGCGAATTGCTCTATTATCAACGTTTATTAATGCAATTTGGATACCTCTGCCCACGACGTAATAAGGTCAGAGGGCTATGGATCTAATTACCGGGCTTCAGGTGCCGAAGCCTCTTGCAATCTGAGCCGCTTCCTGGTTCGCATTACTTGTGCGGGTGATCTGGTAAAGCCCCGGTGCAGGGTCCAGGGCACATCTTACAGAAAGAGGAGGTGTGAGGGTCCTGCTCTGACGTGCTCGGGGTGCGCCCGAAATGGTCTCTCGATCCCGCCCTCTTGGTCCTAATCCTAGTCCTGCTAATTGTAAACTATCCAGACCATTAACTCGTCACCCAAAAGTATTAGATATGTATAAAGGTTAGGAGAGGAGTAGTACTCAATGTACAAATGAGCAGATAGCTCTACAGACAATGAAGACGGGTTAAGCAGTGCTGCGGGCGGAGTGGATTACTCTTTGCTTACTTCACGACGCACACTTCTGCTCTTCGCATCTTTGCGCTCCGATCCTCGTTCAATAGCGATGCAACCACCCTTTCCGCCAGAGGCGCGAATTGGTGCAGATCGAAGTAGGTTTACGGCTTCTGTAAGGATAGCAATCCGGTCTGATCACTCAGGTTTACTTCTACATACCCACCGGTGAAAGGCCTGCGCCAGATGCCGGGCGAGGTCTCCGTGCGGGGGCCTGTGGGGATGCCTAACGCCCGTGCTGTGTCGTATTCAGGGAAGAGCCACAGCTGATTGTAGAAGGAGTCAAAGCGGGTATAACGGTAAAAAGCCTGATTGCCTGTCGCCACCAGGAGATAGCTCGCCAGGGTGAAACGGAGCCTCTGCTCGTCATCTTTTGCCCCTTGCCCGACCATCACCAGACCTTTGCCCGATGCGAGCCAGCGGTCGGCCCGCTCAAGCTGCGAGCTCCAATCCTGTGGCTTTCGCCATGTATCAA
>JADEYI010001658.1_pt1 | contig 14944 bp, 14 predicted proteins | sample 8542331 | NCBI WGS metagenome assembly JADEYI01 (sample SAMN16510988, study PRJNA670497) | mine drainage metagenome | isolation source: biofilm near Copperflume 1 | place: Germany: Marsberg coppermine Kilianstollen | collected 2018-02 | reverse complement strand
GTGGAAAGGCACGGAAGGTGCTTTGTCATCCTGGCATACAATGATCACCGCTTATTGAGACTGTTGCATAGCCGCTGTGCGGCACAGGATGCGTATCACTATAAAAGGAACAATTGAGGTATTTTACCTTGTTGTGACCCTTGAGGTCGCGAAGCTTGAAGCCCAGGAGTCTCCGGCCATGGGAACCATGGTGGAAAGGCACGGAAGGTGCTTTGTCATCCTGGCATACAATGATCACCGCTTATCAAAATGCTGCAAAGCACAGGATGTACATTTTCATAATAAGAAGATTTGGATAACCTTACCTTGTCGTGACCCTTAAGGTCACGAAGCTTGAAACCCAGAAGTCTCCGGTCATGGGGACCATGGTGGAAAGGTGCAGAAGGTGATGTCTCCTCCTGGCACACAATGATCACCAATTATAAAATGGGTGCATATTATGCTAGTAACACAGGATGTAGAGCACATGAAGGCATGTACATCTATAGAAGTGCCTTGAGAAAGCGTAAGAACTCATGAATCCTTCCAGGTATGCCTCACCTTGTCGTGACCCTTAAATCCCAGAAGTCTCCGGTCATGGGGACCATGGTGGAAAGGTGCAGAAGGTGATGTCTCCTCCTGGCACACAATAATCACCAATTATAAAATTGGTGCATACTACGGTAGTAACACAGGATGTAAAGCACAGGAAGGCATTTACATCGATGTAATTGCCTTCAAAAAGTATAAGAACTCATGGACCCTTCCTTGTCTCCCGCACCTTGTCATGACCCTTGAAGCCTAGGAGTCGCCTGTCATGACCATGACCATGGTGACCTTCATGATGATGGAACGGCACAGAAGGTGCCATGTCATGGGGACTGTGGTGGTAAGGCACGGAAGGTGCTTTGTCGTGCTGGCCAATAATCAACAGTCTTTAGAATTTCTTATTGTAAGATGATGGACAGAAATGGCTTAGTTAAGTGCATTGCAGGTTCTTTGTTACATCCATAGCACAGACACATATTGTCAAGAAACCAAAGGTTCTTGGTTGCCTTACCTTGTCATGACCCATGAAGTGCAAGAGTCGCCTGTGATGAGGATCATGGTGGTAAGGCACGGAAGGCGATTTCTTCTCCTGGAAGGCAAACATCACCACTGTTGAGGATGCTTAACAGCGGAGATATATATGTACATACTTTCAAGATTTAGATTGAAAGTGTGGGAAGGGGACACATCATTCAAGCACTTTCGCTTGCGCCACCTTGTCATGACCCTTGAAGCCTAGGAGGCGCCTGTCGTGGGGACCATGATGGAAAGGTGCAGAAGGTGATGTCTCCTCCTGGCACACAACAGTAGATCAGCACTCTAAAGAATGTTGCGTAGTGAAGAACGGCACATCCTTTTGGAAAGCAAACATTGAATGCATCTGGTAGTGTCACACTACCGTTGTACATAACGACCCTTCAAATCGACAGCAAAGGATGCTGAATACATGAACCCGGGACAATAAATTGTAATGGCACTCGTCTTGTCTTACCTTGTGATGGCCGAGGAGGCGCCTGTCAAAAGGGCCTTGATGGAAGCGTGCACTGGAAGCTCCATCCTCCTACCAAAAGTTGCAGGACACAGTTGACTATCATCCGCCTTGGACACAGGTGGATGCCAACTCAAACGTGAGCCACTAAAGAACTGGGGTTCCTTAGGCGAGCGGTCTAAATTACAGGTGTCCTGGTCCAACCGGGTTTATATTGGCTATTTGGGTATCCGACAGATTTCACAGCACGCATCATGCATCACGCATTATGATGAAGGCACACATCGTGAGCCTCAAAAGCATCCAACAAGGGATGCACTCCCCACAGATTCCACCACACTCTTATGTGGCCGGAACTGTTATTACATGACTGTGTGTAGATGAGCCGGTCGTGCCTGCACTGATGTGAATATTTGCACCGGATGGCCGCGGCGACTCGGAGAGGAATCTCTTTACTACTGTGCATCTGCGAAGCGGTGCTCACCTTCGCTTTCACAGTGTCGAGCGCTGCACAGAGTGACAAGGATATGCAGATGACCGGCAGAATTGCCATATATGCTGCTGCTTTGAGCATCGTGGGCACTGTGAACAGACACAGACGTCAGAACCTGCACCCGGAGACTAGCGCACTTTGCGCGGAAGGCACTTTTCAAATAACAGACACATTTGCGTGCAGCTGCAAGAATGACGCGTTCAAAGGGCGTCGGCAGACCTGAAGCAAGCACAGTGAATGTTAAATGAGCTTTACTTGTCCTTTTCCTTCACATGCAGCTTTACGGACGGCACTGGCACGGACTCGTTGTGTCCCAGCGGCTGAATTGTGCTTCAGGGCATAGTGATCCACTCCTGAGGAGCTTTTTACCTGCGCAGGCTATCTGCTTTTTACACATTCCGCCTGTGGCGCGCGCTCTTGGTCTCCGTTTGAACTTGTCGTACAATTTGTACGGTAGAAGACAAGGGTCTCGGAGCTACATTAGTGCAAGTCCCTTGTAGATCAGGGGATAAAACCTTGAGACCCGTGAGAAGCCAACCATCTTTCATCCTGCACCGAACAGCACAAACTTCAGCACATTACGCCTTTCGCTAGCTCTTCAATTGGCAAGGCATCTGTCAGGGCATGCATTTGCGCAACGTCGCATTCACGAGTTGAACCCTATCTTCATGACGAATTCTCATAAGCACCACGGTAGAAAGCACCCATGGGGCTTAAATCAGTTAGCAAGGTAGACGGGGAGGGACAATAAAATCCCCGGCAGCACGGGACGGTGAGGCAGTGGCTTCGCAGCTCCATCATTGCTGGGTTTCCGTGCCATGCACTTATGGCATGGGCAACACATGACCAGGTGCATGGTAGTGATTAAGGGATCACAGCAGCGCAAACTCAGAATGGAGTAGCACGACTGCAGTGATGACGTTTTTCAGCTCCTAGCGCCTTCCCCTGATGGCATTGCAGAAGCACAAGTTGAATACTGAACACCGGAGTCTTACATCATGTGTGAGGTGTACATCATGATGATCAGGAGCATAATATACACCTCGGCTTCTGTAGTGTGCCTGTCTGCCTGCCAGCCTACCTGATACAAAGGTTTTTCACATGACATCAACAGCCGGAGCACAATTAGTATTGTTCTGAGACCAAGTTTGATTTCTTCAAATGGACCTCATCAGAGGTCAGAACCTCCTAGCAGGTCTACCGAGGTCATTGCATGCACCACACCTTCCTGGCTGAAGGCTGTCCTGACAGGACACCGCTAACAAAAGCACTCTTGCATGACCCTTCAATCAGGAGGAAGACCCCCAACTTGGGTATCTGAGGCCCAACCTTCAGGCCTGTGAGAGCAGAAGGTACAATAAAGATTGCAAATGCTGAAAAGCTTGGAGTTGCTGCCCCAGGGCCTGCAAGCTCTCGGTCGTGCACCACTCTACTTGGCACTGCAGGGGGCGTCTGAACGCTCGATAAAGCAGCAACGGTAAAATTTATCCCGTGAGAGACTGATTCCCACCCCGAATCCACCTCGCCAAGCAGATTGGATCAAGAACAATGGTACATCCAAAAGGACAATCAATCATCCTCACCATGATTGGAATTTGCAACGAATCAGCCAGCTGGTCACATGATGTACACAGCTTTGGAATGTCATTTCAAAGATATGAAACTTTGTGAAACCTAGAATACGGGACATGAAAAAGGTCTGGTACACTTGTACATTATGCGATTTTCGCCAATTTGCTGGAGCCTCTGCTCTTGCTAGTTCTAGAAGGGGCCCGGGCAACAATGTTCTGCCCTACATACGGCATGGCCAAAGGTGGCATTCATAGCATTGCCGGGCGATCCCTTCGTGACCTCTGCTGATTCAGTACCCCTCACTCTACCAAACACTGGCCAGTAAAGACAGAGTCCCAGCACGCCACCAAAGCCAAGGAAGAAATCCGGAGCTGCAAGGCAGTCCCCTTGTAACTGACCTGGTGACACAGTCTCAATAGTTGTGAGCCATTTGCCACATCTGTAAAGGTGCTCTGGAAGACCCTCTGCATGGGCTCAATCTGACACATCAATCTTTTTGTCTGGCCTATCGCAACACACAATCAACGCCTATTGCTCTCCACCCAAAGCTGCAGGTGCTCCAAATGGAGATCGGTCTTCTTGGGCATGCTAGGATGAGTGCGTAGTGTAATGACAGCCCGACTGTCACAATAAATAAACGGCCTCTCTGAACGCCCAACTGAGCGCCCTAGAAGCCTGCCCAAATAGGACAGCTCAACAAGCAGCTGCGTGCTCCTTGAGCAGCCCGGAACAGTGGACCTGTCACCTCTGCCTCACTTGCAAAATCTTCCCTGCGCATCACTTCAAGCATTCTGTGGTCAGCTTACCGGCACCACAGGCAGTCGGGCCTTATCCAGTGCCCGAGCAGCAAAGAGTGGGCAGCACCAGAAAGCTGCAGTAGACAGCGCTGCCCGGGCGGGCAGGCTCAGAACTGCCCGGTCGGGCCGTCGGGCCAGCGCAGCAGGTTCTCCAGCGCGGATGAGCGGCCCGGCAGCTGCGGGTCAAGGTACACATTCCTGGAGTACACCCCTTGCCCTACGCCCTGCTGGAGACCGTAACTTGGCTGCGCAAAGTCCTGCAAGCAACCATGTCAGATGTCAAGAAGCAGGCTCTCTTGATTTTAAATGACACTGATCTTGTTGGTGCTTTTGAGTGGCTGGAATTTCCGGACGCTGTTTCTGGACTTGTTAATGGGCAGCACTACTCGACCAAATGGATCTCACCCCTGATGATCTCACAGCACACAAGTCTCTATCTTAGCTTTGTTCTCTCAGAGCCGCTGCTCGTGTTCAAAGCATGGCAGCACCCCAGCAGCACACTCACAGAAGACTCTAGATTCTGATTGGGAGCAGCCAAATATGCACCAGGACGCGCCTGACCTTCATTAATACTCTCGCATGAACTACTCCTCTGGGCTACACTACACGTTTATGACTTGAAAGGCGCCACCCCATCCTCACCTGTTGCAGTAGGGCTGATCCGCGCACGTCACCGAGCTGCTGCTGCTGCTGCTGCTGCTGCTGCTGCTGCTCCAGTGCTGCCATGCCGGCCTCCAGCATTGCGGCGTTCCCTCCTCCGCCACCAAGCAGCCCCATGCTGGACCCCAGGTCATAGCCCAGGTAGCCGTTGGTCAATTCATCATCCCTGCGAAGACCACATCCTGAATCCAACTTGGACTTGGATGCTTTCCCTCAACCACAGCACTGCTGGGCACTTTGAAGCCACCAAATAGCTTCTAAAAAATGAATACACTAACGCAGGAAGCCGCATATCAACCCTTTCCAGCACATTAGCGCCCAGAAAACACCGATTGAAGGAGAGAATTCCTCAAAATTTCAGCCCTTTTCTGGCTTCGATATTCTTAATATGGCGTATGTTTGTAGCCACATTGGCTTCCAGCCATAATTCTCATTAAACACACTGCACAGCAGAGGCATTTGAAGAGGGGACAGAAGTTTTCTGAGTGGGCGGGGCCAGTCATGCTAACAGACTGCCCCTGCCTCTGTCATATTTGTTGCTCTGTGTCGCCCCACACATGTGCTGCTGGGCTGCGTCACGGCACCTGTCATTTTCCTTGAGGTAAGCTGCATGAGAGGCGAAGGGGAGGAAGAGCGTGCCTGTGCATGCTGAAGCTGTCGGCGGGGCAACTGTACTGCGCGTCCCCTCCCTGCAGCGGCCGGTTGCCCAGATAGGCCGAGGCCTGCTCGGCGGCCGACAGCGAGGAGGGCACGCCTCCGGGCCGCGCCCCGGGCTGCTGGTAGTGGCTGTTGGGGCCTGTCAGACAGCAGCACACACATCTGAAATTTTGTCTCAGGCACAGTAGCCACCACAGATAGAAGGCAGGTGCCGTTTACAGCAGCTTTGTATGTGAGATTGGATTATGTGGGTAGGGCTAATGCATGATGCTAGGCACGCCCAGGAAACAACCAGCAAACTGCAAATGGCCCCTTAAACAGCGTTGCATCAACCCGTCTGGAACTAGATGCCCTCTATGTTTGCCACTCGGCCCCAGCTGGCGGTATAAATGCTGAGCACCGTGCCCGCGGTCAATTGGGTCTAGCTTGTGTGACTCGCCAGATCCATGGGATAGGACTGTGGCAGCCTTTAATTGCATCTTGTCTGCAGACGCACCTTGCCTCTTGCCAGGGAAAGCGTCTGATAAAAAGAATAATAGTAATGGTGCCAGGCCTGAAGGACACGTGGCAGATAAGGGCCATGAGGAGGGCCCGCACCTGGCATGTTGCCGCTGCGCATGTTGTGCTGCGCTGCGTGGTGCCCGTCGTAGAGGCCGGGGGGCAGCCCATAGGGCAGGCTGACCTGCCCATGCCCAGGGAGCCCGCACAGTACGGTCTGATTTGGCGCCCCCGCGCCGAAGAGCGGCGGCAGCCGCGGAACGGGCGCCGGCCCGGGGCGGCCGATCGGCCTGCCGGGCGCGCAGCGCCCCTTTCCCGCCGGCGGCCACCGCATGCGCGACTCCTGCGCTTTCCAACGGGAATCAATCACGGATGCTACGAGGCTGCATGGTCACTTCCCTGAACGGGGTGAAGATGTCATGCGCCGGGCTGTCCACTGTTATGTTGTTTTCGCTTGTTATTGCACCATACACAGGCAGCAGCTCAGAGTGTATCTCCAAATGGAAAGGTTGGCAAGTTACTGGAAGCGCCATGTTGAGGAGTGTTTCTCGAAGAAAAATGCTTCTCCAAGTCATGCAGACCGCAGAGGTCCAAATTGAACAGAATTTTAACTTTCCCAGATGCCTTTTTTCAGAGCCCAACCTCTGGATTTTCACTGATACCGGCAACAAGAGGAGCCTCTCACCTGCAGGTCCTTGAGCTGCTGCTGCTTGTCGGACTTGTAGAGCAGGTCCTGGAAGGGCACACACTCCAGCAGATGCTCCAGCAGCGTCGCCGCTGCCAGCTGCTTGGCATCCTTCTTGGCGCACGCCTGCAATTTTGCAGAGACCCACTATGTGACTTGCGTGCAGAGACTGATCTGAGGTCCACGACTTTTACTGTGTTCGGCACTTCAAACGGTTAGCTCTGTACGCATGTTCTGCCTGCCTTCTGCTTGGGCAGCCTGTGTTGCCACAGGCTCGAAAATGACCGGCAAGAGGTCTCCAGGAAGAGTATACACTTCTTGTGATTCTGGGGCCGGTGCAATTGCTGGGGCAGCCAGCAGCACCTGGAATGGTCATCACAGTGCTGAAAAGTAGAGCGCTGCCTCTCAACGGTGCACTATTAGCTCAGTACTAGGCGCATGTCAATGCAGAAAGAAACCCCACTACTGATCAGCTTTGACACAATTGAATGCCCACTCGGGACAGAAAGGTGCTGAGATTTTTTCCCCAGCTCGATGGGCACAGCTTTTGCAAGCAGCCAAGTGGGCAATGGTAAAGCCTCCCCTTGAAGCACACCAGAGCCCCTGGATGTCTGCCCGGCCCATACAAGGGTCTTTGGCTGGGCGACTCACCGTGCCGACGCCTGGCCGGTAGAGGGCGTTCCCGTCCGCGTCCCTCAGCGTTGTCTGAATCATGAAGGGCCCCGGCCCAGCACTCTCCTGCATCTCCTCAAACACCAGCTGCGCAGCAAAAGCAACCCTCAGCTCTACCCTCACATTCCTGCTGGTGCATGAGGACTCCAGCGAGCTCATAAAAATGACTCATAAAGTCCCTGCTGCCCTTATGGATCCCACCTCGACAAGCAAGCATGCCACCTTTCTCTTGCAGACAAGAGCAGAGCCAACAGCAGATAGCTTCATGTGACACTCCGGTCCAGCGCCGTCCCATACTCTGTCTACAAATTCAAGCCAGGAGCTGCCACGGTACTTACTTTGTCTGCACAGAGGCACGCTGCGTAAAGTATGAGAGCCAGACTCTTTCCTAACTATGGTTCTTTCATGGCTGTTGCTTGATTACTCGTCTGCATTTCACAGGAACCATGACGCACTCCGGTTGTACTCTGGGCATGGGTGTATCATTCTTCAGGGCAGGGCGTTAGGAGAGGAAAACCTGCAGATTTCGTCTCGAAGCATATTCGTAACAGACACTGAGGGGAGTTTTGTTGGGGATGTGGTAGATCTTCCGGTAGGCGTCCTCGAGCCGCTTGCAGCCTGGGAAGTCGCTCAGCACAAATGCTGGCGCGCTCCTGCACCAGAACGCAGATACACCTTAGCAGCACAGCAAGCTGCCAGGCTTGGCAGTAAGAGTGCAGGAAATTGGTGCACAGAGGCACGACTGCGTGCCAGAGAAGCAAGCAGTCATGCACTGTGGATGCCCACCCTTGCTGAGGGGCAGCTTCGGCAGACCCACTTGCCCTTGCGCATAGAATGGGTTTAGGCATGCCACACTTGCAGTACGTTGGCGTCACACATGCCACGCTGAGATTGCAAAGCAGAAGCTGTCCTGGCTCGAAGCATGCCATGCTGCAGAACTCGTGCGGTGACGCACAAGAAGAGAGGCCGGCTTGCAGTGGATGGGGACTGCTGATGGAGGCGCACCTGGGAGCACTTGCATCCCGCTCACTGCTCAAGCTTGGCGCACTTGCTGTGTCCTTGGATGCTGCTCGAGAGGAGGGCACATCTGTGAGCTCCTCGCTCAGCGCCCACCTCATTGGTACACCCGGGTCCGAAGCGCTCTTCATGGGTGTCTCAGCGAGACTCTCCTCCCTTTCTGTGTTGTCCTGAAAGCACAGTCAGCTCCTGTCACGGCCATGGCTTGTTGTTTGGCTCTGGGCTGACCAGCATGAGCGACCAAGCTTGCAAGCCTGACAGATCCTCACTTCACATCAAGAGGTTGGGGCCGCGGGCAACTGTGTGAGGCACCCACCTGGTCCTGATAGAGCGACATAACGGCTGCCCTGGCTGCAGCTATGGCTGCTTCCCTATCTTTGTGATGGTACATCACGTTCAGCAGCTGCTTGATGACTTCATCCTGGCTGTTTTCTGGGTTTGAGCCTCCCTGCTGTAATGCATCGATGTCTGGCCCTAGTGTCCTACTGTCGTCACCATATCTGTCATCCATCGGTGGTGTGCCGCAAGTATGGTACCCCTCGATGTCGCTGTCACGCTCGAGACGACCGCAACTCAGCTTCTCCTGTGGACATGCTTTCACGTGAGACTTCTCATGCTTGCAGCTCAGGCTGCTGCTAAGGGCTCAAGCGCGTATGCTAGACGCATCGAACGACAGCATCGCCAACACAAAGTTTTCGGAGGTCGGTGCAGCTCTGCTCAAGGCCTTGCCGAATAAGAACCCTCCGTGCCCAGAATGCGCACGCCATTTTCTCCGCCGCAAGGAGGACTGGTTGTGGGGCTGAAAGACAGACTCAACGATTTCGGAAGAGCCTGCTCTTGCAGGTAAAGGAGGGTTGAACGAGAGCCCGGGCATGCGCGAGGTCACCTTGCCACAGTGTCACTGGCCGGTCCCCCTTTGCGCGAGCGCACAACTGCGCGACTGCTAGATGGTACAAATGCAGAGTGGTTGCACACGGAGCGACGGTTCTCACAGGTTTTTAACGAGATGAAGCGTCGGTATCTCGCAGATTCACATGACCCCTACCTGAGCCTGCCGCAGCGGAAGGTCTCCGGGAAACCGAAGTGTCTCATTCGGATCACCAGTCGCCGTGATAATGCGTCTTTCGGTCACAGGAGTTCGCAGCGGCCGATGCACAGCCGTCTCTTCTGAGACGTGTCTCGGAGGTTAGATATCTGTAGGATATTGGCGCTGTCCTCAGCCGCAGAGCGCCGGTTATGTGATCGCCAGAGCGGATAAGGCCGCACGTTTGTCATATCGGCTGGCGGAGTTCAGGGTGCATGCGGCGCCACGTGGCTGGAGACTTTCCAGGGGGGGACTTCAGGCGGGAGGCACCTTTTTGGTATTTGTGAACTATCCAGGCTGGACAACGGCGCCGCCTTCCAACTCGTAAGTGTTTTCGGTATTGCCTTCAAGGGGATTTCCTCACTCAGGGGAAATATCAAGTGATTGAATAAGTCTTTTGCCTTCAGAAACCAGATGACCTCTAGGTGGGGTTCGAAGTAAGTTACCTCAATAGCATGAAGAGCAAAATATATTACAGCATGCATAGCAGGTATGTGCAAAAGGCAATTGCAAGCCTGGCTTTGTCAAAGTGTTTGTGACTTGGGAAGACGTGTTATCAGAGTCCATTGACAAAGTCGGCACATCCCTTGGCAGCGCCATTAGAAGAACACGGGCACCATCCGATGCATCAGGTTTGATCTCAGGCTGAAAAGATTATGGTGCTGCTCCGTGCCAGCGACATTGAATGCCACCACACACGTGAGCAGGCATGCCTGGATCTGCTCATGACTCTGAATTCAAGGGAGAGTCACGGTGCACCCATGTGGGGGTCCTCAACACACAGACAGAATAGAGAGACCGTCCCTCTGTGTGACACTTCTTTCACCCTGGCCGCCAGTGCGGCTTTCTTACAGGAAACTGAACTAGCTAGTGATTATTGCTGATGGTGAGCCAGTACTGCAAGTACACACTAGTGCAAGGTGAAAAGGTGAGTATGCAAATGCTGTCTTGTCACTCAGTCAACGACTCAACTCAGGAGCTGAGTTTGCAGAAAGACAGACAGAAGCACCGTGCATAGCTCAGCTAGGATTCCCCTACCAGTAGAACGTCAAGACTTCATGTATACATGAAGCACGTACTTCAAAGAGTTACACGGGACTCAATTCTGGATTGCTTGCTCCATGCTTGGTCCACCCAGGCAATGGCGTATACTGTGGCCGGCCGGCAATGGCGCCAGTAGTGTCAATTCTCAGTAAATTGTGCTTATCGGATCACTTCAGATCATTGTGGCCCGGGAGAGGCGGCACCAACAAAAACTTTCCGCTTTAAATTACGCCCACATGCACACTGAGGCAGGTGGAGGTGGCTCACTCCTGTGCCCAGCATATCAACAGAGATGCCAAGCGCAGTCCACAGGCCTGGTGGACTGGACAAGCCGGGCTTGTAAAAGAACACATTAACTGCTGAGGAATCTTGCCATTTGGGGGCAACGAACCTACATCATTCATTGTTAATGGTGACCTGGGTGCATCGAAGCACATTCACAATCTACTTCAGGAACGGCTGCCAGCCCTTGGGAGAGTCAAGCAAGGATTTCATCACATGCTGCACGTGCGCATGTCTCACACGGCAGCAGCAGTGGGCGCTGAATGGAATCACAACAATGTGTAAGATCGACAAGGTAAACACGTGAATGCTGCTGGCATGCCAAATGCAAGCAGACTGGCTATATAATGTGTCCTTTTCTTCTTACCTCTTTTGAGGCTTTTCTCTAATGTGTCAAGCTCGGATTGACGCCCGGAGTTTATTATGGAAGTGCTCAGCAAACCTGGGGCCACCAGGGCACCAGTGACTGGGCACAGCACTCCAAACGGCTGACCAATTGAAACGTACTGAAAGATTACAAAGCGAAGTTCTCTGCATTCACGTCAAAGACAGGCATGCTTCTCAGGCCGGGCCGGGGGTTCAGCCGGCCGCCGCACGGCCGCCGCTGGCGGCCGTTGGAGGGGTGCCGGTCGGCTGCGGTGTTGGTCACTGAACCGTGCTGGCCGCCACCGCAGGGGGGGCTGTCGCGTGCGGTGGCTGCGGGACCACCCCACCACTCAGCGGGGCCTCACTCTAGAACACACTGCCTTTGTCTTGGCAAGAGCTGAGTGTTTTCCTGCAGGACCAGTCGCAGTCCAGATCACAGACTTTGGATCTGTCTGTGATTCACCGACAGATGGATCACACAGAGTCTGTGATCTGGACTGCGGACGTCAAAATTCATGTGCCCATGTGGTTCCTGTTCCTACGCCCGATTACTGATCGGGCGTCAGGTTGTACGCTTCGCCATCCTAGGCGAGCTTGCGCATCTTTTCAGATATGAAAGTTGGTCGCCAGGACCTAAGTACCTACTGAAACATTCAGTGAACTTGCCAATATCTTTCGGCTCCGACAAGGCCTTTCGATCCCTGATTATGACCCTCTATCAAAATGGAGGCGGGGAGATGAGACAGTGAGAGAAGGGTTTGGTTTCCGCTTCTGATATCATAGGGGACTTCCCTTCCAGCTCTGAGTGTCTAGATCTTTGTCAGACCTTTTACGTTCTGCAACGCTGCAACGCTTCAAGATGGCTATCACACATTCATGGTGCAAGTACCCTAAAAGTATTTTAATGGAATATTTTTCAGAAACAGAAGGAAGGTGCCATCCCGGTTTTTTCCATCGAGAGCGGACCCCGACCACCCGCACTGCCCAGTTTCACGTGCACCCTGACGATCCCAGCCGTGCACACGCCCTTGGGTGGCTTCGAGGAGGCGACGTTCACGGCGTGGTCCCGATCGAAAAAGTCCGCTGAACACGCTGCGGCGGAGAAGGCTCTCGCCTTTCTCGTGTCCAAGGGCTTGCTCAAGGCACCCCTTCCTCCCAGCGGAGCCGATGTGGCGGCAAGACCCTCCACGGCGGTCGACATCACAATGAGAGATGTGCGCGATCGCCTGCTCATGCTCGATCAGCATTGATTTAGCCGATCGGGCGTCTGGCAGCACAATCACGCATACTTATTTTTAAATTGTTCTTTTCTTTCCTGTATTGGGCCTGTATCCCAGGATTGTATCGAAGGCTTAATCTTAACCATGTGGGGTCACCCCACATCCATCAACGGTTGATGGATCGACTCAGGTAAACATCACGCCGGATCGCTTGAGCGCCCTGTGCTCTAAGGCAACCATTGGGAACAAGCGTGCTGCAGCGATCGCCGACACCTCAGGTGTTTGCAGAACTGCTGATTCTGCTGATGATCGTGCTGTGCCCGGCACGGTGCTATGCACACTCGGTGCCTGCTTTCAGAGAGGATATCAAGAGGTCCAGCAGACCGCTTTGTGCAAGCAAGCTGAAAACCAGTGAGCATCTCCAGTAGAGTTCTCTCAGTGATTCCCTTGTCATTACAGTCACGCCTGCAGCTGCACGGAAAGAGCTAGACTTTCCACAAGTGAATGTGGACGCTCTCTCCAAGGAAGATCTGGTGCTGGAACTGAAGAGGGTGAGCGCCATTTACTCTTGCAACCTCTCCTTGCCGCCAGCCTGCATGCTTGGTAGTCCAGCCAGCCCAGGGGCAATTGTCTGCCCTTGTGCTGCCCATTGGGGACTTCATCCTCCCACTTGCGAGCGCCTTTTTACTTACCGGTATATGCAGCATGCAGCACTGTCTCAGGGCAGCATTTAGGCCATGAATTCTCAAAGCTTTTCACATCTGGTACAGCACAAGTGCTCCAACAGACTTATGTGCGTGTTGCGCGATGCAGGCCCAGCAGATGAATCAGCGGCTCAGGGCAGAGCTCACATTGCAGCAGCAGCGGCGGATGGCGGTCCTGACAGCCCTCATATAGGCCATCGAGCGCCATTTCCCACCCCTTGACAAAGCATTTTTATTCAAAATGAAACCAACCGAGCCACGCGCATGAGTACTAGTAGTACATGTACTTCAGGGCAGGACGCAGGACCCTGCCGTATTGTAGCACTGCTGCCGGTTGTGATGTCCTGTGCGCAGTAATCTGGCTCTACTAAAAATTCAAAGGGTTCCGCATGTGGCACGGCAGCTGTGAATTCGTGTTGGGAGCAGGCATATCTTCGGTTTTATTTGGTGGTGCGCAGAAGCCTTCTTGAAGATGCGGCCTTATAGTTATTTACTTTCTTGTCCAGTTTTTCTCCTTGCTTTGCAAAATGACCTTGACCTGACTGATCTTCCGCCAATGAAGCTGTGTGAAGCCAGAAGCAGCCACTGATGTGCTAAGCCTTGCGAGACAGAACAGTGAAGGTCAAGATAGTTTTGCAAAGGGGCCTGCAGAGTTAACATCTGCAGACTTTTCATTTGAATTCAGAAGCTGGGATGCCTGTATAACGGCAGACCGTCGGCAGTATCAATGGCCACGAATTTATTGGGTTGGTGGCGCCTTCTCAGAGGCTGCTCGCCAGAAGGCCTCTGTTGGGCGAAGAATAAGCTTCCCGGTGCTCTATCATAATCTGTTCTGCTCAGGTGCTTGTCGGACATTGCTTTGCTGGGTTTCCTAGCTTTGGGTCATACGTGCTGCAACCAGCCACGTACACCTGACCCAAAGCTAGGAAAATCAGCACGCATAATCTGTGTTCCATCTGAATTCCTTTGGGTTCTCTTTGGCGAAGAAATAGCCACTGCAGACGCATGCGACTGCTTAAAACTGCTGTCACATTACATAGACAGTGCATGAGCACCACGTTACACTGAGGCTCTTGACCGATTTACTGAATTGGCAAGAGCCATGTGAATGATGAGAGACCAATGTTGTAGGTCAGGTTTGAGAGAGGAAGCGTGAGGGATCCTATAGCAACCACTGATAGTCAGGGTGCTAGTGTATCTCGAGTTTATCCGGAAAGTGTACCTGAGAGCCATATATATAGCAGTGGGGGCAGGCCCCCCCTCCAGACCACTCGACATTGACTGGCCTGCCTAGTCAGATATCCTGAGCAGGCAATCTAGACTAGTCAATGGATATCTTTAATGTGGAGGGCATGTAGTCCTCCCATGCGCTACACCAGTCTCCCCCAACTGAATGCTGGTCCCCAGCATTTGACTGAAGCTTTTAAAGCATTCCCTAGACTGATGCACGGAACGTGTACTAATTTGGAGGCCAACCCAAATTAGATAAGCTCAAGATATATCTGTGATATCACACTGTGGGTCTTCGCTGCATATCGCCAGCTATCTTCCATCATCTCAGACACAGTACCAGACCCTCCTGTGCACAGGAACACACTCTACATCAGAGCTCTGGCAGTAACATATACTGTCAGATGTGTCTGTTCTTAGGACGTCCTGCTCCAGTATTCCTGGAGC
>JADEYI010001657.1_pt1 | contig 14963 bp, 30 predicted proteins | sample 8542331 | NCBI WGS metagenome assembly JADEYI01 (sample SAMN16510988, study PRJNA670497) | mine drainage metagenome | isolation source: biofilm near Copperflume 1 | place: Germany: Marsberg coppermine Kilianstollen | collected 2018-02 | reverse complement strand
CAAGCAACATTACACGATCGGATGCAAACCCTTCAAGAGATGCCTCGGCGATGATTCGCGCGTGCTAGTACAAGAAGAGATTCACGAGGAGCTCAGTGCCATGCGCGCTGTGTCACCCATGCAGATGCCACGCAGGCTATCACCTGGACAGTAGCGATGTCGCTGGCATCTATGATGTACCAATTTGCCTCCGACTCCCCCTGAACTTGTTTCCCTTCCTCACTCTCTGAGTAGTATCCCAGATCGTAATCTGATTGCCCGTCTTGGGAATAATCCTCGCTCGCACAGCTGGACATCGAGATGATCTGCTTCCGATCTCTTTATCACTGTCTGATCTGCTGTTCAGGAAAGAGTGATTCCCGTTGACATAGGAGACCCCATTGCTGGATGAGCAGAGTCGGGTCAACGCATTGCAACAGTGCCCTCCAGCCTGGTCAATCCTTTGGAAGGGAAGTCATAGAATTGGGTTAGATCTTTCGCCAAGAACGGGTGTTGTGTTGCAAGCAAAATTCCCCGACAAACTGATCACCAAGGAGGGGAGCCTGCCCTCTGCAGCGGTGCTGCTGCTGACGCGATCAGCGGATCAAACAGATGTCCCAATGACAACACTACAGATTGGGCAGTAAACTTTGTGTGTGTCAGTGGGATTCGACTCTACGGTCGGGAAGTCAATACTCGAGGAAACCCTTGCTTGAGGAACTCTAAAACCCTGAATCAGGAAGCAACGCTCATCTCATGCGGGATTCACTATTAGATGATGATGATGATGATTATTATTATTATTACAGTGTCGGCAAACCCAAAGCCCGAAGGCCATAGGGCATACACACAGAGTGTCTGCAGCCACATCTGTGGGGCCTGAAGGTCTGGTCTGCAGCCCATATGGTATTATACTAAAAGTCTAAGTCCAAGTGAGACGTGCGCCGCATTACGGCGTATTAAGGAACATACCATCACCCCCCCCCCACCAAACATTGCTACACAGTTAGATGATGTAATCTTCCTTCCTTAGAAGCTGCAAGGCTTCGCAAATCCTGCATGCCTTGCTTCTACTTGTCTGTAGAAAGCGCTTTTGCAACTTGGAAGAGACGGTCGGATGGAGATGTCAAGCACGTGCATGTGAATGATCATAATAATGATGGCCAGGAGATGCAACATGAGAGAGATCTGCATGTCTTTAGGAGATTTGTTTCCCCGTTTGGGATGGACCACCAGCCAAAAGGGATCTTTAACACCAGCCTCAGAAACACAGAAAGCCCTCACACCCCCGACAACACTCGAGAGACGTGCAGCTCAGGATTCTGTGGCCTCATGACCAGCTCATCCACACACTTGCACGGCTAGTGAGCAGCTGTGCAGTGCAGGTACTGCTGGCTGGCCTCACACAACAGAAGGCTGATTGGTGACTCGCAAGGAAGCAACAGCCACACACTATGGGATGTGCATGTGCAGATCACACCATAGGGACTGCTGCTGATATGTTCACAAGCCTGATATTCCCCAGGAAAGAAAAGGTCCAATTCTGCCCAATCCTGTCTCTGGCCATTGTACCTCCCATGGATCAATGACGCAGCAACCATACGTCTCTACTCTATACCTGAACGTTTGGTGCTGCCACTTCAATGGCACGAGGTCTCGGGCCATTCACATCATGGGCAATGTCTTCCACTACATTCCCCAAGACTGCTGAACAAAACTTACAGGCCCACAAGCTCGGAAAACATGGCAGCACACCTATCAACTCATCTTATCGGGTGTCTGCGCATCATTGCGGCGCAAATTATCGTGCCCCCACCCCTGCCACTAGTCCTCCTTCTAACAATGCAACAGTGAATCAGGCATACTTTCTGAATGCCGCCCGGCTCCCCGAGACAGGGTAGCACTCTTGGGGCGGAAGTCCAAGATCCGCAGACAGTTGTGGCATTTTCCTCAAGGGCACCGGGTAAGTGTACATGACTGTGCAGCATATCAGGAGGAGCCAACTGCAAGTGGCATCCCTGGCTGCTTACGGATCCTTATGCAGACAACAAATGGACATCTACACCTCTTGCGCTGTTGACAAGCGCCCTCCAGCCGAGGGTCGCCAGCGCAGACATGCCGGGACGCGGCGCGCGCGCGCGCCGGCAGCTACTGGGCAGCCGCCTCGCAGCTGCGGGGCGGCCCCCACAGGGCCCCTTTAAATGGCGGGGGTCACAAGGGCGGCGGGATGGGAATGCGCACGTCCGACTTGGCTTTGCTGGAGCTGTCGCGCGACCGCGAGGACGACAGCGTCTGCGACAGCCGCTCCCGGGAGCTCAGCCGCTCGCGCGACAGCCGGTCCTGCTCCCGCAGCGCGCTCAGGGAGATCGGCGCCTCCCCGCTCATCAGCTCCCGCACCCCCCTGCCGTTGCTGCGCACCAGCCGATCTCCGTTCACCTCTCCGCAACACTTTTTTGGCAGACAGGGGTCCAAATCCCTTGATACCCAGCACCTCATGCCGATTGAGCTGGCTGCTACTTCCAGCCAACCTCACCGTGCTCAGGCACGCTATCATGCTCAGGAATGGCCAGCATGCAGAATTGAGGGCACCGTCATCAGACAAGGACCACCAGAACACAGGGGTCTAACATGTCTAACAGGGTGTCACACACACTAAACCCCCGAGCGGAGGCACAGCAGGGCTGCGCGGAAAAGCTCACAGCAGGGTCATGATGATGCGCGCACCTGTCGGCGAGGTGCTGGCCGGAGATGTGGCCGGAGACGGAGAGGGAGGAGGAGCGGTTGGAGATGGTGCGTGCCATGGTGGAGGAGCCGGCCAGGCGGTTGACGAGGTCCTTGGCGCTCGGCCGCTCGTCCGGCTCCACCTGCAGGCAGTCGCGCACCAGCTGCTTCTCCTCATACGTGCAGTCCTCCGGCACCCTGCAGCCACAACACACAGCTCAGCACATGCTTTTGTTGTAACGCAATAACGGTAATGCCGAAGAACAGGATACACAGCCACGCAATCCAACCAGTAACAAGTGATGCTACTACTTCTGTCCAGCGAGCACCCTACGGCTTCTTCAATTGCCAGCTTGCAGGAGAAACAGACAAGGCGTCGCTGTTCTGGGAATCTGTCCCATGGTGATGCATTTTTTTGTGGAAGCAAAGATCGTGGGTAGGAGGAGGATGGAGCTGACCTGAGCTCCCGCAGCTTTCCTCGCCGGGGGATCTCCTCTGTGATGAGCTCATGCAGCAGCACACCGAAGGACCTGCGCACAATAAAGCATTTCATGCTTTGGACATGGCCTGTGCAGAAGTTATAATTACAAACTACACAAATCCAATATGAACAGGCAGGGACACTGTGTTGTTATGCCTGCATCGATGTGGCTAGAGCTGCAATGAGGCATTGCACACCATGCAGAGGGTGAGAGGCATGGTGCAACAGGGCTTGAAGGAAGCGACGGCAGGCTCACCAGATGTCGGCCTTTTCGTTGCACTTATCGCCATTGATGAGCTCTGGGGCCGCGTACGCGAAAGTGCCTAGCGCATCCAGCTCTGCAATGTGCGACGCATGCACCACGTGTGCAAGGCCCACGTCTGCCACCTTTGCTGTTCCCTCCCTGCAGACACACAATCAGCCACCCGTCAACATCCCTCACCCCCCGTCCATTTCATTGCTTAATTTGTTTACCAACTGCATCACCATGGTGCGAATAACTCCATTTAGGTAAAACAAGCTTCCCACAAGAAGGCAATGCTCTCTGCATTCTTGTCCAAGCAAGAGAACAGAACAAGGAGGCATATTGGGACTTTGGTAAGGGCCACACTTGGTGAGGAGGACGTTGGAGGCTTTGCAGTCGAGCCAGGCGATGCGCTTCCTGTGGAGGTAAGCCAGACCGCGCGCCGAGTCTATTGCCACCTGCTTTCCCCTGCAGCACACAGAATCCCACGAATTCAGCACTGAACATCCGCATGCCCCTAGTCCTCACAGGCGGAGACGAGTTTAATACTGCTCCAAATGATCCGGCATTTGTGGATATTGAATATTAGGCGAGTACCCACTACTCTACTTCCAGTGAGTGCCCTGAGATGGACCCTGTATCTCCTTGCATGCTTGGCACCTTTCTTCATGTCCCCTAGATTATCAGGGGTTGTCACAAGGAGAAGATATGGGAGAGGGGCGCACTTTTCCCGCCAGGGCAGCTTGCCGCTGTGGATGAGGTCCTGCGCGTTGGCGGCCATGAGCTCTGTGATGAGCATGGTGCAGCCAGGGTGCATGCATGCGCCCAGGAACTGCACCACGTGCACGTTGCGGCAGTCCTTCAATATCGCAATCTGCGCCCAGCACACCACACAGCCTCAGAGACCGTGAATCAGACTGGCATGCAAACTGCCGTTCACTGTCCCTTGCGCTGCTAGTTCTTGTACTGTAGATCAAGCAAAACACTCTAGAAAATGCCATCTCAACCGACAGTTCTCTCTGAGCAAATCGCAGAGGTCTGCCCAAGCATAGGGGCTCAGGCCTTCTTGATGCATCACCACAGAGGAGATGATGAGGCTGAGGGTAAGTTTGCAAGGGATGGTGTTGCTTCATTCACGCACCTCTCTAAGGAACCTGGCCTGCTGCTCCGCGCTCTGCCCCACTACCATCTTCACCGCTACATCCTGCACCTCGTTCCACAGCCCCTTGTACACCTGCGCACACCCCCAGCACATACCGACTCAGCCTCTTGCCATGCATGACAGCCATTTACGCAGACAGCAAGTGGTCCAACAAGCAGGGATGCATGCATGCACCCGTGCTCTTTCATTCAAGGCCCGGCCCCAGCTGAGCAGCAGGAGCATGCTCAAACAGCTGTTATGCATGCAGCAAAAATCATAATAACAAAATATAAGATCACAGGCAGACAGGGCAGAGATGCAGAAGGCACCCACGGCCAGCTATGCTGCAGGAGTAGTCCAGGGCTAGTGCTGCCAATAATGCAGTCCACACCATGGTTATCGATATGTCCGTTAAAATTCTACATAAGCTGGAGAGGGATAAGAGGGCAGGCCGTGTGTGCACCTTGCCGAAGGCGCCGGCGCCGAGTTCCCAGGGGGAGCCGTCCTCGCGGCGCATGATCTCGATGTCCATCGGCGCGATCTCCCAGTCGTTCTGGGCCATGAGGCTGGGCAGGCTGCCCGTGTCCCCGCTCAACCCGGTCTGCAGGCTGCCCATCGAGTACGTGCTGTCGCGGCTCATGTTGCTCGCCCGCGACATGTCCTCCGCCTGCAGCCAGCTCCCCTCGTCTCAGCCCCCAAGTCAACGGGTGCAGGTGCAATGATTCCAGGACATGCATGTGCCCAGAGCCAGCCAGTGCAAAGCAGGCTCGGCAGGCGTGTCTGGCCCGGTCACAGCAGCACAGATAATGAATTAATGGGCCACTAAATTGGAGGTGCTGGGCGCTCCTGGTGCATTCACAGGTGTGCAGGCCACATGCACTGTGCTTTGGCAGTACATGGCCCGGCTACAAACCAAACGGGTGGCATGGCACTGTCAACTGATGTGCTTGCAGGTCCGCGCACCCCTTGCAAAAGGAAATGTCATGACAGAAGGGGCCCCACCGTGAGCTCGCCGCGCCGGCGGGAGACGAGCATCTTGTCGGAGTCCTTGTCCTTGAGCGTGACGCTGCCGCCGTTGACAAACTTGTGGCGCAGCGAGTCCGGCGCGACGCGCGTTTTGAGCTCGTCGTACATCCAAAACTCGTCGCTGTCCTGCGCCGCGTGGCTCGGCCGGTACCCGTCGCTGAACTTGCCCGCTGCCTCGGCCTCCGCAACCTTCCTCTCCGCCTCCGCCTTGGCCTCCCGGTTCAGCTTCATCAGCTCTAGGATCGTCACCGTCATGCACAGCGATATCGCTATCAGCCCAGCCGCCGCGATGCCTGCGTTCATCAACACGAGCATCATCAGCCCCTGCCACGTCTTAATGCCCAACCGTCCCTCCATTTGCCCCAGTCTTCTGCCTTTGACACAGGCTTTAGGCCAACAGTCGGCAACCGGGGAAAGTTGTCCAGTAGCCTGGCACAGCGAGGCAACGCTTCTGCCGCCATGGGAGTGCAGCCTGAAGTGCAACTAGACAAAAAGCACATGGTGGTCCAAACGGTGATGTTTGTGGTCTTGAGGGACGGCAGAAAATGAGGGAGGACCCACCGATGCCCTTTCCGATGGTGGCCAGGTCCACTCCGCCCCCTCCGCCCCCGCCGCCACCGGAGGCGGCTGCCGCGGCCGCAGGGTCAGTCGCGGTGTTGTTGGGCGCCGACACTTGCATGCTCAGCAGCTTGATGCTCTTCAGATCCATGCCCTGATCGTGCGCATACGACTGCGCAGCCCAAGAACCCTCTCAGCAGCCGCACCAACACTCTTGCACACTCTCACGTCGCTGCAAACATTCCTCTTTGAATTCTCTGATTTCCTCGATTGCATGCAGGGCCAAGCAGCCGCGGCACACTGTGCGCCCCTTGTTCAAAGCCGCGCAGCCAAAGTGAAGGGTCACGGCACGGTCAGCATGACAAAGGTGCGCACCCAGAGAGTGCCCTCATTCACGATGGAGTTCATGGCATCCCCGACGCGCTGCGCGGCTGAGCCGGTCACTGGAATGTCGACGGTGAGGTCCGTGGCCTGCGACTGGCCTGCATCCGCTAACAGCCTGCGGCCCGCGTCCTGAAGCACAGCAGGGAACGCCCCTCAGCCCAGACCACCAACGCCAATCCACCAACGCCGTGCTAGACGAGCTCTCGGCGTCTCAGCAGCAGGAGCAACAGGCGCAGTTCTGCCCAAGCTGCAGGAGGCTTAGCTCAAGGATCCCGGGCACCAGGCTATCCTTTGCCTGCTTGCAGTATGGTGCCAACTTGGCAGCTGTCGGGAGGACATTCAAACGCCGGCGCACCTGGGCAGCCATGAGGCGGCGTGCGGCGGGGCCGCGGGGCACGACGGAGACGATCTTGGGGGAGTAAACCATGCTCTGCAGCGGGTCGGGGTAGTCGTCCCGGTGGAACTGCAGCTGCAGCAGCAGCGCAACTTCCAGGCCGTTGCTGTTTGCGGGGGTCCAGGGCCCCTGGCTCACCACCTGCAGCACCGCCTCCACTGTGACGTTCCCCACGTAGCTCTTCACCGCGTCCGCGCCCGGCACCGCTGCCGCCGTGGCCGTCGCAGCCACCGCCACCGGCGCCACCAGGCTGCTGTAATCTGCGCGTCAACACATGAGAGCATTAGCCACCAAGTGTGCACATTCCCAGCATTGCGTGCATGCATCGCCCGCACGTTACAGGCAATATACCACATCTTACTACTGGCACGTGATGCAACTAAAAAATGCACTCAAGGCTGCTGTATCAGCCCCGGCTGGTGTGGCAGAGGCAGCTGTTCCACAGGCAGCCACACTCTAGCACTTGGTAGGCAACCCATTGCACACATTCTAGACATGCCCAGTGTCTCAGTGGTCTGTGAGCACTTGCATGTTTATACATAATCCTGCATGTCTGTCATCCCTGGAGTGGCAGTAGGGTGTCACCTGGGAGCACGCAGGAGTCCCAGGAGCGGCCGTCCGGGAGAAGGCGCGGCCGGCCGATGCAGGTGCGCTGGTCTACAATGCACCACGGCAGCGAGCCATTTTGGGGGCGAATGCAGCCGCCATCGCGCACATCCAGGAACAGGCCCGTCTCCGGCACGGTGTAGTTGTATTGGGGCAGGCAGTTGCAGTCGCTCACCGTCCGCTCTGCACCACACATGCCCATCAAAACGTCAGGACTATTGGCTCCACTGACATGCATGGATGTACGGGAGTGTCCCAACAGTGAGCTCAGCTGCTTGCGCCGATGGCGCTTGTGTGCTTTCACAAGCAGCATCTCGTTCACTCAACAGGCCTGCTGCCACCACCTCGGCAGCACTGACAGCAACGCCAGCTCTCTTCTCCTGCTGGTGCTTTTTCAGCATTGCACTCCAGCCATCGACACCTTTGTATCACCACCTTGCGAGCCTTGTTCTGTCAAGACTGCAGCGCACGCAAGAGAAGCTTAATGCGAGTGACCCAAGCAGAGGCGCACGGGTGTCCAGAGTGCTGTTGCTGCCCGGGGCGGTGCAGAAGTTGAAGGCGTCCCCGCTGCTGATGCTCTCTGTGCGTGGCTTGTACGCGCATGTGCTCGCATCCACCTTGCACCAGGGCATCTGCCGCTCGCCTCCCGGGTTGGCGCACCCAGCGCTGCCGTTCACCGCGTATATCTGCCCCGTGGTCGGCGACGTGTAGCTCCAATTGCTGTTGCACTTGCAGCCTGTGCGCGCCAGCTTGGCATCAGTCACTCCCCTGGGACACTCTCAAATACTAGGAGCTTGCAGAAGCAACCTAATTCCAAAAACCCCCTTTTTCTTGGAGATGGCTGAGCACTCGTGTGGCAATCCCCGAAGCAGGCCTTCTCTATGCCCCACAACATTCATCGTGCAGACAACAGTGAAAGAGACGTGAAAAAGAGATGGCCCATTGTCTCCGCAGAAACAGGGTACACCCCACTCTGGAACACTTCACTTCTGCGGCTCGTGCCTTTCATGGGTGATGCTTGCGCAGGAGTAGATGACCAAAGCAAAGGGACTTGCACTGAGCATCAGGGCGGGAAGTCACCTGACGTGGCTGTGTAGGGCGGGACTGGAGTGGCGGTCGCGTTTGTGGCGTTCACAGCTATCTCCATGAAGGTACCGTTCGCGCTCCAAAGACCGATGGGGTCCTCCGCATGGAAGTGGTGCTGCTCTGAGGACCATCGCAGATCCTCCGGATGCGCAGCTGCAGTGCAAAATTACCGATATTAAATGCAAGCTGTCAGAAATACCCTGCCCCACAGGCAGGCAACCCCAGCTGCCCGGCGCAGTGACAGGCAGCACTTGCAGCGCGGTCTCAAGCACCGTTGGCCTTGTCAAAGCGGGCCGCCGCGCTGATTTCCGATCAGCTGTCGGCATCAAATTCAAATTTGACACGGTGTCACGCCAGGAGGCACGACGCAACCGGTTGTACCTCGGCACACGTCCCAGGCCTTGCCGCGGCGCCGCTGCGGCGGGGAGGAGCAGGTCTCGGGGATGACGTAGCACCAGGGCGCCTCGTTGTCCGTCGAGTCCAGGTCGGCGCAGCCGCCCCCGGACCCCTGGACGTGGCTCTTCACGCTGATCTCGCTCCACGACGGCTGGCAGGAGCACATGCTCGCCGTCTTCTCTGCGCGCAGGCAACAACCCACACCCCACATCAGGACCCACCGCCTCTATGCCTGCCATGCTATTTGGCACCAGGCTATCTTGATGCTGCAGCCTTCTGTTTACAGGCTCTCGATTTCAAAGCTATGTAGAGATGTCCCAGGCAGGTGTTTCCCATGCGCAGTGGTCCAGCTGTGCTCGTTGCAGGCTCGCTGTGAGCCATTGTTCTGGGAAGAGTGCATTGAGGATGCGGCTCATGCAAATTCATCATTGCAAGTGTTTGAGGAAGCGTCTCAGCAGAGCAGAGCATTGGCCTGTCTGTGAAAGGCTGCAGAAATCATCATCGCTGGGAGTTGCGGCTGCGGGGGGGGGAAGGCACCTGTGTCGATGGTGATCTTGTCATCTGCGCTGTAGCAGTAGTCCCAGGAGCCAGTGCTGGCCGTGAAGGGGTCATGCGTGCACGTGGCCGGGTCCACCATGCACCAGGGCACCGGCTGGTCGCTGTCCGGATTCGCACAGCCGTTGGTGATGTGGAACGTGTTGCCCTTGGTGCTATTGTAGCTCCACTCCTTCAGGCATCGGCAGCCTGCGCGCACGCGTGCACACACACCCCACTTGAGCCTCTTGCCGCACCAGCATCTTGTCCCCATCACTGTCTGTCATCCCCACATGCAGCGGACTGTCCCGTGTAATATCTTGGCTGCGACAGGTCCCCGAGAGGTGTCACAGATTCTGGGTATTGCGGGAAGCATGCAATACTCCTACAGGATGACGCCCTGATTTCATCAATACTCACAGAAATCCGTGCATGCTTTGCATGCCATGTAGCCATGCATCGTCCTTAGGGTCCTCATGGCAAGATAGCAAGATAGCGAGATATCAAGCTGCAGCAAGCGGGTCGGCAGAGGTTGACAGGGGCGGGCAGCGCACCGCAGTTGAAGCAGGAGCAGCGGGGCCGGATCTGGTAGATGAGGGCCCCGACCACGACCTGGTAGCCATCCACCCTCTGGCCGACAGGGCAGGGGATGTAAAAGCCATCTATATTGTCCAGGGCTGGCTCCCCCACCTCCATAAACCCCTCCACAACCCCCAACCCTGACCCATTCAGCGATGTGAAACCCTGTGGCTGCACCAACTGCGCAGCAATCACACTGTTCCTCAGGACTCTCTGCCGCTGCTGAAAGGGTGATCCATTCGTCAGCCTCCTTGGCGGCAAAATCACTGTCTGTTGACCCAGCAGGCTTTGCATGTGGACACACTCCTGGAGAAGCATCCAGATCCTTTGCATGTGTTCTGCAGTTTTGCTTGCATGTCTGCCTGAGAGAATTTGCTGGCAATAACGATGAGTATCCTGCAGGCCGCACTTGGCTGCAAGTGCTCTAGGCAGGATGTCAATCACTTGCGCAATCATTCTTCATGGGCGGGGCAAAGGGCGGCACCGGGATGTTCTCCTGCTGGTAGATGACAGATGCATCGCTGGCGCTGGGCCCATAATAGCCCAGCTGCTTGCCGTTGCTGCACCTGCCCTGGATGCTGAGCATCCCCCTCATTCTGTACGCCCGCGTGGAGTTTGCGTTGACAGCAGCGCTCCCCATGCTGACAATGAACTTGTCTATGTAGGCCCCGTCGGCGCACACCTCCTGCTTCCCCAGCGTTCCACCTGATAATGCATTCTGCGGCTGCCAGTCCCACCAGTGCTTCTGCGACGCTGGTGTCCTGGGATTCTCCAGGTACCTGCAGCAAGGTCTGTCCTTCAGCACAATTCCTTCAGCTGATACATTCGCAGAGTAACCATCATAAATTTCGGATTTTGGATTGCCAGGTCACAAGAGCAGTACAGCTCACAGCAGGCTATTGAACTGGTTTCGTCAGGAACAGATCAGGTGAGTTGAAGGCCACAGACAGCCTGAAGTATTGATCATCCTTCAGCGGAACTGCAGATTGAGACCTAACATTTTTGAACGCATGCATTTGAAATCAGAAATCTTCAGTTCTGTCCTGACACAAACGCCGCTAGAGGCCAAGTTCTGGGGTTCTGGGGGTTCGCTGTGCCCAGCTAGCACACAGCACAGATATTGGCGAAGACAGTCGAGATCCCACAGAAGCGGAACGGCAAGATCGACCGCCAACCCTAGCCAAAATTTTGGGTGCAGGACTATTTCCGCACAGCGAACACCAACCCCGGGAGCTAGTCCGTGTTCTGCTCGGTGGGACCCAACAATTTGGACTGGCAGGTGATCGGACGGCGCTGCGATCACGGACCTTTCTCCTTGCTGCTGACCGATGGCGCCGTGGCTGGCCAATAATAAGAACAGCAGCGAGTGCAACCAATCCCTCCGCCGGAGCCTGAGTGACGTCCAGGTCCACCCTCTGCTGCACGAACCGTGCTCCCTACACCTCTGCGCATATCGGTGAGGTTCTGCCGTTCCCTTAGAATTCCTGGGCTGCTGGCTCTCCCTGTCCGTCTCTCCTTGATGCGAACTGCTCGCCGATGCACCGCTCGCTGCTCGCGGGTCTTCGCCGACCCCGTCAGATACTTCCATGTCTGTCAACCCATAGGATCAACGAACAATGTCGGGGGCGGCTCTGGACACATCGACTCGCTGCCCACTACCGACGAGGCCACACACGAAAGATTGATTGATGAATTTCTCAAAAGAACTCTTTATTGAAGCCAAATTTGGCGTGCGAACGGCGACCGTAATTACGGATTCTGGATGTTTGAGGCGGGATGCCTCTCTCGTGAAGCACGAGATCTCGTGAGGCCAGGAGACCGAGACTCAATCAGATCCAAACTTTCAGTGAGAGAGAGGGGACGTTGTCAAACATGGGACAAAACAGATTGCATACAGTGTTTCATGGGCGAATTCGTTCATATGAATTTCTCGTTCGCGAGGTAAGGTGCCGCTAATCAGTTTAGTTAATAAACTGCATGCAGGGACACTGTCAGGGCACCCCGGGTAGGGCCTAGCAACAGGTTACCATCACAGGGACTGGCGTAATATGTGGTCACAGTGCAGTGCTGCATGCGGCATGACATGATGGTCATGTGAAAGTTCACAGTAACAGCAGACCTTCGACTCTGCAAACCCATTACCGTTTCCGCGCTGCAAGTCCACACTTCAAAGCGCTGTCATCTATGATGATATGATGATCGCTGTGGCACTCATGCCATGACAGTACTTGACCCCCTTCAAAGAAATCTCTTGATCAGACTGTGACTCATGTTGTCGGACTGCCAGGTCTGCCAGTACGACCACAATAAACCATGCTGTAGCATGCACTTCATACGCTGTCTTCTCGACCACTAATTGGCAACCACCACAACATAACAGCACACGGTAGTCATGCTAAGCTTCAATAGCTGCGCGGGATGAGCAGGACGCACAATTTGCATCTCATCATTTCCTACACCTGTCTGCCACAATCTCAGCGGAACAGTCAGCATCCTAGGCTTCCGGCACCAAAAGTATTTCAGGACAAAAAAGAACAGTTAGCAGCTCGACCAGCCTGCAAATAATGGTTGCTGGATGGTCCCAGCTGAGGTTGGCAAAAGAAGTGAGAGGGCACAATCTGGACAAGACCAAGAAGCGGCAGACAAGACCGACGTCTGCAGAAAACAGTACAAATATCAGGCAAGCATGCGAAGCTCTGAAATGAGTCATTGTATTGGAGCAGGGTTCCAGCAGTACTTGTGCCCATCTTCCAGCACATTCAGCTCCTCCATGTCATCGTCAGACAGCTGCCAAGACAAAAGAGCTTCCTCGCTGTACTGCTCCACATACTTTTCATGGACCGTCTTGGGAATAACTGCACACCCCTGCTGCAAGCCCCACCTCAACAAGACCTGCAGGATTGTCATGCACCCAGTCAGACATGCATGGAATTGCTTCTCACCCCCTGCACACCCACTTGCAGCTCACCGAGAGAAAGCGCAAGGATCCTGCACACACTCTTGATCAAATTTATCAAGCTCCCGCCATAAGCAAGAATGCATCTGCAGACAAACTCATGCGCAGCTAGATTCCAAACTTCAGCGAGCTAATTGAGAGTCATCCCTCACTTGACGAGAAGGGAAGCCCAAAAGCAGGAGGTAATAAAGAATTGCCCACCTGCGCTGCTGTCTTGCCATGCGATTCTGCCACTTTCAGAACCACGTCATGGCTGAGCAGGTCCCCACATCCGAGGCTGGCATAGGCAATCACAGCAAGCTCCCTCTCGTCACAGTATGTCCGCAGGCTCGTCTGCTGGAAGCGCGGGTGCACCTCGATCTGAACCACAAGCCAGCATCCTTGTCTTTACTTAGGACTCTAGGCATTGAAAGAAGAGACATACAAGGCGACAGCCAAGTAGCGAGAAAGAGCTGCTTGTGGTGAACATGCGGTGCTAGTGATATACAAGACATCTCTGGCCCAGATAATCTAGGCATTGCGCCCTCATAGCCTCCAACTGACGCTTGTTGACACAGCAACCTGCCGAGTCAGTTTGAACATTTCACCCACAAAAGCACTCTGAAGCACGCACTTGGTTGACCATGGGTCTGATCTCAGCCATTTCCAGCAGCTCTGCCAAGTGACCCTCCTCATAATTGCTGACCCCAATTGCTTTGCAGCGCCCTGCCTTGTACAAGTCCTCAACGACCCGCCATGTCTCCAATCGCTTGTGAGCGTTGCGCACAGACTTCACATCCATCTTGGCCACGCCCGGCCAATGGATGAGGAGCAGGTCCAGGTAATCCACACGAAGCCGTGTCAAGATCTCTTCGCATGCCAGCGTTGCCTTTTCGGTCCCATGCTGCACATGTTAATGATAATCATCAGCACAAATCTTATCAGATTTTGTTGGGTCCACCTCAGACATCCTCCAGGGATCACTTTGAATATTAAACACAGCAGAAGGCTGGCAAACTGCACAGAGGCCCAGCAAAGTGGTGGCAGTAAGTCTAGTAATATCAGCAGTACCTGATGAGGACCGATCTTGCTGGTTATAAAGACATCCTCTCTTGCAATGTCGGCCTCCTCCAAAGCATCAGCAATTTCACTCTCGTTCTGCAGATACAAGCTGAGCCCATCAATGATCTGGACTCTAGTAGAACACAATGAGCATGTCCAAGCATGCAAGTAAAGCGAACGATCGACAGACCATTTGGCCTTATCAACCCACCTTGTATACAGCAGCCGTGTCTATGTGCCTGACTCCAATGGCCAGGGCCCTTTTTATTGTATTCCTCAAGTCCTGTCCGTGAGACTTGAAGGTTCCCAGTCCTACAAGTGGCAGCTCAACCCCGTTCTGCAGCTGTATTGACCTGGGAGAGCGCTTGGAGTTAGTGGTCATAACCCAGTCGACCTTGCAACCAAATGATATTGCTTCGCAGTATCATTTGACTTTCCAGAACAGCAAATTTCTGCTTGCAATCCTCTGTAGCACGCCCTCTAATTGCCGACTTCCCCAAACAGAGGGATTGGAATTGTGAAAGGCTGAACAATTTGTTCCACGAACAGACAGTATGAACTCCCAGATCACACGCCCTGTACAGTAGAAAATCTACTCAAAGCTTGATTGGCTTGTCTGAGACAAGTTGTCTCGGTGAAACACAGATTGACGATCTGAGATCGTTGCGTTGATGTTGATGTGAACCTCATGCAAGTGTAGCACGTGAACCATGCATGTGGTTCCCCTGCCATTGACCATGCAACTTTTTCGGGTTCAATGTGAGCACTCGGGAGGCCTCTCGGCGGCTCAAGTCTCAGCAGTCTGATATACCTGAGCAGCTTAAGCCAGTGCAATTG
>JADEYI010001656.1_pt1 | contig 14981 bp, 17 predicted proteins | sample 8542331 | NCBI WGS metagenome assembly JADEYI01 (sample SAMN16510988, study PRJNA670497) | mine drainage metagenome | isolation source: biofilm near Copperflume 1 | place: Germany: Marsberg coppermine Kilianstollen | collected 2018-02 | reverse complement strand
CATGTACCTGTCTCACCTCAAATTGCACGACTTCCGCAACTTCAAGCGGCTCGACTTACCTCTGGGGCGTGGTCTCTCACTCTTCTACGGCGAAAACGCGCAGGGGAAAACGAATCTGCTTGAAGCTATCGCTATGCTCGCCACCTCCAATTCGTTTCACGCCACAACTGATCGCGAGGTCATCAACTGGGACGCGCCGGATCGCATTGCGCGTATCGTGGCGGAAGTTGAACGGCGCGAGGACGAGACGAAGATCGAGATCGTGATTATCGATACTGTAGGGACGCCATTTATGGCGTCCTCCTCCGCTCCCGCCTTGCCCGGCTCTCCTGAAAGGCAGCGCAAACGTATCAAGATCAATGGCGCGGCCAAAAAAGCCGTCGATTTGATCGGCCAGGTGACGGTGGTACTCTTCGCGCCGACCGATTTGCGCCTGGTGGATGGCTCGCCGGAAGATCGCCGCCGCTTCCTGGACCGCGCGCTTTGCCAGATTCGCCCCCACTATTGCGTAGCGCTCGCCAGGTACCGCAAGGTAATTATACAGCGTTCGGCCCTGCTCAAACGCATTCGTGATAACCAGGAGGAGCCGCGCATGTTGGACTATCTCGACGAGAAATTGACCGAGTGGGCCAACCTGATTATCTACGAGCGCCGGCTCATGGTTGACGCGCTCAACCAGCACGTCGATCAATTGCAGGCCACCATTAGCGGCGGGCGAGAAAGTCTGCGCATCGTGTACCGTCCATCATTCGCGGTGGATGCCGCCTGGAACACCATCGAGGCGATTGAGCAGTACCGCCGCCAGTTGAGCGAAGCGCGGCGCAAAGAGATTCAGCAGGGCGTCTGCCTGCTTGGTCCCCACCGCGACGACCTGGAGTTTCTGGTGAACGATGTTGATATGCTCACCTATGGTTCGCGCGGTCAGCAGCGCACAGCAGCCCTCTCCGCGAAATTCGGCGAACTGGCCTTCATGCGCGCGGCGACGGGCGAGGAACCGATTCTGCTGCTCGACGACGTGTTCAGCGAACTGGATGCGGCGCGGCGCGAGTACCTGCTCAACCAGGCGTCGCAACACGAGCAGACGCTGATTACCGCCACCGACTACAGCAGTTTTTCCGAGGAAATCCTGGCGCGCTCGCATCGCTACGGGGTTGTCGCGGGCGAAATCACTCATACCCACTTCTGATCCAGTTCGCTCCATTTGCCCTGCACATACGCCACGTCTGAGGCGTCCGGCACGCTTTCACCATAGCGCACCAGCGTATAGGCTTCCGTAATCGCCTCCAACTGCGGTTCTACTACAGGCGTTTTTTCGTCCAGGCGCTGGCGCAATTCTACGGGGGTTTCGTCTTTCTTACGCGCATAGCCACGCGCCGCCGCTTTTTTCAAGAAAGCGCGATACATCGCGCGAATGTCACGCGCCGCCGCACCGGGGGCTGCTGCCAGTTGCGTACCCGCGGAAGTAGCTTCTATCGCAGGCTGCGGCAGAAATCGTCCGAAAAGAGCGCGCAAGATGGCTCTCAACTGGCTCCAGAAAAGCGACCACGACCACAGGCTTTCGTGGAAATCCTCATCCCGCAGTCGCCTTCTCCCTTTTGTTTTCTTGCGATGGCGCAACGCCCGCCGCACCAGCAGCGCTATCACTAGCAGCGCTACCACCGGCAGGAGAATTTTAAGCGCGAGCAACAATGCCGGGTTATTAGCCGCAGAGACGGATGGCGTTTGAGGCTGGCGCAGGCCAACCCGTCGCAGTGACGGGAGTTGGTTTGGCGTTTTAGCAGGGGAAAGGTGCGTCAACCAACTGATGAGCCAGAAGATAGGGGTTGCCAGAAAAACGACAATATCGGCTACTATCCCGACCAACCAGTTATAGGCTTTTGCCAGGGCCGCGCCGAGGGGTGCCAGTGTATGCAAGGCCGACGTGAAAAATGCCGGACCGGCAAATAGAGCGATAACGAGGGTAATGATAAACAGGGCGGCTCCCAACAGTCCCATCACCGTTATGACGGCCCGTTCTTGCGTCACAATGCTGCCCTGCAAACCGGCGCTGTGATTGCGCCGCACAAAGGAAATTCTTGCCAGCGCGTGAGATGCCAGCGAGAGATAGACAAACAGGGGGATCAGCAAGAAAAGCAGCGCGTCATTGCGCGGCGCCGCGCTTCCATTTGCCAGTTGAGCGAGTAGCGCTATGACGGCGATGATTACACAGATGCCCAGCAGGAGTGTGCGTGAGATGATGGATGGTTCAATAGTGCGACTTAAAAGACGCAATCCGCGCCAGCATAAAAGAAAAGAGAGCGCGACGATAAATACGACCTGGAAGAAATGGGTGTTAAGGAACAAGATATCGCTGAACAGGGCTGCTAACCAGCGCGGGTCGAAAATACCCGACACCGGAGCATAAACCTGGAGCCAGATAATAAAGAGGCAAAGCAAAACGGCCAGCGCAATGAACCGGGGCGCGTGCCGCGCATTTTCATCTCGCCTGTCTATAAAATAGAAGAAGCCCTGCGTGCCGAGAATAAAGACGAAAGGCGCCCAGAATGGCAGAAGCGGCACCTTCGCGCCCGCAAAGCCGATTCCAGCCAGACCAATCAAGGCAGCCGCAATCCAGCAGGACTCCATGGCTCCCAGCAGGCCTGGCAGCAGAAACTCACCCAGGCTGGTTATATCCTCCGTTTCGGGCGGCATCAATGCGTTTTGCCTGGGCCATTGCGAAGATGACAGGGCACCCCTCCGCCTTTTTTGCGACTTTTGCGGTGGACCGGGCGGTTCCATTTGTAAGGGATTCATGGTTTTCTCGCTACTGTCATAGCCGATTCTGCTTGAATCAATTCTAAAACCAGGCAACATGCATGTCAAGCAGCCTGTTGCCAGGGCGACCGCGAGGGTCGCCCCTACAATACACGAATGACCAGACAAAGCCGTAGTATTGTAGGGGCGACCCTCGCGGTCGCCCTGGCGTTCCTCTACGGCTGCAAACTTAAACTCAGCTTGAGGGCGGTATCGACACGCGCCAACTCCTCGGTCGTGATAGAGCCGCGGCGGCGCAGCAGGCGTGATTTCTCGATGCTCATGACCTGTTCGCATTTAACATCGGTGTAATCGGTCAGGCCGTTCTCTACGCTGGGAGTGATGCGCACGTGCAAAGGAAGCTCGCGTTCTGTGCGACTCATAGATGCTACAATCGTGAGTGGATAATTGGAGGAAGCGTTGCCCCGGTCATTCTGGATAATAAGCGCCGGGCGAGTACCCTGTTGTTCCGCGCCGCGACCAGGGGACCAGTTCACATCCCAGATTTCACCGCGCCTGGGACTCGGTGGGGAACTGGGAGGGGACGGGGGCAGAACAGCCGGCGCGTGCGTGGGCTGCGGAGTATTGTGTTGTTGGGGGCTGGGCGTTGAAGATGCCTTCGCCTCACTACTCATCTAACATTATCCTACGCAACCATACCTTCTTGTCCGGCATTAAAAAAGAAGCGCGCGTCATCAAGGGTTTCTGGCAGGGAACCGAGATAGGCGTAGGCTTCATCGAGGGAATGACCGAGGGTGGAGGAGAGGTCGCGTTCGCGTTTCCGGGTGATGGCTACTCGAAGTTGTTCGTAATTATCCTGGCGCATCAGGTTCATAATTGTTTCCACTACATCTCCTAGCGAGGAATCCAGCTCAACCGCGAGAGCCTTCAGCTCTTTATGCTGCATCGAGGGAATCTGTATTGATTTGCGGATGAGGTTTTCGTGATGATAAAAATCAGGCTGGACAACTGCCATGAAACTGCCTCCTGTTACTATCGCAAAGCCGTTCATCTTTTTCTATTGTAAACGCTGGTTGCCGAAAAGTCAATAAAAATTGTATTTTGGAAAATCACAAAAGTATAATGATGGTCGGCTCAGGAAATCTGCCATGTAGAGAAAGGGTGAGGCTCTATACAGGAGAACGATAAGCTCTTTTGTAAGAACTCATCAAGTATGGTATCATTGCGCGAAAAGGCGCTTATTTTTAAGGAGACACCATGGCAGCCCGTATACTCGTAGTCAATGACACACAAGAAATTCTAGAATTATTCCGCCTGATCCTTGAGGAAGAAGGAGGGTACGAGGTTATATTGTCCGGCTTCCCTATTCAGGAAATCGATGACATCGAAGAAATCAAACCAGACCTTGTCATCCTGGACCTGGTCTTTGGGTCGGAGAAGACCGGGATGCAGATGTTACAAATGCTCAAAATGAAGCGATCAACAGCGACGATTCCTGTCATTATATGCACCGCCGCTCTTGATCTTGTGCGCGAGCAAGAAGGCTACCTCAACTCTCAGGGCGTTCACCTGATCTATAAACCATTCGACATCGACCACTTAATGACCAGCGTCAAGCGACTCCTGGAGTCCCATGAGCACGTCTCCTCCACGGTCATTGAGCAAAAGAGGAAGTAGGAATCACGCCTGGATTATTGGCAATACTGTGGAACTTATACTTGCCATGGTACGTGTAGTCAGTGTGAGAAAACTCATGTGGTTTACCCTGTCATATACAAGTGAGGATAATAGAAATGAAAAACGGCAAGCATGCATTTCCCACCAGAATAGATCAGCATCGCCGCCCTCCTCAGGTGATTCGCTATATCAACCGGTTTTTAGATGCAACCTGTGATTCGAGCCGTCGCTCCATCCTGGAACTGCTTATTCCGCCTGACGGACAGGACTCCCCGGATGCATATGAACTGCGAGCAGGAGAGATTGCCGCCAGGTTGGGATTAGCTCCATCCACCACCTCAGAACACCTGCGCCAGTTACTCAACCTGCACCTGGTAAGCGCCCGCAAAGAAGGTACCATGGTCTTTTACCGCCTGCGCAATCACCACCTCGTCCTGGCCTTCCACGAACTGCTCGAAGCCCTCGAAACCCACTATCACAGCCACGACTCCACACCGGAGCTAGATGAAACTGATGAGGAATGAGCGGTTTGCGTTTTTCAAGGAGAATAAAGTAGGGAAGGTGGGCGACATGGCATGTAAAGCATCGCACTTCACAACTACCCCCAATCGGCTTCCAGAGCCAGTTTACACCACCAAAACCAACTGTGTCAAATGAATAGACAGTAGGCTTCAGAGACAATGTTACCTGGCATAAGTGACCATAAACTACGAAGATCGGCTGCTATCCACCTCGATAAACGCTCTATTGCAACCGGGCAGTCCAACTTGTATAATGGTACCAGAGGCGATACCCTCATATAATGAGAAAAGAGGGAAAACCTTTCTCGAGAAGTCCTTTTATCCCGAGGTCGTTGAGAGGATGTTGAACTTGCTACCCACATTGAGGAACATCTTTCTGAAAGGAATGAGCTACTATGCCAACCGACAACCCACCTGGCAAAAACGAGTATTTCATCGATGCTGAGAGTGCGGCAGAAATGGCCCGCCTCATCGACCAGGAGAGTTTTATTACCGAAGCCATGGGAGGATTGTTCGCAGAACGATCTGATATAATCGCTATGCACTCCATCCTCGATCTCGGTTGTGGTCCTGGTCAATGGGCCCGTGACGTGGCCCTCCGGTATCCTCAAGTCAAAGTGACTGGTATCGATATTAGTAGCATCATGGTTCAATACGCACGCGCTCACGCACTGGTGCAGAAATTGACCAACGTCTCTTTCCAGGTCATGAATATCACAACGCCGCTTGATTTTCCCGACAATACCTTTGATCTCGTCAACGGTCGATTGATTGCCTTTCTTTCTCCTGAACAATGGGCAAGTCTCTTGAGAGAATGCCTGAGAATTGTGCGACCGGGAGGTGTGATTCGCCTGACCGAGAACGAGGTCGTTACCACCAGTATCGCTACCGATACGGCTTTTAGCCAGTTTTACCAGGCCATGGCACGAACAAGACAGGGTTTTTCTCCTAATGGTCGCGTATTGGGCATTACATCCAGGCTGAACCAATTACTGAAAAAGGCTGGCTGTGTTAACACCGACTATAGAGCGCACGCAGTGGACTTCTCAGCTGGAACGGCAATACATGATACCTTCTGTAAAGTAGCCTTTGCCTTTATCACATTAATGCAGCCATTTCTCATTAACGTAGGAGTAACCACACCGGAGGAGTCGCAACGCCTGTTGCAGCAGATGGAGATAGAGATGTATACCGACGACTTCAGTGCTCTCATGTTTCTCCTCACCGCATGGGGCGAGAAGCCGCAGGACGCCTGATAGACAAAGGAATGAAAGAGCATCCTCTTTACATTTACACAAAACGAGAGCGATATTAAAGCCACCATACAAATAGCCAAACAAAACTTGGGTGACAATGCTTATGGCTTAGATAGACGAATGCCCTGGTTCAACCTGGCTCCTAAAGGCGACTACGTACTTGAACACAATGGAATAGTGGTCGGATACTTCTCTATGCAAGCAATCAAGTCAGAGTCTATTAAAGATGTGTTTGACAACAAAAGCGGGCGGAGCGTCCAACTTGAAGATATGGAACCAATTGTGCCAGGAAAACCGTTAGAGTTCATGTCTCAGGCATAGGAGTAAAAATAAGAAAACGCCTGAACAACAGAAAAACAAAGTTTCTCACGTATGAGATATCATGCTATAATAGGGCCACTTGTTTAGAGAACGAAAGGCAGGCAACCAATGCCAACACAAGAAGAAAGACTGGCAGCGTTAGAGCAAACAACCGCAGAACATATCAAAGAAACGGCCAAACATATCAGGCAAACGAATGAGCACCTTACCATGACGCTAGGACTTATACAACGTCAATCGTTTGATATTAGCGCAATGAACCGCAATTTAGAAGATATGCAAGAAAGCCTACAGAATACTCTAAGTGTCCACTTTGAAGGAACTAACGCACATCTAGAGCTTTTACAGCGAAACGACGATAAAACGGATAAACGCTTACATGCCATAGAAGCACAACTTACCCAACACAAAACCCTACTTACTCAAATCCTCGCACGCCTGCCAGAGAAATCCTAATAGCTACTATTAAGAGGGCAACACCGCCTCCGCCAGAAAATGAGAGCAACACTGAGAGCAAAACGCCTCCACACAAGCCAACAGAACTAGACAAAATTAGACAGGAGAGAAGGCGTCAAACCGCCTGAGAAGCCAATAGAGACTCATCCAAAATAACCCGCTTCGTGGTTCGACTCTCCCTATCCTCCTCTTTTGAAATAGCTCACCAAGAGAACAAGTTAGCCAATGGTTACACACAAATAGGAAGCCTAAACTTGTGATTTTTGCCACAAGTCATCAAAAAATTTCTCGAGGCCCGTAAAAAGGGGATTTCCCTCCTGTGTTATCCGAAACATTTTGACTTGATCGTCATTTTTCGCTTGAACATAGGAACTGACAAACATAACCTCATCAAATAAAAGTATCTTGAAAATGGGCGTTTCATCGTAACATTTAACTTCAAAGTTTTTTTGTTCCTGTGACATCGTTTTCAAGTGTTCAAATACAAGTTGCATCTTCAATTGGATTTCTTTCATAGAACTTTGTTCTAACTTCTCAGCTAGTTCGTCTGTAATATGACGAGCGTTAGGTGAGAGTACCAATACTCTAATTGTAAAGCCACTTCCCCGCTTCAAAAAGCATAAATCGTGGAAAAGACTTCTGTGGCCTAGAAAATACTTCTCCCCTCTGATGGTTAGAACCTTAATTTTTCTAGCATTTCGAAATTCATTAACCAATGTAGGTTCACATGACGCTTGATTTGCGAAAACCGTTATCAAATTGTTCTGTTTCACAGAAACATCACTGCTTTGCTGTAATACTTGCTCTACAATCTTCTTTTTGAAATTAACTTTGGTTTGATCTTTATCATTTAAGCCAACGCTTAAAGCTTGTTCCAACAGCTTTAATGTTAACCATCTTCCAGATACTGGATAGAACTTTCCAAAAACAAGAAACAGAACAACAAGTGCAAACAAGGCCAAACTAATTGATAATTGAGTACTCAATCCAAGTACTTGCAGGAGCAAACCTACAATCGTTGATAATATTACAGCAATAATACTTGCCATCACATTGTTAAGTAAATTTTTCATTAGCACTCCTCCGAGTTAATATACGTCGATTTAGTGGTTCTTAGCAAATCGCAAACTTTCTAAACACTCGAAACATTGAAGAAACGAACAGTTAGCCATTTTCGTAAGTAACGGAACATTCCAAAGCAACCAACCGCGAAGAAAACCCCAAAAACAGACAGTAGGCTTGACACCGCCAAAACGGGTGCAAAACCTGCTGCTTAACTCTACTACTGGAATACCCCTCGGTTGGTATAGAGCGGCCAACAAAGCCAGCGTGGAAGAAGTAGAAAGGTGGGCGACCAGGGATTCGAACCCCAGACCTACTGCGTGTAAAGCAGCCGCTCTAACCAACTGAGCTAGTCGCCCCTGACCTGACGATGGGGAAAATATGGGGTGCCCTCGAGTGGACTCGAACCACCACGTCTTTTCAGACACAGGCCCTCAACCTGCTGCGTATACCATTCCGCCACGAGGGCAAGTCATAACGGATACGCACAGTATTCTATACCCCTCATTGTGATTTGTCAATCATTTTGCGCAGCTATTTTTCACGCACGATAGTTGAGCTATGACCCGTGAAGACAAGCTGACCCAGTTCATCCGTGCCAGTTAATTCAGAAATAACAATCGTTATAGGGCCGCTTTTACCGGCGCGTTCGCGAATATCGGCCACCCGCGCGACACAGGTGATCTTTTCGCCGATGCGCACTTTGCGCGTATAGGTGTACTGCTGCTCGCCGTGAATCAACTGCATTTTGGAGCCGTCCAGTTCCAGGCCGGGAACGCGCACGCGAAACGTCGTAGGAAAAGTGGGCGGCGCGAATTCTATAGCGGTTCCGCTCTTTAAAGCGGGGTCTTCCGTCGCCTCCATGAAGCGCACTACCGCCTCGCGTGTCACCTCAAATGTTTGAGGCTGCGAGCTTGCACCGATCAGGCTACTATCGATGGGCATAGACATTGCTCCTTTGCTTACCAGATACGATAGATTCCGAACGCGATGATGAATTTTCCCGACCAAAGCCGCTCTTGTCATCCTGAGCGCAGCGAAGGATCTTGTTGCCCGATGCGTCAGACCCTTCGCTGCGCTCAGGGTGACAGCATAGGACCGATCTTGCATCGCGTCCCTACAGCGTCCACTTGAGATACCCCAGGCGTTCCAGCGCCATATAGGCCGCGCCCATTTGTCCCAGCACCGCGAAGCGGCCATCGTGGATCATGGCGAGCAGTTCGGCAGGCGTCACCAGCAGATTTTCGATGATTTCCATGGGATCGTCTTTGGGCGTGCCAGTCTTGCGTACCTCGCGCGCCAGGTACCACCAGACCTGTGAGCTTGCGCCCGTCGGATTAGCATCGAAACGCGCCAGCGGTTCAAGTTTGCCACCAACCACACTATAGCCCGTTTCTTCCAGCAGTTCGCGATGGGCCGTCAGCTCTGGATCGCTTTCACCGGCATCGATGCCGCCCGCCGGAAATTCCAGCACCTCGCGCCCGATGCCATGCTTATACTGCCGGTTGATGAGAAAGCGGCCATCAGCAGTGAGCGGCACCACGCCCACCCAGCCGCGATTCTCGATAATGTAGTAATCCGAGACAATCGGGCCATTGGGAATGGCGAGCTGCTCGCTGCGCACCTTGAGATAGGGCGTATCGAGAATTTGCCTGTATGAAAGAATTTTCCAGGGCGTATGTTCTGCCATTACATTTCCTTCTATGAATTGCCTATGAATTGCGCCACTTCGGTTTGCGTTTCTCCAGGAAGGCGCGCAAACCCTCAGCCGCGTCCCGCGTGCGCATAAGCTCGTCGAGATAGAGCGTGTTGATACGCCGCAGGGCTTCAAGAGACGTAAGCTGCTCGGACTGCCCCAGGCGCGTGCTGGCCTTGGCAAAGCGCAGAGCGACCGCGCTTTTCTCGCGCAACATATTCAGAATGCGCTCCATCTCTTTATTCATATCGCCGCTCGCAGCCGACCACGTAACGTAACGCAGGCGAGCCGCGTTCGCGCCACTCATCCGCGTATCTTGCACATCTTTCCCCTCCCCCGCTTTGCCCGTTACAATCAGCCTGGCATCCTCAGCCACCAGCGTAAAATCGGCGGCTAACAACAGCTTACAGGCCACAGGCGAAAGCGTATCGCGCGCTACCCCCAGCACCGGATGCGCAACCCCGCGAATCGCATCACATGCCTGCTCGACACCCGTAGGGACGCGGGTGGTGCCGGGCGGATGGGCGACCCCTTGTGGGCGTCCCCCGTCCTTACCAGCATCCTTACTCGATATATTCACCCTATTGCTAAAATCGAGCACAACCGCCTTAACGCCATTGCTACTCCCACCTGAGAGAGAGGCGCAAACAGTGCAAAGCTCGCGCAACATCAATTCATCCGGGTCGGTTGACAACCCGACCCGGATGGTTTGCGCTTCCGAAACGATGCGTATGGCCTGATAAGCTTGTTGCATAATCACATCCCTACATGTTATGCCTCTTCCAGAGTATTTTACCCCAAACTGAAGTAGAAACGAACAAGCTCCAGATAAAACAGAAACTCTCTATTCCCCTCGCGTCCATAAATCGGCGAATCGGTCACGCCGCGTACCTGCAACGGCGTATGCTCCCCTATCCAGGCCTGCAACTCTTCCACAACCCGCGTATGTACCGCCGGGTCGCTGATAACGCCTGATCCCCGGTCAACCTCGGCCTTGCCTGCCTCGAATTGTGGTTTGACGAGCGCCACAACCCAGGCATCTGGCGTCAGCAGGGGAACGAGCGGCGGCAATATAAGGCGCAGGGATATAAACGAAACGTCGATCACCGCGCACTGCATGGGTTCGGGCAGCGACGTGACGTGGCGCATGTTGGTATGTTCCATCACCACCACTCGCGGGTCGTTGCGCAGCGTCCAGGCCAGTTGGCCGCGTCCGACATCGAGGGCGTAGACGCGCCGCGCCCCGTACTGGAGCAGGCAATCGGTGAAGCCTCCGGTGGAAGCCCCGATATCGAGCGCCACCAGTCCCTCCGGATTCAGCGCGAAGGTTTGCAGCGCCTTTTCCAGCTTGAGTCCGCCCCGGCTGACGTATTTCAGCCCGCCATTATCTCCCGCGATACGGTATTCCGCGTCGCGCGGTGCCAGCATACCCGGCTTATCGGCCAGCCGATCTCCAAGATACACCTGACCCGCCATGATGAGCGCGCGCGCCCGTTCGCGGCTCGGCGCGAGGCCGCGTCTCACCAGCGCCAGGTCGAGTCGTTCTTTGTTCGCTGCCATTAGTAACTAATATGCGCTCCTCTTCGTAAATCTGTGTAAGATGATACTTCATTTACACAGAGCAAACAAGTGCGCAATGACCAGAGCAGCTCTGACTGTCATTCTGAGCGTAGCGAAGAATCTGCGCCTGGCCCACGAGAGATTCTTCGCTACGCTCAGAATGACAGTGTCCGGGTGATAGTGGATGCTAACACCGCTTCAAAAAACGAGGGGTTGTATGGACTGGCGCGATGCGCTATACTTGCAACAACGGTCACACTGAAATTTTGGGCGGTAATGTAGTTCATCCGTCACATAAGGAGCTGTTGTGAGTATATCCATAGAGATTGCGCGTCGCATTATGGACGCCTGTAAGCAGCGGGCTCAAGAGCTGCGCAGTCCTGTCAGCATAGCCATCGTAGACGCGGGAGGACATCTTGTACTATTTGAGCGCATGATGGCGCCCTACGGCTGGGCAACGGGCAACATCAGCCTCGCCAAAGCCAACACCGCGGTCATGTTTAACCAGTCAACCGATGCGGTAGCACAGTGGGGGTCGGGCATCCCCGGCTTTGCTTCCAGCATGGCGAGTATGACCCAGGGCAAGTTTATTATGGCAGCCGGTGGCTGGCCGATTCGCATGGGCGGTACAACCATTGGCGGCATCGGCATCAGTGGCGGTAACGCTCCCGGCCGCGACGACGATATCGCGCGCGCCGGGTTGGCTGCCATCGCGCAAGCGCCCGCGGCTCCCGTGTATCGCCATCCTGCCCCGCAACCATCGTTACAGCCAGCGCCAGCCTATCCCTCGATGCCATCGCCAATCCCTGCCCCCGCGTCGTCACCGGCACCGGATATCGCTCCTATGCCGCAAACCGCGAATAGTATGTATCTAGGAAACGAGCGCGAGCCGTCACCGGATGACGAGCAGCTCCCCTTTAAAGATTACCGTGAATCCAATGGAGGACAGACATGAGCCATGAACAAAATAACGGCACCCCGCCAGCGCAGGGCAGGCCAACGAACAATAAACGCAGCAATCGCAATGGACGCAACCGGCCTATACTGGTGACAGGTGATACCACTGACCAGCTATCCAGCGATTCGGCGCAAGAGGATGCACAAATGGACGCGATGAATCGCGTCCCTACCCGGATCGCCACAGAGGAGCCTTCCGAAGCGGCTCCCATCAAGAAACGTCCCGGTTTCTTTTCCACCCTGGGCAAGAAAGAAGAGACGACGGATGCAGCAGCTGCGCGCCTGGCTCGCGCCACGCGCAACAAAACAGCGGCTCCCATCAAGAAAGAAAGCAAAGAAGTTCAGGGAACGAAGAAGGCAGTGCCTCTGGCAGTTGCAAAGAGCGCGCCCACCCGCGCAGGTAGCAAGGCCGCACCTGCCACCAGACGGGGCGGATTCAAACCGCGCCACCTGATCGGTATTCTGGCCTACCTGATTGTAGCCAATTTCGTCGGCATATACGAGAAAACCTGGTTGGTGAGCGCCCGCGCGGAAAAACTGCTCTTTAGCCTCGGCCCACTGCCCATTTATGTCTCTACTGTCATGTTCTTACTCACACTGGTTGTCCTGTTGGTAGTCCTGGCGCGCTTCGACCTCGTGCCGCGCAGTCTGACTCCCGCTTCGCGCCAGCCCGTAACAACTGGCAAAGGTCAGGCGCAGAACAACAATACGTCTGACACAGGCGCTGACGGCCCCCAAAACACGCCAAACAGAAAACAGGGGGTCAAGGGCGCCAATGACGATCTTTACCAGGAATATCGCGAGACGCAGCGCTACTGGCAGCGCCGCGACCGCAAAAAATAGTCAGTATATGTTATACTGTGCTTAACCAGTATTCTGGGATGAGTTTTCCTGCTGACAGGTAACGCAGACGAGCATGTTTGAAGAGAGAGCGAGCAGCGCAGCGTTTCGCGCTGCCGTTGGCATGCAGCCCTACAAGTACAAGCAGGCAGATAGAAGAGTGTGGGGGCAGTATCGCGCCCGTATGGCCGGATAGGTGTACCCCACGAAGGATAGTGCTATGCCAACACGTATTATTATCGCAGACGACGAAACCATTCAACGCATGGACCTGAAAGAAGTCCTGACCAAGCAAGGCTACCTGGTTATCGGTGAGGCCGGCGACGGCGAGAGCGCGGTCAACCTGGCCCGCGAGGTGCGTCCTGACCTCGTCATCATGGACATCCGTATGCCCGATATGGATGGCATTACCGCCGCCGAAACTCTTACTCAGGAGAAAATCGCGCCGGTCTTGCTCCTGACCGCGTTTGGAGACCTGCCCCTGGTTGAACGCGCCAAAGAAGCAGGCGTGGTCAACTATATCGTGAAACCCCTGCGCGAAAGCGAGGTAACTCCCGCGATTGAAGTCGCGCTGGCTCGCTATAACGAATTTCGCCAGATGGAAGACAAAGCTCGCACTCTCACAGAACAACTGGAGACCCGCAAGGTCGTCGAACGCGCTAAGGGCCTGTTGATGGAAAAGCAGGGACTCAGCGAGCAGGAAGCGTTCCGCAAGATACAAAAAGCCAGCATGAACAACCGCAAATCCATGCGCGAAGTCGCGGAAGCCATCTTGCTAACCAACGAAATGTAATTATCTGGAATGGAGCCACCTATGTCTCCAGCGGCGCTCGTAGGCGAAAACAGTGTAACTATTGTCGGAATCAGGTTCCGTCCCGCCGGACGTATCTATTACTTTGACCCGCAGGGGGCATCGTACACAACGGGACAGTATGTGATTGTGGAAACCGTGCGCGGTATCGAGGCCGGGCGTGTGGTGATCGCGCCCAAAAAGATCGCCGAAAAAGATGTAAGCGACCCTTTGAAGCCCGCGCTTCGCCTGGCAAGCGAAGATGAATTACGCATGATGCTCTCCTTCAAAAGTAAAGAGAAGGAGGCGTTGGTACAGTGCGCTTTCCATGTGAAGCAGCACCAGTTGCCCATGAAATTAGTGGAGGCGGAGTATACTTTTGATGGAAGTAGATTGACCTTCTACTTCACTGCCGACGAGCGCGTTGACTTCCGCGCCCTGGTGCGCGACCTGGCCGCCACGTTTCGCACGCGCATCGAGTTGCGACAGATCGGTGCGCGCGACCAGGCCAAGTTGCAGGGAGGCGTGGGCATCTGTGGCAAGACCCTGTGTTGTAGTTCCTGGATTGCAGATTTCGGCGTGGTATCCATAAAGATGGCCAAAGAGCAGGACTTACCGCTCAATCCCGCCAAGATTTCCGGCGTGTGCGGTCGCCTCTTATGCTGTCTCGCCTATGAAAACGATACCTACGTCCAGGCCAGGCAGACCTTGCCATCCGTTGGCGCATTTCTTGATACGCCAGGAGGCCAGGGCCGGGTTGTCTCGATCAATGTACCAAAATCCTCGGTCGAGCTTCTCCTGGAGAGTGGCGTCATTATCCAGTGGCCTGTTGAACAAAACGAGATGAAGGGCGGCGGCTGTGGCTCTTGCGGGATGAGTAAGGCCAATGGCGGCGGATGCGGATCAGGGCCGGGCTGCTCCAGTGGTAAAAGTGGCGGGACAGGCGGATGCGCTTCCGGCGGGGCCTGCTCCTGTGGAAAGAGCGGCGCGAAAGCCGCGGGCGAGGGGGGCAAAGAAAGTAGTGGCGGCTGTAGCTCTTGCGGTGTCAAGCGGGGTGGCACACCAGGTGTTTCGCTGCGCTCAACATGACA
>JADEYI010001655.1_pt1 | contig 15026 bp, 12 predicted proteins | sample 8542331 | NCBI WGS metagenome assembly JADEYI01 (sample SAMN16510988, study PRJNA670497) | mine drainage metagenome | isolation source: biofilm near Copperflume 1 | place: Germany: Marsberg coppermine Kilianstollen | collected 2018-02 | reverse complement strand
GAGCGCGATCAGGCCGCCGAGGATCACCGGGATGTTCATCGTCTCCACCCGTGCGCCGCAGCCATGCATGGCACACGCCCTGGTGCCCATTCTACATGGCGCCTCCTGCCCGGCAGCGCGCGCCGGCGTCGTGTACGATCTCCACGTGAGTCGCATCGCCGTCCTCGCCGTGCCCGACCTGCTGTTCCAGAGCCGCATCGAAGCCGCCATCCGCGCCTGCGGGCTCGATGTGCGCGCATCGGCGTCGCAGGCTGCCTGCCTCGACGCGCTCGCCACCGGCGCCGCGCTCGCCATCGTTGACCTGCAGGCGGAGGGCTACGCCGCCCGGGCCCTCATCGAGGCCGCGAAGCGGGCCGGCGCCCGTGTGCTCGCCTTCGGACGGCACACCGACCCGGCGGCGCTGCGAGCCGCGCGCGAGGCCGGCGCCGACCTCGTGGTAGCGCGCTCGCAGCTCGCCGAGGAGCTGCCGGCACTGCTCGACCGCCTGCTCCGTGAGCCAGCGAGGAGACCTGCGGGCGCGGGATCGGGTCCCGGCGACGCGCCTTGACATCGCGCCCGCCTCTGGGCGCGCCGCGGCCGATTGTGACCCCGATCCGCCGCTGGTATCATGCCTTCAGGCTCTCACGCTGCTTATGACTTCCACGCCAACCACCCGGTACGAGACCGTCATCGGCCTCGAAGTGCACGTCCAGCTTCAGACCGCACGCAAGATGTTCTGCGGCTGCAGCGCGGACTACGCTGACGCGCCCCCGAACACCCACGTCTGCCCGGTCTGCATGGCGCTGCCCGGCGTCCTGCCCGTCATCAACGAGATGGCCATCGAGTACACCGTGATGACGGCGCTCGCGCTCAACTGCACGATCCCGCCGTTCGCGAAGTTCGACCGCAAGAACTACCCGTACCCCGACCTGCTCAAGGGCTACCAGATCTCCCAGTACGACCTGCCGCTCTCGCAGAACGGCTGGCTCGAGGTCGAGGTCGAAGGCGAGGAGCCGCGCCGCGTCGGCATCACGCGCGTGCACCTCGAAGAGGATACCGCGCGCCTGACGCACCGCACCGACCCCGCAGGCCAGACGTACTCGCTGATCGACATGAACCGCTCGGGCGTGCCGCTCATGGAGATCGTCAGCGAGCCGGACATGCGCTCGCCCGACGAGGCGCGCGCCTACCTCGTGAAGCTGCGCCAGATCCTGCGCTACCTCGGCGTCAGCAAGGCGAACATGGAGGAAGGCAACTTCCGCTGCGACGCCAACGTCTCGCTGCGGCCCCCCGGTTCCTCCGCCCTGGGCGCCAAGGTCGAAGTGAAGAACATGAACAGCTTCCGCGCCGTGTACAGCGCCCTGCGGTTCGAGGTCGAGCGCCAGGCGCGCGCGCTCGACGCCGGCGAGCGCATCCCGCAGGAGACGCGCGGCTGGGTGGAAGGCGAGGCGTGCACCGTCAGCCAGCGCTCGAAGGAGCACGCGCACGATTATCGCTACTTCCCCGAGCCGGACCTGCCGCCCGTCACGCTCACCGCCGAGCAGGTCGAGTCCGTCCGCGCGCAGCGCCCGGAGCTGCCTGACGCCCGCCTGCATCGCTTCGAGCGCGAGTACGGCCTGCCCGCCTACGACGCCGCTCTGCTCACCGAGACCCGCGCCCGCGCCGACTACTACGAGCGCGCCCTGGCGCCCGCCCGCGCGAAGGACGAGGCGGCGTTCCGGACATGCGCGCGCGATATCGCGAACTGGATGATCGGCGACTTCGCCCGGCTGCTCCACGCCTCAGGATTGGAAATCGACGACGCCCGCGTCTCTCCCGCCGGCCTGTATGCTATGATCGCCCTGATAGAGGACGGGACGATCTCCGGAAAGATCGCCAAGGCCGTCTTCGAAGAGATGTTCCGCTCCGGCCGGGCGCCCGCGGACGTCGTGCGTGAGCTCGGGCTCGAGCAGATCAGCGGTTCGGACGAGATCGCGGGCATCGTAGACCGCGTGCTCGCGGCGAACCCGAAGCCTGTCGCGGAGTATCGCGCAGGGAAGCAGGAGGCGCTGAAGTTCCTGGTCGGGCAGGCCATGCGCGAATCGCGCGGCCGTGCGAACCCCGCAGCCCTCACCGGGATGCTCACAGCGAAGCTCCAGGAGGAAGCGTAGGACGTTGCAGCATCGGGTGCGCCGATACAGCCCCGTAGGAGACTGGCGGTCTGCATGCGCGGACTGATCCGCGACCCCAGCTTCATCAAGTGGTTCTATTTCGGTATGCACATCAAGCGGTGGCTGCTGCTGCTGCTGATCGGCGTCGCCGTCATGGGCCTCGGCTTCGGCTACTTCCTGCGCGAGGTCTACGTCTCCTACACCTTCCCCGCCTTCATGTACTACGCCACCCTGCAGTTCCTGCCGCGGATCTTCCGCGGCATCCTCTTCGTCTGTGCCGCCTTCGGGCTGATCGGCTTCTCCGTGTGGAAGCTGAACTCCTCGCTGCTCTCCGCGTTCATCAAGCCCGAGCGCAACGAGAGCATCGTCGACATCATCTACAACCATCGCTACCTGCGGCGCGGCCCCAAGATCGTCGCCATCGGCGGCGGCACCGGCCTTTCGACGCTGCTCCGCGGACTGAAGGAGTACACCGGCAACATCACCGCCATCGTCTCGATCGCCGATGACGGCGGCAGCTCCGGGCGCCTCCAGCGCGAGCTCGGCGTGCTGCCGCCCGGCGACATCCGCAAGAACATCGCCGCGCTCGCCGACGCCGAGCCGCTCATGTCTCGCCTCTTCGAGTACCGGTTCGAGGAGGGCGAGGGGCTCGGCGGTCACAGCTTCGGCAACCTCTTCATCGTCGCGATGACCGAGGTCGCCGGGAACTTCGAGGAGGCCGTGCGCGAGACCAGCCGCGTCCTCGCCGTCCGCGGCCAGATCCTGCCGGCGACCCTCTCCGCGCTCACCATCTGCGCCCGCACCGAGGACGGCCAGATCGTCCGCGGCGAGTCCAGCATCACCGAGCACGGGCACGTCAAGGAGATCTTTCTCGACCCGCCCACCATCCAGGCGAACCCTGACGCCATCCGCGCGATTCTGCAGGCGGACCTCATCGTCTGCGGCCCCGGCAGCCTGATGACCAGCGTGCTGCCGAACATGCTCGTCGAGGGCATCCGCCGCGCGGTCGAGGTCTCGCCCGCGCTCAAGATCTACGTCTGCAACGTCGCCACCCAGCATGGCGAGACAGACGACTTCCGGGTCAGCGACCACTACAAGACGCTCAAGGATCACCTCAAGGGCAACGCTTCGTTCGACTTCGTGCTGGCGAACAGCAACACGGACGCGGTGCTCCCGGAAGAGTGGCACTCGCAGCCGGTGAAGGTGGACGAGCTCACGCTCAACGGCGCGCGCGTCGTCAAGGCCGACGTGGTCGATGAGGAGCACCGCTACCGCCACCACTCGAAGAAGCTGGCCGATGCATTGATCCGCCTCTACTACGAACGCAACCAGATCGTCGAGCCGGAACGGAGGCCGATCGCCGAGGCGGAGCCGCAGCAGGCCGGCGTCGGCTAAACGCTCCCGCCTGGCGCCGCGCCGCCGTGCGCCGTTCCAGCGCCACGAAGTCGATGTCGTACTCGTTCCGCCCCGTTGAAGCGTTGTCCCGCGAGGGTCAGAAGCAGGAGGGCCGGCTTCCTGGCGTTCGGGGGCCGAGACCCGTTTACGTCGCTGCCCCCGGGCCGCCCTTCGCCGCGATCACTGTGTTCCACAGCAGCATCGCCCGCGTCATCGGGCCGACGCCGCCCGGGACCGGCGTGATCGCCGCCGCCTTCTCCGCCACGCCCGCGAAGTCGACGTCGCCCACCAGCCGCCCGCCGCTCTTTTTCGTCGCGTCCGCCACGCGGTTGACCCCGACGTCGATCACGACCGCGCCCTCGCGCACCATGTCGGCGGTGATCGCGCGCGGCTTTCCCATCACGGCCACGACGATGTCCGCACGCCGCGTGTGCGCGCCGATGTCGGGCGTGGCCGTGTGGCAGACCGTGACCGTCGCGTTGCCGCCCGGCGCCTTCCGCATCAGCAGCCCGGCCAGCGGCTTGCCGACGAGGTTCGAGCGGCCGCAGATCACGACGTCCTTGCCCGCGGGGTCGTGCCCGCTGCGCAGCAGCAGCTCCTGTACGCCGCGCGGCGTGCACGACAGCAGTGCCGGCTCGCCGCGGAACAGGCGGCCCAGGTTCAATGGGTTGAGCCCGTCGACGTCCTTCTCCGGCGCCACCGCCGACGCGACGGCCGACTCGTCGATCTGCGGCGGCAGCGGCACCTGCACGATGATGCCGTGCCAGCGTGGGTCGTGGTTCAGCCCCTGGACGACGCGCAGCAACTCGTCCTGCGTCGTCTCGGCCGGCAGACGCACGGTCTCCGAGCGGATGCCGATCTCGTCGGCGTCGCGCGTCTTGCCGCGCACGTAGGAGAGCGACGCCGGATCGTCGCCGACGAGCACCACCACCAGCCCCGGCTCGACATCGCCCGCGCGCAACCGCTCGATCTCCACGCGCAACTCCCCGCGGATCTGCTGCGCGATCGCGTTCCCGTCGATGATACTCGCGGTCATCGGCTGCTCCGTCTCCGGCGGCCAGGTGGCGCGCACAGTGTAGCGCAGGACTCCGCACCCACATTCCGCCCCGTGGGGCGCGCCCGTACAATCGCGGTATGGAGTACGCCGTCGGCATCGATGTCATCGAGATCGCCCGCGTGGCCAGCGTGCTCGCCCGGCACCCGCGGCGCTTCCTCCAGCGCGTGTACACGCCCGAGGAAGTAGCCTTTTGCCGCGGCCGCGTCTCCGAGCTCGCCGCCCGCTTCGCCGCGAAGGAGGCCGTGATGAAGGCGCTCGGCACGGGCGCGCGCGGGCTTGCCTGGCGCGAGATCGAGATCCTTCCAAACCCGCGCGGCAAGCCCCTCGTCTACCTGCACGGGCAGGCGCGGCAGCGCGCCGATCGCATCGGCCTGCGCGGCGTCGATGTCAGCCTCACGCATTCGCGCGAACTCGCCATCGCCGCCGTCGTCGGCGCCGCCGACAACGCGCCGATCGACCGCCAGGAGCATCGCGCGCGGCTCGTCGCCTGGCTGAAGGAGCGAGGACGGCTGTGAAGCTCGTGACGGCAGAGCAGATGCGCGCGCTCGAACAGCAGGCGGTGCAGGCCGGCACGTCGCTCGATGCGCTGATGCAGGCCGCCGGCCTCGCGGTCGCGCAGGAGGCGTGGCTGATGCTCGGCGTCGTCGCCGGGCGGCGCATCCTGGTCCTCGCCGGCCCGGGCAACAACGGCGGCGACGGGCTCGTGGCGGCGCGCCACCTCGCGGAGTGGGACGCCGACGTCGCGGTCTATACGCTCGCCTATCGCGACGCATCCGACGTGCACGTGGCCGCCGTGCGGGAGCTGGGCGTGCCGGTGTTCGCCGCGCCCGACGACGCCGGCTACGCCGCGCTCGACGAGGCGATCGGCAAGGCCGAGCTCGTCGTCGATGCGCTGCTCGGCACGGGCCGCACCCGTCCGATCGCCGGCGCGCTCGCCGATATCCTCGTGCGCCTGCAACGCGCGCTCGACGGCCCGGCGCCGCCGCGCGTCGTCGCCGTCGACCTCCCGACCGGCGTCGACGCTGACTCCGGCCGCGCCGATCCGCTCGCCGTGCGCGCCGACCTGACCGTGACGTTCGGCCTCGCGAAGGTCGGGCTCTACACGCTCCCCGGCTCCGAGTACGCCGGGGGCGTGCAGGTCGTGGACATCGGCCTGCCCAGGGACGCTGAGCGGGCGGTGCCCCTGGACCTGCTCGGCTCCCACTGGGTGCGTGATCGTCTGCCACCGCGGCCGGCCGCCGGTAACAAGGGCACGTTCGGCCGCGTCCTCGTTGTCGCCGGCTCCGAACAGTACGTGGGTGCCGCACGGCTCGCCGCCACTGCGTGCTATCGCGCCGGCGCCGGGCTCGTGACCATCGCTTGCACGCCGCGCGTCCAGGCGATGGTCGCGCCCGCGCTCGCCGAGGCGACGTACCTCCTGCTCGACGGCGCCCGCCCGGCCGCCGCGATCGTCGATGCGCTCGCCGCCTGCGACGTCCTGCTCATCGGCCCGGGGCTCGGGCAGGCGCCGGAGGCGCGCGCCCTCGTCGTCGACGTGCTCCGGGCGGTCCCCGCCACCGTAGGCGCGTGCGTCATCGACGCCGATGCGCTGAACGCGCTCGCCCGGACCGATGGCTGGAGCGAGCGACTGCCGGCGCGCTGCATCCTCACGCCGCACCCTGGCGAGATGGCTCGCCTCCTTGGAGGCGGCATTGCCGAGGTGCAGGACGACCGCCTGAACGTCGCGCTGCGCGCCGCCGGCCAGTGGAACCAAACCGTGGCCCTGAAGGGCGCGCACACGGTCGTCGCCTCACCTGACGGGCGCGCGGCCCTGAGCCCGCACGCGAATCCGCTGCTGGCGAGCGCCGGCACCGGCGATGTCCTCGCGGGCGCCATCGCCGGGCTCGCCGCCCAGGGCATGGCGCCGTTCGAAGCAGCCGCGTCCGGGGTCTACCTGCATGGCATGGCCGCCGAAGAGCTGCGGGAAGAACTGGGAGACCGCGGCCTGCTCGCAAGCGACCTGTTGCCCGTGATCCCGCGCGCCATCCGCATCCTCCGCGAGGGCCGCCTCGCGCGCGCCCTCCCGCCTCTGCCGGGCATGCCCGATCCCTTCGCTTCCCCTGGCGGCGTACGGCCGACTGAGCTGGCGTAGCCTCGGGCCGCGCCCGCCGCCGAGGGAGGCGTCCACCCCGCATCGCCTGAGCGGCAGCACGACTGTCCGACGGCCGATTGTCGCCCGCCGCCGGTCGCGCAGAGCGCTTTACTTTTTCTCCCACCTTCGTTACGCTCGACGCAGTCTATGAGCCGCCTCGTTTACCTCGACCACGCCGCGACGACGCCCCTGCACCCCCGCGTCCTCGAAGCCATGATGCCGTACCTGACCTCCGCGTACGGCAACCCGTCGACCACCTACGCCCTCGGCCGGGACGCGGCCGACGCCGTCCAGCGCGCGCGACGCACCGTCGCCGGCATTCTCGGCTGCCGCCCGAACGAGGTCGTCTTCACGGGCGGCGGCACCGAAGCGATCAACACCGCGATCAAGGGCGTGGCCTTCCAGCAGAAGAAGGCGCGCGCCGGCAACCACATCGTCACCTCGACGATCGAGCATCACGCCGTCCTGCACGCGTGTGAATACCTCGAGCGCTTCGGCTTCGACGTCACATACGTGCCCGTCGACCGCGATGGGCTCGTCGATCCGGCTGACGTCGAGAAGGCGATCACCGACCGCACCGTGCTCGTCAGCATCATGACCGCGAACAACGAGATCGGCACGATCGAGCCGATCGCCGAGATCGCGGCTGCGGTCGCCGAGCGGGCTCGGGTGCTGCGGACGCGTATTCCGTTCCACACCGACGCCGTGCAGGCGCCCAACTCGATCTCGCTCCAGGTCGTGGGACGGGGCGCCGACCTGATGAGCCTCGCCGCGCACAAGTTCCGCGGCCCGAAGGGGGTGGGGGTGCTGTGTGTCCGCCGCGGCGTGCCCTTCCTCGCACAGCAGAACGGCGGCGGCCAGGAGCGCCAGCGCCGCGCCGGCACCGAGAACGTCGCCGGCATCGTCGGCACGGCGGAGGCGCTGCGGCTCACCCAGGAGCATCTCGACGTGGACCGTACCCGCACCGCCGCGCTTGCCGCACGGCTGCGCTCTGGCATCCTCGCGTCGGTCCCCGGCAGCACGCTGAACGGACACCCGGAGCGGCGGCTCGCGAACAACGTCAGCATCAGCTTCGACGGCGCCGACGCGCAGGACCTGATCCGCGACCTCGATGCCGTCGGCATCGCCTGCAGCGCCGGCTCCGCCTGCGGCGGCTCGACGGTCGAGCCTTCCCACGTGCTGCTGGCGATCGGCCTCCCGCTCGACCGCGCGGTATCGACCCTGCGCTTCAGCCTTGGGCACGAGACGACTGCCGAGGAGATCGACCGCGTGCTCGAAGCGCTGCCGCCGATCGTCGAGCGCTCGCGCGCCGCCAGGCTCGTCGCCGCTCCCTGACGGCCTGAGCCGCGTCTGGCCCGCGTGTGCCTGTTATCATCGACCCTATGAGCGACCGCACCTGGGAGTTCGTGGTCCACGACGCACGCGGCAGGGCGCATCGCGGCATCGTCGTGTACGCCGGACGGCCCCGGGTGTTTCCGTCGCTCGAGCCACCCGACGAGTTCCGCATCGTCCTGCTCGCCAACCCACGGCGCGTCGGCCCTGCGCCCGAAGCGACCGCGATCTGCGTGCCGGGTTCGCGCCCCGTGCATCCCCTCGGAAAGCTGGCGCCGCTGTACCTCCCGGAGCGTGTCGAGGAGCTGACGCTGCCGCCTCAGCGCATGGCAGCCTACGCCGGAGGCCAGATCGCGATGTTGGCGCCTCTGGTGATCGAGCCCATCGACGTGTTTCCCGTGCACAGCGACCATCCGCGTCTCGACCGCCTGGCCCTCGCGATCATCGAAGTCGCGGCGGCGGACGAGATCGCGCCCTACACGGCCCTCATCCGCCACGAGCTCGCGCTCGCGCCGGGCAACGATGCGATCGCCGAGCTGGAGGCTCGACTCTCGCCGCCCGATCGCGCCGACCGGCCTCCGGCGCGCGCGCCCGGCGTCGTGCGCCTGCGCCGGGCGCTGCGTCGCCTGCGCGCGCATCGTGCGCCCGAATACACGCTGGAGCAACTCTCCGACGACCTGCGCCTCCTGCGGCGCTTCGCCACGGATGACCCATGGCCGCGCGATGCGATGCTGCGTCTCCTCGGCGACGTGCAGCCCAGCCGGCCGCCCGCGCGCCGCCGAAGCAAGTCTGCCCCAATCGTGCCGTTACGCCCGCCTGCGGGGGATCCATGAGCTTCGTGCGGCGGCTGATCGGCCGCGCGCGGGACCAGCCCACAGACGACGCCGAGCCTGGCCCTCGAGACATCCGGCTGATCGTCGGTCTCGGCAACCCCGGCAGCGAGTACGCCGCCAACCGCCGGAACGTCGGCTTCTGGACGATGAACCGCCTCGCGCGCCGCCACCGCATGGACTTTGGCGTGAAGACGGGCCTCTACCAACTTGCCGAGGGCGAGATCGCCGGCCATCGCGTGGCCGTCGCCAAGCCGCGCACGTTCAACAACGACAGCGGCAAGGCGGCGAAGGCGATGATCGACCGCCTCAGGCTCGACGACGCGGGCGAGCTGCTCGTCGTCTGCGACCACCTCGACCTGCCGGCCGGCAAGGTGCGCATCCGCGCGAAGGGCGGCGCCGGCGGCCAGAAGGGGCTCAAGCACATCATCGACCTCACCGGCACCGACCGCTTCCCCCGCGTCCGCATCGGCATCGGCCGGCCGGTCGTGCGCGGCGAGCCGTCGTGGGACCCGGAGGACGTTGCATCGTGGGTGCTCAGTGACCCGCCGCCGGACGAGCGTGCCCTGCTGGACGCCGCCGTCGAACGCGCGATCGAGGTGATCGAGTGCGCCATCGCCGAGGGGGTGGAAGCCGCGATGAACCGCTACAACCGGGACTGAACGGAAGCACGTCGCGGCAGGCCGTGCGCCGCGATATGATTGGCCGATCCGGGTGAGCGTCCGGGAGGTACCGAGATGAGATTGCAGCGCACGATCCAGGCGATCGTCCGTCCAGGGGACGAGACCGGTTACGTCGCGGAGTGCCCGGACCTCCGCGCGGTGACGCAGGGAAACACGCTCGATGAGGTCGCCCGGAACCTGCGCGAGGCGGTGGCGCTTGCGCTCGAGGGTGAGGATCTCGCGGAGCTCGGGTACGCGCCGAAGCCCGTGATCGTGGTCACGTTCGAGCTGGAACCGGCCGTTGCCTAAGATCGCCCGACCGCGGAGTCGTGCAGATCGTCCTCGGGCAAGAGCAGTGCCACGAAATGCGACGTGTCAGCGTAGATGCGGCGCACCGATCAGCGTTTCGGCGTGCCATACAAGTAATGATCGAGGTTTCGAGCGCCATCGCGGGGAAATCGTGCGCGATCGTTCGGCGGGATGGACTCGCCGATCGCTACGATCTTCGCCCAAATCGAGCCGGCGGGTGCCTTTGGCTTGGCAGGGTGCGCTGAGCGCCTCAGCGCCGTCTTCGTGATCGCCATAGGCGCAGTATAGAAGGCCGCCGCCCGGGTCTTGCTACAATGATCCGCGCAGGGGCTGATCGCGCGATCAGCCCCCGGTTGTGCTGCCCGCGCCCTGTCCGCGGGCGCGTCACGCGAGGGAGATGGACCTTTCCGCCCTCCTCCCCGTGATCGACGAGACGGTCGGGCTCGACCGCCTCCGCCGTCGCATGTCCAAAGCCGGAGCCCCTGTCCTCGGCGTCAGCGACGGCGCCAAGGCGGCCGTGCTCGCTGCCCTCGCCCGCGACGCATCGCGCCCCATGCTCGTCATCGTGCCGCGGCCCCAGCACGCCGACGCGCTCGTCGACGAGCTGGTGTCGTGGCTCGGCGCCGCCGACGGCTCGCGCGTGTTGCTCTACCCTGAGCGCGATGCGCTGCCGTTCGAGCGCCTCCCCCCGGACCCCGAGGACGTCCGCCGCCGCCTGCAGGCGATCGACGCGCTCGCCGCATCCGCCATCGCGCCGCCGCTCATTGTCGCCTGCGCCGCCGCCCTTGCGCAGCGCACGGTCGCGGCCGACGCGCTGCGCCGCGCGGCGATCGCTGTCGTACGTGGCGAGCGCACGCCACAGCATGACCTGCTGCGTGCGCTCGACGCCGGCGGCTATCGCATTGAGCCCGAAGTGACCGCGCCCGGCGAGGCCTCGCGACGTGGCGGCATCATCGACGTCTGGCCCCCGTCCGAAGACCTGCCCGTGCGCATCGAGCTGTTCGGCGACGACGTGGAGAGCATCCGCACCTTCGACCCTGCTAGCCAGCGCTCCTCCGGGCTGCGCGACGCCGTGCGCATCGGCCCGGCGCGCGAGCTGAGCGCTGACCGCGACCGCATGCGACATCTGGCGGACTCGCTCCACACCGCGGCGCTCGCCGGCGACGCGCGCGACCGCTTCGCACGCGACATGGAGTCGCTCCGTGACGGCGAGCCGTTCGATGCTGATGGCTTCTACGCGCCGTTCCTCCTGCAGGCGACGCTGCTCGACCACCTGCCGTCGGACACGCTGCTCGTCCTCGATGAGCCTGCCGACATCGCGTCGGTGCAGATCGAGCGCGACGCGCAGGCGCACGAGGCACGCCGCGAGCTCGAGCTGCGGCACGAACTGCCTCAGGGCCTGCCGGAGCCGCACGTCCCCTGGCCGCGGTTGCAGGAGGCCATCGACCGGCAGCCTCGACGCCTGAGCCTCTCACGCTGGGCGACCGGCGAGGTCGAATCGCCCGAGCACGGCGCGGCTCTGCGCCTGCCGTTCGGGCCCGCGGCGGCGTACGGCGGCCGCCTGCGCGCGCTCGCCGATGAGCTGGCGCAGACGCTTCGCCGCGGCCAGCAGGTCGTCATCGTCTCGACGCAGTCGCGCCGCCTCTCCGAGCTGCTCGAAGAGCATGACGTCTACGCCAACCTCACCGACGCGATCTCGGCGCCGGACCTCGGGCGCGGCGCGCTGACGATCATCCACGGCTCGCTGCCTCACGGCTGGTCCGTCGGCGAAGAAGGGCGCGGCCTGACGCTGCTCACCGACGCCGAGGTGTTCGGATTCAGCAAGCAGCGCCGTGCACCGCCGCGCAAGGGCGCCTCGCGCGAGGCCTTCCTCGCCGACCTCAAGCCCGGCGAGCTCGTCGTGCACATCGAGCACGGTATCGCGAAGTTCGCCCGCCTCGTCCGCAAGCCCATCGGCGGCGACGGCGCCGAGCCCGACTTCGAGCGTGAATACCTCGAGTTACAGTACGCCGACGGCGACCGCCTCTTCGTGCCGACCGAGCAGGTCGACCGCGTCAGCCGCTACGTCGGCCCGGGCGACCATCGCCCGCCGCTCACGCGTCTGGGCTCACAGGAGTGGCCGCGCGCGAAGGCCCGGGTGCGCCGTGCGGTGCAGGAGATCGCGCGCGAGTTGCTGCAACTCTACGCCGCGCGCCAGGTGGCCCAGGGCCACGCCTTCGGCCCCGACACCGCCTGGCAGACGGAGCTCGAGGCATCGTTCCCCTACGTCGAGACGGCGGATCAGGTGGGCGTCATCCGTGATGTCAAGACGGATATGGAAGACGCGCGGCCGATGGACCGGCTGGTCTGCGGCGACGTCGGCTACGGCAAGACCGAGGTGGCCCTGCGCGCCGCGTTCAAGGCCGTGATGGACGGCATGCAGGCCGCCGTCCTCGTCCCCACGACCGTCCTCGCCCAGCAGCACCTCACCACCTTTCGCGAGCGCCTCGCCGGCTTCCCCCTCAAGGTCGAGATGCTCTCGCGCTTCCGCAGCGACAGGGATCAGCGAAGCGTCGTGGCCGCCGCCGCCGCCGGCAACGTCGATATCGTCATTGGCACGCACCGCCTGCTCCAACGCGACGTGTCGTTCAAGAACCTGGGGCTCGTGATCATCGATGAGGAGCAGCGCTTTGGCGTCGCCCACAAAGAGCGCCTGAAGCAGATGCGCAGCGAGGTCGATGTGCTGACGCTCACCGCCACGCCCATCCCGCGCACCCTGAACATGGCGCTCACCGGCATCCGCGACATGTCCACGATCGAGACGCCGCCGGAGGAGCGCCTGCCGATCAAGACCTATGTGACGGAGTTCGACGAGCACCTCGTGCGCGAGGCGATCATGCGCGAGCTGGAGCGCGGCGGCCAGGTCTACTTCGTGCACAACCGTGTGCACGACATCGACCTCGTCGCGCGCAAGCTGCGCGAGATCGTCCCGGAGGCCGACGTGCTCATTGGCCACGGTCAGATGCACGAGGATCAGCTCGAGCGCGTGATGCTCGATTTCACGACGGGCAAGGCCGACGTGCTCGTCTGCACCACGATCATCGAGTCGGGCCTCGACATCCCGAACGTCAATACGATCATCATCAACCACGCCGACCGCTTCGGCCTGGCCCAGCTCTACCAGTTGCGCGGGCGCGTCGGCCGCAGCGCCGCCCGCGCGCACGCGTACCTGCTGTACGAGAAGCACCGCGCGCTGAGCGAGGTCGCGCAGAAGCGCCTGCAGGCGATCTTCGAGGCGACCGAGCTCGGCGCCGGCTTCCAGATCGCCCTGCACGATCTGGAGATCCGCGGCGCCGGCAACCTCCTCGGCGCCGAACAGAGCGGGCAGATCGGCGCTGTCGGCTTCGACCTCTACGTGAAGCTGCTCGCCGACGCTGTCGATGGGCTGAAGGCGCTCTCGAAGGGCGAGCCGCCGCCGCCGTCGAAGATCCAGCCGCCGGTGACGATCGACGTGCCCATCGCCGCATTCATCCCCGAGAGCTACATCGGCGACCTGAACCTGCGCCTCTCGCTCTACCAGCGCATGGCATCAGCCGTCGATACATCGCCAGGGCCAGAGGCGCCCGATGCCGCCGACGACCTTGAGCGAGAGCTGAACGACCGCTTCGGCCCGCCGCCCGCGTCCGTGCGCAACCTGCTGTACATCGTGCGGCTGCGCGCGCTGGCCAAGCGCGCGCATGTCGGCGCCATCGCCCGCGAGGAGCGCGGTGATGGCCAGCCCGTCCTGCTCGTCCGCTCGCAGAACGACGCCGAGATCACGGCGCGGATGCCCCCGGCGCAGAAGCGCGATCTGGAGCGCATGGACGGCGTGAGCGTGGGTCGGGCGCAACTCCGGATCGACATGGCGCTGCTCGGCGCCGCGTGGCGCGAGGCGCTCCTGCGCGTGCTCGAAGCGCTCGCCGGCGTGGCGCCGGTCGCGGGCTACCCGACCTCGTACCGGTCGAGGTCTGACGCTACCGTGATCTCGCCGCCGTAGATATCGCTCATGCCCGCGACGAACTCCTTGATCTCGTCGCCGCTCGCCGGGATCGGCGGGATCAGGTGCGTGATGATCAGCCGCTTCACCCCCGCCGCCGCCGCCACCTCCGCTACCTCCTTCGGCGGGATGTGATACGTCTTCGCGTCGATCATCAGTCCCGCGGCCAACTGGTTGCCGCTGCTCTTGAGCCATTCGATGCGCCGGTCCATCAGCTCGAAGTTGAACGCCTCGCACACGAGGACGTCGGTCCCCTTCGCCGCGCGCACGAGCGCGTCGCACTTCACCGTATCGCCGGAGAACACGATCGTCCTCCCGGCGCACGCGACCTTGAAGCCGAACGCCGGCCACACCGGCCGGTGGTCGACGAGGAACGCGCTCACCTCGATGTCCCCGACCGTCGCGATGGGCCGCGCGTCGTCTGTGGCCTCTACTTCGTGCACCTCACACGCGACGCCCCCCGGCCACAGCTTCTCGCCGTGGTGCGCCAGGCGGTAGCGCACGTCGGCCCGGAGCGCCTGCTGGAAGCCCTCCACGGTCTCCCGCGTGCCCTCCGGCCCGTAGACAGGCAGCGGCGCCGTGCGGCCGCCCGTCCACCCCGTCATCAGCAGGTCCGCGAAGTCGGTGATGTGGTCCGAGTGCAGGTGCGTGAAGAACACCCCGCCCAGTTGGGCGGACGCGATCCGCGCCTGCTGCATCCGCCGCGCGACCCCCCAGCCGCAGTCGATGAGGATCGTCGTGCCGCCGCCGCTCACCACCTGCCCGCCGCCGCAGCGTTCGGCCGAGGGTAGCGGGCTGCCCGTGCCCAGCAGTGTCAGTTCAAGCGCGCTCATGCTGCATCCTTCGTTGCTCCCGCCGTCAGCCAAGTCTAAGGAAGCCATCCGCCCCAGGGAACATCGGCTGCGCCTGACACTCCGGCGCCGCTTCATGCATAATGCGTCCGGCGGCATTAAGGATCGCCAAGAAAGAGGGAGCGATGCGTCTACCAGGGATTCGGCACTCATCACTGCGCACCGGGTTGTTCGTGCTGGCCGTCGCCGGCCTAGCGCTCGTCGGCTGCCGCCAGGTCGCGACCGGCAGCCTGCACGTCGCGAACGACCTCAGCGGCATCGGCCGCGACAACACCTTCCTGCGCGCCTACGCGCCCGATCCCGGCGATGTCTGGC
>JADEYI010001654.1_pt1 | contig 15031 bp, 14 predicted proteins | sample 8542331 | NCBI WGS metagenome assembly JADEYI01 (sample SAMN16510988, study PRJNA670497) | mine drainage metagenome | isolation source: biofilm near Copperflume 1 | place: Germany: Marsberg coppermine Kilianstollen | collected 2018-02 | reverse complement strand
ATGACAATACCTTCTCACATGTTTTATTGAACTGGAAGAAGCAGGACAGATCATGGTCATCAGGACGCTATGACCTGCAATCAGTCATTCCCTCCCAACCGGTACAACTGCGCTACTTCTGCGAGGAGAGATTCTTCCTCCCCGCTCATGATAGCCTGATGGACGCAAGGAGTCAGATGATCTTCTACGAGGAGATTTTCGAGCTTCTTGATGGCTTTGCACACTGCATAGGTCTGGCGCAGAACGTCAATGCAGGTGGTGTCCTCTTCTATCATTCTACGAATACCGCCCAGGTGTCCTTCGATGTAATGTATGCGTTTGAGTACATCTTGCTTGTCAACATGCATCGACATCCTCGCATGACTCTTTGGTACAGAATGAGAAGCCGAAAATTGATAGAATGGCAGTCTGCCTTCGGGCAACCATACTAACGTCGGTTGCATTCCCAATGACAGACTACCTGTTTGTGCCGCTTAACGAACGCCTGCCGTGTGCTGCTGCTCGTACTGAGAACCAGGCAAAGCACCGAGTTGCTTGCGCATCTGCTCATACGTGGCTGTGTCGACCTCGCCACGCGCATAGCGCAGTTGGAGAAGCTCGAGCGCCGACGGACCAGACGGCGTAGTACCCGTCGATGGTGGAATCGTTGCGCTCGCTTTCCTGTTCAGCCAGTTGATGAGCGCCCAGACGAGCACCACCAGCAAGGCAATCCACAGGATCGAACCAAACGCCATCAGCAACCAGCCCCAGCCAAAACCATAGCCCCACATAATAAGCATACCCTCACTTTCATTGTGTACCTGGCAAGTTGGTACTTGCCGGTAAAACTATGTGTACTATTCCCTCTATGAAGTATCGCTCGCTCACATCACATTCGGCTCACATGTGCAGGCCGTCGTCTCACCATTGACTCACAACGCCTTGAAGCACGCGATGTTCTCCGGCGCGTTCAGACAAGAGTGTGGGCCGTCATGGGCGAGGATACCTGCTGGAGCATGTCCGGTGGTCGCACAACCAGGAGCGGCAGCCTGGTGGAATGTAGCACGCGCTCGGTGACACTCCCTAATGCCAGGCGCGCCAGCCCACTCCGTCCGTGCGTCGCTATCGCGATCACGTCGCAGCCGCCAGCCACACCAGCTCCCCCCGCGCCCTCCTTGTTCTCTGCCAGCCCGACCAGGGCCTCGGCCACATCCGTATCGACCGCGACCGACCAGCTAAAAGAGAGCTTGAGATTCACGACAGCGGGGGCGACGAGTCCTTCATGGAGCTGGTTGACGGTAGCACTCAGGTATGCTCCGGCTTGCTGTAGAATATGTTCGCCGTTGTCGCGCTCCTCAAGATGCGTGCCCTCACGACCGGCGGCCATTGGTTTGACGACTCGCGCCAGGCGCAGCGCCCCTGGTGCAGGTGCAGCGAGCGCAGCGATCAGGGATGCAGCTGGTTCAAGAGCAGCTTCGGCGCGTACGGAGCCGTCCAGGGCCACCAGTGCACGCAGAGGGCGTGCCGCGTACGGGCGGGGTTCAGCGGGCAGAGGGCCGCCCTCGCGAAGAATCAACACGGGTACCGGGGCATGGCGCGCCACGTGCTCCGCGACACCGCTGATGCCCCAGCGTTTTCTGCCTGTAGAGCCGTGGCTGCACAGGACGATCACGTCACCGTGGTAGCTGCGCGCGACCGAAAGCAGCGTGGGAACGGTTGGGCCGCGGAGCAAGACCGTCTCTGTCGGAAGACCGTCCAGATCGGGCGCTTTCGTGAGTTCTGAAAGATATCGCTCAGCCTCGGCAAGGTCCGCATCGATGATCGTTCGTACCAGTGTTGATGGTGGGGTGAAGTTCTGATACGGCCAGAACTCGGTAGCGGTACTCACCACTCGTACCAGGACGACCGATCCACCAGCGGCACGCGCGAGGCGCGCAGCCACGGGAAGCGCGTGCGCGGCACACCCGGACCCATCCAGGGGAACAAGAATTCGTGTAAACATGGCTTTCTCTCCTCGGTCAGCTCTCTTCGAGCGTTCCCTTTCATCTCCGGGCATCTTCTGCCGGGACGAGATGCATCCCGCACTTTGGGCAGTCCCCTGGGTGGGATTGCCGCACCTCCGGGTGCATGGGGCAGGTATAGGTGGACACCTGTTGTTGTCCTCCTGCCGGGACGAGGTGCATCCCGCACTTGGGGCAATCGCCCGCCTGGGCTTGCCGCACTTCAGGATGCATGGGGCAGGTATACGTTGTCCCTTGACCTGGCTGCTGTCTGGTCATTGACGTTCCTCCTTCTGTTCGCTGGTGACCTGCGCAATCGCCTGGCGTAAATGTTGCAGTTGCTCCAATTGCTGTTCGTAGGATAGATCCAAGACCTGGGTCGGGTCCGCCGCATCTAACGCCGCGTTCCCTTTCGCCTCAAAAATGAGTCGCAATCGTTTTCCTAAAGACATCTTGTTGTCTATCTCCTTTCGCCTGTCTCCCTGAGTCCTCAGGGCCTCTACCCGTATTCTACTGCGCCTGGCTGAGGCCTGGCTGAGGGAACGCTGATGGGTGACTGAGTCACCCTTCGCTCCATGCTCAACAGGAAGACCGTCTGGGTCCCCTGCCTTCCCCCATATGCTCCTGCCAGTTCCCGGTCCGGCCAAAACGTTGGGTGTACTCCACCTGATCGGTGTGGAAGTTCCAGTGAAATTCGTCATCCGCGGGAACGGAGACTCCTACAAGAGGGAGCGTGTGGCGTGTCCGGTAGATAGGCTCGTAAGGACAGTTCGCCATCGCCGCGACCACATAGACATCGTTGCGTGCGAGTGCTGCATCGACCTCGTCCAGGTACTGTTGCGCCCCGGCGGACAGGATGCCACCCATCCTCCTCCACATCTCCCCCATTTCGCGGCTGCCGAACTCGGTGCCGTACAGTTCGCTGCGGGCGCTGGGCGCCGAATAACGCCAGAGGTCTTCCGGGCTGATACGCTGGTCGCGATACACCCTGGACGCTGTATCTGGACCCGAGACCGGGCGGTGAGACTGAGCAGCGCGCAGCAGTTCCGGCATCGCCACTGCCTGATTGAGCAGGAAGTAGTTCTGGAGCGCATCCCACAGGTAGTTCTCTGCCTGCATATGCATCTCAGGCGTTGCCTGGCCCTGCGTTACCTGGCCCGCGAAGTCGGTGCCGAAGCGCCATTGTGAGTCCGCTTGCGCCAGCAGACTCTGGAGCATCTGTATGTGCGCCGTAATCTCGGCTGGCACCGGTGTTGTAGCCTGGTTCACCACAAGCTGGTACTCTGCCATCAGTCCGGCGACCCATGCACGTACTTCGCGGGTAGCGGCAATGATCCCCTGCAGATGCGTCACCGGGCATGGGCGTCCCGCGTTTTCGATACGCGGTCCCAGGATCAATGGCAGCGGAACATCGGGTACGTAGCTCGGAGTGTTCAGGGCGGCGATGGCATGTTGCAAGGCTGGCTGCATCTGCGAACAGAGGGCGTTGGCCTGGTCGTGGGTGATCGGCGGCAGGTAGCCCACGGTCTGTGGATCGAAGGCAGCATCTGCCGCCAGCAGTTCTTTCACAAACACCTGGTAGGTGCGCGCAGCCCGGATAAACGCCAGGGGAGAGCCGAGTTGCGCATAGGCTTCCCACGGTGCGGTCCCCTGTGAGATCAACGTTGCCAGTTTTTCATCAATCTGCTGCCAGATCTCTTCGACCTGGCTGGCCGCACGCAGGTAGCCCTGCACCGATGAATCGCTCACTTCGCCGCGGATGACGGTGGCATAGAAGTGACGGACGGCTCCTCTCTTCTCGCTAAGAAAACTTTTCGCTTGCATTATCTTCTCCTTCGGATATAATCTTGTCTTTGCTCGATGGTTCTTCGTTGCTTGATCCTTGCGACTCCCCTCCAGCACATGGGTAGGAGATTTCCCTCCTTCTCCTCTGATATCTGTTCCATATTTCTTTTCTCTCACTATGTAACATCCATCAGTCAGTATCAAGCAAGGAGATAACGACGTTGGTATCTCCTTGCCCTGCCCACTCCTTCCACCCCCTCAACTTTCACTATATCTTGCTTTTCTGAGGCTCGGCTGAGGTACTACTGATGGATGCCTGAAGAACCTTTACCCACTTTTCGTTCTTGATGTATCCTTCAGGGTACTGATGTGATGCGTACATGCTTGCTGCTTCTCGTGCTTCTTTTTGGGCATGCCGGGCATGCGAGAAGGAAAAGCAGCACGATGATCAGGTACTGCAAAGCCACCAATTCAACTATGATGATATTCGTAAATAGGAGTTCCATTGTGGCTCCCTCCCTTTCTTCATCACTCTATCTTTCATCCTCTTTTAAAGATAGCTTTTCTGGCTGAGGCATAGCTGAGTGGCCACTGAGGATTGCCTGAGCCTTGCCTCCTGCTTTCCTCTGCCGGGCGCTGAACTCGCACGAAGCCTGCCTATGTTCAGCGTATCCTCAGCCGGGCCTCAGCCAGGCCTCAGAAAGCTGGCGTATGCTCGAAGTGAAAAGCCACACAATCAGGCAAAGTATGCTCAGACCACTCCCATCATCTTAGAAAGGGAAAAGCGTTATGACTGATCCAGGCCGCCCTCAACCGGAGATCACCACGCAAGAAATGCTGCTGAACATGGGTCCCCAACATCCGGCCACCCACGGCGTGTTGCGCATGGTGCTGACGCTTGAGGGGGAAAGGATTATCGATTGTACCCTGGTCATTGGGTATTTACACCGGGGCATCGAAAAAATCTTAGAGAACCGCCCGTATCTGGGCGGCATCCGCTATATGGATAATGCGGACTACCTCTCGCCCATGCTGAACGAGATCGCGTACGTCGGCGCAGTCGAGCAGCTCATGGGCCTTGAACCGCCGCGCCGCGCGCAGTATATTCGTCTGCTGACCGGAGAGATGCAGCGCATTGCCAGCCACCTGGTAGCGACTGGCTCCTATCTGCTGGACCTGGGCGCCTTCACCCCGGTCCTGTGGTGCTTCCGTGATCGTGAGGGCATTCTCGCGCTGTTCGAGGCGCTGGGCGGCAGTCGCTTTAATGTGAACTATCTGCGAGTCGGCGGGGTGCTACATGATTTCCCCAGGGGCTGGTTGAAAGAATGTGAAGTCTACCTTGATCGGCTCGAGAAAAATATGGCTGAACTGGAACGGCTTGTCACCGGCAACGAAATCTTTGAAGCACGGACGCAGGGTGTCGGCTATATCAGCCCGGAGCAGGCGGTTGCGTATGGACTCACCGGCCCCAATGCCCGCGCCAGCGGAGTGAACTGGGACTTGCGCGCCAATCGCCCGTCTATGGCCTATCGTGAGGCGCAGGTGAACGTGCAGGTACGGCAGGAGGGAGATTGTTTCGCCCGGTACAAAGTGCGCATCCAGGAAATCTACGAAAGCATTCGCCTCTGCCGCGTCGCGCTCGACAAGATGCCGGGTGGACCGATCGGCACACGCACGCCTATTGCCTTGCGACCGCCACGCGGCGAAACCTACTTTGCTATCGAGGGCAGCAAAGGCGAGCTGGGCATCTACTTGATTAGCGACGGCAGCGAGTATCCCTGGCGAGCGAAAATTCGCGGCCCGTCCTTTGTGAACTTGCAGATATTGCCGGAAGTGCTGCGCGGCTACAACATCAGTGACGAGATCGCCATTATGGGTAGCCTGGATTTTGTGCTGGGCGAAGTGGATCGCTAACGGTTCGGTCAGCGCATTTTTTCCACATTGTCTGCTTGTGACGCTGTTGTGAGGTGGCTGTTCAGGGCTGTGACGCCCTTGTGATTGCGGGATGCTACTCTCTCGGTGAGAGCAAGAAAAAGAGCCATCATCTCTCACATGCCGGGGAGGAAAGCACCGATGCAGCGTATCCTGGTCATCGATGATGATCCCGCCGTCACCAGCCTGCTCAAACGCGGCCTCTCTTACGAGGGGTTTGCAGTCGAAACTGCACCTTCTGAGCACCAGGGACTCGAATATGCGCGCGAGCGTCCTCCAGACCTGGTGATCCTGGATGTCACCATGTCCTTTCCCTTTGAGGTGATGCTGGCAGGGGTCCACTCGCAGCTTCGGCGGCGGCAGGTCGAGCATCCGGCGGTGCTGCGTTTTGCCGACCTCTCGCTCGATACGGGCAGTCACCGGGTCTACCGTGGGCAGCGTGCAATAGCGCTCACCAGCATCGAATTCAAGCTGCTACTCTTTGCCTCAGTGACCGTTCGCTCCATCGCTCCCACCATGCGATCCACTTCCGAAGTCGGTAATCGTGCCTCGAGCAGAGGGAGATAGATCTCCTCCTCTTCTGAGGCAATGCGAAGATCTATCCCCGTTCAGTGTCGGCATACCTGAACTGGACAAGGCCGATCACCAGCAGCGCAGCGGCTACAGCGGTCATCCCGATAAAGGAACCCCGGTTCATCCCGTCGGTAATCGGGTTACCGTACCGGGAGAAGATGGAGAGCGACATCACCCAATTGGGCCATTGGAGAAGGCCCTTCCTGCTGAATCCTCAGCCAGGCCTCAGTTTTCCCTCATGTGCGCCTCAGCAAAGCATGGCACACTAGAAGTGGACAGAAAGAGCACTTGCTGTTCATCGACAGAACCGTACAACAGGACTTATTAGGAAGCTTTTGTACACGACTCATGTACCAATGAGGAAAGGAACAACCATGATACAAGCACCACAGCCACAGCCGACAGCCGCCGTTCGCGACCCTATCTGTGGCATGACAATTGAACCGGGGCAGGCGTTCGCCACACGCGTGATTGGCGACGAGACTTTCTACTTCTGCTCCCAGCGCTGTGTGCAACAATTCGACCACGCACACACAGGTTCAGTGACCACAGGCGTCTCGGCGGGGGGAACACTCCAGCACATCGATCTCCCAATCGGGAGTTTTGATGGGAGACATGGCGCGAGCCGCCTGGAGGAGCATCTCACCACCCTGCCGGGAGTGCGCCAGGCAACAGCGAACCCCACATCGAAACTCGTTCGCATTACCTATGATCCCGATCAGACGCAAGTCGAGACCATCGTCGAGAAGGCCAGGGCGATCGGATATACGATAGGCGTAGCCAGCACCCAGGTAGATATCCAGGGCATGCACTGCGCCTCGTGCGTCGTCACCATCGAGAAGGCCCTGCAACAGACGCCCGGGGTACTCAATGCCACCGTCAACCTCGCCACACAGCAGGCGCACATCGAGTACCTGCCGGGATTACTTGATCGCCAGGGAGTCGCGCATGCCATCGAGGAGTCGGGTTACAAAGTACGAGAGACCACGGCTCCGGCTGAGACGACCATCGACCGCGCGGAGCAGGATCGGGCGCATGAATACACAACGCTGATGCGCAAATTCTGGTTCGCCGCCATCATCTCTTTGCCCGTCATCGTCTTTTCCTATCCCTGGTTCTTCCCAGGACTGCGCGACTGGCTGCCCCGTGAGAGTGAGACGCTGCGCTTCGTGTGGGCTTTTCTCGGCTTGCTGACCATCCCCGTGCTGGTGTGGGCAGGCAGTCACTTCTTTACCGGCATGTGGCAAGCCGTCAAACATCGCCAGGCCAACATGCACACCTTGATCGCTATTGGCATTTCCGCTGCCTGGCTCTACTCAACGGTGGCGGTGATCGTTCCGCAGATCTTTCCCTCGCGTTCATTGGCGGAAGTCTTTTACGATGTCACGGCGGTTGTCACCGCTCTCGTGAACCTGGGGTTGGCCCTTGAACTGCGAGCGCGTGGACGCACCAGCGAAGCCATCAAAAAACTGATCGGCTTGCAAGCCAAAACCGCGCGTGTGATACGTGACGGGGTAGAGCGAGACATTCCCTTCGAAGAAGTGCTGGTGGGCGACACGATTGTGGTGCGGCCAGGGGAAAAGATCCCGGTGGATGGCGTGGTGCAGGATGGCAACTCGTCGGTAGACGAGAGCATGATCACCGGGGAGTCGATCCCGGTCGAGAAGCGCGAGGGCGATGAGGTGATTGGTGCGACCATGAACCAGACCGGCAGCTTCCGTTTCCGCGCCACGAAAGTGGGCAAGGATACCGCCCTGGCCCAGATCATCCGCCTGGTGCAGGACGCGCAAGGGTCCAAGGCGCCGATCCAGAAAGTCGTGGACCAGGTCTCGCACTACTTTGTGCCAACGGTCATCATGCTGGCGATTGCCGCTGCCACGCTCTGGTTCATCTTCGGCCCGCAGCCGACCTTCATCTACGCGCTGATCGTCTTTGTGACCACCTTGATTATTGCCTGCCCCTGCGCGCTTGGACTGGCGACGCCGACCAGCCTGACCGTGGGCATCGGCAAGGGCGCCGAGCAGGGCATCCTGATCCGCTCGGGTGACGCGATCCAGACCGCCAAACGCCTGCAAGTGATCGTGCTGGACAAGACCGGCACCATTACCAAAGGCAAACCGGAACTCACCAACGTCATCGCGGAAAACGGCTTCGACGAAGACGACGTGCTGCGATTTGCGGCAGCGGTTGAGCGCAACTCAGAACACCCACTGGCCGGCGCCATTGTGGAAGGAGCCAGGGCGCAGGGGTTGACCCTTGCAGAGGTGCAGAACTTCAACGCGATTCCCGGTCATGGGGTGGAGGCAGAGGTAGAGGGGCGCAAGGTGTTGCTGGGAAACGCCCGGCTCATGGAAGCCAGAACGATTGACGTAGGTCGCCTTGCGCTTGAAAGCCAGCGCCTGGCCGATGATGGCAAAACACCAATGTATATCGCTATCGACGGAAAAGCGGCAGGGATTGTCGCAGTCGCCGATACCGTCAAGAAAGAATCGGTGGCAGCGATAGCGGCACTCAAGCAGCTTGGCATCCAGGTGGTCATGCTGACAGGCGATAACCGCCGTACAGCAGAAGCTATCGGACGTCAGGTGGGAGTAGACCGTGTCATCGCTGAAGTTCTTCCACAAGATAAGGCCCATGAAGTACAGAAGCTACAATTGGAAGGCAAGAAGGTTGGGATGGTCGGAGATGGCATCAACGATGCGCCCGCGCTAACTCAGGCCGATGTCGGTCTGGCCATCGGAACGGGCACGGATGTGGCGATTGAGGCTGCGGATATCACGCTCATTAGCGGGAGTCTGAGGGGAGTCGTCACGGCCATTCAAATCTCGCAAGCAACCATGCGCAATGTCTACCAGAACCTGTTCGGTGCGTTCATCTACAACGGGCTGGGGTTACCCATCGCCATGGGACTGCTCTATCCCTTCATCGGCATTCTGCTGAGTCCACTCATCGCGGCAGCGGCGATGGCCGCCAGTTCCGTGACCGTCGTCACCAACGCCAACCGCCTGCGCGGCTGGCAGCCAAAGGAAACACCACAAGGAAAAGAGGCACACTCATGAGTATTACAAATGTCATCGCGCTGCTTATCAGTATCGCATTGATTGGAGGGATCGCCTTGTTCTTCTGGGGGCCGCGCAAGAGCGGCGTGCGGGCAGCAGCCACGTCCAGTGGCTACCAGGAGGCAATGGTGCTCGTCAAGGGGGGATATACTCCCGATGTGATCGTCGTCCAACACGGCAAGCCGGTGCGCTTGAACTTCCGTCGCGAGGAGACGGCGGCTTGCTCGGAAATGGTCATCTTCAACGACTTTGGTAAGAGCGCACAACTGCCAACGGGTGAAACGGTCCCGGTGGAGTTCCTGCCGGAGAAGCCGGGCGAGTATGAGTTTTCGTGCCAGATGGGTATGTTCCGCGGCAAATTGATTGTCGAATAAACCTGTTGACGAGTCGCTGAGGAACCTGTGGTGAGGTTGCTCTCGTCGTAGACGATTGCAATCTCACCATGTGCGGCAACTTGCTCATGCATGTGCGAAATAATGCACTCAGTGGAATACTAAGAGATTACATAGAACAGTGCGCGAGTACTATACAAGGAATACAGAAGAGAGCAACTGGCGCAGTTGCAAGCCCAGGGCAAAACCATGATGGCGGTCGCGCTTGACGGGAAAGCCGTCAGCTTGATCGCGGTCGCAGATCGCATCCGCGCCACCTCGAAGCAGGCGATAGCCGAACTGCAAGCAATGGGCATCCAGCGCGTGCTTCGCTCGCTTTTCTTATGGGAGATGCACCATGGCTACAAAGGATGACGTTAGACGCTACCGGACAAATGCTCGTGCTGAGCAGGAGGGAGTGGTCCTCTACCAGGCACTTGCCAGTGCTGAGCAGGACTCCCGCCTGGCGGAACTTTATAGACGTATGGCAGAGGTCGAGCAACGTCATGCAGAGGTCTGGGCCGATCATTTGCGTCGTGCCGGAGCAACGGTACCAGAGGACACGCCTGGTTGGCGTATACGCATGCTCATCTGGCTTGCGCAGCGTTTTGGTGTGCATACCGTCCTTCCTTTTATCTCTCGAATGGAGCGCGGCAGCAGCCATTCCTATGCGAACCAGCCCGAGGCACAAGCAGCGGGCATGCCAGGCGATGAACGGTCGCACGCCCGCCTGTTTCGCACCTTACGCACCGGGGCACGCAACGGCTTGGCCGGCCCTGCCATTGCCCAGTTCGAGGGAAGTCACCGCACTACGGGGGGCAACGCCTTGCGTGCGGCTGTCCTGGGCGCGAGCGATGGTCTCACGACCAATATCAGCCTGGTCATGGGTGTTGCCGGGGCAAACCTGGCTGGACGGACCATTCTGTTCACGGGTATCGCCGGCATGCTTGCGGGAGCACTCTCAATGGCTATTGGTGAGTGGCTCTCCGTCCAGAGCGCACGCGAACTGTACCTTCATCAGATTGAGGTTGAGCGTCAAGAACTGAAAGAGATACCCGAAGAGGAACAGGAGGAACTCGCTCTTATCTATGAAGCGAAGGGAATCGAGCGCGAGACCGCCGGACAGATGGCCTCGCGCATCATGAGTAAGGGCGATGCCGCACTCGATAAGTTGGCACGAGAAGAATTGAGCATCGATCCAGGTGATCTCGGCGGTTCTGCCTGGGAGGCAGCCATCACGTCCTTCCTGCTCTTCGCACTGGGTGCCTTCGTGCCTGTAATCCCTTTTCTCTTTGGGAGCGGACTGGTCACGGTGATCATCAGCCTGCTCATCAGCGTGCTTGGCTTCGTTGTGATCGGTGCCGGTACAACCCTGACAACGGGGACGCCACTTTTCAAATCTGCCAGTCGCCAGGTCCTTCTCGGGCTCCTGGCTGCCGCCATCACGTTTAGTCTTGGACGGCTGGTCGGCGGTCGTTTGGGGTAGGCAAACTATCTTCAGTATCCTCTCAGTTCCGCTTCAATATTCCATCAGAGAGGCAGAGTAACCTGAGAAGAGGCGCGACAGATTTCCTTTGGCGTCGGGGGTCCTGCTGACCTGTGGCTCTCCATTGAGGCCAGGCTCTTGCGGTAGAACGGGTACATCAAAAGCCCCGGGGCGGCGTCATACGCGCGCTTGCATTTGGAAGCGGAATGCAGTAATCTGTGTAGTAAGGAATCTCGCGCTGTTCGCGCGGAAATCTCATTTCAGGAATGATCTTCGTGTGAAGGGTCATGCAGCAACACTCACCAACTCGCGGAAGCAGTCGTGCGAACACGCGCCACTGTAGAGCATCTCGTGGGAGTCCTGACAGACGTCAGGTTCATGCACTGCACAGAGAAGTCACATATCAAGGAGCGTACAGTGATGTCTGATGCCCCAGAATCTCACAGCATATCTGCCTCCTCTTCGTCTGCGCCCATAGCCATCTCTTCCGTCGGTGTCCAGCCGTTCCTGGACATCTCGCCTGATGCGCTGGTGATCGTTAATCAAGCCGGGACCATCGTGCTGGTGAACAGGCAAACCGAAGCGGTCTTTGGCTATGCACGCGAGGCGCTCCTGGGGCAGCAGATCGAACTGCTCCTCCCCCGGCGCTTTCACGAGGCCCATACCACCCATCGAGAGCGCTTTTTCTCCGCCCCGGTCACTCGCCCGATGGGGATTGGGCTGCACCTCGTCGGGCGGCGCAAGGATGGCGCGGAAATTCCGGTGGAGATTAGTCTCAGCCCGCTGCTGCTCGATGACGTGCTCCATGTCATCGCAGCCATTCGCGATTTGACCGCACAACGCGTCGCCGAGCGCGAGCGTTTCCAGCAATTACAGCACATTCGTCTGCAAGCCGACCTGATCAATCTGGCGCATGATGCCATTCTCGTGCGCGACCCCGTCGGTCGCGTGATCTCCTGGAACCGCGGAGCAGAGGAACTCTACGGCTGGACGGAGCAGGAGGCTCTGGGCCATCTCACCGATTCCTTGCTCAAGACGCGCTTTCCCGTCAGTCGTGCCACCATCGACACACTCCTTGAACAAGCGGGGCAGTGGGAAGGAGAACTCACGCATACCCGTCGTGACGGCCAGCCCGTGCTCGTCGAAAGCCGCCAGCTGCTCGTGCGCGATGAGCAAGGACAACCCACCGCGATCCTGGAGATCAACCGGGATATCACGCGACGCCGCGAGCTCGAACAGGCGGCGCAAGCCGAGCACACGGAAACTGCGGCGCGCCTGGCCTTCTTGCAGGATGTGCTCGATGCCCTGCCCGGCGGGATCTATCTCGTTTCTGGGCCAGACGCTCGCCTGGTGCTGGCCAATCACGCTGCCAGCAGTATTTGGGGAGCCGAGTGGCGGACCGATCAACCGATGCTGGAGTTTCTCACGAGCAATGGCATCGCTCTCTTCGACGCGCAGGGGCTTCCCCTCGCGCCGCAGCAGTACGCCACGCTACGCGCAGTCCGGCAGGGGGAGACGGTGCTGCAACAGCAGGAGATGATCCGTCGCCCCGACGGCTCCAGCCTGCCCGTCCTGGTCAACGCCGTGGCCTTATCCTCGCAACGCGACTTCCACCCGTCGCAACAGGAGGCGGAGGCTCGCGAGACCGTGGCCCTGGTCATGCACCAGGACGTGACCGCGCTCAAAGAGGCCGAATATCTCAAAGATGAGTTCGTGGGTATCGTGGCACATGAACTGCGCACGCCCATGGCAGCGCTCAAGGGCTTTGCCGACATGCTGCTGGTGCAAACGGCACGCCAGCGCGGACCGGCCCTGGCCGACTGGCAGCAGGAAGCGCTGGAGGAGATCGAGCTGGCCACGACACGCCTGGTCAAGCTCACCGAGGAACTGCTGGACGTGGCCCGCCTGCAGGCCGGGCGCTTCCTCCTGCAGCGCATCCCGACCAATATGACCCCGTTCGTGCAACGCATCGTGACGCTTTTGCAACAGACCACAACGCGGCACCGCCTGGAGGTGCGCACGACGCACCCCGTCCTGGTGGCAGACATCGATCCGGGGCGCATCGAGCAGGTACTGACCAACATCATCGGCAATGCCGTCAAGTACAGCCCACAGGGAGGCCCGGTGACCATCAGCATCTGGGAAGAGGCCGCCGCCCGGGCGGTTGGGGTCAGTGTGCGGGATAGCGGCATTGGCATCCCGCAGCGCCAACACGCGCAGATATTCGGGCGCTTCATGCGGGCTGACAACGCCCAGGCGTGGGGGATCAGCGGGACAGGGCTGGGCCTCTACATCTGTCGCGAACTGGTGGAGCGGCACGGGGGACACCTCTGGTTTGAGTCGGCGGAAGGCGCAGGCTCTACCTTCTTCTTGACGCTCCCCATCCTTGCCACCATGGAGAACAGCGAAGTGGACGCTTGAGCGTTTTAGACCGATCGATGGGGAACGTGCGCTTAACCAGGAGCATCGTATTTAAAGCATGGTAGCGCTCAGACGAAGTATGTGATACAACTGATACCGGCGGTTCATTCATTGCAGGAACATCCGCTCATCCAATAAATTATGACCATCTTCTTAGAGCATCATGAAGCACCCCACTCTCCTACCGGTGGCAGTGAGGCCAGCCAATAGCCCACCCCGATTTTGGTGAGGAGGTAGTGCGGTTGAGCAGGATCAACTTCGATCTTGTGGCGCAGGCGATTGATGTTGACCTGCAACATGTGGCTCTCGCCCAGGTATGCGGTACCCCAGACATGCTCGATCAGCAAATCCTGGGTGACGACACGCCCGGCATTCTGTGCCAGGTACGCGATGATGCTGTACTCGGTGGGGGTAAGTGTGATCTCTTTGCCCGCCTTCGTTACCAGGTGTTGTGAATAGTCGATGGTCAGATCGCCGGTGCTGGTGGTGGCTTGCAGCCCCAGAGCTTTTTCATTGGCCGAGAACTGCGAGCGGCGCAGTACGGCGCGCACCCGCGCCAGCAGTTCATCCACGCTGAACGGTTTGGTGAGATAGTCGTCCGCGCCCAGATCGAGGCCGCGCACTTTATCCTCATCCTGTCCCCGCGCGGTGACGATGATGATGGGGACGGAAGAAAACTCGCGCACGCGGTGACAGACGGAAAAGCCATCCATCTTCGGCATCATCACATCCAGCAACACCAGGTCGGGCGTGTTGCGCTCGATCTCCTCCAACGCCTGTTGACCATCGCTTGCCGGGATGACTTCGTATCCCTCCAACTGGAGATTGCGCGTCATCAGGCGTAACAGCTGCGGATCGTCATCAGCAGTGAGGATGGTTGTTTTCTTCGCAGGCATAGACGTACTCCATTCTCTTCTCAACGTATGACCGGGTGTTTCCAGTCTCTCTCAACTCGCACCTCTACGAAAAGACGACAGTTTCATCGAGAGGGAGCCGCACGTAGAAGGCGCTCCCCTTCCCATCTGGCCTGTTTTCAGCCCAGATCGTCCCGTCGTGCAGTTCGACAATGCGCTTGCAGATCGCCAGCCCCAGGCCAAGCCCGCTCGTCTCGCGTGTCAGGCGTGTGTCTACACGGTGGAATCGATCAAAGATGCGTTCAAGATGTTTGGTGGGTATGCCCTGGCCGGAATCGGTGACGCATATCTCCAGCATCTTGCGTGGGATGTGCGTGGTTGCTAGGCCATCACGTTGAGGCGTGCCGGCGACTGCCGGCACGCCTTTCAGCGAGGTCTGTCCCCGCACAACCGGGCGGATACACACCTGGACCACTCCACCTTCTGGCGAATATTTGATGGCATTCTCCAACAGGTTGTCAAACACCTCGCGCAGACGACGAGGATCGGCCAGAAGAAGCGGGACGCTCTG
>JADEYI010001653.1_pt1 | contig 15037 bp, 13 predicted proteins | sample 8542331 | NCBI WGS metagenome assembly JADEYI01 (sample SAMN16510988, study PRJNA670497) | mine drainage metagenome | isolation source: biofilm near Copperflume 1 | place: Germany: Marsberg coppermine Kilianstollen | collected 2018-02 | reverse complement strand
GACCAGAGATGCTGAACCCGCTCGCGGTCGTCGGGATGAATGGCGCGGAGCCAGCCCCAACCTCTGGCCTCTTCTTCGCCCTGGCCGGTATAGGCACACCACGCCGACATATCACGGTCCGCCAGACCCTCGGCATTGGTGGTCCAGAACACCTGAGTCAGCGCCGCGAGCAGCGCATGGTAGCGTTCCTCGGTCTCGCGCAGTTGTCGCTGCGCTGTGCTCTGACGGGCGCGCTTGGCCGGGGCGCTCCGCGCGGCGGGAGGCTGGTCGGGAGGTTGGTGTTCTGGGCTGGACGGTGTAAAGATGAGATCATGGTCGCGTTTCAAGCGGTTTCGGCTCCTTGTGCCTCTCCCGAACGGCGCCCCATCCTGGCTGGGCGAGGAGTTGGGCTGGTGTCAAGAATCGCCTTCCCTGACAGCGAACAGGCTCATGCCCGCCACGCAATGCCCACACACAATGCCCAGGTTACACGCAAGGTCGTCCATCGCTGGCATGCTCCTAACGCATCCAAGGCGCGAAGCAGAGCCTCCTTGCGGGCACGAGCCGCAACGAGGAATCACGCATCCGCTTCGTTATATCACGCAGGGAGGAGCGGGATAAAGAAGCGAAGAGCATTCGGTCGGCAGACGGTCTAGCGCGCCATCGCGCCCCGCGCGGCCAGCGCCGCGACGATGGAGCCGAAGATCAGCAAGCCATCCTCGCCGCCCAACACGGCCTCGCCACAGCGCTCAGGGTGGGGCATCATCGCGGCGATCGTGCGTGTAGGGTTGATGATGCCAGCGATGTTGCGACGTGAGCCGTTTGGGTTGGCCGCGGCGCTGATGGTGCCATCGGCGTCGGGCGCGCAATAGCGGAACAGCACGCCGCCACTGGCCTCCAGCGCATCGAGGGTGGCATCATCGGCGAAGTAGTTGCCCTCGCCGTGAGAGATGGGAACGCACAGGACCTGGCCAGGGCGGCAGAGGCGGGTGAAAGGCGTCTCGGCGTTCTCCACACGCAAGTGGACCCACTCGCAGCGAAACTCCAGACTCGCGTTGCGCCGCATCGCCCCAGGGAGCAGCCCAGCCTCTAGCAAGATCTGGAAGCCATTACAGATGCCCAGCACCAGCCCGCCACGTGCCGCAAACGCGCGCACCGCCCCCATCACCGGCGCGAAGCGGGCGATGGCCCCCGCGCGCAGGTAGTCTCCGTAGGAAAAGCCGCCCGGCAGGATGATACAGTCACATCCCTGGAGATCGGTCTCCTCGTGCCAGATGCTGACGACCTCCTGCCCCAGGACGGGGCCGAGTACGCGCAGACAATCCTTATCGCTCCAGGTGCCGGGGAAGACGACGATGCCAAATTTCATGCGTGGTTCTCAATCCATTCCTCGCCATCCTCGGCGATCTCTTTCTTCCAGATGGGTACCGTGGCCTTGAGGGTATCAATGGCATAGCGGCAGGCGTCGAATGCCTCAGCGCGGTGCGGGCAAGCGACGGCCACGACCACGCTCCGCTCGCCGATCTCCAGTCGGCCGATACGGTGGGCGATGGCCACGCGAGCAGTCGGCCAGCGTCGCTCGATCTCGGCGGCGATGACGGCCATCTCCTGTGTCGCCATCTCTGGATAGGCATCGTACTCTAGATAGCGCACGCGCTTGCCACGTGAGGTATCGCGGACAATGCCCTCAAAGGTGACGATGCCGCCAGCGCCAGAGTGGGTGACATGACGCACTAGCGCCCGCACGGTTGTGTCATCCAGCGCCTCAGCGGTGATACGGAGCAGCGCGTCCACACTCATCCTCCCCCTACCGGCGGAATGAACGCCAATTCGTCACCTTCGGTGAGCGGCGCGTCGGTGGGGGCATACGCGCGGTTAACGGCGACGGCGCACGCCGGCAGCAGCCGCGCCAGCGCGGGATGCCGCGCGACGAGCAGCGCGCGCGCCTCCGGCACCCCCCCGCCCATGGGGAGCGCGAGGGCTTCCTCTCCTACTCCAGCCGCCTCGCGCAACGACGCGAAGTAGCGCACAGTGACTCGCATGGCGTCTCTCCCTCCAAGTTGGCGCGCGCCTCGCGCTGGCGTGCGGCGAGGTGAAGGGCGCTGTGCCTTCCCGTGGCTAGCTGACAGATGCCTAGCCTTTGCGCATGGCGAGTATGCCCGCCAGCTCGGCAAAGGTGCGCACCCCGAAGCCCGTCGCCCCCTTATCGCCTTCGGCATCACGCTTCTCGCGCGCAGTGACGCCGGCGATATCCAGGTGCGCCCAGGGGAGGTTGTTGACGAAATGGCTGAGCACTTTGGCGGCGGCGATGGCGCCTCCGCCCCGTGTCCCCGTTTGCTTGATGTCAGCGATCTCACTGCGCACCAGATCATTATACTCAGGATCCATCGGCATCGGCCAGATACGCTCTCCCGCCGCCTCCGCCGCGGCCATCAACGTGCGTTGCAACGTGTCATCGTTGCAGAAGAGGCCAGCGCGCAGGTGGCCAAGCGCGATGACGATCGCGCCGGTGAGGGTGGCGGCATCAATGATGGGCGTGAGGCCGAGCCGGGTGGCGTAAGAGAGCGCATCCGCCAGAATCAGCCGACCTTCGGCGTCGGTGGTGAGAATCTCAATGGTCTTGCCGTTGGAGGCGCGCAGAATATCACCAGGTCGGTAGGCATTGCCGCCGGGCATGTTCTCCGTGGTGGGGACAATGCCGGTGACGTTGGTGGCGGGCTTCAGTTGCGCGATGGCCATCATCGCGCCAATGACCGCCGCGCCGCCGCACATATCCATCTTCATCGCATCCATCGCGGCGGCGGGCTTGATGGAGATGCCACCCGTGTCGAAGGTGATGCCCTTGCCGACCAGCCCCAGGCCAGGCTCATCCGCCGCGCCGCCGCGATAGCGGAGGAGGATGAAGCGCGGCTCTTGGTGGCTGCCCTGCGCCACTCCGAGCAGGGCGCCCATTCCTTGCTCACGCATCCAGTCTGGGCCATAGATCTCGCACTCCAAGCCGAAGCGCTCAGCCATCGCGCTGGCACGCTGGGCGAATTCACAGGGCGTGAGGACGTTAGGCGGCTCGTTGCCCAGGTCGCGCGCGAAGTTGGTGGACTCCGCTAGGATACGCCCGCGCTCGACCGCGGCGCGCAGGGCTGGCTCGCGCCCACGCCCGATGATGGTGATGGAATGCAGGTGTTTGCGACCGGCATGCTCATCCGTCTGTTGCTGGCCATCGCGCTCGTGGGCAGAGGGAGTGGACTGATACAGGGTGAACTCGTAGAGGCCGAGCAGGGCACCCTCGATACTGGCACGGGCGGCCTGGGCCAGATTCAAGCCAGAATCCGCCCAGGCAAGCGCCAAGCCGACATCGTGCGCGCCAGCCTTGCGCAGCGCTCGGCAGGCCGTGGCGGAGGCACGACGCACGCGAGCAAGAGTAAAATGCTCGCGTCGGCCCAGCCCGATGATGGCGATGCGCGCGGTCTCGATCTTGCCGAGCGTGTGCAGCAGCACGACTTCATCGGCGGCTCCCGTCACCTCGCCGCTGGCGTGCAACTCCGCGATGACGCCGACCAGCGCCTCATCGAGCGCGGCGGCTGGCCCATGTGGTTCCTCGCCCGCGAAGACGCCAACCGCCAATGCGTCGCCATCGAACTGCTGCACATCGCGCGTGCTGACTCGAATATCCATGCCTCTCGTCCACTCGCTTCTAGCATCAGTCGGACACGCGGGGAGCGGCAAGCGAGCCAGGCCTCCGCGCTGCCCTGAGAACAACGGATCGGTGCGTGTCTTTCGGCTTCGCAAGCCGAAGATGGGTCACATCATCTAGGTCGTGCGATGAGGATACGCCAAGGTATCCTAGCATGGGCAGAGTAGCCGCTCAACAAGCCGTAGCAGGTCGCGCGGGCGGAAAGGCTTGACGAGATACTCGGTGCAGCCGCTGGAGAGCGCGCGCTCGCGATCGCCGCTCAGGGCGTGAGCGGTCACCGCCACCACCGGGAGCGCCGCGCAGCCGGGGCGCTGCCGGATAAGCTCGGTGGCGCGGTAGCCATCCAGAATTGGCATGGAAAGATCAATAAGCACGAGATCCACTCGTTCGAGATCCAGTGCGTGGAGCGCCTCCAGCCCGTTCGTGGCCAGGATGCAGGCATAGCCGGCGAGCTTGAGGATCTGCTCCATCAGGTGGCGATTGTTCTCTTCATTCTCGGCGATGAGGATCGTCACATGTGGGGCGGGCGAGGCACGTGGCGGAGGATCCGCTCCGGCATTCGCCGGACGGCTTCCCTCTCCAGAGCACTGCGTCCGCTGGTAAGGCTGCCGAGAATCCATGCGCGGGCCTACCTCCGCTGCGCGAGGAGACGTGGCGCCGCCAAAGGGGCCGTGGCGCGCCAAGCGGGACACGCGCCGTTCCCGCCGCCGCCGCCCTACCTCGCTGACCGCGCACCCCATCCGCACGCATTGTACCAGATGTAGCCACCAGGTCAAGCGATAGAGGGGCATTTCGCGCGACGATGCGTGGTGGCGACGCGGTGCGGCCCCCGTTGACACATACCGGTTATCAGCATCGCCATTCTTGACTATAGTTATATCATATACTAATGTTAATAATAGATAGAAATAAAATGTTGCGAAGGAGTGAAGGAATGGTCTCGGAACGCAACGGGCGTGGAGGCGCGCCACCCGTGCTGGGTGCGCATGTCAGTGTGCTGCTGCGCTTGCCTGATGGCGCGGAGGTCTGGTTGGATACCGCGCCTGCCTATGACCTGGTTGAGGGCCTGGTGGCGCTCGCCCGTGGGGATATGAAAGGGCCGGAGCGCGCATGGGTGGCCCTGGCGCGGGAGGAGTATACCGCCGCCCAGTGGGAACGGATGCGCACGTGGTTCGGTGGGGAGTCGCCGCTTGGTGGGGCGTATGTCGCGCTGGTGCCGCTATTGCCGGGCGACGGTGACGTGGCGGCGCTGCCAGAGGCTATCGAGCGGATGCCGCTGGGCGATTTTCTGCGTGTGGCGGTGACGGCGGGGAATGTGCATCCCGACGCGCCGCTGATGACGGAAGAACTGGTGGCGCTTACCGCGTCGCCCACGGCGGCTCGCGCCTTCGTAGATGGCTCGCTGCGCCTGCTGGGCAGGCGGCGCGCGCTGCTGCTGCGTCTGCTGGCCGAGCCTGAGGCGGCGCGGGCGGAGGTGGTGGGTCTGTTGCGGTTGCATGCTGATCGGCTCTACGCGCGGCTGGCTCCCGAACTGGCCACGACGCGGGAGCGCGCTGTCGAGCGGCTGCGCGTGTTGGCGCACACACGACCGGAGGTGGTCATTAGCTGGCTGCACGCATTCGTTCATCCAGCCGGCTTCTCGCCGCTCGTCATCGCACCGCTGGCTATGTGGCATCTGCACATCGGGCACTATCTGCATGAGAGCCGGCAGCCGCTCTTCGATGGTAGCGCCTACGAGCCATTGCTGCTGCTGATCGGCGCGGCGCGTGTCCTGGAGGAGCGGCCACTGGCCGCGCCATCGGGCGGCAACGCGGTGGAGCGATGGGCGAATGTCTTCGGCGTGCTCGCTGATCCCACGCGCCTGCGGCTGCTGCGACTGCTGGCCGCGCGCCCATACTATGGGCAGGAGTTGGCTCCCGCGCTGGGCGTCTCGGGCCCAACGATCTCGCACCACTTGAATGCGTTGCACCGCGCGGGCATCGTCAGGATGGAGCGTCGCGCACATCGGACCTACCTAGTGCTTCAGCGCGACGCGCTGACAGAGCTGCTCGCCGACGGCCAGCGCTACCTCTTCGATGTGGCACCTGAGGATGAGCGGAAGGGAGCCATGTCATGAAGACGGGGGTCGGTGGTCGCCTACGTTTCGCGCGGGCGCTGAAGTCGCGCCCGTTCGCGCTGCTATGGGCCGGGCAGACGATCTCCTCCCTGGGAAATGGCGCGTTCTATACGGCGATTGCCTGGCAAGTCCTCGTGCTGACCGGCTCTTCGACGGCAATGGGAGCGGTCCTAGCGGTGCAGGCGGTGCCACGGCTGATCTTCATGCTGATCGGCGGCGTGATCGCGGATAGGCTGCCTCGACGGCTGGTGCTCCTTTGGTCAGATAGCGCGCGGGCGCTAGCGGTGGGGGGAATCGCGGCGCTGGGGCTGCTGGGCACGCTCCAGACCTGGCACCTAATGGCGCTCGCGTTGTTCTTTGGGCTAGCGGAGGCATTTTTCATTCCAGCGTATCAGTCAATTCCGCCGCAACTCGTGGCGGTGGAGGCGCTGCCTTCCGCTAACGCGCTCACCAGCATCGGACGCCAGCTCAGCCTGCTCGTCGGCCCGGCGCTGGGGGCGGGGTTCGTTGCCTTGGCAGGGCCATCCGCGGCTTTTGCCTTCGATGGCGCGACATTCGTTGCCTCAGCCGTTTGCCTCGGTTTCGTGCGCGTGCCGCGTGCGGCGCAGCCGACGGCCGAAGGAGGCAGGCACCCAAGTATGTTGCGCGATATTCGTGAAGGCCTGGGCTATGTGACGCGCTCACCCTGGTTGTGGGTAACGATCGTCATCGCCTCGCTCGCCAACGTCGGGAACGCCCCATTCCAGGTCGCGCTTCCCAAGTTGATCAAGGAGGACTATGGCACGGGCGTCTGGCTTCTCGGCACGGTGCTCGCGGTTGGCTCCGCTGGCGCGCTGCTGGCAACAGTGGGCGTTGGCCAGCTTCATCGCCTGCGTCGGCGTGGGCTGGCGGCCTATATTGGCGTCATTGTCAGTGCTCTCGCGCTGGTGGCTTTCGGAGTGCCACCGGTGCTGGCCAGCTTTGGCGTGGCCATGCCGCGCGAGAGCGCGGTGGTGGTGGTGCTGGTGGCGGCGCTGGTCTTTGGGGCGGGCATAGGGATCTTTGGCATCATCTGGGATACCGTTTTGCAGGAGTTGATTCCGGCGGGGATGCTGGGGCGCGTCAGTAGTATAGACTTCCTCGGCTCCTTCGCGCTAGCCCCGGTGGGGTTGGGGATGACAGGTCTGCTGGCCGACCGCTTCGGCGCGGCGTGGGTCTTCATCGGCGGCGGAGCGCTGAATCTGCTGCTGGATCTGCTCGCCCTCACCGTGAAGGGCATCCGTGAACTGGACTAGAACCGAGGTGGGCTGCCGCGACGCGCTCCGGCAGGCAGCTAGCCGTGCGCTACACGAAGGGCTTGTTGGCCAGACGATTCCCGCCGGGAGAGAGCAACGCACGTCTCGGATGGTGGAGTGCGCATCGCGCGATTGGGGGAGATCGTCTGCCTATGCATTGCAACATGCTGCTGGAGCCGCTAGGCCACAGTGCTGCCAGAAGACCTGCCGCGCCAGGCGAAGAGAACGAGGCATCCCGCATACACCACTAGGCCGGTGACACTGATGGGCCACCGCGCCCACCCACCGAGCACCTGCGCCGCCGTGTAACTCGCCGCAAAGATCGTCACCGCGAGCAGGGCCATGCCGAAGAACTTCGTGACTTCAAAAGGAATAGGATAGATGCGCTGATTCACGGCGTACGCCACAAGCGCCATGAGCACGTAGGCGATCAGGGTGGAGGCCGCCGCGCCCATCGCGGTGAAACGAGGAATGAGAACAAGATTCAGCCCGACATTCACCACAGCCGCGGTCGTGGTGAAGAGGGTCGCCAGCCAGGTAAGTCGTCGAATCGCCACACCAGTCACGAAGAGCAGATAGGCGCCATAAAAGGCGATAGAGAGGGCGATGATAGGAATAACGAGCGCGGCGGAATGATACGAGGTCGGGAAGAGGACGTCGAGCAACAGGGCGCTTAAGAGCGAGACGGCGAATGCCGCGAAGAGCAGCACCATGCCGAGATAGCGGAAGACCAGCATGTAGACGCGCGCGGCATCGCCGCGCTTGGCGACCGCATACATCGTCGTGGGCCAGGCGAGTTGGAACGGACTGATGACAAGCGTCGAGAGGACCGAACCGAGACTGTAGGCAACGGAGTAGCTCGCTGTCTGGGCCGCTGAAACCATATGTAGGAGCAGGTAGCGATCCGAGAGTTGAAGCACCCAGAAGGAGATCACGCCGCCCACCTGTGGCACACCGAAGGCGAGCATGCTCCACGCGACATCCCGTCGAAAGCGCAGGCCACCGCGGAATAAGATCAACGGCAGCATGACGAGCACCACGCTCCCAAAGCCGAGACCAATGGAGATGAGAGCGCCCATAATGCCTAGACGGAATACGCCAACCAAGACTACATTGGCGATGAGGTTGATCGAGAGATTAGCAAGTGAGAGCAGTGCGTAGGCCAGCGCACGATCCTCCGCACGCAACCAAGCGAAGGCCGGTACCGCGAGATTTTGTACGAGGATGACGCCAGCGGCTACCAACACCAACTGGCTGAGATCAGGTCTGCCGAGCACAACATCCGCCACGAAGGATGAGGCGAAGAGCGCTGCCAGTTCCAGTGGCACCACGCCGAGGATCAGCAGCACGGTCGCGGTTGACAGCACAGCACGGCGGTCCTGCTCGGCGGTGAAATCATAGTTGTAGGCTCGGAAGAATGCTGACCCCAGGCCAAGCTGTGTGACTCCCCCAGCTAATGTGATGACCGTCACGAGGGTCGCGAAGAAGCCGTAGTCTGTGCGCGAGAGTTGGTGCGCCAAGAACGGCGTCAGGACGAGCGAGATCAGGGGCGCGCCCATTGCGGCGATGGCATAGACACCGGAACTCTTTAATAGTCGGATGACAAGCGCTCCATAGCCATCCTTCGCGTTCAGTGCGAGACGGGCGCGCGCCACAAGTTGGTGTGGGCCACGTCTCCCGCCGTGTGTCACCAGAGGCGGCACAGGAGCACGTTCGCCGCTGCTCTCTGGGGCTGCGGTGATGCCCTCCACTTCTAGGCCGGTAAGTTGGACCTGCCCGGGCGGTACCGACACGCTGATCGGCTGACTCACGATGGAAGGGGATGGCTCTGGCCCGTTCTGTTCACTCTGTGATGCTGTCATGCTAGCTCCCTCCCCTTCCCGCGCTCGTTGCTGGGGCTGGTGGGTCGGCTGACAAAAGATCGGGTGCCCAGAACGTCGCGCGTCGCAGGCTACGCCTGACCGCGGCGGCACTGTGCGCCTCCACGATATAGGCACGCGCCAAGTGCCCCATGTGCCCGCGAAGTCCCATGTCGCTGATGATCCGCGTGAGGGCCGCCGCAACCGCTGTCGCATCGCGCGGCGGGATGGCGATGCCACGTCCCCCATCCAGCAGCTCAGCGTTGGTGAGCGGCTCTGTCGAGGCGATAACGGCACAGCCCGATGCCATCGCCTCGAGGATGGCCATTGAGTAGTTAGTGCCACGGGTGCTCGTGTAGAGGAAGATATCGCTCAAAGCAAGCAGTTGTATGATATCGTGTGTGGCGGTCTCGCCCCATAATTCCGTGCGATTCGCCAGGCCATATTCCTGGAGTTCCGATTCGATATGTCCGCGCAGGGGACCCTCACCCGCGATGATGACACGCACGCGTGCCCGCAGGTCCGGTGAGACGGTTGCGAGGGCATCTCGCAGCCCCTTCGTCGCGTACTCTATGCCCTTCTCTGGCGCCAGTCGCGCCGCGATCGCGATGACGATGGCATCTTCGGCGATGCCACGCGCGGCGCGCAGGTGGGTCCGTGTCGCGGCATCGGGTGGCGCGTAGCGGTCGAAATCAATGGTAAAACGCCAGCGGATGATGCGGCTGGGATGCACATGGAGATGCGTGCGCAGGTCGCGCTCAACCTCGTCGCCCGCGACGAGGAAAAGATCCGTGTAACGGGCGGTAATGCGTGCCATTAGCCGCAGAGACGGCCAGTAAAAGAGGTAACGCACGCGCGAGAGCAACCGCATGGGCAAGCGCGTTCGCTTGAGCATTGCCATGCGCTCCGCATAGAACTTTGGATCATAGGGGAGCGTTGAAGTGCCATGCTCCATGCAGACGACGCGCCGCCCAGCTAGCTTGCCCGCTACCGCGGCAAAGGCACCGGTAAAGACACCATCTTGCGGCAGAATTAGATCGTACCGATGACCATGACGCAGCAGCCAGAGCAATTTACGCCATCCTGCCAGGGCATAGAGCCAGACGTTGGGAAACTGCCATGGAGCGGCGATGCCTCGACCGAATGGTTGAATCTCGTAATGCTGCGCATCCACTGCTGGCCCGATGTGACGGGTCAAGAACTCCATCCGCCACTCTCCCGCCATGACGAGCACGAGCGCGGCCAACACGGCACGCATGCCGCCCATGATGGGGAACGCGGTGATGGGGACGCTAACACGCAGGGGAGCAGCCGGAATAGCTGCCCTGGGCACGCGCACAAAGACCCGCCGGTAGGCCCCGAACACCCCCTCGCGAACACCCCTAACACGGCGCGCCAGTCCAGCGCGCAGCCGCGGCAATGGTCGGCGCGGCGCCCGTGCCCAACGCTGGGCTTGCGCCGTACATGCCACGCAGCCGGAGATCTGCGCGAACGTGCTCAGCAACGTGGCATGCAGTCGTTGGCGCCGAGGTAGTGCTAGTCGCCGGTGGAGCAGATCATCGCGTGTCCAGCCGTTGTGCTCATACTGATCGAGCAACATATGGAGGGTCTGGTGGCCGCGGGCGATCAACGCTAGCATGAAGGAATCCCCACCGTGGGCGGCCACATCAGATAACCCGATCAATGCCAGCAGGAAGCCGCTCAACACATGGGCGGCGGGGTAGACGCCCACCTCTTCGAAGCAGATGCCCTCATGGCTGATGGCCGATGAGATGCCCCCATCGAGGATGTCGCGCGCGAAGGTGTCAGCGGCGCGACGGGCTGCGGCCAAGAAGTCCGCATCGCCAGTTAACAGATGCGCGCGAATGAGCACGGAGAGAGCGCTAGACTGCGCGGGAGCCGAGAGCCAGGGGCGCGAGGCAGAATACATGGGCGTGGGAATAGGCACGGGCCAGCCGCCGCCCCCACCGGGCAGCGCGACCTCGTGTTCCACTAGCCAGCGTGCCTGGGCGAGGAAGGCCAGCCGATGGCGCTCTTCGTCAGTGTGGAGGTAGGCATTCCACTCGGCCAGCCCATACTGTGCGATCGTGGTTGGGTGATAGATACCCGCATGTGAGGTGCCAGCCGCTCTCTGGGGCACGCCCGCGGCGTCTAAGGTGTACCCTTTCAGAACGCGCTCGGAATGAAGAGCCAGAGGGTATGGAAGGAGCCGCTCCGTGTCAGATGGCGCGGTGGTATCAGGCATACGCGGTGACACCCCTACTAGGCTGGCAGGTTGGCCTGTCGCTGCCCCATTCGCCTGCCACTCGTTGCCGTGTTCAAATGGTGTGCTCATGTCTTGCGCGGTCTCCACTCTCGTTGTCTCCCACTCCCACGTCCGGGACCATCGCCGCAAGGGTGTGCCGCATGCCATCCAAGAAGGCGACTTGTGGCTGGTAGCCTAGCACGCGCCGCGCCAGTGTGATATCCGCCATGCTCTGGCGAATGTCACCAGGGCGCCCGTCACGATAGATGGGCTGGATGGATGTGCCTAGCACCCCCCCCATGACGGCTAACATCTGGTTGAGCGAGGTCGCTGTTCCGCCCCCAATGTTGATGGCGTGACCTACCGCCTCTGGCGCTGCCGCAGCCAGCAGGTTTGCCCGCACAATGTCCGCGACGTAGACAAAGTCGCGCGTCTGTTCGCCATCGCCATAGACGATCGGCTGTCGGCCCTGGGCGAGCGCCGCGGTGAAGCGCGAGATCACGCCTGAATACTCTGAGGCGGGGTCTTGCCTGGGACCGAACACGTTGAAATAGCGCAGTGCCACGGTCTCCAGGCCATAGAGACGGGTAAACACCCGAGCCAGTTGCTCGCCAGCCAACTTGTGGATGGCATAAGGCGAGATGGGACAGGGCATCATATCCTCGCGCTTGGGCAGTTCCGGCGGATCACCATAGATGGCGGCGGAGGAGGCGAGAACGACCCGGCGCACCCCCGCTTCACGCGCCGCTATCAGCACGTGCTGTGTGCCGATGAGATTCACCGCCAGCGTCTCCACGGGGTCGGCTACTGACTGTTGCACTGAAGCAATGGCCGCCTCGTGAAAGACGACCTCAATGTGCCGCATGGCCTGGCGCACTGTCTCCAGATCACGCACATCGCCACGCGCGAAATCAAGCGGACCCTCCAGAATAGCGAGATTTGCCGCCTTGCCGGTGGAAAGGTCGTCGAGAATGCGCACCCCTTCACCCTGTGCAAGCAATGCCTGGGCGATGTGCGAACCGATGAAGCCGGCGCCGCCGGTGACGAGATAGCGTGGGTTGGTCATCCCTTCCCCCTGCCCACGATTGCTAGAGCCGCATCCATGCACTGCCGCGGTGACCTCCTCATGCGCTGCCCCCCGCTGGCGCTGGGGCGGCCACCTCCGGGGCGGTGGGTGGCGCGATAGGCACTGGGGTGTCGGACTCAGTGGCTGACCGCAATGATTCCGTCAGGCTGGGGGACGAGACGGCCCCAAGCAACAGCCAGCCCAGGATGGCGAGCGGTGGGAACGTCCAGCCGATCGTGGCCACGCTATTCACCGACAGCACGATTAAGCTGGCCAGCACCGCGCCGATCAATAATTGCTCCCGCTTACGCGCGAGTTGGAAATTCTTGAATCCCCGTGAGAAGGCTAGCCCAAGCAGGAGATAGTAGGCAATTGCCACGGGCAGCCCAGCCACGGCGGCGATCTCGATATAACTGTTGTGTGGATGGGTCAGCGCGGTGTCTTGCAAGGATGAGCGGTAGATATCGGCGCGCGCCACATAGTTATCATAGCCCATGCCAATACCGGTCAGCGGGAAATGGCGCACGATGTTGAGACCAGTCTCCCAGGCACCGAACCGCAGGCGCAACTCGCGTGGCGCGGTCGCGTGCGCGAGTAGGACTTGCACGGCGCTCGGAAAGAGGACCGTGAGCAGTATGGGTACGAGCACCACGAGGGCGAGCAGATAGGCTCGCGAGCGCCCACGCGCAACCAGCAGAATGGAGATGAGAACGCCGGCGCCAGTGGCGAGCCACGCCGCGGTTGAGTACGTCAAGAGCAGTGCTAGGGATGCCGCCGCTGCCCCTATGAGGACCGCGATCCGCGAGGCACGTGATTTCGCTACGAGGCTGAGTCCAAGCAAGATCGCGAGCATGAAAGCCATGTAGGTGCCTAAATTATCGGGATTGATCAGGAATGACCCTACCCGGACGGTATCGGTGCCGAACAGCGTATAGTTCACTTTGTAGTTGAGCCAACTGGCCCACTGCGGCGTCAGGAGGATGAAGATACCCGTCTGTGATTGAATGATGGCATGAATGGCGATGGTGCCAGCGAGGATAGCCAGAAACACTACCAGTCGCTTGAACCGTACGATGTCCCTTCCCAATTGCACGCCGAGCATGTAGGCTAACCCAGCATTGACCAGCACGGTAATGAAATACCGTACACTGCCGAGAAAACTCTGACTGTTGCCAAGCTGGAGTGCCGCCAGAACGATCAGCGGAATCCACAGCCAGAGATAGGGGATACGCACCCAGGGGTAGCTCGGTGACTGGGCCATGAACCATACGACGAGCATAAATACCCCAAGCACCGTCGCGACAGCGGGAAAATAGGTCGGCAGTTGAACTAACTGATAATAGTCCACGACGATCGCGGTCACGACTAAGATGACACCCATCATCTCATCCTGCCGCATGACCAGCAGACACAGGATGATGAGAGCCGCGGCGAGCGCGAGGAGTAATGTGAAGGAATGCAAAGTTCCAAGCAATGTGCCCACGAGGAGGGCCGCCGCGCCAACCGCTAGCACGAGCATGCGGGAGCTTGATCCTGCTTTGGCTGCCCTAGCCGCCGCGATACGTCCGGCTTCACTTGTGATCACGATATTCCTCCCGCGCGGCACTCCAGCAGACTAATGGGGAGCTTCTCAGCGAAGCATGCCTTGCTCATGCCGCTCGCTGATTGTAGCGCCCTACTTGGCCCTTGTCATCCTCTCGCGCATGCCCTCACAAGCCGTGAGCATGGGTGCGCATGCGGAGGGTGGGATGGCAGGAAGCCCATTGGTGGACCTTGTCCATGTTGTCCACTCAGCCGCTTGCCTCCGATGCGCTGGCAATGGGGGATTATGGCGTCTTGCCGGTCCGGCTTGCCATGTTGGTATGCTGGCCGCCTCCAGGAGTTTCAGTAGTGGAGACCGCTTGCAGCGAGGCCGCAATGTCATTGCGCCGGGCGATGAGATCAAGGAGCAGCACGAGCGCTAGACCTATAGCAAACCCCAGGATGATGCCCGCAAGGGTAAGTTTGGCGCTCGGAGAGATCAAGGCACGCGTGGGCGCGGTGCTCGGTTGGGCGGGTTCGGCGAGCACGAGGTTGGGCACGCCCTGGCTCTGTGAGAGTTGCATCTGCGCGAGTGTGAACTGCAAGAGCGTGTGTTGCTCGCGTAGACTGCTGAGCTGGGCCTCAAGGTCACTAATCTGTCCCTGATTGTTTGATTGTAGCGCTCGATTGAGGTTCTCCGTCACCTGATTGATCTGGTTTTGCGTGTTGTTGATCTGGCTCTGGATCTGCTGCAACCCCTGGGCACCGCGCTGCTGGGCATCCTGTTGCTGCTGAGAAACAAGCGCATTCGCGATATCGTTGGCAAGCTTGGCCGCGTGGTCCGCATGCGTATCAGTGACGGAAATCTGGATGAGGTGGGTGCCCGTGATGACGGTTGCGGTGGTTTCAGTGCCAATTTGGCCGACAGTAGTGCCAGGATTGCTCGTGGCGACAGCGGCGGTGATCCTCGTGCTTGTCGCCAGACGAGCCTCAGTTGCTAGGTAGCCGGTGAGATCGGTGAAGGATCCGTTCACGTCAGCTTCTACCAGGGCACTGGAAAGGTAGCTGGAAGCAGGTGTCGCGATGAAGCGACTGGTGATAAACGCCCCAGCACCGATACCAAAGACGCAGGCAGCTATAAGCCACCACTGCCTCAAAAAGAGGTTGCGATAATATGTGGTCGACATTCCACCCTCCTCCACTTTCCGCGCCCCGCCCCCTATGACCGCTCCGGCCCGCGGGCTGGAGCCATACCCGCAACATGCGGGTATCCAGCCACCTGACGA
>JADEYI010001652.1_pt1 | contig 15054 bp, 14 predicted proteins | sample 8542331 | NCBI WGS metagenome assembly JADEYI01 (sample SAMN16510988, study PRJNA670497) | mine drainage metagenome | isolation source: biofilm near Copperflume 1 | place: Germany: Marsberg coppermine Kilianstollen | collected 2018-02 | reverse complement strand
CAAGCCGCATCTCGATGTATCCCCCTTGCATACTGCCCTTAATGCAAGTTTTCAGGGTAGCGATGTTGTCTGAGCAGCAGCTCGAGTTGGACTCGGTTGAGTGGCCCCAGGTGACGTGCGTGAACTTGTCCATCTGTGCCAATGAGCAAAGTGGTGGGTAGACCGCTTACCTGAAAATCTTGCTGCAAGCCCTGGCTATCCAAGAAGACCCGAGTGGAGAGGCTTCTTTCTTGCAAAAAGCTCTTTACCGCTCCCCAAGTTTCACCCGCATTGAGCAAGACGATAGGATAACCTTTTTGCTGATACTCAGCTAGCAAAGGCATCTCGGCGCGGCACGGCGGACACCAAGTAGCCCAGACATTAACCAACATCGGTTTGGGTAAGTCACCCCAACGCACGGGCATAGGTTGGGTCAGGCCAGGCTCGAGGTATTCCAAGGTCTTGGCCTCGAGCTGCCCACCTAAGCCAGGCTGGGCTGAGTGGTTCAGACTTCGCTGGATGCCCAGGGGCAACACCGCTATCGCCACTGCAACCACCCCCGCAACCAACAGGGCGATAGCCTTTTGCCGTAGCAGCAGAACCGCCATAGCCAAGCCCCCCAACAACCCCAGCAACCAGTTCCAGTCACCGCTACGAATATCCAGGGTCGCCAGCAGTGCCGCCTGAGGATTGGGCCAACTGCTGTAATGTTCCAGGGCAAAACCCAGCCGTGCGCCCAGCAGTGTAACCAGCAGCACCCACCCAGCCTTGGCCTTCAACCCCTTCCTTGCAGTCAGACTGGTGAAGGCCCCCACACCCAGCAGCAAGGCCAGGTCAGGCCAGCTCAGAGCCAGTGGCCCTAACAACAGAGCATCGGGGGTTAGCCTCATCGCTCGAGGGGATAGCCTGCCGATTGCCAGGCTAAAATACCGCCCTGTACGTTGCGTATATCCTTAAAACCAAGCTGGGCCAGGGTTTGGCTGGCTTGCTGGGAGCGGTTGCCACTATGGCAAATCACGTAAATAGGCACGTTTTTAGAGAGTCCGCTGGCCTTGAGCGACACCTCACCCAAAGGTAGCAAGCGTGCGCCAGGGACATGGCCGCTGAGGTATTCTTCCGGCTGGCGCACGTCCAGCACGATCCGGTTAGGCTCGCTAGCAGACTGAAGTTCTTGCACACTCACGTTTTTATAGCCCAGCTTGGGCGCACAACTGGTGAGCATCAGTAGCACCGCCAGGCCCACCAGTAGCCAAGGAGCCACCCGGCAAAGTGAAAACCGTTGCGGGCGGCAACCCACCAAGGAACGCACCCGCTCCATCAATGTAGCCCCATCGTTGCGACAGCTCCGGCCTTGAGCACTGCCTCCACAAAAGCCCTATCAGGCTGCCCACCCAGCACCCGCTCTTGGCGCTCCCCGGTGATGATGGTGTCGGGAACGCCGGAGATGCGGAATTGCCTCGAGAGGTGAGGAAATTCGTTGGCCTCGATGCCTTCGGCGATCACCTGGGGACTATGGTAGGCCAGCTTGAAGGAGGCCAACACTGCCTTGGGGCAGTAAGGACAAGTCGGGGTAACAAAAGCCTGCATCTTGACCGGGGTTTGTAATTTCTCCAGCTCACCCTTGCTGCGCTCGCCCAGATCGCTATGCCCGTTGCTCAGCATCAGCAAGGTCTCGAGCAAGGTACTGAACTCGTACCCACTGGGCAGCCCCAAAAAACGGATATTCGAGCGCTTGGAGCCCTGCTCACGAAACAGCAAGGTGGGCGCATAGGAGAGACCCAGCTCCTGCGCTTCGGGATCGGTGAGCAAGGAGCGTTCTTTGATTTCGACCTTGTCGCTCAGCTCGGCTACCTCGCGCAGCAAGGCCAGGGTTTCATCCTGTAAGCCTACCTCACCTTGATTAGCCACTGCGACCAACGAACTCTTGAACACCACTATCTCTACGGGTTGTTGCAGGGTATCCAAAACCTCTTGTACCTGTTTGCGGATTTTGTCGGGAAGTAACTTTTCCATCGGAGTTTCCTTTCGCTCATTTAGAGCATTTCATTTAGTATATCCCCAGGGGATATAGAAGGCAAATGGCTTGGTGTCGAGGAAACCGGGGCAGTAATGCAGTTTATTTAGCCCGGTAGGGTATGTATGTAGCTTACTCGAGTAGCTCAGTCCTATAGCAGCTTATGCAAATTTTGCCAGAGGATGAAACTTCCCATCAGCAACAAAAAGCCAGCAAATCCTCGCCGTAGAGCGAGTTGGGGAATGACACTCCCGATGCGTCGCCCCAATAAGCTACCCATAATTCCCAGGCCCGCAAATAGCCCTACCAAATACCAGTTGACTGCATAGCCCTGCTCAGGCAACAAATGTAGGTATTTGTAAAACCCACTGGCGGAGTTCATGGCAATGACCACCAGGCTCGAGCCCACGGCCAGGGATATGGGCAAGCCCCCGAGCAGCACCAGGGCAGGCACGATCAAAAATCCACCCCCTACCCCTACCACCCCGCTCAGGCCGCCCACCAACAGACCATCCAGCATGATTCTCCAGACCGGTCGTGGGTGTGGGACGGCTTCCGCCTTAGGCGGGCGAAACATCCTGTAGGCCGCAATCAGCATGATCACGGCGAACAACCCCAGTTGCCAGACGGCCGGAATCCACCTCGAGACATAGGTTCCCAGATAGGCTCCAACCATGCCCGGCAGTCCAAAAAGCAGAACGTGAAACCAGCTTACCTGGCCCTTGAGGGCATAAGGGATAGCCCCCACCAGTGCTATCAAACCCACAATCGCCAGAGATTCGGCAATTGCCAGCTTGCCCGGTTCGCCTACCCAAAAAACCAGAACCGGAACCGTGAGAATAGACCCTCCCGAACCCAACATCCCCAGCGAGAGGCCGATCAAGAGCGCACCTATCCATGCCAAAGCCCCACCCACATCCTTTTATCGCGGCCTTCATTAGCGATTACTTGACCGGCAGACCTGCTGCTTTCCAGGCCAGGATGCCTCCTGCCAGGTTGTAGACCTTGAAACCCTTGCCCGCCAGAAAACGAGCCGCACTGGCACTGCGGCTGCCACTACGACACTGACAGATAATCTCTTTATCTTTGGGCAGTTTTTCCCAGCCAGAGGTCAGGGTTTCTAGAGGTAGGGCTTGCGAGCCGGGAATCTTACCCTCCTTGCGCTCGAGCGGAGTTCGCACGTCTATCATCAGTGCTCCATCTTTGACTTTAGCCTGGGCCTCGGCAGGGCTAAGGCGGCCCACCGGCCCACCACCGAGCAGCTTGGTCAGCCAGCCGATCATCGTTCGACCCCCAGGCCCACACTCATCCAACCATAGGTACCCCCCTCGAGGTTGCCCACCAGCTTTGCATCAAAACCCTTTCCGATGAGATATTCGGCGGCTTGGGAGGAGCGTCCACCCGATGCACAGACCATTACCAGCTTTTGGTCTTTGGGCAGTTTGCCCACCTCGGAAATGAACCGCCCCAATGGAATATTGACTGCACCTGGCAGGTGTCCCAGGGCGTATTCGTAAGGCTCACGCACATCCACCACATAGGCTCCCTGGCTAAGCCAGGTTTGGGCTTGGTGGGGTGTGAGTTCGGTGAAGGCGGTATCGGTATAGGTAGCTTCTACCGGCTGAGTATCCAGGGCAAAACCCTGCTGATACCAGGCCAGGATGCCTCCATCCAGGTTGAGCAGATTGCTGTACCCCTGGGCTGCTAACCAAGTGATGGCTTGGGAACTGCGATTGCCACTGCGGCAGTAAAGCACCACCGGGCTATCGCTGGGCAGCTCACGAGACCGCCCGGCAAACTCCGAGAGGGGCAGCAACTGAGCATTGGGGATACGGGCCTGAGCAAACTCTTCCACCTCGCGCACATCTACAAACAGGACACCCTGCTGAAAGAGTTGCTGGGCCTCTTGGGGGCTGATATCTTTGGTTTGGGTCAACATAGTTTCTCCGTATCCTTATACCCCCACGGGCTGATGGGATGGGCCTTTCTGGGTTGGATAACCTTCTTGTTGCCAGGCCCGAATACCCCCGGTCAAATTAATCAGGTTATCGAACCCCACCGAGCGCAGGGCGCTAATGGCCGTGGAGGAGCGATCCCCCCCCAGGCAGTGAACGATGACAGGAACGTTTCTGGGAATCCCGGCCAGGTTTTGTATCACTCGCCCAGCATGGATGTTCTGCGCTCCAGGGATGTGCCCGGCTTGGTATTCATCCGCTGCGCGCACGTCCAAAACTCGAGCTTCTCCTTTTTCCCATAGGGCCTTAGCCTGGGCAGCGGTGATTTGGGGGACGGTCTCGAGCTCACCCTCGGCATAGCCCTCGAGGCGGGGGATATATCCCACCACCCTATCTAGCCCAATGCGCACCAACTTGGCAACCAAATCGCCCACCTGCTCATCGCCCGCCAGCAACACCAGCGGTTGGTCGTAGGGCAGCAGCCAACCGGCCCAGGTAGAAAAGCTTTTGTTACCCGGAAGATTCCTCGAGCCCTGAATATGCCCTCCAGCAAAAGCCAGCTTGTCGCGGGTGTCCACCAGAACGGCTCCCTGGGCTAGCTTTTGTTGAAACTGGGCTGGAGTGAACTTGTGCGGCTGGGGCAAATCGCCCAGGATTGCCATGCCATCACGGTTGAGTCGCTTCATCTGGGCAAAGTAGCTAGGGGCTTCGGGTTGGCCTGAAAGCAACGCTTTGACGAAGCCCTTTTGGTCATTGGTGCGAAGATAATCGGCCCACCAGGCGAACCGCCGCTCGTACCCCACGGTAGTGCTGGCGACCGCGCCCAAGGCTTTGCCGCAGGCCGACCCCGCCCCGTGACCGGGCCAGACCTGCACGTAGTCGGGCAGACTCAAAAACTTCCGTTTAAGGCTCGCAAACATCTGCTGGGCACCAGGCTCCGCCGTACCCTGAAGGCCCGCCGCCTCTTCCAGCAAATCTGGGCGACCAATATCCCCCACAAAAACAAAATCGCCGGTCAGGAAAAAGCCTGCCTCATTGGCTGCAGCCCCGTCCTTGACCAAAAAACTGAGATGTTCTGGGGTATGACCGGGGGTATGCACTGCGGTGAGGGTGATGTTGCCCAGCTTGATTTCGTCGCCATCTTTGAGCGGTTGGTAGTTGAAACCTTCCAGCGCACCGTATTTCCAGTCGGCATCTCCCTCATCGGAAAGGTACAGTTTGGCGGCGGTAGCCCTGGTGAGTTCGCGGGCTCCGGAAAGATAGTCGGCGTGGATGTGGGTCTCGGTGACGGCAACTATTCGCATCCCGTTCTTTTGCGCTTCTTCCAAATAGACCTGAATATCCCGCCTGGGGTCTACCACGATAGCCGTGTTCTCGGCCTGGCAACCGATAAAGTAGCTGCCTTGGGCTAAACCTTCCTCATAGATTTGTTTAAACAGCATCGATCCAACCTCCTAAACAGCAAGATATATCCCCTAGGGATATTTGTCAAATATCCTTTGGAGTATATCAGCTATGCGTTTTCCCAGTTTACCTGAGTTTACGCGGTAGTTAGAAACGATGTCCGAAACGTCTTCTCGAGCCTTAATCTTGGTGCAACTGCGACTGCTGAGATATTCCTAGTTTTTATATCAAGTTCGGTTAGAAAGTCACCGTTCGGTGAGTATCTAACCCGACTGGAAGTTATCCGCACAGCGGAGGGCGATACCCCCCCTTGGACGGAGTCTACTCGGCTTCACCAAGCTGGGCCTCTAAAAAGTTTTGAATGCTATCTTTGTGAGGCTGGTATAAGGAAATTTCGTCATCCTGGACGTAGAATTATAAGTGTGGCAGTTTTGGCTATTGGCGCTGCTTATCCAACCAGTCCCATAGCTTTTGGTCGTTGAAATCCTTCACTACCAAGGTGGCTCCAGCAGCTTCCAGACCTTCAATTTTGTGACCAGTGGTCAGGGCCACGGTGCGAATGCCTGCGCCCACCGCCGAACGGATGCCCGAGGGGGAATCCTCGAAGGCGATAGCTTGGTCTGCGGTGATACCCAGGGTCTCGAGGGCCGTCCGATACGGCAGGGGGTGGGGCTTACCCGCCGCCAGTTCTTCGGCAATAATTACCGTCTCGAACTGCAACCCCAGCATCTCGAGCATGTGCTCTACGTTGGCTTTGGGAGCGTTGGTAACCAGGGCCAGACCCAGGCTCTGTTCCTGGGCCCAAGGCCATATTCGTCCCAACCCCGGAATCGGTGGGAGATTGCTCGCCATCTGGCGAAAACGAACTTCCTTGCTTTGGAGAAAAGCTTCGCCCTGAGCTTTAGAGAGCTGCGGCAGAATGTCGGCCACGATATCCGGGTTGAGCTTGCCGCTGACGTGGGTCTGATAGTAGGCGTGGTCGGCCTGAATACCATAGGGCAGCAAGGCCTCAATCCAGGCTTGCTCGTGTAGGTGGTCGGTGTCGGTCAGGGTTCCGTCAAGGTCAAAGAGCAGGGCTGCTAGGGGTTTCACTTGAGTACCGCCTCTGGGGTGTGCTGGGCCACTTGGCTTTGCTTGCCTAAGATTTGAATCAGCAGAACCAGGATCCCGGCAATGCTCAGGATACCTAGGGGAATCGCCGCAGCCGGGAGCAGGGCAAATGCACCTGGAATCAAGTTGGCCCCCGCCGAGGCAAAATAAAAAACATAAGCCAGGGCAAAATAACCTACCCTGATCTGGGTAAAACCGTAGAGGGTGGGAAAAATAGGGCTAATTAGAAAGCCGGTCAGGGGAAATAACACCGCCAGGGGCGGCACGAAATAAACCCCTACGGCCAGGGTGGCTAGGGTCGCCAGAATCCCGAGTTTGTTTATCGTCCGTTGGGCGATAAAGCCAGAAAGCGTGACCCGCCCGATAGAGAAAACTACCCAGTGAACCGAAAGCAGCACCCCAATCAAGCGGGCATCGTAGCCCAGATGGCGCAGGTAAATCCCAGAAAAAGTAGCCAGCACCACTTCTAGGGCCACATAGGCCACGAAGGTTATCAAGATGAGCGGGAGCAGGCGCACCTGACCTTTAGCCTTGGAATGGGCCCCGAGCACCGGTGGTGGGGCTTTCCATAACAGGGCGGCGGTGATTAAGGCCACCCCGGCAAAAAGGATATAGCCCACCCGCCAGGGCAGCAGCGTGAGCAGCAATGGAGCCAGCACTGCCCCCACTCCAAACACGGCATTGATACGGTTGAGCACCACCAAGCGCCCCTTGGCATAAAGTTCGCCAGGCAAGGTGTTACCATGAAAGTTGCATACCGAAAGCCCCAAGCCCAGCAGGGGAGCTGCCAGCAAAATTCCCCCAAACAGCGGGGTAAAGGCTACCAACAGCAAACCCAGACCTTCGGAGACCAGGGCCAGGGGAAACCAGGGATGGCGCAGGCGCATCCGGCTACCTAAAAAAGTGCCCAGCAGGCCCCCCACAAAAAACAAGTTGAAATACCAGGCCACCTCCCGGCTGACCGAGAAATCGTGCTGCCACTGGGGGATTACTGCTCCGGGTGCGGCCCCGATAATTCCGCTCATGAGCAGGGCCAGAGCACTGCCAGAGGTAAGGCGCAAACGCACCGAACTATTGTACGAGGTGGAGGCTATGTTGGCTTCCCACTATTCGTTGAGCCAGGCCTTACCTACGGCTTGGAGGTTTTTGGCGGCTTCGGACTGCGGCTCTTCGTGCTCGGCGATATATTTCTCGGCCACCATGGCGGCCCGCGTACCAGCCCCTACGCTGGTGGTGAGCTGACGATAGATGGGGTCGGCCACGTCACCGGCGGCCAGAATCCCCGGCTGAGAGGTGTAGATTTCGTCTTTGACATCCACGTAGCCATCGGGTCGTAGGGCCACCATGCCGTTTAGGAAGCTGGTGTTGGGCGAGTGTCCGATGAAGATAAAGATGCCGTCGGTTTTGTGGATGTAGGATTCGCCGGTTTCTAGGTTTTTGACCCGTACTCCGGTCACGGTTTCCTGGCCCAGTACCTCTTCTACGGCGCTGTTCCAGATAAAGCTCATCTTAGGGTTGGCAAAAGCCCTGGCCTGGGCAGTCTTGTTGGCCCGCAACTCGGCCCGGCGGTGGATTAGCGTGACCTTGGAGGCGAATTTAGTCAGGAACATCCCCTCCTCCACTGCTGCGTCGCCCCCACCCACCACCACCACTTCCTTGCCCCGGTAAAAGAAGCCGTCGCAGGTCGCACAGGTCGAAACCCCGCGCCCATAAAACTTGTCCTCACCGGGGATATTCAAGGTTTTGGGGTTGGCTCCGGTGGCCAGGATAACCACCTTGGCCAAGTAGTCTTGTTCGTAGCCCTTGACTATGAAGCCGGGTGCGGATTTCTCGAGGGATTGCACCTCTTCCATCAGGATTTCCACCCCGAACTTCTTGGCCTGCTGTACCATCCGCTCGGAAAGCTCGGGGCCGCTGATGGCCTCGGGAAAGCCCGGATAGTTTTCTACCTCATCGGTCTGGGCGATTTGCCCACCGGGAAGCCCTTTTTCCAGAATAACCGTGCGGAGGTTGCCCCGCCCAGCATAGATGCCCGCGGTCAGACCCGCTGGCCCCCCCCCCATGATGACCACATCGTATATATCGCTCATCTAGACACCTCAAGGCCCTGAGCCTCACCAATTCCAGGATACAACCTGGCTTTATTTTTTGAAGTAATCAAGGTGACGAAAAATCCCCAGGGCAGAGAGCTAACCGTCGAACGGCTAGCGCCAAAGGCAAAAACGTCGAAGGTCGAACATCTAAAGCCGAAAGCTGAAGGCTTAAAGTCAAAATCAAAAAAACCAACTGCGTCCTGGACGATGTTTCTCGATAAAGCAATTGTGTCGTCCTGGTGTAGCTTTAAGGCCCTTTTATATTTTGCTTTTGGCGTTCGACGTATTGCGTCTTGTCCTCCGCCCTATAGCAAAACTCCCGGCTTTCACCGGGAGTTTTCTGGTGACCCCAAGGGGACTCGAACCCCTGCCGCCGCTGTGAAAGAGCGGTGACCTGACCACTAGTCGATGGGGCCAAGGCTGAAATGGCTTCAGCAGCTTGGCTTTTGTTTTGCCTTGTATTCGCCGCACCTGACGAATACAACTGGCTGGGGCGCGTGGATTCGAACCACGATTGACGGATCCAGAGACCGTAGTCCTGCCGTTAGACGACGCCCCAACAAAAGCAAACTGGCGCGGCCCGTCTCAGGGCAACCGGTATGGTACAAGATGACCCAGCAAATGACAAGGGCTTCACTATAATCGCAAGTGGGCAGAGTGTTATGACTAAAGCGGGTCTGGATATTCAAAGCAGAGTTGTAGAGGCGCTGGCGCAAATCGTCTCGAGGGGAGCGGCGGTTAACCTCTTGCAGCGGGCTTTGGGCAAGACCAAAACTGCCGACCTGACCCCCAAAGGCTGGGCCGAACTCATCGAAGGCCCTTTGCAGCGCGAACTGGCGCAGATTTTGCCGATGGGTCGCTTGATTCCACCCCTGCAAGCCCTGGTACAGGAGCTGAAGAAACAATCCGCAGCAGTAGAAACCCCTCTTCCCATCCCGGTTTTTCCGACCCTCGAGATTACCACCGAATACGTCCGTCTCTCCAACCCGCTCGTTCGTCAGGAGTTAGTCTTAGAGCTGGCTCGAGAGGAGGGGGTGACGGGGGTGGTACTGCAAACGCCTTATGGCCTGGAAAGTCGTCTGGCAGGGCAGCCAGGCAACCTGGTGGCCTTGTTGGCGATGAGTCACCGGTTACTTGCCCTAAAGTCGGGCTACCGGTTGTTTTACACTGTCCTCGGAGAGGCTCAAGTCGTACTTCGTCCCCTCGACCATAGCTGGTTGGCGGTACTCGCTCGAGCAGAAGCCAATCTGGGCCAGCTTCTATATCACCTGGGCAAAATAGAAGCCACCAAAGAAGATTTGAAAGGGAGGTTATCTTGATGAAGCGTTGGTTTGCGGTTATCGCTCTCTTGAGCTGGGTTATAGCAGCTCCAGTGGCCACCCTCTACGACCAGCTTGCACCCTCGCTGGACAAGGTGCAGTCACTACAAAGCAGCAACCCCGTGCAAGCCCTCTCGGTGCTGACCGATGCCGAGAACCGCTTCCGCGAGGGAGCCACCGACCTGCCCCCGGTACTCCGCGAGGGGGTGCTGCAATCACTAGCTGATGCCAAACAGGCCCTGTCCAGAAAAAGCAGCACCGATTTGTCGGCCAGGGTGCAGTTTATCAAGGCTATTCTGGGCAAAGCCCTCTACGATGCCTACTTTACTGCACTGGCTGGAGGCAAACCCCAAGATGCAGCCGCCCTGCTGCCCAAAGTGTTGTCGGCGAGTGGTCTGCCCGACAGCCTCGCACCCCAGGTCACAGCCCTAGCGCAAGCCAACAACCTCGACAATCTGCGTCGCTTCTTCGAGCGTACCTATGCCCAGGGGATTGTTAACGCCCTGGGACGCGCTCAGACCCAGACCAGCGCCAGCCAGGCCTACCTCGAGGCCACTCGAGCCTACGCGCTGTATCTGGTGGTTCAGGACTCCCCCAAGGCTCGAGGTCTTCATGCAAAAGCCTTCGTAGATGCTCTGAGCAAGCTCTCCAGTGGCAACTTGGACAGCTTCAAAAGCGATGCCAAAGCCCTGAGTACCCAGGCTCAGAATTTTCTCAAGAGCGTTGCTCCGGCCCAAAGCAATAAGCGAAGTACCGCCCCTCAAGTGGCGGCTAACCCCCCCGCCTCCGGGGGGGTTAGTTTAAACCTCCCCCCTGCTCCCCAAAGCGGGCCTGTCAAGCCCAAAGAAGCCGCGAAAGCACCCCTGGTAGTAGCGGCCAAGGCCCAACCCACCAAGCCCCAAGCCCTGTCCCTAGCAGCCCCCAAGACCCCTTCTATCGCTGTGACCGACAACAGGTTGCTCAGCGACCTGACCCCCTTGATCAAAGACCCTACTAAGGCCCAGATAGTAGCCCGGCAAGTTGGGGCCGCAGGCATCACCAGCCTGGACGAGTGGAAGCGGGTATTGCTCGATTTGCGGGGCAATCTGCTCGAGGCCCAGGTTCGCTTTGAAAATGGTCAGAGCATGGCTGCCAAAACCCTCCTCGGCCAAATTGATGCTCGTTACCGAGTAGCCATCCAGCCAGTGATTCAGGCCATCAACCCCTCCTTGGCCGAGCGCACCGTGCGCATCTTCGACATCGCCCAAAACGCAGCGGGGCTGCGTACCACCGATTTCTCGATACTGGGCGGGGAACTGCTGGAAAACAGCCTGACCCTGCAAGGCCAGAGCCTGGGTAGCTTCCATGCCCTCGAGGTGGGGCTGCTGCAAACCACTCTGGGCATCCCCAGGGCTTTTTTGTTCATCCTGGCTGGTCTGCTCTCGATTTTCCCACTGTATCTGCTGGGGCTCACCTTCGGGGGGCGCAACCTGTATTGGCGCTATCTGGGGCTGGCTTTCTTCTTCTTGCTGCTGCCCGCGATGGTGGAGGGCCTATCCTACATTGGCGCGCTTTTGGCTTCGCAGTACGGGGTTGCTTTGTTCAACACCCTTGCCAACCTTTCCATTGAGCAAAACCTAGTAACCCAACTTTTCTGGGGTCTGACCCTCTTCCTGGCCGTAGGCTTTGCTATCGTGGGCCTGCGCGGTATCGCCACCCAGTTTGGGTTACTCCAAAACCGACGCACCTCCCAGTCTTCCCAGCCAACCAACCCCACCCTGCCAGGACAACCCGCCAAAACCGCCAAGCCCAACCCTGGCCTGACCAGCGAAACCATTGTGCAATGGGACGAGGAATTTTAGACCAGAGGGAACATCCAGCCAAATGCCCTAAACGCACATATACATACTTGGCTGGCCTGGGGACGAGAGGATATCTCTCGTCCTTTTTTTGGGCATCTCCTGGTGTCAAAGCGGTTTTCTGGTCGTAAACTGGGTTACATGTGGGTTAGAGCGGTTTTCAGAAAGGATAGGGCTCTCCACTCCGATAAAAATAGCGCAAACCGCGATAAAGCTCTATTGATGCTGAATCCCTCGAGGCAACCATGATTCAAGGACGTTATGCACTGGTCGTAGCCCTCCCTAAAGGACGCAACTTTAGTGATGGGTACGGAGCTTTGAGTGCTGCGGGCCTGGAGCTGCCGCCTTTTGGCGACGAGCGGGCCCTGTTGCACGGGGAAGCCGGGAAGATAGCCCTGCTCGAGCTGCGTAACCACGATGTCCCCTCCTACGTGGACTTAGGCATCGCCGATGTGGGCATCGTGGGCAAGGACGTGCTGTTGGAATCGGGACGTGATGTCTACGAACCGGTAGATTTGCGCAGCGGAATCTGTCGGCTATCCCTGATTCGCTTGACCGGCGTGAGCGAGCCGGTACGCCGGGTTGCCACCAAGTACCCCAATTTCACCGCCAGGGTGCTGCGCGAAAAGGGCATGGTGGCCGATGTCATCGAGTTGGCCGGAAACGTCGAACTTGCGGCCATTACCGGCCTGGCCGATGCCATCGTGGATTTGGTTTCGACGGGGGCCACCATTCGGGCCAATGGGTTGACCGAGGTCGAGGTGCTGGCCCATTCCTCAGCCCGCTTAATCGTCAATCGGCAAAGCCTGAAGCTCAAGCGTGACTTGCTGCGCCCACTAATTGCCCGTCTGCGGGAACAAGCCGAGGTTTTGAAGGTTTAGAGCGCTCTAGACTTCCTGCAAAAGTCCAGTTTCGACCTGCGGGGCAGAGGATTCATCGTTCTGAGGTTGGAAGAAGACCCTCCATAAGGCTTGTCTGGCTGAGGATAACTGATAGGTTTTGAAGACAATATCGCTTTCTGGGCGGCAACAATCAGGGAGGCGCGATAATGAAACACTGCACCCAGTGGGTGCAGTGTTTATGAAAACCCTGATGGAGCGGTTTACTTCAGTTCCTCCACCGCTCGCTTCAAGATGGCATCTTTCTCCAAGTCCAGCACGGCCTGCCCTGGCTGGGCTGCAACGACTGGAACAGGGCGCGGCTGGCTAAAAGTAAACTTGCCCTGGTCGTTGGCTTTGGCGGTGAAGGTCTGTCCACCGATGGACATGGTGACCGTATCACCCGGCTTGGCCCCAGTTCCCTCGAAGGAGAGCGGGGTTTGGAAGCGGTTGTCTTGCACCACCACATCGGGAGTGATGCCTTTTTTCTGGATGCCGCGCTTGAGTGGGGTGAGCCACTCGAAGGTGACTAAAATCAGCTCGCCACCGTTGGACAACGGGCGCACGTACTGCCCCACACCTTTGCCAAAGGTCTGTTCGCCGATAATTTTGCCGCGCTTGTCGTCTTGAATAGCCCCAGAAACAATTTCCGAGGCCGAGGCCGAGTTGCGGTTGACCAGCACTACCAACGGCCCGCTCCAGGCCACCTTGCCGTCGGCCTCGCAGACCAGTTGGGTGCGCTGGCGGGTGCGCTGGAAGACGATTGGCCCTTCTTTGAGGAAATCGCTGGCGACCAAGCAGGCTTGCTGAAGCTGCCCACCCCCGTTGTCTCGCAGGTCGAGGATGAGCTTTTGTGCACCCTGGGCCTTGAGATCGCGGATGGCGGCGGTGAGTTGGTCGTTGCCCTTGTCAGTCTGGAAGGTCTCGAGGGAAACATATCCGATATTTCCGGGCAGCATTCCCTTAGTTACCGTCGTGACCTCGATACGCTGGCGAATCATGTCGAAGCGCAGGGTTACGTTGCTCCCGGCCCGCTTAACCCCCACCGTGACCTTGGTGCCGTCGGGGCCGACAATCTTGTTACGAATTTGCCCGCTGTTGAGCTGGCTCACGTCCTCGCCATTGACTTCGACAATGTTGTCGCCCACCTGAATCCCAGCGTTGAAGGCAGGTTTACCCCGAATGAGTTGCAGGATGGTGGCCCCTTTGCCGCCCTCGCCCGGCCCCAAGGTTGCGCCGATGCCGAAAAACTCTCCCCGGCGAAACTCCTCGTCGCTCTTGGCTTCCTCGGGGGAAACATAGCTGCTGAACTGGTTGTTGAGTGCCCCTACCATGCCCTGAATTCCACCTTCAATCACCTTGTTGAGCTGATTGGGGTCGAGCTTGTTCAGGTAGTCATCCTGGATGGCCTGAAAGGTCTCGAAAAAGGCCTGCCCGTTAGGGTTACGCGCGAAGGCATCGGCTGAGGGCCGCGACAACTGGGCATACACCAGGGCAGCCAGCACGCCACCCACGATAACTACCGTAATCCATGCTCTGCGTCTCATCTTTTCACCACAAGGTATCTTAGCGGTTTTGTATGAGAGGGCAGTGTTCATATAACACCTTGCTCGAGGCTGGGCCGATTTATGGGCAAGGTGGAGAGCAGAGGGCTGAACGCCAAAAACTCAAAGTCAAAAACCCAAACACACCAATCGCGTCCCAGACGGCGTTTCTCGATAAGGCAATTATGCCGTCCTGGTGCAGCTTTTGGCCCTTTAGCATTTTGCTCTGCGCTAAAGCACTCGTGTCAAGGCTTTTTCTACCGCTTGCTCGGGGCTCATCGGCAGGCCCACGTAGTAGCCCTGGGCGAAATTGCAGCCGTGCCGAGCCAGCCAGTCCAGTTGCAGACGGTTTTCCACCCCCTCGGCCAGGGTTTTGAGGCCGAAGGCTTCGGCCAGCCCCAGCACGGCCTCGAGGATTTCCTCCGAAACTTTGCCCTCGCCGATGTCCTGCATGAAGCTACGGTCAATCTTGATGAGGTCTACCGGCACTTGCTTGAGGTGCGAGAGTGAGGAATAGCCCATGCCGAAGTCGTCCAGGGCTACGCGAACCCCCAGCCCCCGCAAGGCCACCAAACCCCCCAGCCAGCGCTGCCGCTCAGGGAGTAGCGCCGACTCGGTGATCTCGAGCCACAACCTGCCAGGCTGCATCCCCTCGTCTACCAGCGCCCGCACCACCTCACGCACCCAGTTGGGGTGGGCCAGGGTGGCCGCCGAGAAGTTGATGGTGAGTTCGCCTCCCAAGCTTTTGTGGTCGCGCACCGCCTGGCGCAGCACGGCCAGGTCGAGTTCGCCGATCAGACCGGCCTCTTCGGCCAAGGGTACGAACTCGCTGGGCCGCAGCAGGCCACGGGTGGGGTGTGCCCAGCGCACCAGGGCCTCCCACTTGCTCACGAACTTGTCCTCGATGCTCAGAATGGGTT
>JADEYI010001651.1_pt1 | contig 15054 bp, 8 predicted proteins | sample 8542331 | NCBI WGS metagenome assembly JADEYI01 (sample SAMN16510988, study PRJNA670497) | mine drainage metagenome | isolation source: biofilm near Copperflume 1 | place: Germany: Marsberg coppermine Kilianstollen | collected 2018-02 | reverse complement strand
ACTTCCATGCCGATGAACCCGGAGCCGAGCACCAGCGCATTGTGCGCGCCCTGGTATGCCTGGCGGATGCGCTTCGAGTCTTCGAGCGAGCGCAGGTAGCAGATGCCGTCGAGCCCGTCGCCGGGAACGTCCAGCGTGCGGACCCGCGCCCCTGTCGCGATCAGCAGCTTCCCGAACGTGATCTCGTCGCCGCCGGCGGTGCGCAGCCGCTTCGCGCCGGCGTCGATGCGCTCGACGACCGTGCGCAGCCGCACCGTGATGCCCTGCTCCCGATACCACGCTTCCGGATTGATGAAGACGCTCGACTCGTCCTCCGTGCCCGCCAGGAAGCCCTTCGAGAGCGGCGGGCGCTCGTAGGGCGGGACGTCGTCGGACGAGACGATCAGGAGGTCGCGGCCCGCGCCGCGCCCCGCGAATTCCTTTGCCGCGTAGCCCGCCACCATGCCGCCGCCGAGGATCACGTAGTTCGCGGTCGCCATCTGCACCTCCGTTGTTCGCCGAAACCGGATCGGCGCCTTCGTCAATGATCTGCGCCCGCCCCGGGCTATGCGCAATCCTTCGGCGATGCCAAGGCATCCGGCCGGTATCTCGTACGCCTGTACACGGGTCTGCCACTAGAAGCTATACAAGCAACTACGATAGCTACGGCGACCCCGCGCGGCTGGATCTGGCCCGGCTGGAACAGATCCTCCGCGTACCCGCGCCCGACGTCCGCCAGGCCGCGGGTCGCTTGTGGACCCTCCCGCCGGTGGCGCACGCCGGCCTCGGGCGCTAGGATGGAGCCGTTGTCAGCGAACCTCATTCGGAGCCCGCATGCCGCTCGACCAGCCCACCGACGAGGATCGCCAGCAGGCGTCCCAGCACAACATCGACAAGATGTGGAAGTTCGTTGAGAAGTTCGCCGAGAAGAGCGGCTCCTACCTGCATCCGCAACGCGAGATCACGGAGTTCCTGGTCATCGGCCTCGCGAAGCACATCGACGAGGTCGGCCGCCCGCTCTGCCCCTGCAACTTCTACGAGGACAAGGCGGAAGAGGCGAAGCGGAGCACCTGGATCTGCGCCTGCGAGGAGATGCAGAAGTACAAGTACTGCCACTGACTGCTCTTCTGCGATTCGGAAGGTCTTCCGATTACAGAGCACTTGCCGGAAGGGCACGAAGGACGCGAGATCTACGGGCTGATCAAGGATCCGCATCCCGACAAGGGACGTGCGCTCGGACGCCTCGAAGAGAAGCAGGGCCGCAAGATCGACAAGTCCGGCGGCCACCCGTCGCCGCCATCCGGGTAGCTTCGGCTGCCCCGGGCGACAGCACGCGGCGCCGGCGAGCGCCTCTACGCCGCCAGGGCGGCTCGCTCCGCGGTGCTCTCGGCCGGAGAATCGCTCCCGCGTCGAGCGGTCGCTTGCGGGCGTCGCCGGGCGCCCTGGTCGCTGCCGGGCGAACGCTCCGGCCACGCGCCGGTGAGGGCGAACGCCTCCGGCAGGCGCGGCTCTACGGCGCGGGCAACGATGCGGTCGAGGGCCAGGGCTTTATCGAGGATCAGCACGGGGGTAGGTGTCGCACGCTGCGCGCTCGGAGGGGATGAGGGTTCCCGCTGACGTGCGTGCCCGGGCGCCCCGAGAACGGCTGCGGCGGGCGCCTATCCGGCTCCGCGGCACTGCCGCGGACACGCCGGTGCAGCAGGGGTGTGTCGCCCGGGACGCGCTATAGTCATTGCAGGCCCCCGTAGCTCAGAGGATAGAGCAGTGGTTTCCTAAACCATGTGCGCAGGTTCGAGTCCTGCCGGGGGTACCACCCGCCCCGGTAGATACTCCACCCGAACGCGCCGCCCCGCGTCCTCCCCGGTCAGGGGCAGGCGCTCACCGACTGGTTGTAGACCGTCGCCACGCTGGCCAGGTCGAGGATGTTGATCGTCCCGTCCCCGTTCTGGTCGAGGCGCGCGGGCGCCGGTGGGATGGACTGGTTGTAGTACACGGCGATGCCGGCCAGGTCGAGGATGTTGACCGAGCCATCGCCGTTCACGTCCGCCCGCATGATGCCACAGTATGTGAAGGGATCCTTGCCCAGCGCGATCTTCTGCGCGTCGGTGTAGCCGTTGCAGAGCGTGTCGTCGGGGCACTGACGGGTCGTCACCGTCACGCACCCCGAGAACGCCGATGCCGCCGTCGCCGGTCCGGTCGCGGTCGCCAGCACGAACTGCCCTACCGGGGCCGCCGAGCCGAGCAATTGCGTGAAGGTCAGCGCCCCGGTCGCGTCCGTCGTCCCGGTGCCGGAGCCGAGCAGCACAGCCCCCACGCCCGTGGTGCTGCACGCCGCGGCTGAGTAGAAGCTCAGGGTGTACGTCGTGGAAGCATTGGCCGAGAGCGCGCCCCGCACGGTGGTCGTCGTACCGCCGCTCGACGCGTGGAGGAGGGTCGGCGCGCTCGGCGCGGGGCAGACGCCCGGGCAGGGCGTCGGCGTCGCCGATGGCGTCGGCGTTGCCGTGTTCGTCGCCGTGGCCGTCGGCGTGCTCGTCACCGTCGGCGTCGCTGTGGGCGTTAGCGTCGGGGCCACCGTCGGCGTCGGCGTCGGCAGGGGCTGCGGCCCCGCCCAGCCCCCCACGACGCGCACGCGCCGGTTGAAGAGGTCGGCGATGTAGAGGTTGCCCGAGGGGCTCACCGCGATCCCGAGCGGGTTCAGGCCCGCGTCCGTCGCTGGGCCGCCATCGCCGCCGAACTTGAACGCGCCCGAGCCGGCGACGGTCACGATCGTGCCGCTGGCGTCCACTCGCCGCACGCGGTTGTTGCCGGTGTCGGCGACGAAGACGCCGCCGGCGCCATCGAGCGCCAGGCCGGACGGGTTGGTCATCTGCGCGCTCGTCGCCGGGCCTCCATCTCCGCCGAAGCCGGGGATGCCCAGTCCCGCGAACCTGCCGATCTTGTACACCACGTTCGCCGTCTGGTCGGAAACGTAGAGCGAGCCCGTCGCATCGTCGAAGGCGACGCCGGACGGGTTGCCGATGCCCGTCGCCACCGTCGTAAACGTCCCGTTGCGCACGCGCTCCACCGCGTGGTTGTTGTTGTCGCCGATGTACACGTCGCCGGACGCCGAGACCGCAAGCGACGATGGGGAGTTGAGCATCGCCTGGACGGCGACCTTGCTTGCGTTCTGGCCCGCCACACCGGTGCCCGCGATGGTGGTGATGATGCCGGTCGCCGGGTCGACCATGCGCACGCGCTGGTGGTTCTGGTCCACGATGTACACGCGGCCGCCGGCGTCGACTCCGATCCCCAGCGGCGAGGCAAAGATAGCGGCGGTTGCCGGACAGCCGTCGCCGATCGCGTTCGTCTGCTGGGGGCAACCCGTGCCGCCGCCGGCGATCGTTGTGATCGTCCCCGTGGCGTCGACCTTCCGCACGACGTTCTCCGAGGCTGACGAAATGTACAGGTTCCCGGCGTTGTCGGCGGCCACCCCCCACGGTGCGCCGATCGCCGCGATCATCGCCGCGCCGCCGTTGCCCGTGCTGCCGAGCTGCCCGTTACCCGCGACCGTCGTGATCGCGCGGCTCACGTAATAGTTGCTCGAAGGGACCGCCGTCCCCGGCCCGCCGGTCGGCGTCAGCTTCCAGAGGCCGAACGTCTGGTCCGTCACCGAGAACCCGGCCGCACCGCCGGTCAGCGTCGCCGTGGCCGGCGTCACGAGCGCCGAGGGGTCGCTCGCCGTGATCCCGACCGTCTGTGCGGCCGAGGGCACCACGTTCGTGAACTGGTCCACGGCGTACACGCCGACCGTGAATGCGGCGCCCGGCAGGTGCGAGACGGGCGTGCCGGCGATGCCGATCCCTTGCACCAGCACCTGGCCCGGCAGGAAGACGACCGTCTGTGTCGCCGGCCCTGGCGCGATGCTTTCCGTTTGCGTGGCCGCGACGAAGGGCGCCGTCGTGGCGGCGATCAGCGGCGATCCCGCCTGGGTGTCGCCGTAATAGAAGCTGACGCTGCCCTGGCCCACCGACAGGCTCATCGACGTCGCTGGCGCGCCGTTCTGCGTCGCCGCGAAGACGGCGATGCCCGTCGAGCTGCTGGCGAGCTGCACCGTCATGCTCGTCGTGGCGGACACAGGGTTACCCCAGAAGTCCTGCAACTGCACGGTGATCGGCCCGAGGTTCGCCGTGTTCGACGTGACCCCCGCCATTGGCAGGGTCGTCATCGCCAGGCGTGCCGGCGATCCGCCCGTGATGGTTTCCGTCTGCGTCGCCGATGTCAGCCCGGCCGCCGCCACCGTGATCGTCGGCAGCCCGGCCTTGGTGTCGCCGTAGAACAAGCGCGCCGTGCTCTGGCCCGCGGCCAGCGTCAGTGACGTCGTCGACAGCCCGAAGTATGAAGGGGCGAACCACGGCGAGCCCGTCGAGGTGCTGCTCAGCGTCAGTTGAATGGCGCCCGCCGCCGTCACTGCGTTGCCGAGTTGATCCTGGAGCTGGACCACGATCGGACCCGCGTTCGCCCGTGGCGCTGCCGAGCCCACCACCGGCGCCGTCGTGATCGTGAGCTTCGTCGGCGGACCCGCGACGATCGTCGCCTGCTGCGATGCTGGCACGAGTCCGATCGCCTGCACCGTGATCGTGGGCGTCCCCGCGACGGCGTCTCCGTAGAAAAACACCACGGAACTCTGCCCCGCCGGGATCGTCACGGAGGGCACCGGCGCACCGTACTGCGCCGCGGCGAAGACCGCGCCGGACGACGTGCTGCTCAGCGCGATGGAGGTGGCAGACGCCGCTGCCGCAGGCGCCCCCGCCTGGTCCTGAAGTTGTGCGGTGAACGGCCCCAAGTTCGCGGAGATCGAAGCCGCGCCGCTTGCCGGCGCACTGATGATCGCCAGCTTGCCCGCCGTCACCGCTTCCTGCTGCGTGGCCGTCGCGAGCCCGCTTGCGGACGCGCTGATCGTTGGCGCGCCGGCCTTCGTGTCGCCGTAGTACAGGCTCGCGCTCGCTTGCCCGGCCGGGATCGTCAGCGAGCTGACGGGCGGGCCCGCGGGCACCGTGGCGAACACCGCCGTCCCCACCGAGTTACTGGCGAGGCTCACCACTGTGCTGGCCAACGCGCTCACCGGATTGCCGAGCTGATCCTGTAGCTGGACCGTGATCGGGCCCATGTTCGCGCTCGTCGACGCGGGCGCGCTCAGCGGCTGCGTGATGAACGCCAGCCGGCTGGCCGTGATCGTCGCCTGCTGCGACGCGGACGCCAGACCGGCCGCCGAAACGGCGATCGTCGGCGTCCCCGCCATCCGGTCTCCGTAGTAGAAGCTGGCCGTGCTCTGGCCGGCCGCGACCGTCACCGACGTGATCGCCGCGCCGTTCGGTTGCGCCGCAAAGACCCCGACGCCCGAGTTGGTCGCCAGCGCCAGCACGGTGGCCGTGGCGACGCTGACCGGGTTGCCCAGTTGGTCCTGCACCTGCGCCGCGATCGGCCCGAGATTGGCCGTGTTCGACGCCGGCCCGCTGACCGCGGGGCCGATGATCGCGAGCCGCGCCGCGGCCGCGGCCGTGACCGTCTCCTGCTGCGTCGCGGGCGCCAGGCCGCCGCTGCTGACCGTCACGGTCGGTGTCCCCGCCACCTGGTCACCGTAGTAGAAGCTGGCCGTGCTCTGGCCAGCGGGTATGGTGGCCGATGTCGCCGGCGCCCCGTTCTGCGCCGACGCGAACACGGCCGCAGACGACGTGCTGCCCAGGTTCAACGTCGTCGCTGCCGCCGCGCCCGCGGGGTTCCCGAACGCGTCCTGGAGCTGGGCCGCGATCGGGCCGAGATTGGCGGTCCCGGACGCCGCTCCGGCGCGGGGGGGCGTCACGATGGCGAGCCGCGTGGCCGGCCCGGCGACGATCGTCTCCACCTGTGTCGCGGACGCGTAGCCGCTCGCGCCGGCCGAGATCGCCTGCGCCCCGGCGCGGGTGTCGCCGTAGTAGAAGCTGGCGCTGTTCTGCCCGGCGGCTACGGTGACCGCGCTCGTCGCCGGGCCGTTGAGTGTCGCCGAAAACACGCCCGTGCCCGACGCGCTGCTCAGCGTCACGGTCGTCGCCGCTGTCGCGTTGAGCGGGTTCCCCAGCGCGTCCTGGATCTGCACCGTGATCGCGCCCAGGCCGGCCGTGCTCGATGCGACGCCGGTCTGCGGCGCTGTGATGAACGCGAGCTTGCCCGCGCCCGCGCTGGTGATCGTCTCGATCTGCGTGGCGGACGAGAGCCCCGCGGCGCTCACCGTGATCGCGGGCGTCCCGGCGAGGCTGTCGCCGTAGTAGAAGCTCGCGCGATCCTGCCCCGCCGCGATCGTCACCGAGGTCACCGCCGCGCCGTTCTGCACCGTTGCGAACACCGCCGGCCCCGCCGAGCTGCTGCTCAGGTTGAGCGTCACGGCTGCGCCTGCCGTCACGCCGTTTCCGAGCTGATCCTGTAGCTGCGCCGTGATCGGGCCCAGGCTGGCCGTGTTCGACACCGGGCCGGTGAGCGGGCCCGTCACGATCGCCAGTCTGCTCGCCGACGCGGAGATGATGCTCTCCGTCTGCGTCGCCGCGCTTAGCCCGGTGCCCGCGACGGAGATCACCGGCGCGCCGGCCTTCGTGTCGCCATAGTAGAAGGTCGCCGCGCTCTGCCCGGCCGCGATCGTCATCGACGTCACGGACGGGCCGTTCTGCGACGCCGCGAACACGGCGGCTCCCGCCGAAGTGCTGCTGAAGGTCAGTTGCGCCGGGCTGGCCAGCGCTACCGCGTTGCCCAACTGGTCCCGCACGGCGACCTGGATCGGGCCCAGACTGGCCGTGGTCGAAGCCGCGCCCGTCAGCGGGCCCGTCGTGATCGCCAGTTGGCCCGGCGCACCCGGCGTAATCGTCTCCTGCTGCGAGGCGGAACCCAGGCCAGCGCCCGTCACCGTGATCGTCGGCGTCCCCGCCTTGGTGTCGCCGTAGTAGAGGCTCACCCCGCTCTGGCCGCCGGGGACGGTGATCGACGTTGCCGGCGCCCCGTTCTGCGCCGGTGCGAACGAGATGCGTCCCGTGGAGGTGCTCGCCAGGCTGAGCACGATTGGCCCGGTCGCCATCGCCGGCCGCCCGAGCGCGTCCTGTAACTGGACCTGGATGGGCCCGATGCTCGCCGATGCCGAAGCGGCGCCCGTCAGTGGGCTCGACGCGATGACGATCCGCGCGGCCGTCGTCGTCGGCGTCGCGGTTGGTGTTGACGTCACGGTCGGTGTTGACGTCGCCGTTGGTGTCACTGTGGCGGTCGGCGTTGCTGTCGCCGTGCTGGTGACCGTTGGCGACGGCGTCGCGGTCGCCGTGGCGGGCGGAGGGCTTGCCACCGCCGTCGGCGTGCCGGATCCGAAGATCGCGCCCAGCATGGGAAACGATGGGTTGGGAAACCCGAACGCGAGCGTCAACGATGCGGCCGTCGCGAACGCGACCGCCGCCAGCACGATGGCCCTACTGCGGCCGTCGCGCATCATGCTTCGGCTCCCGGCGCCGCCAGCACCGGCGCGCTCGGCGAGGACTCAGTGGCTTCGGAAGAGCGAGCGCGGGCCGCATACCGGCGCAGCGAGAGCGCCGCCGCGATCACCAGCAGCACGGCCAGCGCAGGCACGCTGACGTTCCAGCCCAGCGTCCGCAGCAGGTAGAAGTGATAGAGAAAGAGCCCCCAGGCGGCGAGCAGCGTCAGACCCAGCGCGACGCGCGCGCGTCCCGAAACCGCGCCGGCGAGCAGGCACGCCGGGATGAGCATCAGCATCATGTCTTGCCGGTACAGGTGCGGGTTGATGAGCAGACCGCCGATGAGCAGCGTGCTGTACCGTACGGCGAGCGAAGAGGCCGTCGCCGGCCACGCGCCGCGCCAGCTCCACGCCACGGCCGCGACCGTCGGCACCGCGAGCGCCAGCGACCACAGCGTCACCTCGGTCATGTGGCCGGGCCCGAAGTAGCTGCGCACGAGTGCGTTCCAGCCGAACATCCCGGCGATGCTGATCCCGTTCTTGTCGTCCCAACCCGCGGCCGCGCGCAGAAACTGTGGGTACTGCCAGAGCACCGATGGCCCGGCGACGGCCACCGAACATCCGACCACGACCGCAGCGGCGACACCGAAGCCGATGAGCGCGGCGCGCTGCCGCTTCCAGGCCAGGAGCGCGAGCGGCAAGAGGACGAAGTTCGGCTTGATCAGCAGCAGGCCGAGGAAGAACCCGCCGAGGCTGTTATGCCGCGAACGGAAACTCGCGAATGCCGCCGTGAACAAGAACAGCAGGATGAACGAGAGCTGCCCGTGGAACAGCGTGTCCAGCACGCTCTGGTACGCGAGGCCGGCCCCCAGGACCAGCCAGATGCTCATGTATCCGAGCCCGGATGCCCGGGTGAGCATCGCCAGCGATGCGACAAGCAAGAGCGCCGACAACGCGAGAAACACCGCCGCTGCGGTCCCGACCGGAAGCAACGTCAGCGGCGCCAGCGCCGCGGCGACGGCCGGAGGACTGAAGTAGGGCAGCGCGGGGGCGCCGTTGTCGGGACGGCCGGACACCCGCGCTTCCTGGGCGGCGAGCGCGCGCTGGTCGTAGAGCTGGCTGCCCTGTCCGTGGCGGACCATCAGCCCGGCCGAGTAGAACACCGCGAAGTCGTCGAGCGCCGGCCCCGGCGCACGGGCGTCTCGGAGCTGCGGCAACAGGCTGGGGATCAGGGCGAGCCACAGGCCGATGGCAAGCCAGAGGATTGCCCCGACGAGCATCGCCCGCGGGAGGTCCGAGCGCACCGCGGCGCGCGCCCATCCGTGCCCGGCCGCAAGCCGTGCCCTGACGCCCGAGAACGGCTGCGCCGAAGGCGCAGCGAGGTCGCGCGCGTCCGCGGGCGCAGGGGCTGCTACGCGCCACGTCGCCGGGCCGTCCAGATACTCCATGCGCCTCCCTATCGGGTTAACGCCGGCGTGATCTCGGTGTTACGTGCCGTTGCGCCTCGATGAGTGTCCTCCCATCATCCTCCCCCTTGCCCGCCATCGTCTGCCGGTGCCCCGAGGGACGCCCGGCCCGGCTGCCGTGAATCTGAAACCGCGGATCGTAGACTGCCCCTGAGCGCGCCGCTCCGAGAAGATGCGGTCGCGGTCCTCTGCGGCGAGAGGTTCGGGGGCGGGCTGCGCCTCCACAGAGAGACCGGCGGGGATGTGGGCTCTCTTCGGTCAGGATGCGCCGGCGTGGCTCGCTCTCCCCACGACGGCCGGGCGGCCATCGTGTGAGGCGCCAGCGCGCCCAGTGCCACCAACTTACTTATGTCAGGGCGACTTGTCAACGCGATCCCGGACTGTCGGACCGTCGATTTCTGTGGCATCTTGACACGCGGCAGATCCGCAAGGTGGTGTCCGTCGGAGCCAGGGCGTCATCCCGGCCGCCCGCCGTCCAGCGGGAGGACCGCCCCGGCCGCCGTTCTGTCCGTTGCGCTGCCCCCGGGAGCAGTTCCATGTGAGGTGCCCCATGATCCCCGTCCGACGCCTGAACCACGCCGTGCTCTTCGTGCGAGACCTCGACCGGTCCGTCGACTTCTACCGCCGCGCGTTCGGCTTTGAGGAGATCGCGCGCGAGGGCGGGCGCATGGCCTTCCTGCGTGCTCCGGCGTCCGGCAACCACCACGACCTGGGCCTGCTCGAGGTCGGCGCCGGTGCGCCGAGCCCGCCCCAGGGTGCCACCGGCCTCTACCACCTCGCGTGGGAGGTGCCTACCATCGAAGACCTCGCCGCCGGCGCGGCCACGCTCGCCGGGCTCGATGCCCTCGTCGGCCAGAGCGACCACGGCGCCACGAAGTCGCTCTACGGGCGCGACCCCGATGGCAACGAGTTCGAGGTGATGTGGATGCTTCCGCGCGACGAATGGGGCGCCTACGACCGCGCCGCGCCCATCAAGCCCCTCGACCTCGCGCGCGAGGTCGAGCGCTTCGGCGGCCGCCGCGGCCCCACGTCGTAGCGCGCGGCCGCCGTGGCCAGGCCGCGCCCCGAGGACGTGAAAACTGCGGAGCGAAATCGAAAACAGATTCGGATCGCGCCGGCGATGGCAGGAGGTGGCAGGAGCAACGCGTGATCTGGTGCGGAACGCCACACAGCACGTTGGGCTGCGCTCACACGCGGCCGTCTGTCCCGCGCGTGACACATCCATCCGCTGGCGCCGGCCGTATCGCCAGCAGACGATCATCCTGACGCGCGCGGCGCCCGTCCAAGCGCCGGCGCTCGCATTCCGGAGGCAGATCATGACGCGTCGCCGCCTACTTCGAGCGGGGGTCTCGCTGGCCGCCCTTACCGCCGCCACCGTCGCACTGGCCGCGTGCGGAAGCGGCTCGGGCTACCGCAGCTCACCTGCGCCGACGACCGCCAGCGCGCCCGCTGGAGGCGCGACGACCGTGGTCAAGGCCGTGCAGGGAGCGGGCGACCCGAACACCGCGTGGAAGTTCGTGCCGGCCGCCGTGACGGTGCCCGTCGGCGCGACCGTGACCTTCACCAACACCGGCTCCGTCCAGCACACCGCGACGGCCGATGGCGGCTCGTTCGACACCGGCGCGATCAGCGCGGGCGCCTCGAAGACGGTGAGCTTCAGCAAGGCGGGCACCTTCGCGTTTCATTGCTCGTTCCACCCGTGGATGAAGGGCACGATCACGGTCACGGCGTCCGCTGCAGGTGGCGCGTCGGCGTTGCCCCCGGCAACGGCCGGTGCCGCCGGCGCCGCGCCGCCGCCCGCGAGCTACACCAGCGGATACTGACCGCCGCCGTTGCGCAAGGAAGGGAAGGGTGGAGCGGGGGACGGGTCTCGAACCCGCAACATCCAGCTTGGAGGGCTCGCTAACGAATGTTCGTGTCCGCGAGTCACACCTGATCTGGGCAAGCGTGCAACACGCCCACAGCACAGACGAATCCGCCGGTCTTGCCCGGACGGCACCTGACCGATGGATTATAGCCGACGAGCAGTCAAGTCCGGGACCTATCGCCAGGAGGAACCCCCGCAGCGCATCCCGCGCCTAATGCTGCTATGAAATGCGCGCACTTGCGGTTGCCGTTCGGGTCGTAGCCGTACTGGACCGAGCCTGGCGTTCCCCTTGTAGGGCGTGTGGACGCTCGCGAGGCGACGCGCCGCGTCGTAGGCGTAGGTCGTCGTGTCGCTGCCACTGTTCGCATCGGCAAACAGCGGCCCGGTGTGCGTCTCTCCATCGGGTTCACGATCCCTGGTGTTTTCGCGGCACCGCAGCGGTAATCCTCGCGATCCAGCCGTCTAGGTCACGGTCGCCTTCGAAGAACTTTACTGTGGCGCCATCATTCAACCGTATGCGCAGTCGTCTTCCTCCGCCGACAGCATCAAAGAGTGACCCCTTGTCGATGTCGGCAATGTCAGCGAGCGAGATGTTGCGCCACCGCCGCTTGAGGGGCCAGACGGGGCCAGACTCGTACCAAAGCAATCGTCGATCCGTGAGAATGAGCGGGCCGTAACGCCCGCCGAACAGACCGCGAGTCAGCGCGGCTCGACCTTCGTGGATTTCTTGCTCGTCCGGCTCTAAGTCAAGTTCAGCCGGACGTGGGCGGGCACCGAAACATGCTCTCCAACCTCTCGCTAACACCTGCGCACACCCCCCGAGGTTCCGAATGGGCGAGTCGAGCTCATTCCTTTCGGTCCTCTGAAGCCTCTGCTCTCGGTGGGGCGTTCACTGAGAGCGCTCCAGACAAGCAGCCGGAAACTCCGGCCCTAACAGCGCCTGGATCGATGTTGGCCAATGTTGCGCCTGCGAACCCGCCAGCCAGCCAGACACCACATTGAGCTTCAGGGTTCTTCGGGGCGTAGTAGGAGGCGACACCTGTGACGCAGCCTATGACTGCACCAGGCACTCCCAACGTGGCACCCGCACCACCCCAAGTTGCGCACGCCGTTACTGGATTTGGACCAAACGCCGCATCTAATACCACTTGGCCGCCCAACCAAAGAGACCGTACGGATCATACAGGTCAATCGGATTATTCTGGACGTACGCGTAGCGATTCATTAGTGGCAGCGGATCCTGCTGCAAGAACCGTCCCAACGCCGGGTCGTACGCCCGCGCCCGCAGGTAGTACAGGCCGCGCGCGGCGTTGGCGTCATTCTGCTGGCCGGTGTAGCGGAAGTCGTTCGCCGTCGTGCCGGTCTGCGAGCGCAGCGCGCCGAACACGTCGTAGGTGTAGCTGTCCGTCACGCTGCCCGATGCGCTGGTGAGCTGCGCCGTGCTGCCGAGGCCGTCGGGCAGGTAGTACGAGGTGGTGCTCGAACCGTCCGTCTTCGCGATCAGGCTGAGACCGTAGACGTAGGTCGTCGTGCCGGTGCCGCTGCTCGTGTCCTGCAGGACCTCCGGCAGCGCCGCGCCCTGGTCCCACACGTAGTCGTCGGTCATCAGCGTGCCGGCCGGGAACGTCGTCGAGCGCACGCGCAGGCCGTCGCCGTTGTAGACGTAGCGGCCCTCGCCCGTGTTGGCGCCGGTGCTCACGCAGGAGCGGTTGTACTGCGCGGAGGTGATGGCCAGGTCGAGGATGTTGATCGTACCGTCGCCGTTGAGGTCGAAGTTCAGGTCGTAGCTGCTCGACCCCTCGACGCTCTGATACCTGGCGCTGATGGTGCTCAGGTCGAGGATGTTGATCGTGCCGTCGCCGTTCACGTCGCCGCGGCAGGGGCCGGCGCGGAAGAGCCGGTCCTCCTGGTCGTAGAGGAAGGTGCTGCCGTCGCCGCCGACGGCGGTGAGGTTGCCGTTGGCGTCGTACGTGTTGCCCGCGCTGGCGACGCTCGTGAGCTGGTCGGCGGCGTCGGAGACGTAGCTGGTCGCGGGGTTGGCGTCGACCTGCGTGGACGTGCGGTTGCCGTTCGGGTCGTAGCCGTAGGTGGTCGTCGTCGGGCCCGGGTAGGTCACGCTGGACAGGCGGTCCAGGGGGTCGTAGCGGTAAGTCGTCACACCGGTAGTATCGGTCACCTGGGTGCGGTTCCCATTGGGGTTCACGAAGTAGTTGAAGAAGGAGAGCGTGGTGGGCGGTGTGCCGGCCTTCGTGTTCGTCACGCTTGCGAGGTAGTTCGCCGGGTCATCGTAGCCGTAGTTCGTGGTGAGGCCGGTGCCCGCGGGCAGCGCCGCCGCCCGCGAGCTACACCAGCGGATACTGACCGCCGCCGTTGCGCAAGGAAAGGAAGGGGTGGAGCGGGGGACGGGTCTCGAACCCGCAACATCCAGCTTGGAAGGCTAGCGCTCTACCAATTGAGCTACCCCCGCCCGGAGGTCTCACCTGCCGTGGAGTATAGCGAAGCGCAGCCACGGTCTCGGACACCACGGAGCGTCGCCGCAGGCGTTACCGCGCGGGCGTCGTCGCGGCGGCGGGCGTCGGCGTGGCCGGCTGCAGCGCCTGCGCGATCGCGTCCGGCAGGCGCAGCCAGTGGTCGGCCGCCCAGCCGGAGAAGCCGGTGCCCGCGATCTTCCACCACGTGAAGTTGTCCGCCTGCTTCGGCCCGTCCTGGATGATCGCCTTGACGCCCAGGGCCTCGCAGGCGAGCTGCTTGCCCGTCAGCGTCGGCTGATCGCGCACCCTCAGACAGTCGCCCTTCGCGAGCCCCACGATGACCACCTCGTCGCCGATCTGCAGCGGCCAGGGGATGCCCGGCACCGCGCCCTGGCTCAGGTCAACGTTCGTCACCGACAGCACCTTCCATGTGCCGTCCTTCTGCTTCTCCACCATCGCCAGCGCCGTCGGGTCGGAGAACGTCGGGCCCAGGCTGTACGCCCGCCGTGTGCCGCGCACGCCGGCGATGCGTACGCACAGCTTGCCGATGTCGATGCCGGGCTTCGCGAGGTTGCAGTCGCCGATGAAGTCGACGTTGCGGTTGGCGTGTACCCACTCGGCGATCACGTCGACGGCCCCCGGAACCGTCGGCGTCGGCGTGGGCGCCGGCTTGCTCGGTCCGCTGGAGCAGGCGGCGAGCGTCGCGGCGAGCGACAAGACGGTGGCGAGTACGAGCAAGCGCGGACGCATCAGGAACCCTCCCTGTTACCCGGACGCGGTGTCCGGCCCCTCGCCCTGCATCGATGCATAGCGCGCCATGAAGTCGTCGTGCACACGACGGCCGCCGGCGGCGAATGCCCGGCTGCCGATCCGCAGCGGTGCGCCCGAGCTGTCGGATGCGGCGCCGCCGGCTTCGCGCACCAGAAGGATACCAGCGGCGATGTCCCACGGGTACACGTTCGTGTGCGTGAACAAGTCAAGCCGCCCGGCCGCGGCGTAGGCGATGCCGAGCGCGGCGCTGCCGAGGATGCGGATCGTCTGCACACGCGGGAAGATCCGCCGCATCAGCGCGATCTGCGCCGAGCCCAGCGCGTCGTCGTACCCCAGGTCCATGCCGACCACGGCCGACGCCACGTCCGCGCGCGTTGAAGCGGCGACCGGCGCCTCGTTCATGAACGCGCCGCCACCGGCGACGGCCCAGATGCGCTCGTCGTGCAGCGCGTCGTACGTCACACCGGCGACCGGCTCGCCGTCCCGGCACAGGGCGACGTTCGTGCACCAGAACGGGATGCCGAGGGAGTAGTTCTTCGTCCCGTCGATCGGGTCGATTACCCACGTCCAGCCGGTCGATGCGTCGGTATCAGCGGCCGTCTCTTCGGACAGGACCTTGTGGTGCGGGTACTCGGCGGCGAGCATCGCCTTGATCCGCATCTCCACCTCGACGTCCGTCTCCGTGACGACGTTGCCGCGGCCCTTGACGTCGATGGTGTGCGCGCCGCGAAAGCGTGCCAGCGCGAGCGCGCCGCCCGTCTCCGCACACGCGCGCGCGACATCGATCGCAGTCCTGCCGCTCGCCGACGCTGGCAGATCGGGCGGGCTACTCACGATTCACAACTCGCTTCTCACCACTAATTCCGTCCCACCGCCGGCGCGCGATTCGCGAGATCAGGCAGCCACGATGCCAACAGCTCCTCCACCTCGTCGGCCGATTGCGCCAGCGTGTGATCCGCCTCCGCGTACAGCACGAGCCGCTTCGGCTCGACCGCCCGCGCGTAGATGTCCTCGCTCGCCGCGTGGGCGAGGATGCCGTCG
>JADEYI010001650.1_pt1 | contig 15054 bp, 11 predicted proteins | sample 8542331 | NCBI WGS metagenome assembly JADEYI01 (sample SAMN16510988, study PRJNA670497) | mine drainage metagenome | isolation source: biofilm near Copperflume 1 | place: Germany: Marsberg coppermine Kilianstollen | collected 2018-02 | reverse complement strand
TTGCGCGCGTACTTTCGCGCTTTTCGGAGTGTCCATCAAACCGGGGCAAATCCAACGGCAGTTCCGCGGCCGTGCCGAAACGGGCGACCACCTCATCGTAGACCGTAATCTCTTGTTCGCTGCGGCCGAATCGGCCAAGCGCGATCCCCTTGTTGAGCAGCGCAGTTGCCACCCTGGCGCGGGCTTCCGCACCGCTGCCGAGATCGGTTCTTTCGGCAATTGCCGAAAAGAAAAATATCGCCTGCTCGAAGTTGCCCAGGAAGAAGTTCGCTTCGGCGATCACAGCCTGTGCGCGCGCCGAGTCACGCGGCGACACGCTCATCGACAAGGCCTTGCTCCCGCAGAACAGCGCGCCCGGATAATCCGGAGGCTCGCTGCCCATCTGCCGCGACGCCTCTCCAATCCAGTAGTCGAACCCCGGCTCGGCGGGTCCCGGCGTCGAGGGCGGCGCACCGGCCCCGGCAGTATCTGACATAATCGAGACCGACTCCTGCGCGGAAGAATCACCGGTCGCGGGAACATGCTCCCGCTTCCACGCTGCAAGCTGCCTCTCCAGCAAGTCGTCGAACTCGGCTGCGTCCTTGAACGGCTTGAACAGGTGCGTCCTGTCCGCCTCGACGCGACGCTTGAACGCGAGTACCCTCTTCAGTTGCTCGCCGGGATCGGCCAACTGGCCCGGATCAACCATTTTGAAGAACAACGCGATATTGCGGAGTTTGAGTTCCCTGTGCAGTTGCGTCGCCAGCGCCCACTCCTCTTCCGTGCCCGCTATATTTTCCCGTGGGCCTTCCCCAGCGATCGTGCAGAACGAAGACCGCATAGTCACATTGCTTAAGGTCTTCGTTGATGAGCTCTTGCGGCCGTCCCACGCCGCTTAGCGTGTCCTCCCAGGCGACGGCGCGGAAGACGACGCCATCCTCCTCGCCGTGAACATTCGAGAAGCGTTCGAGCCTGTCGCTGAAGCACTTCCGTTCCTTGTCCAAGCCGCCGGGCGAGCCAATGAAGATGCGGTATTGGATGATTGTTCTCGGCATTGCTGACAGGGCCACGATTGGGGAGCAGATCGGTGGCCGAGTCCCAAAGGAACTTCATGTCGGCCCGATTCCCAGATGGGAAGCCCAGTTCAGGCCTCGAATTACTCTATAAACTGTCGAGTGGCAAGATTGCATGCCGTTGGGCCAGCATCGAGCATGGAGACCCACTAAAACTCGGCACACTCGGCGTGTTCTGAAGCCGACGCCGCAGAGTTTGGCAGTGAGGCCGGCGCGCAATCATCGCGGCACCGGGTGCTAACCTACGCGGACTCGTACACGCGGTCGGCGGCGGCGATCGCGGCGCCACGGCGCACCTCGTGACCCATCGATGCGATTATCGACTCGATCGCGGCCAGCAGCGCCGAGACATATTGACGCCGCGAGGACTCGCCCAGCAGCCCGATACGCCAAACCTTGCCGCGAAACGGACCCAGCCCACCCGCAATCTCGATGTTGTAGCGGGTCAGCAGCTCGCGCCGCACGGCCGCCTCGTCGATTCCGGCCAACGTCTTCGCCACCGCCAACTGTGGTAATCGATGGCCTTCCTGCGCCGCGGGTTCGAGTCCGAGCGCGGCGAGACCGGCGTTCAAGGCCGCGCCATTGTCGCGATGGCGCTTAAAGCGCGCCTCCAATCCTTCGTCGTGCAAGACACGCAGTGCTTCGTACAACGCATAAATCATCGTGATAGGCGCGGTATGATGATAGACTCGCTCGTTGCCCCAGTACTGCTCGATCATCGAAACGTCGAAATACCATGAGCGGCACTTCTGCTTGCGTGACCGGATCAGATCGCGGGCGGCCTGACTGAAGGTGACCGGCGCGAGGCCCGGCGGCGCGCTGATACCCTTCTGGGTGCAGCTATAACAAACGTCAACCTGCCACTTGTCGATCTCGACCGGCACGCATCCGAGCGAGGTCACCGCGTCAAGCACCAGCATCGCGCCGTGATCGTGCGCGATCCGCGAAATCTCCTCGACCGGTTGCCACGCGCCGGTCGAGGTCTCCGCGTGTACGATCGCCACCAGCTTCGTTTTTTTGCTTTGCTTCAGCGCTTCGGCGATTTTCGAGGGCTCAATAATCTCGCCCCACGGCGCTTCGATCCGATTGACCGCCGCGCCCATCCGCTCCGCGCAATCCGCCAGCCGTCCGCCGAACACGCCGTTAACCCCAACGATCGCTTTGTCGCCCGGCTCGATCAGGTTGGCGATCGCGGTTTCCATCCCCGCCGATCCGGTGCCTGAAACCGGGAAGGTCAGATCGTTAGCGGTCTGGAACAGGTCGCGCAGGAGTTTTTTCACCCCTTCCATAATCGCGATGAAATCAGGATCGAGGTGTCCCACCACCGGCGCGACCATCGCGCGCATCACCCGCGGATGCACCATCGAGGGGCCGGGACCGAGCAGGAGGCGCGGCGACGGATTCAGTTCGGGCAGATTTGCCAATGCAGTTTTCTCCTTTTCGAATACCGGCGAAACCGCTTTCGCGAGGCGACGTATCGATCCTCGGAGGGCGCACGGAAGCTTATCGATCTAATTATGCCGCTGCGGGCGGAATTCACAAACCTGGACTGCACAAACTCAAATTCACAAACCGAAAACGCTGGCGGCGCTGGTATTTCGATCGTGCTAAAGTGTGCGGCCTGATGGCCATCAACGGCACCGTTGCGACTTCAATCGACGCCCGCCTCTCCGCTGAGTTGCGGGAGATAGTCGGCGACGCCGCGCTGATCTGGCGCGCGAGCGAGCTTAAGGTCTACGAGTGCGACGGCTGGACGATCGAAAAAACCATGCCGGACCTGCTCGTGATGCCGCGCACCACCGCCGAGGTCAGCGCGGTGCTCAAGGCGCTGTATAAACGGGGGCTGCCGTTCGTACCACGCGGTGCGGGCACCGGACTTTCGGGCGGCGCATTGCCGATCAAGGCCCCGGTGATGATCTGCACCTCGCGCATGAACAAGATTCTTTCGATCGATACCGCCAATCGCCGGGTCGAAGTCGAAAGCGGCGTGGTCAATCTCCATGTCAGCAATGCGGTCAAGGCGGACGGTTACTTTTACGCGCCCGATCCGTCGTCGCAGATGGCCTGTACGATCGGCGGCAACGTGGCCGAGAATTCCGGTGGACCGCATACGCTGAAATATGGCGTCACCACCAATCACGTGCTCGGTCTCGAGCTGGTGCTGCCCGACGGCGAGATTGTCGAGCTGGGCGGTCCGGTCGAGGAGCGCTTTGGCTACGACCTGGTGGGCGCGCTGATCGGCACCGAGGGCACCGCCGGAATCGTCACGCGCGCCACTCTGCGGCTGCTGCGCACGCCTGAGAATTGCCAGACGATGCTGGCGATTTTCCCCAGTATCGAGAGCGCCACCCGCGCGGTCTCGGCTACGATTGCCGCCGGCATCATTCCCGGCGCGATCGAAATGATGGACCGGCTGATAATCCGTGCGGTCGAGGCGGCCTTTCATCTTGGATTGCCCGACGATGCGGAAGCGGTGCTGATTATCGAACTCGACGGACTCACCGCGGGTATGAACGCGCGGCTCGCATGCGTGGCCGAACTGGTGCGCGGATGCGGCGCGCGCGAAATTCGTATCGCGCGGGATGACGCCGAGCGCGCCGACATCTGGAAGGCGCGCAAGCGAGCCTTTGGCGCGGTCGGCCGGCTCGCGCCGAATTATGCCACCCAGGATGGCGTGGTGCCGCGCACGCGGCTGCCCGACATCCTGCGCACGATCGCGGCGGTTTCGGAACGCTATCGCGTGCGTATCGGCAACGTGTTCCACGCCGGCGACGGCAATATTCATCCGATTATTCTCTACGATGAACGCGATGCCGACGAAGTACAGCGCGCGATCGAGGCCGGCCGCGAAATTCTAAAGGCCTGCGTGCAACTGGGCGGCAGCCTCAGCGGCGAGCACGGAATCGGCGCGGAAAAGATAAATGAGATGCCGTTGCTGTTCTCGCCCGACGATCTGGCCGTGATGGCGGGGCTGCGGCGGGTGTTCGATCCGGACCAACGATCGAATCCGAATAAAATTATTCCCACACCCGGCGCCTGCGTCGAGGTGACGACGCCACATCGGCAGGCGGCGCTGTAGCGATGCCTCCGGCGCACGAAACCGACCGCCGCGATCCGGCCTTGCGCGTTGCCAGTGAACTTGGCGCACAGGTAAGCGCCGAGCGGCTGCGAACTCCCGAAGGTCTCGAAGCCCTGGCGGCGGATTTGATCGTCGAACCGATCAACGCCGATGAGCTTTCCAATATCGTATTCAAGTGCGAGGCCGACGGTATCCAGCTCGCTCCGATAGGTGCGGCGCGGAGCCTGTCGCAAATGCGCAAGCGCCCGGTGACGCTGGGCGTGTCGCTCGCCCGCATGGCGCGGATAATCGCCTACGAACCCGACGACATGACGATCACGGCTGAAGCCGGTGTCACGCTGGGCGCGCTGAATCAGCAGATGCTACCGCACCGGCAGCATCTGCCGCTCGATCCCGCCGACCCCGGATCGATTACGCTGGGATCGTTGATCGGCGCGGCCAAGGCTGGTCCGCTGCGGCTTTCAGAAGGGACTCCGCGCGACCTGCTGATTGGGGTCAGGTTTGTCGGCCATGGTGGACGGGTTGTCCACGGCGGCGGACAGGTGGTCAAAAACGTCGCCGGCTATGACCTGATGAAGGTGATGACCGGATCGTACGGGACGCTCGGGATTGTGTTCGAGGCAACCTTCAAGGTGCGACCGATCCCGGAGCGATGTACGATCGCGCGGCTGACGTATAACAACCCGTCTTCGGCGTTCGAGGCGGCCGCGCGGCTGCATAATGGATTGCCGCTGGTCCATCTTGAGGTGGTCAGCCCCGCGGTGGCGCGAACGCTGGGACTCGCGCAAGATCACTTCGCCCTGGCCGCGGGTTTCTGCGGTAATCGTGAGGAGATCGAGTATCAGACGGCGCAAATCCGCGAGCTGGCGGACAGTATCGATTGCGAAATCGTGCAACTCGCGAGCGCGCTGCGCATCTATCGACGCCTGCGCGATTTCAGTTTCACGCCGCCGGGAATCGCCGCGCAGATCGCCACGCCGCCAGCCTCATTGATGCGATGCCTGCAGGATTGCGGGGTCGAGTTCCGCGCTCATGCGGGTTCCGGCGTTGCCCAGATTTTCCATCCCGGCGAACCCAACCTCGAAGAGGCCCGCGCGATAGTCGAACGATGGCGCAAAATTGCCACCGATGCGCGAGGGCATCTGCGCGCGATCTTCGCGCCGGCTTCGATGCGCGACTCTCTCGATCGGTTCGGCGCGCCGAGCGCAGGCGTGCTCCAGTTGAGCCGCCGGCTCAAGACCGCCTTCGATCCGGCCGGCATCTTTAATCCCGATTGTTTCGTTGGAGGGCTGTGATGGCCGCGCCCGCCTCAGTAACAATTCCCGCGCCGCCGGATAAAAGGCTCGAAACTGCTCCGCCGTCGGCCAAGACGCAGCCGGTGCGCGACATTGTCAATTACGAACTGCTGTTCGATTGTGTGCATTGCGGACTATGCCTCGAATCCTGCCCGACGTATGCGCTGACGCGGCGCGAGATGGATTCGCCGCGCGGGCGTATTTATCTGATGAAGGCGCTGGCCGAGGGCACGCTGGAGCTCGACGACACTGCCGTCCGCCATCTGGACCTTTGCCTTGGATGCCGCGGATGCGAAACCGCCTGCCCCTCCGGCGTTCACTACGGACGGCTAATCGAACGCGCGACAGATTACGTCGAAAAGAATTACCGGCGCAGCTTCGGCGAGCGTCTCAAGCGGCGGCTAATCAGTGCGACTTTTCCCTATCCGCGCCGAATGCGATGGGCGGTCGCACCGCTGCGCATAGCCGAGCGGCTGCATCTGCGAGGCCTCGTGCGCTCGCTGATGCCCCAGCGGCTGGTGGCGTGGATGGATTTGGTTCCGCGCCGGGACGAAGCGGTCGCCTCCGATTCGTGGACCCAATGGAAAGCGAGCGCCGACGGTCCGATCGCGGTGGTGCATCATGGATGCGTCGCGCAGGTGCTGGCCGATTCGGAAAATCGCAACAGTGAGCATGCGCTGCGCGCGGCGGGGTTCCGCGTGATCGAACTGCGTGACACCGTATGCTGCGGCGCGCTCGATCTGCATTCGGGAAATCGTGATCGCGCGATCGAATTCGCGCGGCGTAACGTACGCGCGTTCAAGGCCAGCGGCGCCGAGGTGATTTTGTCGGCGGCCGCTGGATGCGCCGCCACGATTGCCGAATATGGCGAGCTGTTGAAGCATGACGCAGGTTTCGCGGCCGACGCCCGCGAAATCTCGGCGCGGGTCCGCGATCTCAGCACCTTACTGGTGCAGGCGGAGGTGCCGGTCGGACACCAGATGCCTTGCGTCGTCACCTACCACGATTCATGTCATCTGGCGCACGGACTTGGCGTGCGGGAGGCGCCGCGAAAACTGCTTAAATCTATCCCCGGCGTGACTTTCGTCGAACTGACCGAGTCCGATTTATGCTGCGGGTCGGCCGGCTCCTACAACCTGACGGAACCCGCGATGGCTCGTGACCTGGTAAATCGCAAGGTCGATAATATTGCCGCCACCGGCGCCGATTACGTGGTGCTCGGCAATCTCGGCTGTGAGCTGCAGATCGCCGCCGAACTGCGCCGCCGTGGATCCAAAACCCGCGCGATCCATCTGGCCGACTTCATCGCCTTGGCCAACCGATAAAACTCACGACGGGCGGCGGGGTCACGGGCAGGGCGCGCCGTTGCAGGCGTTCCCACCCATCGCGTAGCCGCCGCTTACAGGTGTGCCCGTACTGTTGATCACGTTGGTCGAGTACCCGGTGCTCGACTGCATTGCGATTCCCACGCCGGTATTGCCGCTTACCTCATTGTTGATGACCACCGAGTTCGCGCCCGCGGTAATCCCATTGCCAGCGTTGTTGTCGCTCACGTTGCCCCGAATCACACCCGACCCGTCGATGCCGTCACCGGTGATCGATGAAGTAACTGAATTATCGTCGATCAGAGAGGATACGCCGGTCTCGATACCATAGCCGCAACCGGTTACGTGCGTCGTCTCGACAGTGCTGTTAGCACCTATCAGTATCCCACCGCCGCCCATACCGGCGAGGTTCAAGTTGCGAATCGTAATTTGGGCTTTCCCCGGCCCATTGATTCCGATTCCGGCGGCGCCATTTTTCCCCGTGATCGAATAACCGCGGAAATCGATCGTGACATTCGGACCGGTGATGTTGATGGCGTTTTTTTTCCCGCCGTTAACAACAATGTTTTTGCCCGCGTAATAGCTCCCGCGACTGAGGACGTACAATGCGGTCCCTCCGGAGCTGCCGGCGGCGCTCTCGAGCGGCATCGGCGATCCGGCTACTGCGGGCGCGGCTATAGCCAATATCGCGGCCACAACCATCGAAATACGTGCGACGGACGCAGGCATTGAATAGGACAGCAATTTCATGGATTCCCCTCCCGGCTCGCATGATGCGACAAGTTGGCCGAATACGCCAGCAGGCGGCCGACAGAGTCATTCCCAGTGCTGCCGGGCGCTTTTGCGCATCTGGTATCACCGAAGGCTTCAACCGCCGGCCTGAAAGGACGCCAAGGCGCTGCTCAACCAATAAAACGCATAGCCGGTGCGGTCTGTTCCGCGCGGAGAGTCAACTCAATTGCGGCTCCCCCTGCCAGATGTTAGTGAATTCACCTGATGACATCAGAGATTCCCAGCGTCCCGATCAGAATTAAACGGCTCAAGCCGCAGGCCTCGATCCCGCAATATCATAGCGATCTGGCGGCAGGACTCGACCTAGTGGCCCTGCTCCATAGTTCGATGACGCTTGAGCCGCTGGGCCGGGCGGCGATTCCGACCGGGCTCGCGATCGAAATACCGGTAGGCTACGAGGGCCAGGTTCGCCCGCGCAGCGGACGGGCGCTGCGCGAAGGGTTGGCGCTAATCAACTCGCCGGGGACGATCGACGCCGACTATCGCGGCGAAATTCAGGTGCTGGTGATAAATCTCGGCACCGAACCGTTAGTGATTAAAAACGGTGATCGGATCGCCCAACTGGTTATCGCTCCAGTTGCCCGCGCCGAACTGATAGAAGTTGAGGTGCTGGAGGAGACTGGCCGCGGTCGCGGCGGCTTCGGCCATACCGGACGCTAAATCAGCCGGTCTTCCCGCGATTTCCATCGCCATGACGACAAAAGACGACGCTGACCTGATGCTGACTGCGGTCAGCCCGATCGACGGCCGCTATCGCGCACGCACCCGCGCGCTGGAGCGCTATTTCAGCGAGTTCGCCCTGATTCGATTCCGGGCGCGGGTCGAAATCGAGTGGTATCTGTCGCTGGCGGAAAATCCCCGGTTCGACGCCTTCGCCCCGCTCGCCTCCGCCCGAGTCCAAAAGTTGCGCCGTATTTACGAAGATTTTTCGCTCGCCGATGGCCGCCGGATCAAAGAAATCGAGGCCGAAACCAATCACGACGTCAAGGCGGTCGAATATTTTCTCAAGGAGAAACTGGCCGCGATCGATCCGGAACTGCCCGGCGAGATGATGCATTTCGCCTGCACCTCCGAGGACATCAGCAATCTGGCCTGGGCGCTGATGCTCAAGGAGTTCGCGACCGACGAGCTAACCCCGAAGCTCGGACGGCTGCTGAACACGATCGCCGCCATGGCGCATCGCTACAAGTTGGTCCCGATGGTCGCACGCACGCACGGTCAGGCGGCCTCGCCCACCACGATGGGCAAGGAGCTGGCGGTTTTCGCGGCCCGGCTCATGCGGCAGATCGACCATCTCGGGCGGCAGCAATACCTCGGCAAGTTTAACGGCGCGGTCGGCAACTTCAATGCCCATCAGGCGGCCTGCCCCGAACTGGACTGGATCGCCCATTCGCAAGATTTTGTTGAGCGCCTTGGCCTGGTCTGGAACCCGCTGACCACCCAGATCGAGAGTCACGACTTTATCGCCGAACTGTTCGACATGATGGTCAGAATCGACACCATTCTGCTCGATTTCGCGCGCGACATGTGGGGCTATATCTCGCTGGGCTATTTTCGCCAGCAACCGGTCAAGGGCGAGGTCGGATCGTCGACCATGCCGCATAAGGTAAATCCGATTGACTTCGAAAACGCCGAGGGCAACCTGGGGCTGGCGACGGCGCTGTTTCAGCATTTGGCGACCAAGCTCCCGATCTCGCGCTGGCAACGGGATCTGAGCGACTCGACCGCGTTTCGATCGTTCGGCACCGCCTTCGGCCATCTGACGATTGCGCTGGATTCGCTCGCCCGCGGCCTTTCCCGGGTCGAATTGGATCAGGGCCGGATGGCCGCTGGGCTTGACGATCCGCAGGCTTTTGAAGTGCTCGCCGAAGCGATCCAAACCCTCATGCGGCGTCATGGCGTGCCGAATTCCTACGAACAGTTGAAGGAATTGACCCGGGGCCGGATTATCGACCGCGCGGCGATCGAAAAATTTGTCGCCGGGCTGCCGCTCGAGGCGGCCGCGCGCGAGCGGCTGACCCGACTCACACCGCGCGGCTATATTGGTCTGGCGGCGGAACTGGTCGATCGTTTCTGTCCCGTTGCGGATACCGGCAAAGATGTGAACAATCGCAGGCGGCCCGGATGAAACTGTCCGCGGCGCATGTCACAATAAAGTCATACAACATTATCGGTGAGGTCCTCGATGGCAACTGTCCCGCAAAAGCTTGAACAGTTTTACGAAGGCAAGGCGAAGAAGCTTTATGCTACCTCCGACCCGGATTTGGTGATCGCCTATTTCAAAGACGATGCGACCGCCTTCAACGCCAAAAAGCGCGGCACTATCGAAGATAAGGGCATCGTCAACAACCGCATGTCCGAGCTGTTCTTCACCCTGCTCGAACGCAACGGCGTGCCGACTCATTTCGTCACACGGCTCGATGACCGCGAGATGCTGTGCAAACGCCTCGACATCATTCCGGTCGAGCTGGTGGTGCGCAACGTCGTGGCGGGTTCGATGGCCAAGCGGCTGGGCCGCGAGGAAGGCGAATCGCTCAAGCGTCCGGTGATCGAGTATTACTATAAGTCCGATCCGCTCGACGATCCCTTAATCAATGCCGAGCATGCGCTGGTGTTCGGATGGGCCACACCGTCCGAGCTGCGAACTATTGATACGCTCGCATTGAAGGTCAATGACGTGCTGAGCCGGTTCCTCGATGAGCGGGGAATTCTGCTGGTGGACTTCAAGCTGGAATTCGGACGCCATCACGATCAGGTGCTGCTCGGCGATGAGATATGCCCGGATACCTGCCGCTTCTGGGACAAGGCCACCCGCGAAAAACTCGACAAGGATCGTTTCCGCCGCGATCTTGGCAACGTCGAAGAGGCCTACCAGGAGATGCTGCGCCGAGTCGAGCAATGAACGAGTTTGAAGCAATTCCAGAGTGGCGTCCGGAATTTAGTTACCAAGCAAATACTCGTGCGCGAATAAAATTAGGAGGCAAATGGGGGATCCTCGTCTGCGTTAGCGCAGGTACCAGTAGTAAAAAGTTTCCGTTCCCCGATTCGCATGGGCATAAAACTGGCACCAAGTATCAAAATCCGTTGAGCATTCCCGATGGGAATTGTATCTGGCGACTGGAAGTTCCGCTGAGAGATTGAGGTCCATTTGCAGGTTAAAGTTTTCATCACGCCGCGCAAGGGCATCCTCGATCCGCAGGGACGGGCGGTCGAGCAGGCGCTCAAGACGCTCGGTTTCAACCAGATTGCCGATGTACGCGTCGGCCGCTACATCGTGCTGGAGGTGGCGGGCGCTTCGGCGGCTGGCGTGCGTGAGGCGGCCAAAAAGATGTGCGAGCAGTTGCTCGCCAATCCGCTGATCGAAGACTACCGTTTCGAGGTCGGCGCCGAATGAAATGGGGCGTCGTTTCCTTTCCCGGCTCGCTCGACGATCGAGATACGCTTTACGCCCTGCGCGAGGTGATGGGCCAGGATGCAATCCCATTGTGGCACAAGGACGAGAGCCTCGGCGGCGCGCGTTGTATCGTGTTGCCGGGCGGCTTCAGTTATGGCGATTACCTGCGCTGTGGCGCGATCGCACGCTGCTCGCCGATCATGCGCAGCGTGGTGCGGTTCGCCAACGACGGTGGCCTCGTGATGGGTATCTGCAACGGCTTTCAAATTCTGTGCGAGGCGCATCTGCTGCCCGGCGCACTGACCCGTAATCGATCGCTGTCGTTTATCTGCGAGCAAGTGACGGTGCGGGTTGCAAACGCGCACACCGCGTTTACCCGATCCGCGCGCAAGGGTGCGCTGCTGCGGTTGCCGATCAAGCATGGCGAGGGACTTTACACCGCGTTCGACGACGAACTGAGCGCGATCGAAGAACGCGGGCAGGTGCTGCTGCGCTATGTCGCGCCGGATGGTTCGGCTCGGGATGAGGCGAATCCGAACGGCTCGATAAATGCGATCGCGGGGGTAGCGAACGAGCGTTTCAACGTCTTCGGCCTGATGCCGCATCCGGAACATGCGATCGAACCGCGGCTTGGCGGCGACGACGGGCTGGCAATTTTCCGTTCGATAATCGAGAGCGCGGCGTGAATTCCGATCCGGTTTCATTGCCGGGGGAACCAGCCGTCGATCTCAACCTGGGGATCGCTCACGGCCTCACTCCCGAAGAGTTCGACCACATTAAAAAAATCCTTGGCCGCATCCCGACCTACACTGAGCTAGGCGTGTTCTCGGTGATGTGGTCGGAGCACTGCTCGTACAAATCGTCACGGCGTCATCTGAAAATGATGCCGTCGCGCGGCCCGCGCGTGGTCCAGGGACCGGGCGAGAACGCTGGCGCAATCGATATCGGCGATGGCTGGCTGGCGGTATTCAAAATCGAAAGCCATAACCATCCTTCGTTCGTCGAACCCTACCAGGGCGCAGCCACCGGCGTCGGCGGCATTTTGCGTGACATCTTCACGATGGGCGCGCGCCCGATCGCGAACATGGACTCGCTCAAGTTCGGATCGTTCGATCATCCGCGCACAAAATATCTGCTGGCGAGCGTGGTGGGCGGAATCGGCGGCTACGGCAACTGCGTCGGGGTGCCGACGGTGGCCGGCGAGACCATGTTCGATCCGGCCTACAACGGCAACATATTGGTGAACGCATTCTGCCTCGGACTGGTGCGCCGCGAGGACCTGCTGAGCGCGCGCGCCAGCGGCGTCGGCAATCCGGTGCTGTATGTCGGATCGGCGACCGGCCGCGACGGTATCCATGGCGCGAGTCTGCTCGCCTCGGCCGAGTTCGACGCCGAAAGCGAATCGAAACGGCCGACGGTGCAGGTCGGCGATCCGTTTACCGAGAAGCTGTTGATCGAAGCCTGCCTCGAAGCGGCGCGGACCGGCGCGATCGTCGCAATTCAGGACATGGGCGCGGCCGGCCTCACCTCGTCATCGAGCGAGATGGCCGGGCGCGGCGGACTGGGTATCGAGCTCGACCTCGATCGCGTGCCCCTGCGCGAGGCCGGTCTGACGCCATACGAAATCCTGCTCTCCGAGTCGCAAGAACGGATGCTGATCGTCGCCGATCGCGGACGGGTCGATGAGCTTCAGCGGGTATTCGCCAAATGGGATCTGCACGCGGTCGAAATCGGCCGGATCACGGACGATCAAAATTGGCGCATCAGATTTGGCGGCCGTATAGTCGCCGACATTCCGATCGCACCGCTGAGCGACGATGCGCCGATGTACGATCGGCCGGCCGCGCCGCCCGCCGATCCACAGCCAATTGAGTCGTCCCATCCAAAACCGCCGCCGCCATCGCGGGCCGGCGACGCGCTGCGAACTCTGCTCGCCAGTCCCAATATCGCGTCGAAGCGATGGATCTTTCGCCAGTATGACTCGATCGTGCAGAGCAACACGGTGGCCGGTCCGGGCGGCGACGCGGCCGTGCTGAGAATCAAGGGCGTCCGGCGCGGACTGGCGCTGACGGTCGATTCGAATCCACGGGCCTGCGCGATCGATCCTTACCTCGGCGCGGTGGCCACCGTATGCGAAGCTGCGATCAACGTCGCCTGCGCCGGGGCGCGCCCGGTGGGCATCACCAACTGCCTGAACTATGGCAATCCCGAACGGCCCGAAATCATGTGGCAATTTATCCGTGGCGTCGAGGGCATCCGCGACGCCGCGATCGCGTTCGCGGCGCCGGTCGTCAGCGGCAACGTCAGCTTCTACAACGAGACCGAGGGCCGTGCGATTCCACCCACACCGACAATCGCGATGGTTGGCCTGCTCGAGGATTTCACCGCCGCGGTGACGCATTTCTTCACGCATGCGGGCGATCAGGTATTAGTCGTGCGAACCAATTCACCGCGGCTCGCGGGCAGCGAATATGCGGCTCAGTTCAGATGCGATGACCGTGGCCTGGATTCGCGCGGCTTGGGCTCGATCGATCTGAGTTACGAACGGGCGCTGGCGGAAATGCTGGTTGATGCGGCGCAAGCCGGCTTGATAAGATCGGCTCACGACGTTTCCGGCGGAGGCTTGGCCGTGGCCCTGACCGAAGCGTGTTTCAACCCCGGCGGTGCGCTGGGCGCCGAATTCAGTTTGCCATCGGAATTCGAGACGGCAGTCGAGCTTTTTGGCGAAGGGCGCTCGACTATCGTACTGTCGGCGGCAGCGGAAAATATCGGTCAGCTTAGGCAACTGATTGGTGCAGCCGGACTCAAGATAGTTGCAAGCGGGCGGGTGACTGAGCTGCCGCGCTTGAAGATTGGCTCCGTGATCGACGAAGACGTACTCGCGCTTCGCGAGATCTATGAACGGGCCTTGCCCGGAAGGATTGGCGAACCATGACGCTGGAAGTTGAGCTTTCCGCCGAGGAGGCGAAACTCGACGCTTTCCATGAGGAGTGCGGCGTCTTCGGCGTATATGGCCATCCGGAGGCCGCCAATCTCACTTATCTTGGCCTCTATGCGTTGCAGCATCGGGGACAGGAATCGGCCGGTATCGTTTCGTCCAATGGCAAGGCGCTGACTTCGCATCGCGGGATGGGACTGGTCGCCGATGTCTTTCAGGCCGAGGTTATCCAGCGGCTGGAGGGCACCAGCGCGATCGGCCACAATCGCTATTCGACTACCGGCTCAACCACGCTTCGAAATTGCCAGCCGTTGATGGTGGAGTATGCGCATGGCGGACTGGCGCTGGCGCACAATGGCAACCTGGTCAATTTCGAGCAATTGCGGCGCGAACTCGAGCAGAGCGGATCGATCTTTCAGTCTTCGTCCGACAGCGAAATCATCATTCACCTGATCGCCAATTCACGGGCGGCCACGCTGCCCGAACGGGTGGCCGAGGCGCTGGGCCAGGTGCGCGGGGCTTATTCGCTGGTGCTGCTGACGGAGAAGAACCTGATCGCGGTGCGCGACCCGCATGGCTTCCGGCCGCTGACACTCGGGAAACTCGAAGGCGCCACGATCGTGGCGTCGGAGACCTGCGCTCTGGACCTGGTGCGGGCGGAGTACATTCGCGAAATCGAACCGGGCGAAATGATCATCGCGGGCGAAGAAGGCATCACTTCGATACGCCTGTTTCCACCGCTGCCGGCCAAACGCTGCATTTTTGAATACGTATATTTTTCGCGGCCCGACAGCCTGTTGTTTGGACGCAACGTGTACCAGGTCCGCAAGCAGCAGGGACGCGCGCTGGCGCGCGAGTGCCCGGCGATTGCCGATATCGTGGTGCCGGTTCCCGATTCCGGCAATGCCGCGGCGCTGGGTTACTCGGAAGAGTCCGGGCTGCCGTTCGAGATGGCGCTGGTGCGCAGCCATTACGTGGGCCGCACGTTTATCGAGCCGCGTCAGTCGATCCGGCACTTCGGCGTGAAGATTAAGTTCAATCCGGTGGCCGAGATGCTGCGCGGCAAGCGGATCGTGCTAGTCGAGGATTCTTTGGTGCGCGGCACCACCTTGCGCAAGGTGATTCCGATGCTGCGGCAGGCGGGCGCGCGCGAGGTCCACATGCGAATCGCGGCGCCGC
>JADEYI010001648.1_pt1 | contig 15066 bp, 15 predicted proteins | sample 8542331 | NCBI WGS metagenome assembly JADEYI01 (sample SAMN16510988, study PRJNA670497) | mine drainage metagenome | isolation source: biofilm near Copperflume 1 | place: Germany: Marsberg coppermine Kilianstollen | collected 2018-02 | reverse complement strand
CCTACGCCAACCCGATGCCCTACCAGGCCGCGCGCGAGATGGAAGTCGAGCTCGCCATTGCGCTCAGGGAAGAGGGGTATGGCGTGTGGCAGGGATGAGACCGCGGCCCCGGCGCGCGGCGCTTAGAGCAGCTCGCGAAACTGTTCCACGGACAGGCCGGCATCGCGGGCAATGCCGCCCATCGTGAATGCGTTAACGGGGTTGTGCCGGGGGATGGTCAAGATACGCTGACCATTGCTCATGACGATGTGCTTTCCCTGACGCACCACCCGGAAACCGGCTTTTTCCAGCGCGCGTACGGCGTCGAGGCGACTGACGCCAGGGATCTTGGGCAAGGTTCAGACGGCTACTTCAATTTCGCGAATGTCCTCGCCCCGAAGCTGCTCGTCGACGACTGACAGGTACTCGCGAATCGCGTCTTTGATATTTTCCAGCGCCTCGCGCTCCGTGGTGCCCTGCGACCAGCAGCCCGGCAGACCCGGCACGGACACGCTGTAGCCTTCTTTCGACTTGTGCAGTGCGATCCGGTATTTCATAGGCACCTCCGAGGTCGATTATATGACTCCCGCTTGCGTACGCTAACGTCTTGCGCAACGGGGCGTCGCGCGTTTCAGGCGGTCTTCGGCCACACTTCACCGCGTAGGGTCACGCCGAGCTGCGCGGCGATCTTCGCCAGGTTCTTCTCCACCTTGCCGGGCTTCGCCCATTTGCCCACCTGCTGAATGAGCCCGCTCAGGAGCGAGGCCGGCGCCTCCTCGATGAGCGCAATGAAGTGCGCTTCCTTGTCCGGGGTCGGCTTTCCCGACAACAGTGCGTGCACCAGCTCGCCGGGCGTCAGCGTCTGCTTGAAGCTCACGCTCGCGTTGGTGCAGGCCATGCCGACGAAATCCGGCTGCCTAGCCTTTGCGTTGATCGGTTCGACGACGAGCCCCATGTCCAGCTTCTCCAGGATGGCCTCGGCCTTTTTCACGCCGAGGTCCGGAAACAATCCGTTCTCGAGGCGGTTGAGCGTATTTCGCGACAGACCGGCGGCCTCCGCCAGGCGGGCCTGGGTCCAGCCTCGCGCGATCCGGCCCCTGCGGATCGCTTGGCCAAGCTCTTGAATCAGCATTTCCATCCACTATAAAGCACAATATATTGTGCATTATAGGGATCGCCCGGATGAATTCAAGCGTGCGAAATTCTCAGGCTAATACGCTTGCAGCGTAAAGAGATTAAAGTAAGCGGGCGCTCACACAAAAATCAGGAAAGAGGGTCGGAGTCGGTCTATTCGCCGCGCTGCCGCCCATCCCTCGCCGCGCCCCTTTAAACGGCCTCCACGGTGGTCGCGTTCGCGATCCCGCTGCTCTCGCACATGGAAAAACGGGCCAGGCTCCAATTCTGGCCAGGGTAGCGGCTCGCCCTGCGAGATCCCGTACCGTCTCGTGCCCTGACCCCGCCGCCGCGCACACGGACATATTCCATCTCACGTGCGCGGCAACCGAAATTCCCGGATCTCGCCCGGTCGGACGGTTGCCGCGAAGCCGGCGATGGCATCAACCACGGTGCGCAAGCGCGGCCAACTGGTGGTGGGCAACACCAGGATTCCAAGCTTGCGCCCCTTCATATTCTGCTGGCTGCCCAGATTGCGGTCCGTGGTGACGAGGAGGTCGAACTGCGCTTCTGCCTTCGCCAGCAGCTCGCCGTTGCGCAACGTGGACCAGCCTCTTTCGTAGGCGGTCTCAACGTCGTGGCCGGGAAGGTGTTCCCTCAGGGGAGCCGGCGTGCCCTGGTCGAACAGGATGCGCACGCGGCAGAGCGCGTCAGGCGGGCTGCAGGCTGCGTGCCGCGTGCTCGAGGACCGCTTCGGCGTCGGCGCGCGCAACGCCCGGGAACCATTCGAGGAACTGGTCCAGCGTCGCGCCGCCCTCCAGGTTCTCGAACAGCGCGCTCACGGGCACGCGCGTGCCTCGGAACACCCAGGCGCCGCTCAGCCGTTCCGGGTCGCGTTCGACAGCCTGGCAAGTGGTCCAATCGAGCATGCGGCAATTCTACTCCCGCAGAAAAGGGGCCAGGCTCGATCTATTCCGCCGGCAGCCCTACACCGCTTCCACGATGGTCGCGTTCGCGATGCCGCCGCCCTCGCACATCGTCTGCAGCCCGAAGCGCTTGCCGCGCGCGCGCAGCGCGTGGATCAGCGTCGCCATCAGCTTCGCCCCGCTCGCGCCGAGCGGGTGGCCGAGCGCGATCGCCCCGCCGTTGACGTTGAGCTTCGCCGGGTCCGCGCCGGTGCCCTTCAGCCAGGCGAGCGGCACCGAGGCGAAGGCCTCGTTCACCTCGAACAGGTCGATGTCGCCAATCTTCATCCCGGCGCGCTCGAGCGCCTTCTTGGTCGCCGGGATCGGCTCTTCCAGCATGATCACCGGGTCGCCCGCGGTGAGCGCGAGCGCGTGGATGCGCGCGAGCGGCTTCAGGCCGTGCGCCTTCAGCGCGCGCTCGCTCACCACCAGCATGCCGGAGGCGCCGTCGCAGATCTGGCTCGCGTTGGCGGCGCTGACCCTGCCGCCTTCGCGCAGCAGCTTCACCGCGCCGATCGACTCGGGCGAGGCGTCGTAGCGGATGCCTTCGTCGGTCTCGTGCATCGCCTTGCGCCCCTCGGCGTCCTGCACCTCGAGCGGCACGATCTCGCGCTTGAACGCGCCCGCCTTGGTCGCCGCGGCCGCCCGCCGGTGGCTCTCGAGCGCGAGAGCGTCGAGCTGCGCGCGCGAGAGGTCGTACTTCTCCGCCATCATCTCCGCGCCGATGAACTGGCTGAACCCGGAAACGCCGAAGCGCTCCTGGATCCGCTTCGACCACGGCCCGACGCCGATCCCCTGCTTCGTCGGCAGCGCGGCGGAGGTCCCCATCGGCACCCGCGTCATGCTCTCCACCCCGGCCGCGATCACCACGTCCTGCGTGCCCGACATCACCGCCTGCGCGGCGAACTGAATCGCCTGCTGCGACGAGCCGCACTGCCGGTCGATCGACACCGCCGGCACGCTGTTCGGGAGCTTCGATGCCAGCACCGCGTTGCGCCCGATGTGCAGGCTCTGCTCGCCCACCTGCCCGACGCAGCCCATGATCACGTCCTCGATCGCCGCCGGGTCGATCCCGGTGCGCTCGACCAGCGCATTCAGCACCTCGCCCGCCATGTCCGCCGGATGCCATCCGGCCAGCCGCCCGCCCTTCCGCCCGCCGGCGGTGCGCACTGCCTCAACGATATAAGCCTCTGCCATAGCCGCTCCTTTCGTTCGAGCGGGTAGATTACGCCGAACCTTCCCGAGCCGGAGAACGATCTCAGGGGAAATCGGGGTCAGAGTCGATTTACAGTCTAGGGACGGTCCGCGGACTCGAGTGCACGCGTGACAAGGCCGACGCACTCATCGAAGCTGCGTCGGTAGTCGAGGGTCTCTAACAGTTCAAATTCCTGTCGCAGTACCGATTCGGCCGATCCGATGCGTCGCAGAATGACCTCCCGCCTATCGCGCATTATCGGAGCGATCGGCCGGAGTGCCTGCGGCTCCTTTTCCACGAGCAGGGCGAAATCGAAGATGTCGCGCGCCTTGAATTCCTTGCCTCGGTGCCAGAGCTTTTTGGCCAGGATCTCGGCCGAAGTCTCGACCGCGATATCGCGGTCGAGGATCATCTCGGTGATCGTCGGGTCTTGCGTAAGCGGCGCGGAGGCGACGAAATCTATTTCGCCCTCGGCAAATCGTAACTTCAGGAATCGTGCATCTTCAGTGTAGTCACCGGTCATCTTTTCCGCGTCTGAATTCAGGCGAGGGGTGAGATGCCCGAGGTACTGGGGGTCCGAGATGAAGATATCGATATCTTTGCTCAAGCGATGGTGGTGGCGGCGCATAAGCACCGTTCCGCCGCCGAAGCTCCAATCGTCGAGAGGTGGTGCAGACTTTGCGACCGAGTCGATCAGCTCTAGCGCTCGCGCAAAGAGCGTTTGCCAGATTTTCAGCGGGTCGTCAGCCATTGCTCTGTCGGACGGGAAGATTCCACCGCCTGAGCGAGTCTGTCGAGATTGCGTTGCAGCTTGCCGGGGCTAGACCACCGAGCGGCCTCATCGGCCAGGCCTCTGAGCAGCGGCAATGGCGCTTCATCGAAGAGTGTCCTCAAATGGACCCTCTTTCCTCTTGGCACTCTGCCGGTGAGAAGGGCGCGAATCAGTTCTTCCTCCCCCAACGGCGTCCTCAGGCTGACGCCTGCGGTCGTGCAGGCCATGCGCACGTAATCGGGCCTGCGCGGCCGCACCCCCTGCTCGAGAGCCAGATTGAGCCCGAGCTGATCCGCCACGGCCAGCACCTTACGCAGGCCAAGGTCGCTTACCAGGCCGCTTTCCAGGCGATTGAGCGTCTCGCGGGAAATGCCCGCCGCGCGCGCGAGCTGGGCCTGGGTGAGCTCGCGCGCGAGCCTTGCCCTACGCAACTCCCGCCCAAGCTCCTCGATTCGCATCCCATACTCTGATGTTAGATATACGTCACATTAAAGAATCACCAGACCCAAGTCAAAGGGCAAATAAGGCACTATTCCTGCTATTTCCTATAAATAGTAACTATAGTACTCTATCCGTCTCCGGAGCCAGGGGATTGATATGAGGACAATCGAGGTCGACTTCGACGTCTACAAAGCCATCACGCTGCGCCGCCCGTCGGAAGAGGTGTCGGAGAACGATGTCCTGCGCCAGATTCTCGGTCTACCTGCGAAGAAAGGCCCTGCGGTTGCGGGTGGCGCTCCAGCGCCGGGGGACTGGGTCACAAAGGGCGTTCGTTTCCAGACCGGAACCGAGTTCCGTGCCAGCTACAAGGGGCAGACCTATCTCGCGCGGGTCGAGAGCGGAGCGCTGGTATTGAACGGCAAGCGCTACGACTCGCCGTCGTCGGCCGCGGTATCGATCACCGGCAATCCGGTCAACGGCTGGACGTTCTGGGAATGTCGCGTACCTGGCCAAGCCGGTTGGAAGACGATCAAGTCCCTGCGCAAGGCCGGCTGACGCGGATGGAATATGCGCGACCCTGGAAGCTCGTTACCCTCGCGCTCGGCATCGCCCTGCTGATCGCCGGATCGTTCTACTACCAGGCTCCCGACTGGGACGTTCCGATCAGCCTCATCATGGCGATCCTGGCCTATTTGACCGCGCCGTGGAGCCTGCGCGTCATCCTCGAGCGCCGCTGGCGGCAGTGGCCGGCGATGCTGTTCGCGACCTGGTTCACGGTCGACGGCTGCTACTGGATCTACTGGCACTTCAAGAACCCGATCGCGCTGGAGCTGATGCGCGAAGCGAATTTTCCTGCGTCGCTCGCGCTGTACGGACTCTGCGGCGCCATATGGCTCTATCGTGGCAGCCTGAAGGAACTTCGGGCCGAGATTGCCGCCCGCTTGCGAGGAGAAGAGCGATGACCGAGCGCCGCCGCAGCTTCTACGGCTGGGGCTTCGAGAACGAGCCGCTCCCGCCCGGGGAACTCGAATGGTTCGAAAGCGCTTGGGCCGACCTGCTCGGCATCGACGGCTTCGACCCCGCCCCGATGCCGCGCGAAGACGAGATCACCCTGCGCGCCCCGCGCGTCAACCCGCCCGCGAGCCTGAAATCGGTCTGCACAACCGACCACCACGCGCGCCTCGCGCACAGCTACGGCCGCTCGACGATCGATCTGTCGAAGATGATCCACCGGCGCGACTTCTCCAATCCGCCGGACGTGGTCGCCACCCCGCAGACCGAGCTCGACATCGTCAATCTGCTCGACTGGTGCGGCGCGCACGGCATCGCCGCGATCCCCTTCGGCGGCGGCTCGAGCGTGGTCGGCGGCGTCAACCCGCCCGCGGACGCGAAGGCCGTGCTGACCATTGATCTCTCGCACTTCGACCGCGTGCTCGAGATCGACAAGACTTCGCAAGCCGCGCGCGTGCAGGCGGGCGTGCTCGGCCCCAGCCTCGAGCGGCAACTGAAAGCCTCGGGCCTCACGCTGCGCTTTTTCCTGCAGGCCTGGGAGTTTTCGTCGCTGGGCGGCTGGATCGCCACCCGCGCCGCCGGCCACTACGCCACCGTCTACAGCCAGATCGACGACCACGTCGAAGCGCTGCGCGTGGTCACCCCCGCGGGCACGCTCGAATCGCGCCGCCTGCCCGCCTCGGGCGCGGGCCCGAGCCCGGATCGGATGTTCATCGGCTCCGAGGGCTCCCCGGGGCGTCATCACCGAAGCCTGGATCCGCCTTCACCGCCGCCCCACCTTCCGCCAGGCCACCACCGTCGGCTTCAAGGACTGGGAGCAGGCGGTCGAAGCCGTGCGAGCGCTCTCGCAGTCCGGCCTGTATCCTGCCAACGCGCGCCTGATCGAGGCCGACGAGGCCCGCTTCACCGAGGCGGGCGACGGCCGCCGCCATGTCCTGGTACTTGGCTTCGAAGGCGCCGACCACCCGCTCGATGCCTGGATGAAGCGCGCGCTCGAGCTGTGCGCCGACCACGGCGGCGAATGGGACGCCAAAGCGCTGGCCGACCCCGAATCGCAAAAGAGCGGCGCCGCCGGCAACTGGCGCGACAAATTCCTGCGCGGCCCCTACCTGCGCGAGCACGCCATCGCGCGCGGCGTCATGCGCGACACCGTCGAGACCGCGATCCCCTGGAGCGGCTTCCTCGCCCTCGAACGCAATGTGAAAGCCGCCACCCTCGCCGCCATCCGCGAAGCGACCGGCCGCGAAGGCTCCTGCACCGTGCGCTTCACCCACCTCTACCCCGACGGCCCGGCGCCGTACTTCACCTGGCACGCCTACGGCGACAAGGCCAAACTCCCCGAGCAGTTCTGGGCCATCAAGTCCGCCGCCTCGCAGGCCATGATCGACGCCGGCGGCACCATCACCCACCACCACGCCCTCGGGCGCGATCACCGCAGCTGGTACGACCAGCAGCGGCCGGGGCTCTTTGCCGAGGCGTTCAAGGGCGCTAAGAAGCGGCTCGATCCGCGGTCGGTGATGAACCCGGGCGTAATTGTCGACAATTAACGCGCATCGGGCGTGCGCCTTAAACCTGATACGGCTCGTCCCAGTACAAGGGTTTGCGCGGGAGTTTCGGTTTGTACCGGACGACCTTGCTGTCCATCCGCGCCGCTACGGACGGGTGGATCAGATCGGCCGCCGCCACGGTGCGGGCCTCCTCGCCGAATGTCTTCCAGATCCCCTCGTAGGATTGGTGCATCGGCCCATCGGGCCGAGGATCCAGATCGTAGAAATCCTTCTCCTTGAAGTCCAGCCCATGTTCGAGGCCGCGCAGGACCATCCACTGCAGCGTGATGTCGGATAGCCCGGTTGCCGCGTAGCCGCCGCCGACGTCGGCGTGGACCCCGGCAAACCAGACCTGGATCACGCGCGGGTCGGTGTCCCATCTCAGGACCGGGAAGACCTTGCGCTTCTCGTCGATCGCCATGGCGTGATAGCCGGCGACCACGTTGTGGCTCAACTCGTTGTCATGGTAGTCGGCATCGTTGGTGGCCTTGACCGTATCCCACACGCCCACCATCTCGACCATGATGTCGAAGAAGCGCTTGCTGCGTTTCAGATTGGGCGGGCTGTCGAAATCGCGCGTTTTGTACATCTCCAGGCCGAGTTCCGTATCCTCGACCTTGGCCGGAATGCCGCTGTGCGCGATGAGCCCGCTCAGTCGCCGCGCCGCGTACGCTCCGCGACTGAAGCCCAGCAGGAATACCTTGTTTTCTTCGCGCTTCCAGTCCGAATCGGAAAAGCGCTGGCAGAGGAAGCGGTAAGCGCCGAGGACCTTCTCGTCGAGGCCGAAACCATAGATGCCGCCGCGGACCGCCTCCCACATGCCCGTGCCCACGCCTTCTTCGTAGTGAATTCTTTGCCCGCGCTTCAGCAGTGAAATGAATTTGGCGACGTTGGTCGGCGCGGCTTTGCCCGCGTCGAGCTGAGCCGGGTCATTCCAGGTGCCATCCAGCCCGACGATGAGGTTTCGCACCGCTGCCTCCGCCACCTGTCCTCCTCAGTTCGTCGTGCGCTTCCTGAGTTTCAGCGACGGACCTTGATCATCGCCCGGGTCTTCGCGTGGCACGCACCACCATTCCACGGACTGCGGAACGTACAACCCGAGCGTCGCCACCGACGCCAGAACGAACAGCGCGTTCTGGTGGACCTTGATGCGGTAAAGCTCGCGATTCTTATCGCATTTGGCGACGTTCCGCGCGCTCCAGCTGAATCCCCAGAACGAACCTTGAACCGTCTCTTCCACCTTCTGTGCGCCGGGCCCCTTGTCAATGTCGCCGGAGCCCTCGATCAGGAAAGTCGTGCAGCCGGCCGCGCTGCCCAGCAGGATGACGAGAATGAATGCGCAAGCCGATCGCTTCGACATGGCCCCTCCATTCGCCTGCATGTATTTAGGGCAACAATAGCGAAAAACGGGGGCAGCGTCGATCTTCAGACGGCCTCGACGATGGTCGCGTTCGCGATGCCGCCGCCCTCGCACATCGTCTGCAGCCCCCAGCGCTTGCCTCTCGCGTGCAGCGCGTTGATCAGCGTCGCCATCAGCTTCGCCCCGGTCGCGCCGAGCGGGTGGCCGAGCGCGATCGCGCCGCCGTTGACGTTGAGCTTCGCCGGATCGGCGCCGATCCCTTTCAGCCAGGCGAGCGGCACCGAGGCGAAGGCCTCGTTCACCTCGAACAGGTCGATGTCGCCAATCTTCATCCCGGCGCGCTCGAGCGCCTTCTTGGTCGCCGGGATCGGCTCTTCCAGCATGATCACCGGGTCGCCCGCGGTGAGCGCGAGCGTGTGAATGCGCGCGCGCGGCTTCAAGCCGAACGTCTTCAGCGCGCGCTCGCTCACCACCAGCGCGGCCGAGGCCCCGTCGCAGATCTGGCTCGCGTTGGCAGCGCTCACCCGCCCGCCCTCGCGCAAGAGCTTCACCGCGCCGATCGACTCGAGCGAGGCGTCGTAGCGGATGCCTTCGTCGGCGTCGTGCATCATCGTCTCGCCGTCGACCTCCACCTCGAGCGGCACGATCTCGTGCCGAAAGGCGCCCGCCTTGGTCGCCGCCGCCGCCCGCTTGTGGCTCTGGAGCGCGAAGGCGTCGAGCACCTCGCGCGACAGGCCGTACTTCTCCGCCATCGTCTCCGCGCCGACGAACTGGCTGAAACTCGAGACCCCGAACTTCTCCTGGATCCGCTTCGACCACGGCCCGACGCCGATCCCCTGCTTCGTCGGCAGCGCGGCGGAGGTCCCCATCGGCACCCGCGTCATGCTCTCCACCCCGGCCGCGATCACCACGTCCTGCGTGCCCGACATCACCGCCTGCGCGGCGAACTGAATCGCCTGCTGCGACGAGCCGCACTGCCGGTCGATCGACACCGCCGGCACGCTGTTCGGGAGCTTCGATGCCAGCACCGCGTTGCGCCCGATGTGCAGGCTCTGCTCGCCCACCTGCCCGACGCAGCCCATGATCACGTCCTCGATCGCCGCCGGGTCGATCCCGGTGCGCTCGACCAGCGCATTCAGCACCTCGCCCGCCATGTCCGCCGGATGCCATCCGGCCAGCCGCCCGCCCTTCCGCCCGCCGGCGGTGCGCACTGCCTCAACGATATAAGCCTCTGCCATAGCCGCTCCTTTCGTTCGAGCGGGTAGATTACGCCGAACCTTCCCGAGCCGGAGAACGATCTCAGGGGAAATCGGGGTCAGAGTCGATTTACAGTCTAGGGACGGTCCGCGGACTCGAGTGCACGCGTGACAAGGCCGACGCACTCATCGAAGCTGCGTCGGTAGTCGAGGGTCTCTAACAGTTCAAATTCCTGTCGCAGTACCGATTCGGCCGATCCGATGCGTCGCAGAATGACCTCCCGCCTATCGCGCATTATCGGAGCGATCGGCCGGAGTGCCTGCGGCTCCTTTTCCACGAGCAGGGCGAAATCGAAGATGTCGCGCGCCTTGAATTCCTTGCCTCGGTGCCAGAGCTTTTTGGCCAGGATCTCGGCCGAAGTCTCGACCGCGATATCGCGGTCGAGGATCATCTCGGTGATCGTCGGGTCTTGCGTAAGCGGCGCGGAGGCGACGAAATCTATTTCGCCCTCGGCAAATCGTAACTTCAGGAATCGTGCATCTTCAGTGTAGTCACCGGTCATCTTTTCCGCGTCTGAATTCAGGCGAGGGGTGAGATGCCCGAGGTACTGGGGGTCCGAGATGAAGATATCGATATCTTTGCTCAAGCGATGGTGGTGGCGGCGCATAAGCACCGTTCCGCCGCCGAAGCTCCAATCGTCGAGAGGTGGTGCAGACTTTGCGACCGAGTCGATCAGCTCTAGCGCTCGCGCAAAGAGCGTTTGCCAGATTTTCAGCGGGTCGTCAGCCATTGCTCTGTCGGACGGGAAGATTCCACCGCCTGAGCGAGTCTGTCGAGATTGCGTTGCAGCTTGCCGGGGCTAGACCACCGAGCGGCCTCATCGGCCAGGCCTCTGAGCAGCGGCAATGGCGCTTCATCGAAGAGTGTCCTCAAATGGACCCTCTTTCCTCTTGGCACTCTGCCGGTGAGAAGGGCGCGAATCAGTTCTTCCTCCCCCAACGGCGTCCTCAGGCTGACGCCTGCGGTCGTGCAGGCCATGCGCACGTAATCGGGCCTGCGCGGCCGCACCCCCTGCTCGAGAGCCAGATTGAGCCCGAGCTGATCCGCCACGGCCAGCACCTTACGCAGGCCAAGGTCGCTTACCAGGCCGCTTTCCAGGCGATTGAGCGTCTCGCGGGAAATGCCCGCCGCGCGCGCGAGCTGGGCCTGGGTGAGCTCGCGCGCGAGCCTTGCCCTACGCAACTCCCGCCCAAGCTCCTCGATTCGCATCCCATACTCTGATGTTAGATATACGTCACATTAAAGAATCACCAGACCCAAGTCAAAGGGCAAATAAGGCACTATTCCTGCTATTTCCTATAAATAGTAACTATAGTACTCTATCCGTCTCCGGAGCCAGGGGATTGATATGAGGACAATCGAGGTCGACTTCGACGTCTACAAAGCCATCACGCTGCGCCGCCCGTCGGAAGAGGTGTCGGAGAACGATGTCCTGCGCCAGATTCTCGGTCTACCTGCGAAGAAAGGCCCTGCGGTTGCGGGTGGCGCTCCAGCGCCGGGGGACTGGGTCACAAAGGGCGTTCGTTTCCAGACCGGAACCGAGTTCCGTGCCAGCTACAAGGGGCAGACCTATCTCGCGCGGGTCGAGAGCGGAGCGCTGGTATTGAACGGCAAGCGCTACGACTCGCCGTCGTCGGCCGCGGTATCGATCACCGGCAATCCGGTCAACGGCTGGACGTTCTGGGAATGTCGCGTACCTGGCCAAGCCGGTTGGAAGACGATCAAGTCCCTGCGCAAGGCCGGCTGACGCGGATGGAATATGCGCGACCCTGGAAGCTCGTTACCCTCGCGCTCGGCATCGCCCTGCTGATCGCCGGATCGTTCTACTACCAGGCTCCCGACTGGGACGTTCCGATCAGCCTCATCATGGCGATCCTGGCCTATTTGACCGCGCCGTGGAGCCTGCGCGTCATCCTCGAGCGCCGCTGGCGGCAGTGGCCGGCGATGCTGTTCGCGACCTGGTTCACGGTCGACGGCTGCTACTGGATCTACTGGCACTTCAAGAACCCGATCGCGCTGGAGCTGATGCGCGAAGCGAATTTTCCTGCGTCGCTCGCGCTGTACGGACTCTGCGGCGCCATATGGCTCTATCGTGGCAGCCTGAAGGAACTTCGGGCCGAGATTGCCGCCCGCTTGCGAGGAGAAGAGCGATGACCGAGCGCCGCCGCAGCTTCTACGGCTGGGGCTTCGAGAACGAGCCGCTCCCGCCCGGGGAACTCGAATGGTTCGAAAGCGCTTGGGCCGACCTGCTCGGCATCGACGGCTTCGACCCCGCCCCGATGCCGCGCGAAGACGAGATCACCCTGCGCGCCCCGCGCGTCAACCCGCCCGCGAGCCTGAAATCGGTCTGCACAACCGACCACCACGCGCGCCTCGCGCACAGCTACGGCCGCTCGACGATCGATCTGTCGAAGATGATCCACCGGCGCGACTTCTCCAATCCGCCGGACGTGGTCGCCACCCCGCAGACCGAGCTCGACATCGTCAATCTGCTCGACTGGTGCGGCGCGCACGGCATCGCCGCGATCCCCTTCGGCGGCGGCTCGAGCGTGGTCGGCGGCGTCAACCCGCCCGCGGACGCGAAGGCCGTGCTGACCATTGATCTCTCGCACTTCGACCGCGTGCTCGAGATCGACAAGACTTCGCAAGCCGCGCGCGTGCAGGCGGGCGTGCTCGGCCCCAGCCTCGAGCGGCAACTGAAAGCCTCGGGCCTCACGCTGCGCTTTTTCCTGCAGGCCTGGGAGTTTTCGTCGCTGGGCGGCTGGATCGCCACCCGCGCCGCCGGCCACTACGCCACCGTCTACAGCCAGATCGACGACCACGTCGAAGCGCTGCGCGTGGTCACCCCCGCGGGCACGCTCGAATCGCGCCGCCTGCCCGCCTCGGGCGCGGGCCCGAGCCCGGATCGGATGTTCATCGGCTCCGAGGGCTCCCCGGGGCGTCATCACCGAAGCCTGGATCCGCCTTCACCGCCGCCCCACCTTCCGCCAGGCCACCACCGTCGGCTTCAAGGACTGGGAGCAGGCGGTCGAAGCCGTGCGAGCGCTCTCGCAGTCCGGCCTGTATCCTGCCAACGCGCGCCTGATCGAGGCCGACGAGGCCCGCTTCACCGAGGCGGGCGACGGCCGCCGCCATGTCCTGGTACTTGGCTTCGAAGGCGCCGACCACCCGCTCGATGCCTGGATGAAGCGCGCGCTCGAGCTGTGCGCCGACCACGGCGGCGAATGGGACGCCAAAGCGCTGGCCGACCCCGAATCGCAAAAGAGCGGCGCCGCCGGCAACTGGCGCGACAAATTCCTGCGCGGCCCCTACCTGCGCGAGCACGCCATCGCGCGCGGCGTCATGCGCGACACCGTCGAGACCGCGATCCCCTGGAGCGGCTTCCTCGCCCTCGAACGCAATGTGAAAGCCGCCACCCTCGCCGCCATCCGCGAAGCGACCGGCCGCGAAGGCTCCTGCACCGTGCGCTTCACCCACCTCTACCCCGACGGCCCGGCGCCGTACTTCACCTGGCACGCCTACGGCGACAAGGCCAAACTCCCCGAGCAGTTCTGGGCCATCAAGTCCGCCGCCTCGCAGGCCATGATCGACGCCGGCGGCACCATCACCCACCACCACGCCCTCGGGCGCGATCACCGCAGCTGGTACGACCAGCAGCGGCCGGGGCTCTTTGCCGAGGCGTTCAAGGGCGCTAAGAAGCGGCTCGATCCGCGGTCGGTGATGAACCCGGGCGTAATTGTCGACAATTAACGCGCATCGGGCGTGCGCCTTAAACCTGATACGGCTCGTCCCAGTACAAGGGTTTGCGCGGGAGTTTCGGTTTGTACCGGACGACCTTGCTGTCCATCCGCGCCGCTACGGACGGGTGGATCAGATCGGCCGCCGCCACGGTGCGGGCCTCCTCGCCGAATGTCTTCCAGATCCCCTCGTAGGATTGGTGCATCGGCCCATCGGGCCGAGGATCCAGATCGTAGAAATCCTTCTCCTTGAAGTCCAGCCCATGTTCGAGGCCGCGCAGGACCATCCACTGCAGCGTGATGTCGGATAGCCCGGTTGCCGCGTAGCCGCCGCCGACGTCGGCGTGGACCCCGGCAAACCAGACCTGGATCACGCGCGGGTCGGTGTCCCATCTCAGGACCGGGAAGACCTTGCGCTTCTCGTCGATCGCCATGGCGTGATAGCCGGCGACCACGTTGTGGCTCAACTCGTTGTCATGGTAGTCGGCATCGTTGGTGGCCTTGACCGTATCCCACACGCCCACCATCTCGACCATGATGTCGAAGAAGCGCTTGCTGCGTTTCAGATTGGGCGGGCTGTCGAAATCGCGCGTTTTGTACATCTCCAGGCCGAGTTCCGTATCCTCGACCTTGGCCGGAATGCCGCTGTGCGCGATGAGCCCGCTCAGTCGCCGCGCCGCGTACGCTCCGCGACTGAAGCCCAGCAGGAATACCTTGTTTTCTTCGCGCTTCCAGTCCGAATCGGAAAAGCGCTGGCAGAGGAAGCGGTAAGCGCCGAGGACCTTCTCGTCGAGGCCGAAACCATAGATGCCGCCGCGGACCGCCTCCCACATGCCCGTGCCCACGCCTTCTTCGTAGTGAATTCTTTGCCCGCGCTTCAGCAGTGAAATGAATTTGGCGACGTTGGTCGGCGCGGCTTTGCCCGCGTCGAGCTGAGCCGGGTCATTCCAGGTGCCATCCAGCCCGACGATGAGGTTTCGCACCGCTGCCTCCGCCACCTGTCCTCCTCAGTTCGTCGTGCGCTTCCTGAGTTTCAGCGACGGACCTTGATCATCGCCCGGGTCTTCGCGTGGCACGCACCACCATTCCACGGACTGCGGAACGTACAACCCGAGCGTCGCCACCGACGCCAGAACGAACAGCGCGTTCTGGTGGACCTTGATGCGGTAAAGCTCGCGATTCTTATCGCATTTGGCGACGTTCCGCGCGCTCCAGCTGAATCCCCAGAACGAACCTTGAACCGTCTCTTCCACCTTCTGTGCGCCGGGCCCCTTGTCAATGTCGCCGGAGCCCTCGATCAGGAAAGTCGTGCAGCCGGCCGCGCTGCCCAGCAGGATGACGAGAATGAATGCGCAAGCCGATCGCTTCGACATGGCCCCTCCATTCGCCTGCATGTATTTAGGGCAACAATAGCGAAAAACGGGGGCAGCGTCGATCTTCAGACGGCCTCGACGATGGTCGCGTTCGCGATGCCGCCGCCCTCGCACATCGTCTGCAGCCCCCAGCGCTTGCCTCTCGCGTGCAGCGCGTTGATCAGCGTCGCCATCAGCTTCGCCCCGGTCGCGCCGAGCGGGTGGCCGAGCGCGATCGCGCCGCCGTTGACGTTGAGCTTCGCCGGATCGGCGCCGATCCCTTTCAGCCAGGCGAGCGGCACCGAGGCGAAGGCCTCGTTCACCTCGAACAGGTCGA
>JADEYI010001647.1_pt1 | contig 15072 bp, 13 predicted proteins | sample 8542331 | NCBI WGS metagenome assembly JADEYI01 (sample SAMN16510988, study PRJNA670497) | mine drainage metagenome | isolation source: biofilm near Copperflume 1 | place: Germany: Marsberg coppermine Kilianstollen | collected 2018-02 | reverse complement strand
TTAATTTGAATTCTATAAAATTAATGCTTCCTGTGTAATTTTGAAATACACCCAAACTGGCTATGCTCAAAATAAAACTGCCAAATGATTATTTTAAACGCGCCAAGACCTTTGAACACATCGGCCCTGAGTTATATGCCTTCGATATTACCACTAAACTGGAAAGGATTATCGCACCCACACTGATTATCTATGGCGATCAGGAGCCAGCGGTTAAAATTTCCGCACCAGTCTATAAAAATAAAATACCAAATTCCCGACTGATAGTTATTGAGAATTGCGGCCATTTCCCGTTCATCGAACAACCAGAAACGTTTAATCACTATGTTGAATCATTTTGGAAAGAGGTTGAAGCCAACTGATTTAAAACCTACAAATCGAAAAAAGGGTCAGTCAAATTATTAATGAATTTGATGGATAGGAAGAAGCGATATTAGCGATCTTTTGAGATTATTTTGCAATTCCTTGCAATTCAAAATTGTCAAACACTACGGTTTGATTAGCCAAAACTCGAACGCCAAACATTTTACCATACTCACTGTCGATCGGGAATTTGTCAACCAAATGTTCATTGATGAAATAGTGAATGTCATTACCTGTCTTTTCAATTCGAAGGACATTAGCGGCATTCCCCTTATTGATGAAAGAAGAAGCCGTCCAGGGCTTAAGGGTGATCCATTGACTCTTGAATTTTATAATCTCATAATACCCGCTATTTGAGATATTGAAAAGATTGAATGACTCCAGAGAACTATTGGAGCAGTATTCTAGCCCGAATCCGTTGTTGCCAGCACCTTCAATCCACGTTGCCGACACCGAGCAACTGAAATCCTTATTTAGGTCTAATTTTTCTAAGATCCTCCAAGCCCTATAATTTAATTGATCAGAAATCCCCGTTATTTTTAGTTGGCCAGAAGTGATGGTCATTTCATGATCTGCAGTCGAAAATAGAGGCCAACTATTCCGGTTGTCCGAAAAATCATCAAAGAAAAAAAAGGGCACACCATCCTTTTTAGTTTCAATTGAATCAAGTTGCTGTTGCTCCTTTGGAAGAATTTGGGCGTGAGTTTTTATGCCTGATGTCAATGCCAAGAGCAGTAATGTAATCCGGATCATATTATTTTACAAGGTAGAATAATTATTGATTTTCCTGAAGTAAAACTAAAGCGCTATTCTTGGCTCCTTCTACAATGGACCAAACTTTTATTAAAGAGCAGAACAAGGAGGGCGAAAGTCTATCGTTTTCTAAGGGGTTGATGTTCAACGATCCAAAAACGGCACCTACTTGCTATCTCTCAACGTCACCGTTCGATTAAACACTAACTTCTCTTTGGTGGAATCCGGATCCATACAAAAATAGCCCATTCTCAAAAATTGAAAATGTTCGCCAACACTGGCTTTCGCTACTTCGGGTTCGGCATATACCTGAGGCAAAACTTGCAGCGAATCCGGGTTCAGATGATTTCTGAAATCATCGTCAATGGAACTCATGTCTTCTTTCAAAAAGAGATGATCGTACAAACGAATCTCTACCGGCACCGCGTGTTGCACATTTACCCAGTGGATCACACCCTTGGCATGTAGCCCTGATTTGTCAGAGCCACTACGGCTTTCTGGGAAATAAGTGCAATGCAATTCCGTTACATTTCCTTCGGTGTCTTTGATGGCCTCCTCGCATTTTATAATGAATCCACTTTTCAACCTTACCATTTGGCCAGGCGCAAGACGGAAATATTTTTTCGGGGGGTTCTCCATAAAGTCTTCGCGCTCAATCCACAACTCACTACCGAACGGCATCTGGCGTACACCGGCATTTTCTGCTTCTGTATTGTTCTCGCTAGGCATCAATTCCGTTTCGCCCTCCGGGTAGTTGGTGATCACCACTTTCAGCGGATCAAAAACCACCATCCTACGTTGGGCAATTTTATTCAGGTGTTCACGCACACAAAACTCCAACAGGCTAATGTCGATCAGGTTGTCGCGCTTGGCCACCCCGATCTTGTCGCAAAACTCACGCAAACTTTCAGGTGTATAACCCCTGCGCCTTACACCACTGAGCGTGGGCATGCGTGGGTCGTCCCAACCGTTCACGATATTTTCCTCCACCAGTTGCAGTAGCTTACGCTTGCTCATCATGGTGTAGGTCATATTCAATCGGGCAAACTCATATTGTTTCGAAGGATAAATCTCAAGATTTTCAATGAACCAGTTGTAGAGCTCGCGATGAGGCACAAACTCCAACGTGCAGATGCTGTGCGTGATGTGCTCGATCGAGTCACTTTGGCCGTGGGCGAAGTCGTACATTGGGTAGATGCACCACGTGTTGCCTGTGCGGTGATGGTCCGCATGCTTGATGCGGTAGATCACCGGGTCGCGCATGAGCATGTTCACATGACCCATGTCGATTTTGGCGCGCAGTACTTTGCTGCCATCGGGGTGCTTCCCTTCTTTCATCTCAGTAAACAGTCGCAGATTTTCTTCGATAGAGCGGTTGCGGTATTGATTGTTTACCCCCAACTGGGTAGGCGTTCCTTTTTGACGGGCCATCTCATCGCTAGTGCTGTCGTCCACATAGGCGAGACCTTTCTTGATAAGCTTCACGGCAAATTCATAGAGCTGCGGAAAGTAATCTGAGGCATACAGTTCTTCAGCCCACTGGAAGCCCAGCCACTGCACATCTTGCTTGATGTTATCAACGTATTCGGTTTCTTCGGTCACCGGGTTGGTGTCGTCAAAGCGCAGGTTGGTTTTGCCTCCATACTTCAGCGCGAGGCCAAAGTTGAGGCAGATGCTCTTAGCGTGGCCCAAGTGCAGGTAGCCGTTGGGCTCGGGAGGAAAGCGCGTGGCAATAGTTTTGTATTTGCCCGCGGCCAAGTCCGCCTCTACAATTTCTTCAATAAAGTTTAAACTCTTTTCGTCAGCCATTGATCAGTTTTAAAAGAGCAAAAATAGAAAATTCTGGATTCCGCCTTTCAAATAGGTTCAACAGCTGTCTATAAAAACTCTGTTACCTTATATGTATTTTTTATCAGATATTTACCACACTGTTCCCCGTGGAGCATACTTAACGTTCATTAAATTGAAAATGATGACTATGAAATATCTTTTTTGCCTTTTCATTTTGCCAATTGCTTTTGTTTCATTCTCTCAGGAGAAGCCAACAGCAACTCCCGCTGATCGCACACTCCCTGCGGAATCTGCGGTGACATCCACAAGCCAAGTCACGATCAAAGGAAAAGTAGTTCCTTACAAAGCAACAGCCGGAACACAGCCTGTATGGGATAAAGATGGAAAAGTAATTGCCTCTCTTTTTTATACATACTATGAGCGTTCTGATGTATCCGATAAAAGCAAGCGCCCATTGATCTTGTCGTTTAATGGTGGGCCAGGGTCGGCCTCTGTTTGGATGCACATTGCCTATACGGGTCCCAAGTTGTTGAACATTGATGACGAGGGCTATCCCGTGCAACCTTACGGCATTCGCGAAAACCCGAATTCCATTTTGGATGTGGCCGACATTCTTTATGTTGACCCGGTAAACTGTGGCTTCTCGCGCATCTTAGATCCAAAAGCCGAGCGCTCCGTCTTCTTTGGAGTAAAAGCAGACATTACCTACTTGGCCGAGTGGCTCAATACGTTTGTGTCGCGCAACAACCGTTGGACTTCACCAAAATATTTGATTGGCGAAAGCTATGGTACTACCCGGGTTTCTGGCCTGGCACTCGAATTGCAAAATGCACAATGGATGTATTTGAATGGAGTGATTTTAGTTTCTCCCACCGAATTAGGGATTAAGCGCGATGGCCCTGTTGGTGATGCGTTGAACCTCCCTTATTTTGCTGCCGCTGCCTGGTATCAAAAAGCATTGCCTTCTGACCTTCAACAAAAAGACTTGAAGGATATGCTGCCCGAAGTGGAAACATTCACGATCAATGAATTGATTCCCGCACTTTCGCAAGGAGGATTTATTGATGACTCCAAGCGAAAACAGATAGCCGCAAAAATGTCACGCTATTCAGGGCTATCAGAAAAATCAATTTTGCAACACAACCTCTCCATACCGGTTCAGTTTTTTTGGAAAGAACTGCTTCGTGATAAAGACTTTACAATAGGCCGTTTGGATTCGCGCTATCTGGGCCTTGATAAAATGGAAGCGGGCGAAAACCCGGATTACAATTCGGAACTCACTTCCTGGCTGCATTCGTTTACCCCCGCCATTAATTATTATTTGCGCGAAGTGCTGAAATATAAGACGGACATAAAATACAATATGTTCGGACCGGTGCATCCCTGGGATAATAAAGACGACCATACTGGCGATAATCTACGACAGGCCATGGCTGAAAATCCATACATGCACCTGATGATTCAATCCGGGTACTACGATGGTGCTTGCACTTATTTTGATGCAAAGTATTCGATGTGGCAAATCGACCCGAGCGGAAAACTAAAAGACCGCATGCGTTTTGAAGGCTATCGAAGCGGGCACATGATGTATTTGCGTGCGGAAGATTTAGCAACTTCCACCGATCATATCCGCGATTTCATCAAGAAGTCAACACCAGCTCCGGGGCAACCTGCGAAGTATTAAGCAACTAAGTCATTAGCTTCGAGCACTAGAATCTAGAACCTAGAATCGAGTGGCCAGTATCGAGTACCCAGCCCTCACCACGCATCATGTGATGACGCAGTGACAAAGGCAATTCCGTTGATCAGGATCATGGGGGTGTTTGGCAACCGCGGATGATTCACTTTCTGAAAAGAGTAGGCGCCCTTTCCGTTGGTAGATGAATTGTAATATAGCCGATTACCACTTGCCCACCATGTTCCATAGTCGCTGCTTTGCAGTTCGGGCATCGAGTTTGCATTTGGTAGTGCGGACCGGTCAAGGCTAGCCTCAAAACTTCCATCGGCATTGAGGGTGATGCACGAATTGGTGAGCACATCGGCTGTGCTTCCGGTGATGTTCATAAAGCACCATTTCCCTACCAGTTCCGGTGCAATTTTTTGTTCGTTATCATTTTGAGCAAGAAGCGGAAAGTACGCCAAAGCCAAGAACACGAGTAAAGCCAATTGTGCGCAGGATCTTGAAAAGGCGGATGTGTTTTTCATGGGAGCTAATTTTTATTTGGAGTTTGAAAAGCAGTTTTGTTTTACTTGGTTGTATTTAACCTCTGCGAACCTTCGCGTTCTCTGCGGTTACTTTTTTTACCACCAAGGCCGCGAAGAAATACACGCGGAGGTTCGCAGAGAATGCAGGCTTTTCACTCATCCTGGTTTACCGACCGTTGTTTTTGTCTTAAGCATCGATTTGGCTAATTTCAAACCCTTTTTTGTAAATTTAATTTCATTTTCAAAAGATGCTCAGTTTACGCCCTTCATTTTTCAAGTTAATACTGATTGGCTCGGGGCTTTTAGCCACCTCGGCAATTTGTGCGCAAACACCTGCAGGGGAACTCAGTAAAAGTATCTATTTCGGTGGAGGAAGTTATTATATGGATGACGAACAAGCAACGATGTTATCCAATTGGTTAGATTCCATTCCTAACCTTTTCGAAAAGTATGAGATCATGCTGGTAAGCCATACCGATAACATTGGCGGAAAACGATTTAATGAGTGGCTATCAAAAATGCGCAGCCAAACTGTTCATGGGCTGTTGATCCAAAAAGACATACCGGAAAGGATGATTCACACGAAAGACTGGGGTTTTGAAAATCCGGTTTTTGAAAATGATTCTCATCTGGGGAAGATCATGAACCGAAGGGTGGATGTGGTGCTGCATCCGGTTGTGTTTTAAAAAGTTGGCAGTACTCAGGTTGCAGTAAGCAGTTTTCACAAAAACCTCTCCATTTTCGGACACTCTTTTGCAATAGCGGACGCTGCGACTGAAACAAAATCATCTTTTTAGCGTCAAATAGCATAATTTTCACTTGGCATTATTTTGGGCAATAGAACAAAACAAAAATGTATTGGTTATGCCCAACTATCTGCCTTAACCCCAATTACCATGATTAAACTTCAGGACATCGACAAGTACATTGATTCACGGTTTCAGCGCACGTTTATTTTGAAAGGCATTGATTTGGAAGTGCAACAAGGTGAGTTTGTCACCCTCATGGGCCCCAGCGGTGCGGGTAAATCTTCGCTGATGAACATCATCGGTATGCTGGACGAACCCTCGGCCGGAGAATATTACTTTTTTGACGAGCCGGTGCACAAAATGAAAGAGAAGCACAAAAGCGAGATGCACAAAAACTACATCGGCTTTATCTTTCAGGCGTACCACCTTATTGATGAATTGACGGTGTATGAAAACATAGAAACCCCGCTCTTGTATAAAGGCGTGAAAAGCGATATGCGCAAGAGTTTGGTGGCCGACATGCTCGACCGGTTTAACATGGTGGCTAAAAAGGATTTGTTTCCTGAGCAATTGAGTGGTGGCCAGCAACAGTTGGTGGGCATCGCCCGCGCTATTGTGGGTGAGCCCAAATTGTTATTGGCCGATGAGCCAACGGGAAATTTGCATTCCGACCAGGGTAAACAGATCATGGACATTTTTCAAAAATTAAATGACGAGGGCATCACCATCATTCAGGTCACGCACTCCGAAGAAAATGCGAAACGGGGCAAGCGCATTGTGCGCATTGCCGATGGCGCAATAGCAGCAGATGAAATAGTAAGATAAGTAAAATAGATATGAAAAGGTGTTTTGGAGTTGTTTTGGTTATTTGGTTGGGTATATCTTCGTACGCGCAAGAGCAACCGAAGATTCTTACTTTTGATGATGCCGTAAAAATTGGTTTAAAAAATGGCATGCTATTTAACCAACAGAAAAATAATCTGGAGTTTAGTCAGGCGCAAAAATTCCAAAGTATCGTTGCTATCGGCCCAACAGTTTCTTCAACGGCCACAACCACTCGAACGAGAGGAAATTCATTTAACTCCAATACGGGACAGGTTGTTAATGGAATAAGGGACTATGTGTCTGGAGGCTTAAACGCTCAACTCAACTTGTTCAATGGTTTTAATAGGATAAATCAAATAAGGCAATATGCCAATCAATTAGATGCGCAAGCATACTATGTAAATAGAACTGCTCAAGATTTAATAAATACGGTTGCCACACAGTATCTACAGGTTCTATTAGATAATGAATTATTAATAATTGCGAAGGAAAACCATAAAGCATTGTCAAAACAATTCAGACAGGTTAAAGAGCAGGTAAATTTAGGTGCGCGCTCACCTGTTGACGAGTACAATCAAGAGGCATTGGTGAAGGCAGCTGAATTAAAAGAAGTGCAAGCAGAGATTACTTTGAACAATGATAAATCATTATTGACCCAAACGCTCCTTATCGATCCGATGGAGGAATACGATGTTGAGAGGCCCAACTGGGATATTAATGTTATCGGAAGCGACAGTCTAAAAATTGATGAATTGGCCGACAGAGCAAAACTAAGCCGAGCCGATTATCTTAGGGCAATTAAGACTGAGAATGCCTATCGTTTTAGCACGGCAGCTGCGAAGGGTTTAACGATGCCATCCTTAACCTTGTTTGGAGCTTATGGATCAGCTTATAATTTTCAACATGGCGAAGCGGATTCTGTACTCGCTCCTGTATATAGTCCATATGTAGTAAAGGATCCAAATGCAGCATCTGGGTACTCGGTCCAAACTCAAACGACTTATCAAATAAAAGCAAATCCCGAAAAACCACTATCATTCCAACAACAATTCCAGGTCAGAAACGTTTACAAGCAAGTTGGATTTCAATTGAATATCCCAATTTTTAATGGATTGCAAAATCGGACAAACTATCTGAACCAAAAAGTGCTCTACGAAAATAGCAAGTTGACAAAGAAGAATTTAGAATACCAGATTAAAAATGACGTGATTCGGGCTGTGAGAAATTATGAAGGTGCCAAGAAAGCATTCAGAGTTAGCCTTGATCAGATTAGGGCAGCAGAACTGGCCTTACAATTTGAATTTGAACGCTTTAGCCTGGGTGTAACTAGTTTCGTTGAATATGCCAACGCCAACAAAGTACTTGTGCAGGCACAAACTGATAAAGCGCAAGCAGAATATCGCCTTCTTTTCCAAAAAGTACTTGTTGATTACGCAGTGGGCACTTTAAAACCTGAAGACTTTCAATAAATCTGTTTTTAGAATTTTTTCCTACCTTTGCAGCCCTGCTGAAACCAGCGGGGCTGTTTTTTAGCTAAAACAGAACTGTTTAACAAAATTGTTGCCGTTAAGCCCTGGCGGTACCATGTAATAGTTGGGCATATTTTAGTTATGGCAAAAGTTCAAAAAACCAGTACCAACAAAACGGAGAAGTCGGAAGCTGCTCCTAAAAAAGCCTTGGCAATAAAAGGCGCAGAGGAAGATGTGGATGTAAACACAGCGCAGGCTGAACTCGCAGAAGATGACTTGGCGGCTTTCAAGGCAGCGAAGAAAAGAGAAGAAGAAGAAGGCATCAGCCGGATGATCAAAGACGTAACCGCGCGAAAAGCGGCTACCACAAATGTTTCCCTCGAGAATTTTGATTGGGAAGCGTTCGAAAGAAAAGGTTTTGGCGAAGGGTATTCTTCCAAAACCCGCAAGGAAATGGATGAGCTTTATGGAGGCACCATTGCATCCGTAAACGAGAGTGAAGTAGTGAAAGGCACCGTGGTGGGTATCAACGATCGCGATGTGATCTTAAATATTGGGTTCAAGTCGGATGGCCTTGTGCCGTTGGCGGAATTCAAAGACATGTCCAACCTGAAAATTGGTGATGAGGTAGATCTCTTTATTGAAGAGCGCGAAAACCTGATGGGCCAATTGGTATTGTCGCGCAGAAAAGCAAAATTGGTAAAGGGCTGGGAATACGTGCAAACGGCTTTAGATAAAGATCAGATTATCGAAGGATTTGTGAAACGCAGAACCAAAGGTGGTTTGATTGTCGATGTGTTTGGCATTGAAGCATTCTTGCCCGGTTCGCAAATTGATGTGAAACCGATCCGCGACTTTGATATCTATGTAAATAAAAACATTGAGGTAAAGGTGGTGAAGATCAACTACACCAACGACAACGTAGTGGTATCCCATAAAGTACTGATCGAAAAAGACCTTGAGCAACAAAAAGCAGTGATCCTCACCAACCTTGAAAAAGGCCAGGTATTGGAAGGGGTGATCAAGAACATGACCAACTTCGGTGTATTCATCGACTTGGGTGGTGTTGATGGCTTATTGCATATCACAGATATTTCATGGGGACGTATCAACCATCCTGAAGAATTATTGAAACTAGATCAGGTGGTAAAAGTAGTAGTGCTCGACTTTGATGAAGATAAGCGCAGGATTTCATTAGGCATGAAACAACTCACGCCTCACCCTTGGGAGTCTTTGTCTGCCGACATTATTATCGGCTCTAAAGTGAAAGGCAAGATTGTAAACGTAGCCGACTACGGTGCATTCCTTGAACTTCAGCCTGGCGTTGAAGGGTTGATCCACGTTTCAGAAATGAGCTGGTCACAACATTTGCGCAACCCGCAAGACTTTATTAAAGTGGGAGATGAATTGGAAGCAGTGGTACTCACAATCGACCGCAACGAGCGGAAGATGAGCCTGGGCATCAAACAATTGACAGAAGACCCTTGGACACGTCAGGATGTGTTGGCGAAATATGCCGTAGGCACCCGTCACAAAGGCATCGTTCGCAACCTCACCAACTTTGGATTGTTCATTGAATTGGAAGAAGGGATTGATGGATTGGTTCACGTATCTGATTTAAGTTGGACGAAGAAAATCAAACATCCTTCGGAATTCACGAAGGTGGGCGATTCAATCGAAGTGCAAGTATTGGAATTGGATGCCGTAAACCGTAGACTGGCCTTGAGCCATAAACACCTGGAAGAAAATCCTTGGGATACGTTCGAGACCATCTTTACCGTGGGATCTGTGCACAAGAGTACGATCGTTGGCAAAAATGACAAGGGCGTGATGATCGAATTGCCGTACGGCATAGAAGGTTTCTGTTCGTTGAAAAATTTGGCAAAAGAAGACGACTCTAAAGCTGAAGTAGGTGAATCGTATGATTTCAAAGTACTGGAGTTCTCCAAGGAGGACAGAAGGATCACGTTGAGCTTGAAGGCGACATGGTCTACTGAAGTGGAAGAAAAGCCTGCAGCTAAAAAGAAAACAGCTCCTAAAGGAAAGACGATCGACAAGATCAACAAGGAATCGGAGAAGTCTACCTTAGGCGACTTGGAAGCGTTGAGTGCTTTGAAAGAGAAAATGTCATCCTCGAAGTCTGCTCCTAAAGGAGAATAAACTTAGAGATTGGATATTGGGCATTAAGAATTAGCACCTAAATTTGGAGCTACCTTAATGCCTGTTATCTTAAGGGTCTCGTGGCCGAGTGGCTAGGCAGAGCTCTGCAAAAGCTCCTACAGCGGTTCGAATCCGCTCGAGACCTCCAATAAAGCCCAATTTCGTTCTGATTTTGGGCTTTTTTTATTAAATGGTCAAGGCAGCGGTCAAGATAATTTGACTATTCAGGCTAATAGTTGAAGTCTAAAAGTTTTTTTGGCTCAATTTGAAGGCCTGTAGCAAGAGCTAGAATTGTGCTGGGAGTAGGGACTTATTCCGCCCTTCTCAAAACGGATCACTTGACTTCGCTCGATTTCGCACTTAAACGCCAAGGCCTCCTGAGTAATTCCTTTGACTTCTCTAAGCCGTTTTAGATTCTTGCCGAGGGTTTAATATACTTCTCGTCTCTGATTTTGCCCACCAACAGGCAAACTCGGAATAGAAAGGTTTGAGTAGTGTAGCCAATTTGCTACATTAGAAAATAAATTCGACAAGAAACCGATTTTATTGTTCTTTAAAACGTCAAAAATAATTACTTAACAGCGTCTGCATTACGTGACGAAATTTTCAGCTCAGATAGAAAGACGTCTTACAACCTGCACATCCTGGGTAACGCATTGCAAAACCAAGATAGGCAACAAGCTGAACGGGAAAGACCTCGGTTAAGGCAAGCAGCCTAAGCCAAGGAAAAAAAACAAAGTTGCTTCCCGATGAAAGTATACCCAGCCCTTGCCAAAACCAGTTATTCTTAGCGGTCGGTTTGATGAAACCCTATAAGCCCATCAAAAAAAACAGATGAAATCAGTTTCTGACTTGAAAGACTAAAAAAAATAGTGCCAAAAAATAAAATTGAGGCGTTTTCTTGCAGACCCTACATAGGGACGGAAGCATCGAAAAGGTTTTCCCAAATTCTTACACAAACAAGTCATTTCTATTACAGCCAATGGACGGAAGGACATTTGGAAAACTTGAATTCTATCAGTGCCCATTTTATCTTAGCTCATGAGTATTCTGCTTGCACCGCCCGGCCCAAATTCAAACAACAAAATATATGGAACAGCACAATCATCCCACACCAGAGAGTATTATGCAGCAGTCGGTTTTAAATCAATCTCACTTCTTCCTTTGGCGGGGCCATCCGGTGCCGCCATTGCCTACAAATATATGGAGTCTAATTCCGGATTTGTCTTGATGAATTGATCCGTGTAAAAATCGTTTTTTTTTCTCCAAAAGACTTAAATTTAACTTTGGATCTTTTAATTTCTTAATCAAGATATTAAATTTCCGGATAACTAAATCAGATCATGATTGTCTACGGCATCAAAAACTGCAACACGGTAAAATCCGCCATTGTGTGGTTGAATAATAATAACATTGAATTTGAGTTCCATGATTATAAAAAATCAGGAATTACAGCCACCAAACTTAGTGCGTGGTGTAAGCAAGTAGGGTGGGAGCTCTTGGTTAACAAGCGCGGCACTACGTGGAGGCAACTGGAGACTGCTGCTCAAAAGAAAATTAGTAATGAGAAATCAGCGATTGCTTTGATGGTCGTGAAAACGAGCGTGATTAAGCGGCCATTGATTGAAAAGAATGGTAAAGTTGTGAGGTTAGGTTTTGATGAAGACGAATATAAAAAGGTATTTAAGTAAATGCGTTCAGAAATCGGAAAGCTATTCCTCGATCTTTCTAAAATAATCTGAAACTGCAACTACCAATAACTTTGGCCCCGCGTCAAATTGAATGCTGGTCAGCTTATCTTTTCCCGTATTTTTAATGAAGTTCACTTTCCCTTTCCCGTGGTTAAGGTGGAAAAGAAAATCACCTTTTTTTAGTTTTTCGATTTCTTCTTCTGTCAAAGGGTCGCCTACATAATCAGGAAGGGGTGAAATTTTGGGTAAAAGATGTTCCTTGGGTTTTTGTCTTTCTTCCAGAATAGTTTGATCTGTCGTTTCTGTGCTGGAAGATATTGTAGTTTCGACCATGGTCTGGGCTGAAACTTGCGGAAGGCCAATAGTTAGGCGTTGGAGTAAGGCGTGCCTCTCCTTTTTGTTTTCCACTGCCTTTTTTAAAGCTTCACTCAAAATTTCAACGGCTTTTTGAACGGTGTCGATTCGAAGTGATTCATCGTATTCTATCAAGCCAAAATCACTGGTATCAAATAGGGTCAATGTTTTCATGTCTTTTACTAACGTAACCGGAAGATCGAGCGCGTGTCTTACAGCCAGTCCATAAAGACCATTTGAATTAGTTGCACTTAAGTCGCAGAGCACAATCTCACTATCAATGATTTCCTTTACCACATCGAGCGGGTCGTTATAAGTTGTACTTCCCGACCGTGATGGCCAATATCCGGCAGCACGGCAAGCTGGAACAATTACATAATCATAAACAAGATTGAAATGTCCTTGTGGATACCCACCTGGCTCGCCCGGAGGCATGATAATGAAACATCTATTTTCCATGTTGATCGAATTATCGGTCGCGGCTAATTTTCCGGAATTAAATTTAATAAAGTAATAAATACGGAGGAAGACTTATCCGGTAATTAATCTTGGCCTTTGCTGATCCGCTTGACTGCCAGGATTAAAGTTGAATAAATGAAAAAGAATTGAAAACTTCTTTGGTTCACATCGTAGGCCTTGTAGTGGGTTTCCCTGCAAGATGTTGTTTCCAAGGATTCCAATAGTGATCGAACCATCCCTTGTCAATGCCCACAGCGTGCTTATCGGGCACGTTAGCGTGAACAGCATGCAGAACCACATCTTTCCCTTTCGGTTCTAACAGGATCATGAAGATGGAATCCGGCTCTGAGGCATCCCATCCTTGTGCCCGCCAGGTCTGAACAATGAGCTTGTCTTTTATTAGCTTAAGATTTGTTCCGGAGATATAACCATGGTGCGCGGAAAACTTGGTGTTTTCTTTAGAAGAAATTGTTACTGGGCTTCCTGCAATCATTGTATGCTTCTTTGCATTCATATAAAGATCATACAGTGCTTTCGGAGTTGTCTTTTTATAGATCAACTTGTATTTCATTGTTTTAGCCATATTTTTTTGAGTTATAATTTGAATAAGAGGATTGTATTTTCGGACGATTGAAATAATTCAAGTTACGTTATTTGACTGCTTTTTCTTTTTTTGGATTTTGATGATTTTGCTTTTTTGTTGTAGTCGAGAGCCAGGCTAATCCAATAATCAAAATCCTTTTTACCTTTCATTCCGGTTTCGTCAATCATCACCCAACCTTTCATTGGCTTCATAGTAAAATCCATGGTTCTACACCCGGTTTTTTCTATTGCGGCTTCATGAATATCCGGATCAATACGGCACATCATCTCATCTTTGATTATACCTACGCACATTTTGCCATTGTATAAAAAGGAAAGGCCGCCCATCATCTCTTTTTCTTCAATCTTGGTAAGGTGAGCTAAATTTTGCCGTACACGCTCCGCTAATTTTTCATCGTAAGCCATAGTTGAATAAAGTCACTTAATGTACAGAATAATTGGCTGATGACAAAACAAGGTAGAAGAGCGGACAAAAAGCGAAAGTCACTCAAAGGATAGGATTACTCGGATAATTATTTTTTAATTTTTAAGAATAACGAACTCAACCCTTCTGTTGTGCTTTCGTCCTTCTTCCGTAGCGTTAGAGGCAATTGGCCTTGTTCCCCCAAACCCTTTGCCTTGTATTCGGTGTGCACTGATTCCCTTTGACACTAAATACGACTTTATTTTATCCACGCGCTGTTCAGAGAGCAACAAATCCTTTTTGGCATCGCCTTGATTATCGGTGTGGCCTTCCAGCTCTATTTTTATTTTGGAGTTGTCTTTTAAGAAGGTAAAGACCGCCTCCAATTCTGGAAAGGATTCTTCCACCAAATCGGTGGTGCCCATGTAAAACAATATACTTTTCAAGTTGACCGTAGCACCCACTTCGAGCGGTTGAAGCGCTAAATTCTTTTCCATCATCTTTACAAAAGTACCCGGAACATCTAATCGTCCGGAGAGGGTGACGAAATCCAACGAGGAGACTTGGATAGTGTAGTGCTTTGAAAAAGGAATTACGAGGTTGAACCTTCCATCAGCGGAAGAACTTGTGGAATAAGATGAATCGGATTTAACTAAAACCGAGGCGGCCACTCCTGCCCCCGTTTTTGAATTTGTGATTTTTCCTAAAATTATAATCTTCTTGTCCTTCCGATTGATAGCCTCATTTAAATTGGCATAAAACTGATCTAACGTTTCCCTCAAGGCCATTCCGACAGTTATGTTCGTTCCATCCTCGACTGTCATATTCAGATCGCCTTCAAATTCCTTGTCTTTACCATCGGAAAATGCTTCATAAGTATTGCTGATCAAAAGTGAGTCGTTGATTTTTGCAACCAGCGCCAGCCTTACTTTGGCAAAGGCTTTTCCAAGAATAAAGCCAGTAACTTTAGGGTAGAATACCTCAACGGTTGGTTCAATGTTAATTTTATTGCGCGATTTAGCGCGCGAGCGACTTTTGATAAAAATCTTTACATCAGCTTTAATTTTATTTTGAATTTCAACCATGGTAGGTGATTGAAAAAACTCATCCATCGCGTGGATTTTGGTATTCTTATACACGTCTTCTCCATAAAACTCGCTTCGGTCATCCACGGGCAAGGCAACAGACACATCCTTTAGACTTGCAAAACAATAATTTAAAAGATATAATAGTAGTAATAGTACTTT
>JADEYI010001646.1_pt1 | contig 15086 bp, 14 predicted proteins | sample 8542331 | NCBI WGS metagenome assembly JADEYI01 (sample SAMN16510988, study PRJNA670497) | mine drainage metagenome | isolation source: biofilm near Copperflume 1 | place: Germany: Marsberg coppermine Kilianstollen | collected 2018-02 | reverse complement strand
GTTTTTTCTTGCCGCGCTTTTTGTTCTCGCGAGTGGACTTTCCTTCCTGGAGACTGCCTCCAATTCCTTTATTGCATTGTGCGGCGATCCGGAAACCTCCGAGCGCCGATTGAATTTTGCCCAGGCATTCAATCCCCTGGGAGCGATTACGGGCGCGCTGGGCGGTACAGTCTTCATCTTCTCTGGCGTGGAACTGAGCGGGGCAAGAGTGCAGGCGCTGCAAAAATTGCACGAGTATGCCGCATATTCTCACTTTGAAACCATGCGCGTCGTGCGCCCGTACGTCGTGCTTGGCACGGTCGCGTTCATCTGGGCGGTCCTGATCGCGCGGGTCAAGTTTCCCAGGCTTCCAGATGAAATCGAAGACGCCGGACAACCTGTACGGATAGTCCATTTATTGAGAAACACCCATTTCACTCTCGCAGTGCTGGCGCAGTTTCTGTATGTTGGCGCGCAGGTGGGCACATGGAGCTATTTCATTTCATACATCGAGTCCTACGCGCACCAGCCGGAGAAAATTGCCGGGTATTTGTTGACGGGAACTCTCGTCGCCTTTGGTGTCGGCCGATTTGTTTCGTCGTATCTAATGAAATTCTTCAATCCCTCGCGGATGATGGGCGTCTACAGTTCGATCAACGTGGCACTCGTCCTGCTCGGAGTCGCGCGACCCGGATGGATTGGACTATGGTCGCTGTTTCTCACCAGCTTCTTCATGTCGCTGATGTTCCCGACTATTTTTGCGCTTGGGCTGCGAGGGCTGGGACCAAGCGCGAAGGTTGGCGGGTCGATTCTGGTCATGGCGATCGTCGGCGGGGCCGTTCTTACACCCGCCATGGGTTGGATTTCAGAACAGTTTTCGAGCGTCGCGCTTGCCTATCTTGTGCCCATGCTCGCGTATGTTTATATCGCTTTCTTCTCTTTCAAGGGAAGCGGAAATGGTCCTGCGTTGGCCTAGCATATGTAGTGGGCTGGAAACATAAAGATGGAGCGCTAGATAACAATGGAAAGCCAATACGGAAGCGATACCATTCGGACATGCATATTGCTAATTAAGAATTGAATACAACTTGTGTACAAAGCACATACAAAGGAATTTCAAATGTGGAAATCGGTTGTGACCGACAGTCACTTCTGGATTCCTTTGCTTGTGTTGATCTTGGGCATGGCATTATTGGTTTATTTACGTTGACTGAACAATCTGGAAACCATTGTATTTTCTGGCGGGGTTTTTCTATGAAGGGAATGAATAAAGAAATTTCGATTAGATTGTTTGCTGAGATTGTTCTTATCGGGGGACTACTACTGGCGCCCTCTGCCGCCAGGGCCGCCAACCTTCATGGCACTGTGCGAACTGCTACGCCAATCCAGCATGTCGTGGTGATCTTTGGCGAAAATATATCGTTCGATCACTACTTTGGCACATATCCACATGCGTTGAATCCGCCCAATGAGCCGGTATTTCTGGCGAGACCAGATACTCCCTTGGTGAATGGATTAACAGATACTCTGTTGCATTGGAACCCGAATTTCCTGAATAAAAAAGTAAATCGTAAGAACGCGACAAGCCCTTTTCGCCTCGATCGGTCCCAGGCCGCGACTGCGGACCAAGACCACGAATACACGGCAGAACAGCGCGCATTCCATTCCGGACTTATGGATTCATTCCCTCGATATACGGGAAAGCCAGACTCGTCTACAGTCAGGAATTGGCTCGACAAAATATCAGTCTCGGATTCCCCTCATTATGCTTTTCAAACCAACGGGCTGGTGATGGGATATTTCGATGGCAATACGGTAACAGCGTTGTGGAATTATGCACAGCGATATGCGCTGAACGATAACTCCTATGGATCCACGTTTGGTCCTTCGACGCTGGGCGCGATCAATTTAATCTCCGGGCAAACCAACGGCGTTACGGACCATATCAACGCCGGAAACACGATCATCGGCGGGGGCAATGGCACATTCACGGAGATTTCCGATGCCGATCCTATTGGGGATGTGTGTTCTACGACGACAGGTGCGCAGATACAATTTACCGGGAACAACCTTGGCGAGTTGCTGACACAACAAGGTGTGACGTGGGGATGGTTTCAAGGTGGATTCGATCTGAAAAAAGTTAATTCAAACGGAACCACAGGCTGCTTGCGTAGCACTTATTCCAAAGTCACTCACGTATTGGATGTAGATTACGACACGCAACACGAGCCATTTCAGTACTACAAAGTGACTGCCAACCCGACCCATGCTCGTCCGACCTCGGTCGCTTTGATAGGACATAACGGCGATGCCGCGAATCATCAGTACGATCTCGAAGATTTCTTTGCCGCGGTCAAGGCAGGAAATTTCCCTGCCGTAAGTTTCCTGAAAGCGTCCATGTACCAGAGCGGACATGCAGGAGCTTCCGACCCCTTGGACGAACAGGCATTCATCGTCAGAGTCTTGAATTTTCTGGAAAGTCAGCCGGAATGGAAAAACACGGCAGTAATACTTGCCTATGACGACTCTGACGGATGGTATGACCATCAAATGCCTCCAATTGTGAACTCCTCCACGACGGAGGCGGATGCGCTAACCGGCGCAGGTGCGTGTGGCAACGGAGAAACCGCTCTGGCTGGTCCCGAAACTGCGCATGCCCAAGGAAGATGCGGATATGGCCCACGCCTTCCTTTGTTGATCGTTTCTCCGTATGCCAAGCGAAACTATGTGGACCATGCTCTTACGGACCAGACCTCCATCATCCGTTTGATTGAAGACAACTGGCTGCATGGACAGCGGTTGGGCCATGGATCTTTCGATGCCATTGCCGGGCCGCTGACGGGCATGTTCGACTTTCAACATCCAGACGCCAAAAAATATATCTTGAATGATTCGACTGGCACAGTGATTGTGAGATAACGGCTGCGCGCCGAATATGAAAGAAACAGGATGCGGCGTATTTCATGCCGTTCCAAAAAACAATAGAAAAGTAGCGAAGTGTGACACGTTTGGGATGAAATACGCGGCGAGACCTTTGATGTATTGCCAAAAATAATTCGCGAATAAGCTCATTTAGCCGACTGTTGTTCAGGCGATCAATTGTATTTGTGTAAGTGAACCACACCATATCAACCGCTAATTTTCCAAATGCCGTTCTAAGTCGTCTGCGTGGTAGCAATGACCGAATGCTGTTTCACGAGAGATGCGTCCGGCGCGAGCAAGATCAGCCAAGGACTGCTCCATAGTCAACATGCCTTCGGCGCGTCCCGTTTCGATATGGGCGCGCAGTTGATGGTCGTCTCCACGGCGAATCAGATTTCGGGTTCCACTGGTAGCCACTAAAACCTCTACGGCAGGATACCGGCCGCCTCCATGTGTCGCTGGCAGCAATTGCTGCGAGATGATTGCCAAAAGCGCCAAAGATAATTGCTGCCGTATCTGGGAGTGGTATCCGGATGCAAACGTGTCGAGAATGCGAGAGACCGTTTGTGCGGCGTCATTTGTGTGCAGCGAAGACAGTACCAGGTGTCCCGTTTCAGCCGCAGTCAGCGCAGCGGCCATGGTCTCGCTGTCGCGCATCTCCCCGATCAGAATGACATCCGGATCCTGTCGCAGAACGCCACGCACTGCCTGAGCGAAGCTGGGTGTGTCCTGCCCCAGTTCTACTTGCTCCACAAGCGATTTGCGATTGGTGTGCTGGTACTCGATTGGATCTTCGATCGTGATGATATGATCCCGGCGGCGGGCATTGACCCCGTCGATCAATGCGGCGAGCGTCGAAGTCTTACCGCAGCCAGTCGCGCCAGTCACAAGGACCAACCCTTGACGGCGATCCGCCAACATGGCCAGCGCCGCGGGCAAATGCAGCGATTCCAACGAGGGAATCTGTGCCGGCAACAGTCGGATCGCGGCTGCGAGTGTGCCTCGCTGATGGTGAATGTTGGTCCGAAACCGCCCGATGGAGTTGCGCAGAAAACAAAAATCCAGAGATTTCTGCATTTGCAGTTCTTCCATCTGCCGAGGAGATAGCAATGGGAAAAAGAAGCTGCGAATGTCTTCGGCGGATACGGCTGGGCCCGTATCTGCGGTCAAAGCACCATTGACTCGCAAGGTGACAGGCGAGCCAACGATCAGGATGATGTCGGAAGCGTTATGCTCGACGGCAGTTGTCAGGAGCTGATCCAGCGATCTTTTCTCGCCAGATTTTGCGGCAGTGACGGAACGATTGAGCTGGTCGACAAGCCTAGACAGTTCGTCTTCATATTCCGCCATAAGACACTCGTATGATTTTCTTATTACATAACCAGAGAAACTGAGCAAATGGCCTTCGCAGATCTAGCTGGATTGATTCGGGGAACGCAGGCGAAGGGAATCGACCTCCCGAATTGTAGCTGGAATGTTGGAACGGCGCAGACGAAGGCACATTACGAGATGCAGGAAGCTTTCAATTGCAGTGTCCGAAACCAGCCGCAATATCGCCCTCCCTGGCCCACGCGTCCTCCTCGGTTGACAATCGTCCCGCGGCATCTTAACTTAGGGGTGTGTTGTGGTGAAGGAGTTCACCCTTAACCGCTGCCCTTCCGAAAAGGCTGGACAGATGATGACTCCTGACAGGTATCCTGTCGCGGAGTCATGTCTACGGCGCGATCCCTGTAAAACCTGAGTCTTAAGTTTGCCGACTATCGATGATTCGCGCCTCCCTGAGGAACGCGTGTCGATGGAGGAGGGATCGAACGTGCTGAAATATTTTTGCATCGCGCTTGGAGGGTCTCTTGGGGCTATCGCCCGCTATTGGGTTGATGCCGCGGTCACCGATCGTTTGGGAACGAAATTTCCCTATGGCACGTTCCTTGTTAACGTCACGGCCTGTCTGATACTCGGATTTTCCTTGGTGTTCCTGGACCGCCGCACAGAGTTGAATCCGGTATGGCGGTTCTTGATTCCAATCGGCTTTATCGGTGCCTATAGCACATTCTCGACATTTGAATGGGAAACATTCACCACTCTTCAGACCGGCGCATTTTTGATGGCGGCACTGTATTTAGTTTTCAGCATCGTGCTTGGGCTTATCGCTGTCTGGTGTGGAGTCTTGCTTGCAAAGGTAGTCTCGTAAGAGGAAATGAGGTCCTCGCTCGCAATCCCAGATCGTTCCAGATGCGACCATCAGGCCAAGCAGTAAAATTTCGTGTATCACAGCGCGAACTCCACGCAAAAAGGGGCACACATGTTACAGGCTGGAAATGCTGTGAAGGTTTCTATTTACTTGAGCGAGGGCACGATGCACCATGGCGTGCCGATATCCTCCAGCATCCTCGACTTTCTTTACTTTCGCGGCGTATCCGGTGCGACAGTCCTGAAAGGCGTGGCAGGCTTTGGCGCCGACCATCGCTTGCGCAATTCGTCGATCGTAGGGATCTCGGACCACCTCCCATTGAAGATTGAGTTCATCGAGACACGCGAGAAGGTGGATGAACTTCTTGGAAAACTCGAGGAAATGGCCGGACCGGCGATGATCGAAGTGCAGGACACGACCGTTGCAAAACCGGCCCAAATCTCAAGGCCAAAAAAAGCCTCCGTTCCGGCTCACGTCAAAATTGAAGGTAAAGCCCAATTGATGGAAATCTATATCGGCGAGAGTGATAAGTGGCAAGACAAGCCGCTGCACGAAGCTCTGGTCCGCGCCATGCGGTCGAACGACCTCGCCGGGGTCACTGTCTATCGTGGAATTCTTGGCTATGGCGCCCACCGCCGCGTGCACAAGGAATCGCCTTTGAATCTTTCGCGCGACAGCTCGATTATGCTTTCTGTCATCGATACGGAGGAAAAATTGCACGCCTTCCTACCCATTGTGGAGCAGATGGTTGTTGAAGGGCTTGTGGTCCTTTCCGATGTCGATATCATTAAGTACGCCTATCGAAGCCACGCGGCCGAGCAGTCTGACGCGCAGTGATGAATGAGGTCCAGTGATGAAAGAGCAATATGAAGCACGCATGCTGCGCATTTATTTCGGAGAAGACGATAAATGGCATGGAAAGCCTCTTTATGAGTCGATTGTGAATCAGTGCAGGGAGCTTGGAATTGCCGGCGCAACGGTCTATCGCGGCACTGCAGGATTTGGAGCAAGTACGAAAATTCATCGCAGCAGCCTCTGGTCGTTTTCAAAAGATGCGCCAATCATGGTCAGCATCGTCGACAGAGAAGAGGCCGTCCGGAAGCTGGTTCCTTTTCTCGACGAAATGGTCGCCGAAGGTCTGGTCGCCATGTCGCGTGTCCAGGTGGTCCGTTATTCGAAGCCAATTGTCTAGCTCGAATACACTCAATCGCTGGACCGAATCAGAAGACTTCTGTGACAGCGATTGAGCGACGCCATAGCAGGCCGCCAAAAATAACCCAATCGATCAAGCACGCCGCTCACCTCGCGTGCCGGGACAGGTCATCGATTGACATCCAAACTGCGAATTGTCGATGCGAGAGCATTCAGAGAAGCCTCAACGGCTTTTTCATCCCGAATTTGAAACGAGAAATGAATCGACGGCAAAATGCCATACATTAGCTTGAATTCCTTTCTATTCGGGGAATTTCATCCGAATCAGTTCCAAAATGGAATTACTCCCGATGCGACTTGGCCAGTTTTCGATTGATTTTCCTTCCCCAGCAGCGCAAGTTAGAAAAACCTAACAAGGAAATCCACTTTTGCCTGTACGAATCCACAGGATGAAGTGTCTTTTCCACATAGATATGCAATAGAGATCCTAAAGTTTGCAAAACTTTGCACTTCCCCCGAAAGGGGATTTCTGCCGATGCGAGTACTGATTGCTGAAGATGATTCTGCGCTTGGAAGTCTGCTCCAGCGCATGCTACAGGGCGAAGGACATACCGTGCCCTGGGTGCGGGACGGGGAAGCGGCCCTGGCCGCTTGGCGGGAGGCGCAGTATGCGCTTCTGCTGCTCGATCTGAACCTGCCCCGGCGGGACGGGCTGGAAGTTCTACAGACGATACGCAAAGTCAGCGATGCCGTCGTACTCGTTCTCACCGCGCGGAATTCGCTGGAAGAACGATTGCGCTGCCTGGAGCTGGGTGCCGACGATTTCTTGTCGAAGCCATTTGCACTGCGCGAATTGCAGTTGCATTGCCGGACGCTGGTGCGTCGGCTTCAATCCAGTGTTGGCTCGCAGCTAAGGTGCGGCGATCTGGTCCTGGACCGCACCAGCCGCAAGGTGGAACGTGGTGGCCGCAGTATCGATTTGACCCTGAAGGAATTTTCGCTCCTCGAATATCTGCTGGAACATCGTGGAGAATGCGTTTCCCGTGCGGGCCTGTTGCAGCACGTTTGGAAAATGCATCCCGATGTCAGTACGAATGTCGTCGATGTCTACATCAACTACCTGCGTCGCAAGGTCGACGAATCCTCAGAGGACAAACTGATCCATACTGTTCGCGGAAATGGATACATTCTGCGCCTGCCTTCCCCTGAAGCTGCCTGACGTCGTTAGGCATTGTTTTTTTGTTGTTTTTTCTGCCGATGTTTCTTGTGTGTGAGGTATTGAAGGATGCAAACTCAAAAAAATGTTGAGGCCCGCGCAGCTATTTCGCGGACCGCCGTGCTGGTGAGTGCCGACATCTCTTTTCGTCAACGCCTGGCTGAAACTCTAACTGGAATGCGCTGGAAGGTGCGGGAAGCATCGGGTGGCGCAGAGGCGCTCTGGTATCTGGAGGAGGCCTCAAGCGAAGCTCTGCTGCTCGACTCCTGGCTGCCGGATCTGGATGCCGGCGACCTGGCCGAACAACTTCGAATCCAGTACCCATCGATGGACCTGATCTGTGTCGATGACACCGAGAGGAGCCCGGAACATTCCCATTCCATCCGTCGTCACGAGCTGCTCCACGCTCTGCGGCGCGCGCAGACAATAGAAACTCCTGCTTGGACAGATGGCCCGGACAATCCGGAGGTTCTATTGCATCGCATTGCACCGCGTGGAATTCGTTCTCCGCAGATACATGGAATCAGTCCAGCCGGCAGTTTCCTGGATCGCAAGCCGGCAAGGATGCGACAAGAGGTCCCTCACGGCGCGCCTCCAGACAGTCCACTCGAAAAGATCTCCGCAAAGATTGAAAGTCTGGCGGCCGAGACCCTCTCCGCAGTCAATACTCTGAGCAAGAAAATTCTCGCTTCTCCTGCTGTAGATCTGCCAGGGCTGTTGGGTGCCAGCGCCGAGATGCAGAAACTCGCGCATTCGATACGCCTGGTGGCGCCACACAAGACGACCGTATTGATTGAAGGTCCGACCGGCAGTGGAAAAGAGTTAGTCGCGCAAGCGCTGCACCGACTGAGTCCGCGAAACAACCGGCCGTTTATCATTTTGAACTGCGCTGCAATTCCTGAGGCACTCCTGGAAGCCGAGTTGTTCGGACACACACGAGGAGCATTTACGGGAGCCGTGCAGGCGCGTATTGGACGGATGCAAGCCGCTCATGGAGGAACATTGTTTCTCGATGAAATCGGCGAAATGCCGATAGTGCTTCAGGCCAAGGTGCTTCGTTTTCTGGAATCCGGCGAACTTCAGCGCATTGGCGAAAACGAGCCAACACGAGTGGACGTTCGAGTGTTGGCTGCAACCCACCAACCTTTGACGCAGCGCGTGGCAGAGGGAAAATTTCGTGCCGATCTCTACTTCCGCTTGGCGGTCTTCCCGATGCGAACTCCTTCATTGGCGGACCGCCGGGAAGATATTCCCGCGCTGGCTGAACATTTTCTCCGGCGGTTGGGAGAAAGCGGCCCTTGTAAGACCTTCAATTCCGACGCGCTTGAAAAACTGTCGTTTCATGGATGGCCGGGCAATGTGCGTGAACTGGCGCACGTGGTCGAACGGGCCTACATTCTGGCGGAAGATTGTCCAGTCATGACGGCAAACGAAATCTACTTCACGTAGCAAAAAAATGCTGGCGCATAGGAAATCTGAGAATTCTCTTATCTGCGTGGCCCGACTTTAGACCTCCCATTGCACATCGGCTTGATAGAAAAATCCATGAGCGCGGGTTTATAGCAAATTGATGGCTAATGTAACCCAGAGTCATTCAGAACGGAGGCAGGTCGCTTAGGCGACGCAACCGGAGTGAAGAATCCAGAAAATATTCGCTTAGTTTGAGTCGCCATTGTCCTCTGAATTCTTCGCGGAGTTTACCCTGGGCGGAGCCGAACGGGCCCAGAATGACTTACCTTGTTCTCGATTGCTGTATCTATGGATCGCTGAGGAGAGAAATTTATGCAGATCACCACGCCACTGATCGACGTTTTAGGAAAATTCCTCGACCTGACCGCTACCCAGTTCAAATTGACGGGCAGCAATGTCGCGAACCTGGACACGCCGAATTACCGGACGCTGGGCATCGATTTTGAATCTGCATTTTCCGCGGCATCTTCCCAGGTATTGGCGGCGCGGCAGGATGGCAGCGATGGGCAACCTGCGGGAGCCTCTGCCCTTGCATTGTCGGAACGGACGCCCAGCATTCAGCAGGTCGATGGCCTGTTGGAACGACCGGACGGCAACAATGTGTCGATGGACCGTGAAGGCCTCAACCTAGCAAAAGAGCAACTCGATTACAAAACCGGCGTCGAGCTTCTGCATGAGCAACTGTCGGTGATTCGCAGTGCGATCCAGGCGCAATAGGCAGCATAGCGGTTCCGCGCAAACGAGGAAAAATCGATGAATTTATTTGGAGTGATGGACATCAGCGGGTCGGCATTGGAAGCTGAGCGCGCGCGCGCCGAAGTTGTATCGGCAAATATGGCGAATGCGGACACAACGCGGACCGAGGCGGGAACGCCATACCAGCGTCAGCACATTGTTTTTGAAACCGTTCCTGTGGATCAACCGCAGAACTTCGCCGATGCCCTGCTTGCTTCCGCGGGTAAATTGCCGAATGCAAAACAAGAAGTTGGGGAAGGCGTCCGGGTTGCCGCGGTCGTGAGTGACACGGCCCCGGCCCTGCGTCGCTACGACCCCGGCCATCCGGATGCTGACGCCAACGGCTATGTGAATTATCCGAACATCGATCCATTGACCGAGATGGTCGATCTGATGGGAGCGCAGCGGGCCTATGGCATGAATGTTTCCGCCGTGACCGCCTCGAAAAGCATGATTACCTCAACCCTCGACATTCTGAAGTAGTCGCGCAATTTGTTTGTAGCCAAGTAGGACGTTGAGATTGAAGGAGACTGAAGAGGGATGACGGCGATTCCAAGTATTCAGTTGGCCGCGCAACAGGCTGCGGCGAGCGCGACAAATACAGTTGCTGCCGCCAGCAAGAATGCGGTTGGGGCATTGGCTGGCGCCGATACCTCCGTTACATACCAGGCGCCCTTCGCAGGTTTGTTTCAGGACGCCGTCCAGAAGACACAGCAACTGGAAACGAATGCCGCGAATTCGGTGACTGGGCTGCTTTCCGGCCAAGGTGTGGATGTCCACACAGCCATGATCGCAACCGAAAAGTCGGACCTGGGATTTGAAATGATGCTGGCTTTCCGCAACAAGGCGGTGGCTGCCTATCAGCAGTTGATGCAGTTGCAGTTCTAAGCATGTGCCGAAATTGATGGATTGAGAACAACGATGACTGAGAACGCCACAACGCCGCAGACGCCGTCAACCCTTGTCAAGCATGGGTTCGAGGGCCGTTTGTACGCCAATACGCAAGCATTGCTGGGCCGTCTTCGCACAATGTCGTCCCGGCAGCGGTGGGGTCTCCTCGCTTCTGTGGGACTGTTGCTGGCCATCGGGGCCGGTATGGTGTGGCTGGCCTTCCGCCCCGATATGCGTGTGTTGATGAGCGGGCTGGAAGCGCGCGACGCCCAGCAGCTTGAGCAGGAGTTGATGGATGCCGGCATTTCCTACGATCTGACTCCCGACGGCACAGCGATCCGTGTTCCTGCCAGTGCATTGAACCGCGCGCGGATGGCCATCGCGGCCAAGGGGCTGCCTTCCAGTGGACGCATGGGTTTTGAGATTTTCGACAAGCCCAACTGGGTAGGGTCCGAGTTCGATGAGCGGGTCAATTATCAGCGCGCGCTGGAAGGGGAACTGGAACACACCATCGAATCCCTGAATGCGGTGCAACAGGCGCGAGTGAACATGGTGTTGCCGCACGATTCTCTCTTCACGGACGAACAACGCGATGCCAAAGCCAGTGTGGTGCTGAAGCTGCGTCATTCTTTAAGCGATGCGGAGGCCCAGTCGATTCGCAGCCTGGTAGCAGGGGCGGTCGATACGCTGAAGCCCGGTCAAGTGACACTGGTCGATGCGGATGGACGCCAGCAGTTCGGACCCAAAAGCGGCACGGCGCAAGAGGCCCAGTATGAACAGATGCTGACCGATAAACTGCTGGCGACTCTCGCGCCCGTTACGGGCGAAGACAACGTGCGTGCCTCAGTGACCGCGCAGTTCGATTCTGGAAGCGAAGACGATGTGGATGAGATTTACGATCCAACGAATACGGCGACGCTATCAGTTCAACGCACTGAGGCCAACTCCGGCGGACAGCCGCAGACAGCCGGAATACCGGGAACGGCCAGTAACGCTCCCAATGTCAAGCCGCCGGTATACCCGGGACAGACGGCGCCGATGGAAAACAGCAAACAGGAAAACGATACCTACGCTGCGACCAAACATGTCCGCCATCATGTGCAGGGACCTGGACGCCTACATCGCGTGACCGCGGCCGTTCTGCTCAACGACCGCGTAGTGCAGTCTGCCGACGGCAAGCACGTCACATGGCAGCCGCGGACACCGCAGGAGTTGCGCGAGATTCAACAACTGGCGCAGGCGGCCGTGGGCTTCGATGCTTCTCGCGGCGATCAGGTGACAGTGCAGGACCTGAGCTTTGCCACCAATGCGACGTCAGCCGCGCCGACCCTCACCGCACGATTGATGACGAAGGCGGCCAGTAGCATGGGATTCGCGCGCTACGGAGTCCTGCTTGTCGTGTTTGTGTTGGCGTTGATCTTTATTGTGCGGCCTGTGCTGGGCCAGTTGAAACAGTTGACCTCCTCGGTGCAGACGCTGCCGGCAAACACGGGTCAGGCGCACTTGCTGGCGTCCACCGCAGGCGGCCTGCAATTGGACCAGACGAATGAACTGAGTTTTGAAAGGCAGCAGGCGCGCGCCCAGGTACTGTTCGACGATATTGCTGAGTATGTGCGGAAAGAACCGCAGCAGGGGGTCCGCCTTTTGCAGAGCTGGGTCCGCACTCCCAAGGTCTAATCGATGAGTGCGTCCTTCACAGGCGTTTGTTTCAACAGTTGAATGGAGATGGAAGGGAACAGGAAAGTATGTCGACAGCGGCCGCCATTCCGCAGATTCCGGTGCAAACCGCACCGCAACCATTGTTGCCGGTGGAGAATGCGAACCCATCTCCGCATAAAACCATGCCGCCTCTGCGCAAGGCCGCGGTGTTGATGATCACGATTGGCGATGAGATGGCGCGGTCGATGTACCAGCATCTCTCCGAGCATGAACTGAAATTGCTGACAGAAGAGATTGCCGCAGTGCGCGATGTGCCGCCGGAAGTAGCGACGTGGGTGCTGGAAGAGTTTCATCAGTTGATCGAAACCCAGCAATACATGGTGCATGGAGGACTGGAATACGCAACCAAACTGCTGGTGGATGCCTTCGGAAAGCAGCGCGCGGAAGATCTTTTGAACCAGGTGAAGAATGCGCAGGAGGCCTTGCACAGCGACCTGGCGATGCTGCAGGAGGTCGATCCTCAACAACTCAGCAAGTTTCTTGAAGGGGAGCATCCGCAAACAGTGGCCCTGGTGCTGGCCCATCTCGACCCAAGGCGCGCCTCCCAGGTGCTGCAGCAGTTGGCCGAGGGGCAGCGCGTTGACTCCGTTCGGCGGCTGGCGGAAATGCAGCAGTTCTCTCCTGAAATGGCGCAGAAGGTCGCGCTGGTGTTGCATAAGAGGCTGGAGTCGTTGGGAGATACCCATCGCAAGTCCTATTCCGGGTTCAAGGCCGTGGCCGATCTGCTGAACCGTCTGGACACGGTTACAGCGCACGCCATTCTCGAACAGATTGAAGGCGACAACCCGCAGTTGGCCATCAATATTCGCAACCTGATGTTTACGTTTGAGGATTTAGTCACTGTGCCGGCGGCAAGTATTCGCGACCTGATTTCACAAACCGACAAAAAGCAACTCGCACTTGCGCTGAAAGGTTCGAATGCCGAACTGCGCGCGCATCTTTTCAAAGCGCTCAGTTCGCGCGCGGTGGAGATGCTGCAGGAGGACATGGAAGTGATGGGGCCTGTCCGTGCGCGAGAAGTGATGCAGGCGCAGCAGGAGATTCTGACCCTTGCGCGCAGGCTGGAGGCGGAAGGTAAATTGATCCTGGCCACGGAAAAAGAAGACGACATGATGATCTGAGCGAAAAGATATTTGTCGAGCAGATGAGTTGAAACACGTGTGCACCGTCCGAGTTTTTCGGAAAGCAGCGATTGGCAACGGAGACCACCTGTGGCATCACCACGAATAACGCATGCGAATCCCACAGAATCGGGCCGCGCTGCCGCGCCTGTACTGGAGCGGCTGGAATATCGCATTGCTCAATCCGACAAGAAGCTCGGAGCCGATTCGACCCGGGATTCGATGGATGCCTCTGCGCCCATGCATACCGGAGTCGCTTTTTTTCCCGACCATGCCGACGATTTGTTTGGGGAGCGGAAAATCGCAGAGGCTTCGACTCCAACGCAGGAACCTGAGACAGGCGTGGACCGGGCTGTGGCCGAGTTGGAACGGCGTTTAGCTGAAGAAAAAGCGTCCGCTCTCCAGGCAATCGCTGCGGCCCTGGAACAAGGCCGCATGGAAGAACGGCAGTCGAGCGAAAAAAGTTTCGCAGTTGAGCAACAGCAATGCAAGAGCCGTATTCTTCACTGTCTGGAAGAGTTCCGCATCGAGCGGCAGATGTATTTCGATCGTGTCGAAGGAGAAGTCGTGCGGTTGTCCCTGGCGATTGCCGCGCGTGTGCTGCACCGAGAAACGCATCTGGATCCGATGCTTCTGGCGGGCGCCGTGCGCGTCGCACTCGACAAGCTGGCGGATTCCAGCAGTGTGGTGATGCGTGTTCCGCCTGTGGAGGTGTCGAAGTGGAGGGAATTTTTTCGTGCGGCAGGCAACGCGCGCATTCAGCCCGGAGTTCTGGAAGATCCTTCTCTCTCAGCGGGAGAATGTCTGCTCGGCACTGAGCTGGGAACCGTTGAATTGGGGGTGCGCGCGCAACTGGAAGAGATTGAGAAAGGATTTTTCGATCTGCTCAACCGTCGGCCGTCCGGTTCTAGTCCTGTTCCCGCAAGTGGAGTCACAAACCCTAAATAATGGAAGCTGCAAAGCACACGGGCTTCCAGACGCGAGATAAAAGCGATGTCCGATTCCATACTGCAGGACAAACAAGCGGCGGATGCCGTTTCTTCTGAACATGAGAAATCTTCGAATCGCGAGCAGGTTCTTCACTCATACTTTCGGCGGCTGGAAAAACGACCTGCCTGGCGCTGGCGCGGGCGCGTTCTAGAAGCTACGGGCCAGACGATTGAATCCGAAGGTCCGTTTTGTTCCGTGGGAGAATGCTGCGAGATTTTAGATCGCGAGGGCAAAATTCATCCCGGCGAGGTGATTGGTTTTCGCGGTCCGCATGTGCTGTCGATGACCCTGGACTCTCCCGACGGAATTCGCTTTGGCGATACTGTGGCGGCGCTAGGAGATTCGCCTCGCATCAATGTCGGAGACGATCTATTGGGCCGCGTGTTGGATGCGCAGGGCTATCCATTGGATACCGGGCCCCGGCTGCGTATGAAGGAGAGTTGGTCATTGGAGAGCGCGATTCCGCAACCCATGGATCGCGTGCCAATCCAGACGCGGCTAGGCACCGGCTTGCGCGCCATCGATGGACTTTTGACTGTAGGCCGAGGACAGCGAGTTGGCATCTTCGGCGGATCGGGCGTTGGCAAGAGCACGCTCATCGGCATGATGACGCGGAACACGGCTGCGGATCTGACTGTGGTTGGACTGGTTGGAGAGCGTGGACGTGAGGTCCGGGAATTTCTTGAAGACAGCCTTGGAG